>Ga0196970_1000613_pt1 | contig 38110 bp, 33 predicted proteins | sample S1v_513CmetaG_FD_148672 | JGI IMG/M metagenome (GOLD analysis project Ga0196970, IMG submission 148672) | Soil microbial communities from Anza Borrego desert, Southern California, United States - S1+v_5-13C | ecosystem: Environmental > Terrestrial > Soil > Desert | place: USA: California... | reverse complement strand
TACCTTTGTCAGCAGTCTGAGGCGCCCGGAACACGGGCGCCTTTCTTTTGATTCAAGCCCTTTGCAATGATTGGCTAAGGACGTCGACGCGCGAATTCTTCAGGCCGCAGTTCGTCGCGATGGTACAGACGTTTGCGTCAGGAAGTCGACTAGGTTTCGGTTCACGATGTCAGCGTGAGTCCAGTTAATGGCATGCGGTCCGTCCTTCATTGTTACCAGTCGTGCTCCCGGGATCATACGGGCGGTAACTTGTCCTGAGGCGGAGAACGGAACTATCCGGTCTGCTTCACCGTGTATGACTAGCGTTGGGACGCTGATCTTCGAAACGTCATTACGGAAGTCCTCCGTCCACGTGCGCACGCAGGCAACACTCGCCACTGCTGAGGCTCCCATCGCGACGTTCCAACTTGCGCGTACAGCTTCTTCGCTGACGCGGGTTCCCATGAAAACATCTGTGTTGAAGAAGTTCTTCAGAAACTCGGTGAAGAAGGCGTAACGGTCGGCTGCGGCAGCCTTTTCGATGTCGTCGAATATAGCTCCATCGACTCCCTCGGCATTGTCGCTGGTCTTCAGTAAATACGGAGGCACGCCGGCGATGATCACAGCGCTGGTGACATTGTCGGACCCGTACTTGCCGATGTATCGCGCCACCTCGCCGCCGCCCATCGAAAAGCCGACGAGCGAAACAGCGTTCAGACTGAGATGTTGAATGAGGTTGCGCAGATCTTCCGCAAACGTATCGTAGTTGTAACCCGTGGTCGGCTGGCTGGAGCGGCCAAAGCCTCTTCTGTCGTACGTGATGACGCGGTAGCCTATTGTAAGAAGCACTGGGACTTGCTTCTCCCATGATGCGCCGCTCAAGGGATATCCGTGGATCAGTATGACGGGATGTCCTGTTCCGTGGTCCTCGTAGTAAAGCTGGATTTCGGTCGTGTTCTCCCTTCCTACTGTTACATAGGCCATCAGGCGCCTCCTCGTTTCCGGGATTGTGTGAGTCGCTTTCTTGATGTTCAGAGGAGCGGGCCGGATGTCTGCAACGTGCAGCCGTGTTCGTCAACTTTCGCTTAAGCGTGCGATCTCTTGAATGGAAATAAGGTCACGGGTGCGCGTTGCGGGGGTAGACGCACGTCTCGCGCGGGGTGTGGCGCGCTTACGTGTGGCGGAGCAGCGGGCAACGCGGTGTGCACGAAAGTTATCGGATAACAGAGTCGCAGCACGGGAGCGTTGCTTCGCGCCTCTGAGACTGGGAGATTGCCGGGAAGTGCCGATCGGCATGTCACCTCGGGAGACTCGAGTATCCATCCCGCGTGTGGCGTGGGTGTACAAGCATTGTGAAGCGTTCAAGCCTAATCCGGCGCAGCGTGGAGAATTCGCTGCTTACGCTGGCCGCCCTAGCTTTGCTTTGCTCGGCACTCGGCTGTAGCGACAAGCATCGCGGTTCTCCCAACGCCACCGAGGAAATCAGGAAGCGCACGTTCGAGGGTGCGACTGGGGCGCAGATATCCCCCGCAGCCACTCGCCCCGAGGATGGGCAGTGGTCCTGGGCAGCAAAGGATTTTGCTAACAGTCGTTTCAGCAGCCTCGACCAGATCAATACACAGACGGTCAAGAACCTCAAGGTTGCATGGACCTTCAAGACCGGCGTGCTCCGCGGCAACGAAGCAGCTCCGATCGTGGTCAACGACACGATGTACCTGATCACGCCTTTCCCAAACATCCTCTACGCACTTGATCTGAGGAAGAACGGGGCGAAAAAGTGGAGTTACGAGCCTAAACCAGACGCTGCGGCGCAAGGGGTTGCGTGCTGCGACGTGGTCAATCGCGGTGGTTCGTACGCGGACGGCAAGATCATTTACGGCACGCTTGATAACCACGCCGTGGCTGTCGATGCCAACACGGGAACGGAAGTCTGGAAGGCGAAGCTGGGGGAGATCAACCGCGGCGAAACCATGACGATGGCGCCGCTCGTTGTGCGAGACAAAGCCTTTTTCGGTAACAGCGGGGGTGAGTTCGGTGTTCGTGGTTGGATGACAGCGATCAACATCAAAACCGGAAAGATCGCTTGGCGAGCATACAACACGGGGCCTGATTCTGAAGTGCTCGTCGGCGCTCGTTTCAAGCCCTACTATTCGCAGTACCGCGACAAGGATCTGGGCGTGAAGTCGTGGCCACCGGAGCAATGGAAGATCGGCGGGGGAACTGCATGGGGCTGGACCTCTTACGACCCTGAATCGAACCTCATCTTCTATGGCACCGGGAATCCGGGGCCATGGCATCCGGAACAGCGTCCCGGAGACAACCATTTCACCTCCGGCATTTTCGCGCGCGATGCAGATACGGGCGAGGCTGTCTGGTATTACCAATGGTCGCCTCACGATCTGTTCGACTATGACGGGGTTAATGAGAATCTGTTGCTCGACTTGCCGATAAACGGGCAAATGCGGAAGACCATCGTCCGCCCGGAACGCAATGGATACATGTACGTCCTTGATCGCACAAGTGGGCAGGTGCTTTCCGCAACGCCGTTTGCACACATCACATCAACGCGCGGCGTGGATTTGAAGTCGGGCCGGCTCGACTACGCTGAAGATAAAGAGCCACGCACCGGAATCGTCACCCGCGACATCTGCCCGGCCGCACCGGGCGCCAAGGACTGGCAACCAAGCGCGTTTTCACCACGTACCGGTCTTGTCTACATCCCGCACAACAATCTGTGCATGGATCACGAAGGATTCGAGGCCAACTACATCGCGGGTACTCCCTATCTCGGGTCAAACGTGAAGATGTACGCGGGGCCAGGCGGTCATCGTGGATTGTTCACGGCGTGGGATCCAGTGCACAACACTGCTGTATGGCAGTTGAAGGAGCATTTCCCAGCGTGGAGTGGAGCGCTCGTCACCGCCGGGGACGTGGTGTTTTACGGAACCATGGACGGCTGGTTCAAAGCAGTGGACGCTCGCAGCGGGCAGGAGCTTTGGAAATTCAAGGCTGAGTCCGGCATCATCGGCCAGCCGATCACGTACCGCGGGCCTGATGGCAAGCAGTATGTGGCGGTCTACTCGGGTGTTGGCGGATGGTCCGGTGTGGTGGTCTCAAATCAACTCGATCCAACACGCGATGCCGGTGTGGCGCTGGGATTCGGTAACGCCATGCAAGATCTGTCGCAATACACAAAACCGGGGGACACGCTATACGTGTTCGCCCTACCTTAGGCCTATGCGAGTCGTGCACCTATCACTGATCTTGGCTACGATCGCGCTGCTCGCATGTTCACATCAGTCGCACAAACCTACTGCGAATGCGGAGGCTGCCCGGCCAGTGCTTCGGGTGTGCGCCGATCCTAATAACCTGCCGTTCTCGAACAATCGCGAAGAGGGTTTCGAAAACAAAATAGCTCGGTTGCTCGCGGATGAGATGCACGCCGAACTTAAGTACACGTGGTGGGCACAACGCCGGGGATTCGTTCGCAATACGCTTCGCGACAATAAGTGCGACGTGATCATGGGGGTGCCGACGAGTTTTGAACTCGCCGCAACCACCAGCCCGTATTACCGATCGTCCTATGTTTTCGTCGCACGTCAGGATCGGCATTTACGGGTTCGATCGTTTGACGACCCTCTACTCAAAAGCCTGAGAGTCGGCGTGCAGATGATTGGGGATGACTACGCTAACTCGCCGCCGGCTCATGCGCTTGCAACGCGCGGCATTGTCCGCAACGTTCGCGGATACCTGGTTTACGGCGACTATCGCCAGCCTAACCCTCCGGCACAGATCATCAATGCTGTCAGCAGTGGCGAAGTGGATGTGGCCGTCGTATGGGGACCGTTGGCCGCGTATTTTGCTCATCGTTCCGGTGTGCCGCTGACGTTGGCTCCGGTCACACCCCAAATTGATGTGCCGTCCATGCCCTTCGTTTTCGACATTGGGGTCGGTGTGCGCCGGGGCGACACGCAACTCAAAGAGCGGATCGAGCAGGCTCTTTCTCGTCGCCGTCATGAGATAGACGGCATTCTTGCCGAATACCACGTGCCGCGGCTCGATGGTCCGCTCGCGAACGGGAGTGGAGGCCACTGAGTGCGAGTCCAAGCCGCCAGCGGCATCAGTCTGTTGATCGCCACAGCGCTGCTGGTTGGCTGCGAACGTGAGGTGCGGAATTTTCGTGCAACGGCTGCGGTCTCACATCCGGCAGACACAAATGTCCAGCAGTCGTCCAATCAGCCTGGCGTGCCACAGCCGCCGCCAACTGCAGACGGGAAAAGCGTCGTTCCCGCGATGTATGGCACGTACTCGGAAAACGCGTATGCGGTGGGGGAAGGAAAGCGCCTCTACCTTGCATTCAATTGCTACGGATGTCACGCGAACGGGGGCGGGGGTATTGGACCTCCTCTGTTAGACGGCTACTGGAAGTACGGGGGGCATCCGCCGGACATTTACAGAAGCATCGTCGAAGGACGCCCGAACGGGATGCCATCCTTTCGCGGCAAAATCCCCGAATACCAGGTCTGGTGGCTAGTTGCTTACGTTCGGTCAATGAGCGGCAACGTTCCCAAAGATGCGGCTCCGAGCCGCTCGGACCACATGTCGGCGAACAAGCCAGAGTTGCGCAAGGAAAAGGAAGGGCCGAACCGATGAGGCGTTGCAAAGACTTGATGTTCGGCCTGGCATTGTTGGTGTTGAGTGTTGCCAGCGGGTGTACCGGCATTCCAACACAATCGGCCGTGGACGCCGCCGGCCCGCAGATCTCGCGCATCGAGTGGTTGTGGTGGCTATTCACGTGGGTGCTGGCAGCAGTTTACGTGATCGTTGGCGGCATAATCGTTTTCGCTCTATGGCGACGGCGGCGTGAGAAGGATATGGCCCCGACCCTGTCGCACCCCGAGCCGCGCAAGATTACTGCCGTCGGTGTGGCTACAGTCGCCACAGTGCTGATCTTGCTTGCGCTGCTGACGGTCAGTGCGACCGTCAGCAAAAGACTGTGGACCCAGACGCACGCAAACACGATTGAGTTGATGATCGTTGGCCACCAGTGGTGGTGGGAAGTTCGGTATCTCGACCCCGTCCCCAGCAACATTGCCGTGACCGCTAACGAGATTCACATCCCGGTCGGCCGTCCCGTACGTGTTCGTCTGACTTCATCCGACGTGATCCACAGCTTTTGGGTTCCAAACTTTCATGGCAAGAAGGACTTGATTCCCGGCCAACGAAGCGAAACTTGGATTCAAGCCAATAAACCCGGCATATACCGCGGTCAGTGCGCTGAGTTTTGCGGACATCAACATGCGCACATGACGCTGCACGTTGTCGCCGAATCAGAAAAGGAGTTTCAGGCATGGATCAATCAGCAGCGTAAACCGGCCGCTGAACCGGCGGATGAGACACAGGCGCGTGGACAACAGGTGTTTCTGAACGGGCCGTGTGGTACGTGTCACACTGTTCGCGGAACTCCTGCAGGATCGCTTGTTGGTCCTGACCTGACGCACGTGGCTTCTCGGGGGACTTTGGCGGCCGGCACAATTCCGAACACTCGCGGACATCTGGCGGGCTGGATTCTTGATCCACAGTCGATCAAGCCGGGCGTACGCATGCCGCCGAATCCAATGGAGACCGACGAACTGCAAGCACTGCTGACGTATCTCGAGAGCCTGAAATGACCCCGCCCGTTACCAACACCGACGAACTCGCGATTGCAAGCGCAGCCGAGACTGCTGAACGCGAGAAGCTGTCAAAGACGTGGTACGTGCCGCGAGGGTTCTGGGGTTGGTTCACGGCGATTGATCACCGATCTATCGGCCGGCGGTTCCTGGTTACGACCTTCATCTTATTCGGCCTTGCTGGAACCCTTGCGGCCATCATGCGATTACAACTGTCGCGTCCCAACAACAACTTGGTAGGGCCGGACGCGTATAACCAGATCTTCACTACACACGGCACGGCGATGATGTTTCTGTTCGCTGTACCAGTTTTTCAGGCGCTCGCCATTTATTTCATGCCATTGATGGTGGGTGCGCGCGAGATCGCCTTTCCGCGGCTTGTCACGTACGGCTATTGGCTGTTCACGTTCGGCGGCATCTTCCTCTTTGTGCAATTAGTTCTGAACACCGGTCCTGATGTTGGCTGGTTCTCGTATGTGCCACTCGCGGGTCCCGACTACAGTCCCGGAAAACGGGCAGATACCTGGGCTCAACTGGTTACATTCACGGAGACATCCGCGATTGTGTTCGCGATCGCCATTATCACGACCATCTTCAAAATGCGCACTCCCGGCATGTCACTGAATCGGCTTCCATTGTTCGGTTGGGCGTCACTGGTGACCTCTTTCATGGTGCTGTTCGCCATGCCCGCAGTGGTGCTGGCGAGCACGATGCTCATCCTCGACCGCCTCGTCGGCACACACTTTTACAACTACGCAGAGGGCGGCGACACAATTCTGTGGCAGCACCTTTTCTGGTTTTTCGGGCATCCTGAGGTCTACATCATCTTCATTCCAGCTACTGGCCTTGTTTCGGTTGTGTTGCCGGTGTTTGTGCGCCGGCAGGTGTTTGGATATACGGCGCTCGTGCTTGCAACCATTGCAACCGGATTTATGAGCTTCAGCGTGTGGGTGCACCACATGTTCACCACAGGACTGCCGCAGCTTGGGTACAACTTCTTCAGCGCAGCGACGATGATGGTGGTGATACCGACGGCCGTGCAATTCTTCTGCTGGATCGCAACACTCTGGAGTGGCAAGCCGCACTTTCGCACACCCTTCATGTTTGTGATCGGATTCTTCCTGATTTTCCTCGTAGGCGGGCTGACCGGTGTTCACTTGGCATCTGTGCCGATCGACACGCAAGTGCACGATACGTTTTTCGTTGTCGCACACCTGCACTACGTTCTGATCGGCGGTTCGGTGTTCCCCTTGTTCGGAGCGCTGTATTTCTGGTTACCCAAGATCACGGGGCGATTGTTCAGCGAGCGTCTCGGTCACCTGAACTTCTGGCTTATGTTCGTGGGCTTCAACCTCACGTTCTTTCCAATGCACATGCTCGGACTGCGAGGCATGACACGGCGCATCTACACTTATGCGCCGGAGACTGGGTGGGGACAGTTGAATACAGTGGCGAGTGTCGGCGCTTTGATATTGACGCTCGGCATTGTCGCCTTCGTCGTGAACTTCCTCTGGAGCTTGCGACGTGGCCCCGTTGCCGGAAATGATCCGTGGCATGCAGAATCGCTCGAATGGGGGACGAACTCACCCCCACCAAATTACAACTTCTTGCATATACCTGTTGTGGAAGGGCGCAGCCCTTTGTGGGAACGCAGCCAGCAAGCTCCAATCGTCACGGGTGTAAGGAATGATCGACGAGAAGTTCTGCTCACGCGCATGCTGGATGCCGAACCTGATGCGAAGACTTACCTTCCCGGTCCAACGATATGGCCACTCGCCGCAGCTATTGCGACAACGGTTCTATTCATTGGTTCGATTTTCACGCCGTGGATGGTCGTTTGGGGATCCATACCGCTCGCAGCAACGTTGCTGGCCTGGTTCTGGCCGAAAAATCCGCAGCCTGAAGATGTGTTCCAGGAGAAACCCTGGAAGGAGTGGCGGAAATGAGAGCGCGGCAGTCGGTCGACGTCTCGCAAGTACCCGAGCTTGCGTTTGGTAGCCGCAGCACGCCTTTCTGGGGAACATTTGGTCTGATCGTGACGGAAGGCATGATCTTCGTTCTGCTGCTGGTCACCTATTACTACCTACGTGGACGATCACAGGAGTGGCCACCAGGCGTGCTGCCGCCGTACTTGGTGTGGGGCACGATCAATCTCGCGCTACTTCTCATCAGTGCTGTACCGAATCAGTGGTACAGGAAGCGTGCGGAACAGATTGATTCACGTGGAACCCTGATCGGTCTCGCGATTGTGAGCGTACTAGGTTTGATCATGTTAGGCGTTCGCACACTCGAGTTTCGGTCGTTGAATGTTCGGTACGATGCGAACGCCTATGGGTCGATCGTGTGGGCGATCTTGGGCTTTCATACGGCGCACTTACTGACGGACCTGGCGGATACGATTCTCATTGCATTGGTCTTCTTTTTTGGACCCCTTGAGAAAAAGAGATTCATGGATGCCAGCGACAATGCGATGTACTGGTGGTTCGTCGTAGTGGTGTGGATCCCCGTTTACATCACGATCTACCTGGCTCCGATGTGGATGTGAGGAGAACTTTGGCGGCTGACGTTAACACGTTCCGTAAAGAAGATGAGCATTCGCGTACCGGCCGCGGCCTGCTGCTCCTCTGGATTGGTTTCTTGCTGGGACCGGTGGCGTTTCTGTCGGACCTTCAACTCAGCTACTCGCTGGTTCGTTATTCCTGTGATGCACATCGGCAGTGGGTGCTTTATATCGTGACCCCAGTTGCACTGGGGCTCACAGCCGTTTCGATCTGGGCAGGTTGGAAGGCACTTTTGATGCTGCCGAAGCGGAGCGATCTTGAAGGAGACAGCGTCTTTGATCGCAGCCGCTTTATGGCGTACGTGGCGATAATGATGAGCTTGTTATCCGGGCTGGTGATCATCGCGATGGCTATTCCGCGGTACATCGTGAACCCTTGCGACTACACGTGATATGAACTGGTTGTGCGTCATCACCGTCCTCCTCACCGCTGTGCCACTGACGGCTCAGCAGCATCGTGCGCACTCGTTGAGCGAACTTTGGACGAAATGGACGTTCGAGCCAATCGTGATCCCATCATTGCTGTTGATGGCGTTGTTGTACGTTCGCGGGTTGATTACGTCGTGGCACAATGCTGCATCGAGGAGATCGATTCGACTCTGGGAGGCAGGGTGCTTCGGTGCTGGCGTACTTACGCTCGTGCTCGCCTTGCTCTCGCCGCTGGACTTCCTCAGCGACATTCTTTTCTCCGCTCACATGACTCAGCATGAGTTGCTTATGCTGGTCGCGGCACCGCTGCTGGTTATGGCGCCCTCTGATTGCGATCCTCTGGGCTATGCCTCGTCGCTGGCGTGAACGAATGGGCGCTGTGTCAAAGGCGCGTGCATTCAGGGTCTTCTGGCGGTCCATTGCGGGGCCTTTGGCCGTGTTCTTGATTCACATGGTTGTGCTGTGGACATGGCACAATCCCGTCCTGTTTCAGGCAGCTTTGACGAATGAGTGGATTCACGGCGTGCAGCATGCTTCATTCCTGCTGACAGCATGCCTGTTCTGGTGGGTGCTGATCCATGGCCGTTATGGGCGCATGGGATATGGTGTCGCCGTGCTTTTCGTGTTCGTTACCGGAGTGCACAGCGGACTTCTAGGGGCGCTCCTCACGCTCGGTTCGCGTCTCTGGTATCCGGCGTACGAAGCGCGTTCAGCAGCCTGGAACGTAAACGCACTCGATGACCAGCAACTTGCGGGCGTCATCATGTGGGTTCCCTCTGGAGTGATCATGATGCTTGTGGCGCTGGCTCTATTTGCGGCGTGGCTGGGCGAGGCCGAGCGGCGCGTCCGCTACACAGAAAGCTCTGCTTCGAAGGCGCGATGACATGAAAGCTATAGCTGCCGCTCTCGCAATCGTCTTGCTGCTCACAGCAACGGGGTGCGAGATTCCCCAATTGACAGGGTTCGTTGAGCCGAACCTGGCGAAAAAGCGGGCGCAGCAGATGACCGGGGGAAATGCCGACAACGGTCGCGCTTTGATTGTGAAGTATGGCTGTTCCTCGTGTCATACGGTACCGGGCGTCCGGGGGGCACAAGGGAAGGTTGGCCCTCCGCTTACAGACTTCGCTCTCCGTGTATATGTAGCGGGAAAGTTCCCCAACAATGTCACGAACGTCGTGAACTGGATCCGTACGCCTCAGCAGATGGACCCGCGTACAGCCATGCCTAACATGGGAGTCACTGAGCAGGACGCAAAGGACATCGCGGCCTACCTCTACACGCTGCAATGAGGACTCTCCCTAGCAGCCATGTTCGTGGCCGTCTCACCCAGGCGTTAATGTAAGTTGTTCGTTTGTACTGAGTTGCCCTTGCATGGCTCAGGTCCCCGCTCAGTTCATTTCTACGATGTTCCTAAGGCGACGCCCTTACGCTGCAGGACTCCCCGGCGTGTGATGCTATCAACAGCCATTCACGCGCTATGTCCAGCCACGAAACACCCGCCAACGCGTATATCGTAGTACGCCGATTTGCACGCCAAGTTCGTCCGTATTACGGGCTGCTGGCCTGCATACTGTTGCTGGACCTGCTGACCGTACCTATTGCGCTGCTGTTGCCTGTCCCGTTGAAACTGGCGGTCGATAGCCTGACAGGAGACAAATCAGCGGCGCGAGTTGCTGAGTATTTCCTGCCCTCTGCCTGGATGAAGTGGAACCTGACTCCGCTGGTATTCGCTACGGTGCTGCTGTTGCTCGTGTATGTGATTCAACATGCGGTGGGCTTCTGTAATTGGCTGATCCGAACGTACACGGGTGAGCGGCTGGTGCTTTCATTCCGTTCCAGGCTGTTCGGACACGCTCAACGACTCTCGCTGTCGTATCACGACTGCAAGGGCGCCAGCGACCCGGCTTACCGAATTCAGTTCGATGCTCCTGCTATCCGCGACCTCGTGATGAATGGTTTTCTGCCGCTTACCAACGCAGTCGTAATGCTAGCCGGCATGATCTACGTTACCGTCCGTCTGGATTGGCAGATTGCAGTTCTTGCAGTTGCTGTTGCGCCGGTTCTGTTTATCTTGAGCCGGGAATACAGCAGGAAGCTGCGTGATCAGTGGACTGGAGTTCGCGAACGCGACAGTTTGGCCATGGGAGTCATCCAGGAAGTACTCAGTTCCGTCCGTGTGGTTAAGGCTTTCGGACAGGAACAGCGAGAACACGCACGATTCCTTACCCAGTCGAGTACATACATGGGAGGCCAGATCCAGCTTAGTCTGTTGCAGGCAAGCTTTTACGTCATGGTCGGCCTTGTTGTCGCTTCTGCGAGTGCAGCGGCTTTGTTTCTCGGCGCGAAACACGTTTATGCCGGCACGCTGACGGTCGGGTCGTTGCTGCTGCTCATGTCGTACGTAGCAAAGCTGTACGAACCACTAAGCACCATGAGTAGCAAACTGGTCGAGTCCCAATCCGCCATAGTGAGTTTGGGACGCGCGTTCGCGTTGCTGGACGAGGCACCGGAAGTGGCTGAGAGACCAGGCGCTCATGACGCGCGAAACGTTAAGGGCGGCATCGAATTCCGGAATGTAACTTTCAGCTACGAACCCGAAAAAGCTGTGCTGGACCGCGTCTCGTTCCGAGTTGCGCCGGGAACGCATGTCGGTATTACCGGCGCGAGCGGCGCGGGTAAATCCACCATCCTGACGCTCCTCACGCGCCTGTACGACCCGGCAGAAGGTGCAGTCCTGCTTGACGGAACAGATCTTCGCGATCTGAAAATCGCCTCACTTCGCGACCAGTTCTCAATTGTGCTGCAAGAACCTGTTTTGTTCTCCACGACTATTGCGGAGAACATTGCGTATGCAAGGCCAGAGGCGCGCATGAACGAAATCGTGGCAGCGGCCAAAGCCGCCGAAGCGCACGACTTCATCATGCAACTGCCCGATGGTTACGACACAAAGGTGGGACAACGAGGCGCCACGCTGTCCGGTGGAGAGCGGCAAAGGATTTCACTCGCCCGCGCCTTCCTGAAGAATGCTCCAGTGCTGATTATGGACGAACCCACGAGTGCGCTCGATAGTCAGACAGAAGCCGAGGTCGTCGCTGCAACCGAAGCACTCATGGCAGGCCGTACGACGTTTGTGGTCGCACACCGGACAAGCACACTCGATCACTGCGATCTCGTGTTTCATCTGGAAGATGGAATGTTGACCGTCGTTGCCGATCGACGTCCGCAGAATTACCCCGCCATCGTCTACATAAGCGGTCGTGCTGATATCGAACTTCAGGAACCCGAGCTGGTCTGCGCTCAAGCGACAGGGGACTAACGAGTAGCGTTTCTAGATATAAGTCAGTGGGGACCTACTAGCGGATGTACTCGCGAATGTATGGGTCGCGTTCTGCGGCGGAAGAAAGTTCCATGGCAGTCCCGTCAAAGATCGCCCTGCCGTCACGCAAGATCAGCACGGAAGTCTGGATGTTCGTCTTGGCGGTTCCGACCATGGGCCTCATTTCTTTTGCGTCCACATCGTAGTAGTTGGTCGCCATGAGAAAAGCGTCTGGCAGCCGGTGGGTGACCATCAGAGCGCTGGTGTGGTACTGGTCACGGCCTTTAAGAATTAGCTCGATAATCTTCGTAGATGTCAGCGGGTCGAGACCGCCGGTCGGCGAATCGTAGAGAAGAACGTCCGGTTGGCTAACGATGGCGCGGGCGATCGCAACACGACGACGCATTCCTCCGGACAGCTCTGACGGAAACATGTCCAGCGTGTGCTCCAGTTCTACAAACCGGAGCGCCTGGACGACGCGCCGTTCGATTTCGTCCTCGGGAAGATCGGCTTCTTCATGCAGACGATACGCGACATTCTCGCGAACAGTGAGCGAGTCGAACAGCGCGCTTTCCTGAAAGACCATGCCGATATTACGGCGGATCTCGAACAGGTCCTGCTCGCGCATGGCGGAAACCTCGTGTCCGAGCACGAAAATACGCCCCCGGTCAGGCCGGATCAGTCCCAAGGCGAGTTTGAGAATGGTGCTTTTGCCGGAGCCGGCAATGCCAAGCAGAATCTTGGTTTCGCCACGCAGCAAGTCGAACGATAGGCCATCGAGAACGACGTTGTTGTCGAACGCCACGCGGACGTCTTCGAAGACAATCGCCTTGTGCTGGGTCTGGGGCACGGGTGCCAGTGAGAGGTCAGACATTGTGGGCGTAGACATTCGTCAGTGCCCCGGGAAGAGAACCATGAGAAAACGCGTAACCACCAGATCGACGGCAAGGATCAGAACAGAAGCGGCGACTACAGCCTGGGTGGTAGCCCGGCCGACGCCCTGCGTGCCTCCCTTGGCCGACATGCCGTAATAGCAGCCTATGCTCGCGATCACGAAGCCGAAGAGGACAGGCTTGCTCAGCCCCATGAAGACGTCTTCAAAAGCGAGCGCCTGCCAGGCATAACTCCAGTACTGGGCCGTGTCGATCCGGAGCAGAGCAGCTGAGATCACCCAGCCACCGAAGAGTCCCACGAAATCCGAGATGATGGTGAGGAAGAAGAGCATCACTACGGTAGCGATCACTCGCGGGGTGACGAGTTTTTTCGTCGGGTCGGTCCCGAGAGCCCGCATCGCGTCGATCTGCTCGGTTACCTTCATGGAACCGAGTTCGCTCGCCATGCCAGACGAGTTGCGACCGGCGACCATGAGACCGGTCAGCACCGGACCGAGTTCGCGAACCATCGACAACGACACCAATTGTCCCGTGAGCGACAGCGATCCAAAACGCTGGAGAGTGTTGGACGTCTGCAGCGCTAGCACCGCGCCAGTAAAGAATCCGGTCAGGACGACAATGGGGAGCGAGCCCACCCCGATCAGGTCGGCCTGCTGAAGGGTGTCACCAACATAGCGTGGCTGGCTGAACAGGTTCTTGACAGAGCGCCAGGCAAGCTGCCAATACTCCTGTACGGCCAGTACCCGATCTTTTGCGAATTCCGATGGTGATAGCAGTTCCATGCGTCGGCCGCACCGCGAAATCGCGGGAAGACGGAACTATAACAGATGCACTTGTACCGAAAAACGGATTATGACGGAGCGAGGCGGTCTTCTAGTCCCGCCCCTTGCGCCTAATCTCGACGTTGAGACGCTTGATTTTCTGGTTTAGCGTCGAAAGCGGCACTCGGAACCGCTCAGCCGCCTCGGTCTGGTTCCAGTTGCACTTCTCGAGCATGTCAGTGATGATGCGACGTTCGCACTCTTCCATAATTTCAAACAGCGAAGCGTCGGGGCGGTGATCAATCGCTTGAAATGACGAGCCGCGCCCAACAACGTGGTCGGGCAGAAGTTCCGCACCAATCGCCGGCCCAGCAGACAGGACAACTGCGCGCTCCATGACGTTTTCGAGTTCCCGCACATTGCCCGGCCAGTTGTAATCAACCAGCACGCGAAGGGCTTCCGGTGATATCTGGCGAAGGGGCTTCTCGTTTTCCTGGGAGAACTTCTTCAGGAAGAAATCGACCAGAAGCGGAATGTCTTCGCGACGATTGCGCAGCGGCGGTAGTTCGATCGTGATGACATTGAGACGGTAGTAGAGATCGTCGCGGAACTTACCCTCTCGAACTAGTTGACGCAAGTCGACGTTAGTGGCCGCGATAATGCGGACGTCAACCTGCACTTCCTGAATTCCGCCCAGATGCATGAACTTCTTGTCCTGAAGCACGCGCAGGATCTTTGCCTGGGTCTCCATGGACATGGTGCCTATCTCATCGAGAAACAGCGTGCCGCGGTCGGCAACTTCGAACAACCCCTTCTTGGACGCGACTGCGCTGGTAAATGCGCCCTTCACGTGCCCGAACAAGGTGGATTCGAGGAGGTCCGAAGGCATGGAGCCAGTGTTCACAGGAACGAATGGCCTGTCCTTACGGGGAGAACTCATGTGAATGGCTTTAGCGATGAGTTCCTTACCAGTGCCGCTTTCGCCCTGCAGCAGAACCGTCGAGCGACTCGGCCCGACCTGCGCAACGAGGTCGAACGTGCGCAGCATCGGGTCACTCTTGCCCACAATGTTCTCGAAGTTGTACCGCTGCTTGAGAGCACGTTTGAGCTGGATGTTCTCTTCTTCCGCGCGCCGCCTGGCGATGGTGTTGCGAACATCGGCGAGGAGCTTTTCGTTATCCCAGGGCTTCTGAATGAAATTGGCGGCGCCACCCTGAATGGCCCTGACGGCATTCTCAACGGTGCCGTAAGCGGTGATCATGATCACGGGGAAGAGCGGATCACGGTCGCGAATTTCGGCCAGCACATCAAGGCCGTTTTTGTCGGGCAAGGCGAAGTCCAGCAAGAGCAAGTCGAAGGGACGCTCGGCTAAGCGCGCGAGGCCTTCCTCTGCCGTCGCGGCCACTGTGACCTCGTAGTCTTCAAACTCGAGCAGCGTTTGCAGCGATTCGCGGATCGCTGCTTCGTCATCGATGATGAGGATAGATCCGGGCGCGGATTGTTCACCAATTGCACGGCCGCGGATCGCGACGCTAGCTTCAGACATTGACTGCCTTCTTTAACAATGGAAATTCAAGGACGAATGTAGTGCCTTCCCCCACGCGGCTGTCCACGCTGATCTTTCCCGCATGTTCCTGGATTATGCCGTACGTGACTGAGAGGCCGAGGCCCGTTCCACGACGCTGGCCATTGCGAGGCGCGTTCTTCGTCGTGAAGAAGGGATCGTAGATGCGCTGGATATGCTCCTGTGCGATGCCCGTTCCCGTATCCGAGACACTGACGGATACCCCGTTGCCGTTGCTCGTAATCACGCGAAGCGTCCCGCCGTCGGGCATGGCATCCCGGGCATTCAAGAATAGATTGAGGAATACCTGCTGCAGCTTTCCGGCATTCCCCTGGATCGCAGGCAGGCCCGGTTCGAGTTCGTTTTCGACACGGACGTGGGCGGTCTTGAACTGATGTTCCAGGAGTGTCAACGTGTCATGTATGACTTTGTTGAGATCGATCTGGCTGAACTCAGTTCCGCTGGTGCGGGAGAAGTTGAGCAGGTTGTTAACGATCTCGGAGGCCCGGAACGTCTGGTGAGTGATCTTCTCCAGCAGCTTGGACTGCTTCTCGTCCGCGGCAACCTGCTTCTGCAGCATCTGCGCATAGGACGAGATCACGGCCAGAGGCGTGTTCACCTCGTGCGCCACGCCGGCAGCCAAAAGACCGATAGACGACATCTTCTCGGCCTGTGAGAGCTGCGTTTCAAGATCAGTGCGTTCAGTGATGTCATCGAGGATGATGAGCCGACCGATGACACTGAAACGGCGCGTTACTAGCGGCGCTATGGCGATATTCGTCGTCCGAGTGTCTCCGACCGGGGTGTCCATCCGGAACTTATAAAGATTGTGAATGCCGGGCGTCTGCCTTACGCGATAGAACTCTTCCGCGAAGCTGGCTGGGAGGACGTCGCTGATTGGGGACCCGAGTACTTCTGCGCGCGACTTCGCGAACATGACCTCCATTTGCGAATTCCAGAACTCGATTCGGTCGTTGAGATCGACAGCGAGCACGCCGACGCTGATGGATTCGACGATGTTTTCGTTGAAGTCCTTCAGTCGTTCGTACTCCATCACTTTCTGTTCGAGCGAAGCATAGAGCCGCGCGTTCTGGATTGCTATACCCAGGTAGCCCGCCAGCGTTTCAACTAGCTCCACATCTTCGCTGGACAGGAAATCGCCTTCGATCGTCTTACCGAGACCCAGTACCGCAATGGTGCGGTTCTGGACGGTGCAGGGGATGTAGTAGTTGAGTTCGAGACGGCGAATCGCTTCCTGCGCCTGTGGCGTTTCGCGGACCACCTGGTGCGTATTGTCGAAAAACAGGTGGCCGGCGCCGAGTTCCGGGCGCTGCTGGGTCAGGAACGAAAGATTGAGACTTTGGGTATCCGATATGCCGAACGATTTTGCAAGTTCGAAGTTGTCGGCATCGCCATTTGCAAGGAATACGGCGGCACGGTCGACGAGCAGCGTACGCGAAATCCGGTCAAGAACCGAACTGAGCATCTTGTTCAGGTCGGTTTCAGAACTAAGTTCGCGGCCGAACTCGATGAGCGTACGACGGTAGTCGTAGCGTTTGCGGTAAAACAGCCTGTCCAGATTGCCCTGAATCCAGTTCTTTACGGGATCGAACAACAGAGCCGTTACCGCGATGGCAACGATGAGGCCTGCCTTGCCCGCGTTCGGAACCTTCGCATGGACGATCTCGGCCGCAACACCGACCGCGGCGAAGTAAACACCGACGATCGCGGCAGCGGCGAGCGTATACGCCACACCGCGCTTGAAGATCAGGTCCACGTCCATTAAGCGATAGCGGAAAATGGCGTAGCCGAAGGTCAGCGGCAGGAACACCAGCGACAGCACGCTGAACTTCATCGCTGTTGTCGGCAGCGAACCTGTGAGATACGGGAAGGTGTAAAAAATCGTGAAGGGGATGATCGCGAGGATGGTGCCGCGCGTAACCCACTTCATTTGCTGCCGCAACAGTGGTGTGGATGCGTGCTTATACGTATGCCACAGCACTGCGGCAGAAATCGCATACAGCGTGGCGAGATAGAAGATCTGCATTCGATCCATCTGCCACTGGAGCTTTGCGGTCGGCGCAAGCCATTTGAACGCCGAGGCGTAAAGGGCGAAAAGTACGGCCCCGGGGACATACACCGCCCAAGTCAGCCAGGGATGCCTGCGGACTATGCCCTTTGTGTCTGGGAACGTCAGGACGAAATGCAGGAACAGTGCCGGCTGCAGCAGCCATGCCGCCATGTTCGACCACAAAATAATCTGGTCGAACTGGTTCAGCTTACCCGTGAACTTGAACGAGTAGAAGATGAACGAAACCAGGCAGAACAGGTAGAAGTGCGTTGATTTCGGGGCAGTCCATCGCCTGAGCAGAACGTAAAGGCCAATGCCGAGATAAACCATGGCGATCAGCCTGAGGCCGGCGTTCATGGACTTGTCTCGAGGCACCAGGATGAGGGGCACCTGCAAAGGAACATTGTCCCTTGTTAGTTCGTAGGTGGCTTTCGACCACACGCCGATGCGGTAAGTCGCCCTGGTAACGTCTCCGATTTTCGCGATCGGGCGCTCATTGATCGCGACGAGGATGTCGCCTTTCTTTATTCCGGCCTTCGCTCCGGGGCCCTCGGGTTCCACCTGTCGAGCTTGTAGCTGGTCATGGTGCTCGACCCACCAGACACCGTCATCGGGCGTTTCGAACTCGCGTTCCTTCTGGAAATTGATCCAGGCAAATACGCAAGCCGCAAGCGTGAACAACGCCAGCACCAGCGCCGAGAAGCGAGTTTGAAAATCCTTCGTCATGAGCCCGGATGGTCCACCAGGTACGGATGAAGATCTCCCCGACGCTGGCGCGACAGACGGCTGTCCAGATTCTAAGTGCAACTCGGCTGCCAGCTTGTTGCGCATGACGAAAAACCTAACCAACTGTGGTTGTGTAACTTACACAATCATACCAAGCTGGCTACCGAAAGAATACAAACTTTGGAATATTCAATGTGATTTTACGTATCTTCCTGCTCCAGTAGAGCTTCGCGGCTCATCATGAAGATAGATGCTGAAGCGCGACAATGGAGTGGCCGTGCGTGCGCCCGTGCAGGCGTAAACTGATGCTGAGGGACTTTCAATGGAGACTTTCGAGCAGATCGAAGACCTTGAATCCCGGTACTTGCTGCCCACGTATTCTCGCTATCCGTTGGCCTTGGCGAAAGGCAAAGGAGTACACGTCTGGGACATCACCGGGCGAAAGTACCTCGACTTCGTTGGCGGCCTGGGAGTGAATGCGTTGGGCCATGCGCACCCGCGGATTGTCAGGGTAATTCGGGAGCAGGCAGCCAAGCTGATTCATGTTTCCAATCTTTACTACCACGAGTATCAAGGCGCTCTAGCCGAAAGACTCTGCCAGGTCTCCGGTCTCGACCGCGCGTTCTTCTCGAATAGCGGAACAGAGGCGATCGAAGGTGCGATAAAGGTGGCACGAGCAGTCGGCCATGCCGTGGGCGGCGATGCGAAGTGCAGGTTAGTTGCGCTGGCAGGTTCTTTCCACGGGCGCACGTTCGGGGCGCTCTCGCTGACAGGTCAGGACAAATACCGCAACGGCTTTGAACCTCTGCTCGAAGGCGTAACTTTCGTCCAGAAAGATGACCTGCCCGGGTTGCGCGACGCGATAGGCGATGACACCTGCGCGATCGTGATGGAGCCCATACAGGGCGAGGGAGGCATTCGCGAATGCTCTCGTGAGTTCCTTCAGGAAGCGCGGGAACTTGCGACGAAACATAGAGCGGCGCTCATCCTGGACGAAATTCAGTGCGGGGTCGGCCGAACCGGAACGATGTTCGCCTATCAGCAAATGGGGATTGTTCCGGATATCGTGACACTTGCGAAGCCGATCGCGGCTGGCTTGCCGTTGGGCGCGTTCGTGGTGAGGCAGGACTTCGCGCAAGCTATCACTGCCGGGAAGCACGGCACCACGTTTGGAGGCGGCCCACTGGCCTGCCGTGTTGCCCTGGAAGTGCTCGCGATCATTCACGATGAGGGCCTCATGCAGCAGGTGCAACGGGTGGGTGCATATATGCACGACGCATTCGTCCGACTTGTGAACCACTTTCCAGACATAGCCGTCGAGGCACGAGGACGCGGAATGATCCAGGCTTTCGAACTGAGAGTCCCAGGTCGCCCTGTTGTGGACGCTGCCATGGCCGAAGGTATCCTGCTCAACGTCACGCAGGACAAGGTGCTTCGGTTCCTGCCTCCCTATTTGTTACAGGAGAAGCATGTAGATACACTTGCGAAGTTTCTTCGGAAGACCTTGGGGAAGATTGGGGTAACGAGAAAAGAAACTTCGACCGCACGGGCCCAAAAAAAGGGGGAGTCTTCAACTCCCCACAGAAGCGACAGAGGCGATATCGCTAGATAGGAGTGTCGAGGTGCCACCCCGGTTGCCAGCTTTGCGAAAAAAAACACGTCGCGCGCCAGGCCCCGAACAGGACGGCAACGGCAAACAGTCGGAACCGGCGAAAATAATCGCTGAGGAGTGCTGGAGCCAAGCGGCTGGTTGTCGGATGCGTTTTCTGCGTGCGGGTTGTTCGGCGCAGCACCCGCCGCTGCTCCTGATTCATGGCCTGGTAGCCTATTCATTCTCATGGCGATTCAATTTGCCGATCCTGGCACAGAGCCGCCTCGTTTACGCCATCGACCTTCCCGGGTTGGGCTACTCCGAACGGGTGAATGGCCTGGACACAAGTCTGACCGCGACTGCCGCCCGCCTCGGTCTTTTTCTTCAGGAGCAAAACGTCAAAGAGTTCGATGTTCTGGGCACGTCTCACGGGGGAGCCGTGGCAATGATGCTGGCTGGCCTATCCGTGACCGATTCGAACCTTCCCCAAGTTCGGCGCATGGTTCTGAACGCGCCGGTGAACCCATGGTCCCGTCACGGAAGGCTGATCACCCGGGTGCTGGCCACCAGGTTCGGAGGCGGCTTGTTCAGGAGGGTTCATCCGTTTTTGGACAAATCGCACGGCTATTTCCTTCGCCGTATGTATGGAGATGTCTCGCGCATTGCCGAAGGAACCCTTCAGGGCTATAGCGGTCCTTTGAATGTGGCGGGAACCGTCGATCATCTGCTCTCGATCATGCGTTGCTGGCACAGCGGGCTGTCCGACATTGAAGCTAATTTACCTAAAATTGCCGGTATCCCAACGTTGCTGATCTGGGGCGCGCGAGACCGCGCGGTTCTGCCGGCCTCCGCGGGACCCTTGAAAGCAAAATTCCGCAATGCGGAATTAGTGATCCTGGAAGACGCAGGGCACCTGCCCTATGAGGAAGTCCCAGTGCAGTTCAATCGAATCGTCCTTGACTTCCTCGATCGTTAGTCTGTGGTTTTCCGAAAGCACTGGGCGGAGACACTGTAGCCAGGGATATTGGCTAGGCTCCGTGTCAGCACCAACGTCACTGCCTTCTCCACGTGGAGCATTGCGAATCCGCAACTCGCGACGGTAAGATCAAAAAACCGCTCTGAGGTGGATTTTTGCGCGTTCTTATCCTGGTCGATTGCTATTACCCCAGTCTTAAATCGAGCGCTAAGCTGGTCCACGATCTCGGTGCGGAGTTTGTTGCGAGCGGCCATGAGGTCATCGTCGCAACTCCCGGCGCAACCTCGGGCACTCCGCTACAAGTTTCAGTCGAGGACGGCATAACTGTTGCGAGATTCAGGTTCGGCGACATCAAGAGCGCACCCCGACTGCTTCGGGCAGTGTACGAGATGCAGCTTTCGCCGAAGTTCTGGCGCGTTGGAAGAACTTTCTTCCGCGAGAATCGGTGCGACCTGATTGTGTATTACTCGCCGAGCATTTTTTTCGGCAGCCTGGTTCGGAAGCTAAAGGGTTTGTGGAACTGCCCGGCATACCTGATTCTGCGAGACATATTTCCACAGTGGGCGGTTGATGCTGGCGTGCTCCGAAAGGGTGTGGCCTACAGCTATTTTCGGCATAAGGAACTTGAGTTATATGCTGCAGCGGACGTGATCGGCGTGCAATCGCCAGCGTCTCTGTGCTACTTCGAAGAACAGTGGCCCGGCCGTTATCGCCTGGAAGTTCTCTACAACTGGACGAAGCTGCGCGAAGAAGGCCTGCCTGTAACCGACTACCGAAGGTGTCTGGGACTAGAAAGCAAGACGGTCTTCTTTTATGGTGGCAACATCGGTGTGGCTCAGAACATGGACAGCATTCTGCGCCTCGCCGAGAATCTGCACCAGCGCGATGACGTTTACTTTTTGCTGGTCGGGGAGGGAAGCGAGGTCAGTCGACTGAACGAAGACGTCGCCGCCCGAAGACTACGGAACCTCAAGATTCTGCCGGGGGTCTCGCAGGGTGAGTATCTTGCGATGGTGTCGGAGTTCGATGTCGGGCTGATTTCGCTCGATCGCCGCCTGTGCACGCACAACTTTCCTGGCAAGCTTCTAGGCTACATGTACTGGGGGCTCCCTATTCTGGCCAGCATAAATCCGGGGAATGACCTGCAACCGGTGATTGAACGGGCGAGTGCTGGTCTGTGTTGTCTAGACGGCGATGACAGGCAATTGCTCGAACACGCCACGATGCTGGCGGATAACGCTGAATTCCGGCGCCGAATGGGTCGGAACTCGCGCGCACTGCTTGAGAGCGTGTTCTCCGTGAACGCGGCAGCGAAGCAGATTTTGACAAGCGTCGAGCGAACGACCGAAACAACACCTTTCGCAGCCTCGATGTCAGCAGGCGAGTCCTGACCCTCCCCGGGCACTAACCCCCTCCTTGATTCGTTCAGTTCCGCATTCGAATTCAGAGTTGCTGATGGTAAACTCGTAGCACCCCGATCGTTAATGCAGGTTTTTTGGTGTCTCGAGCACTGTTCAGGCGAACGGCGGAAGTGTGTCTTGGAAGGTCAGAGCTCATTGCAAAGGCAGGGGTTTGTCGAAACTGCGTTGGCATGAACGTGCACTCACAGCGAAGCCGCTGCCGGATTCTAATCGCGGCGGGCTTTTTTCACCCAGATCGGCCCAGTGGAAGTAGTCGGCTGGCCTTCGACGAGGCTTGCTACCTCGCGTCCAAGGGACACGACGTCTCGATGTTGGTGAACGCGGCGAGTCCTGCAGATCCGGAGATCGCCGAAAGTCACGGGATTCGCGTCATCCGCTATCGTGTACCGTCGTTCTCAGCTTTTGATCCCAGGCGGCTGCACGCACATCAGAAGGCTGCTACCGCGCTGCTTCGCAAGTACCTGCCGGACGTCGATTACATTCACGGTCACCTGCCATTGCAGTATCGAGCGGCACTGGAGCTCTACGGCAACAAGGCTGACGGCGTGTACTCGATGCACTCCCCGTTTCCGATGGAGTTGGCAGCGAGTTGCATGAATGGAGTAGTGGACGGCATCCGGCGCGTGATCGGGCCGCCGATCGCCGCGAGAGTCGAGCGCAAGTGCCTGAAGGAATCGGCTCGGATCAACTCCTTCTCGCAGTTCACGCGGAACTGCATCGGCAACATCCATGGATCCCAGCTTGCGGAGAAAACGCAGGTCGTACCCGGATGGGTCGATCTCACCAGGTTTCAGATCCTAAGGGATCGTGATGCAGCCAAGCGCCAGCTGAAATGGCCGACTGACGTTCCCGTCTTTTTTACGCTTCGCAGACTTGTGCCAAGGATGGGGTTGGATCGTCTGATACGGGCCGCGGCTGCACTTGTGCACGCAGGGCACGAATTCAAGATCGTCATCGGCGGTACTGGGCCACTAAGGCCTGATCTTGAAAGTCTGGTGCAGGAACTTGAAGTGACGCGCACAGTGGAGTTCGTGGGACGTGTGCCGGAAGAAGCGCTGCCGGTCGCGTATGGCGCGTGCGATTGCTTCATACTCCCAACCGCGATGCTGGAGTGTTTCGGGCTGATCGCGATAGAGGCGTTGGCCGCCGGACGTCCAGTGCTTGCAACTCCGATCGCTGCCATTCCGGAAGTGATCCGCAGTTTCGAGCCGCGTTGGCTGGCAAATGCGGCAGATGAGAAGTCCATAACGGACCTCATGGGCAGATATCTGCGCGGGGAACTTCCGAGTCACTCGCCCCAAGAGCTTCGTGACATTGTTGAGCAGCGCTTTTCCGCAGAGCGCGTGCTACCCCGCCTTGAGGCGGTGCTGTTTGGTAAGGCGAATGGGACAGATAACGCGAATTTCGGGGCGGTGAACAGTTGAAGCCGAGAATTCTGATCCTGATCGATCATTACCTGCCGGGGTTCAAGTCTGGCGGACCGGTACGAAGCGTCTCGAAGATCGTTGAGAAGCTTGCATCGGATTACGACTTCTACATCTTGACGCGCAACCGCGACTACACTGAATCTGAGCCATATGCGGGCATCGCCGCCGAAAGTTGGGTGCTGAAGAACGCAGCGAAGGTTTTCTATGCCGAGCGGGTCACGCTGAGTCTTGTGCGGCGCGTACTGAATGAGATCAACCCGGACGTTGTCTACGCAAACAGCTACTTCTCACGCTTCGTGTTGCGCTACCTGGCGCTTCGCCGAGTCGGTCTCGTGTCGCGCACAACTCCAGTCGTTCTGGCGCCACGCGGAGAGTTTTCTCTCGGCGCGCTAAGAATCAAGAGGCTACGCAAAAGCGTGTTCATAGCCTTTGCGGAAGCCGTCCGTTTATACAGCGACTTGATTTGGCATGCGTCGGCCGAATTGGAAGCGCAGGATATCCGCCGTATTTTGCCGCGATCCGATATCCACGTCGCGAGGATCATGGTAGCTTCGGATTTCCCGTCCGTGAGCCTGGATACTGTTTCGCAGCAACAAGGAACGCCGAAGAAGAAAGGCGAAGCCTGGTTCGTGTTTCTGTCGAGGATATCTCCGAAGAAGAACCTCGCTTTTGCGCTCAAGCTGCTCCGTAACATTCGCGGCAAAGCGAAGTTTACGATTTTCGGACCTATTGACGACGCGGCGTACTGGGCTCAGTGCCAGAAGATCATCCAGTCATTGCCGACGAATGTGGCGGTCGAGTATGGCGGCTCGATTCCTCACGATGCCGTTTTGCGAACATTTAGCTCACACCAGTTCATGCTCTTTCCGACTGCCGGTGAGAACTTTGGCCACGTCATTCTCGAGGCTTTCCTGGGTGGGTGCCCTGTGCTGCTGAGCGACCAAACACCTTGGCGCGATCTCGCTAACGACGGGGCCGGATGGGATATTCCGCTGGCGAACGTTGAGCGTTGGCGAAGCGTGGTACAGGAGTGCGTTGACATGGACGGGGCGATGTACGAGGCACTACGTAACAGAACGCGTGCATACGGAGTCGCGCAGGCTGGCTCGCCGCGCTTCGAGCAGGAGAACCGCCAGTTGTTTGAATATGCTGTGGCACGTTCGCCGCGAAGGGCTGGCAAGGTTCTCTCAGGTCAGCTCTTATGCACGGTCAATGAAGTTGAAGAAGAGGAAGAAAGTGGACTGAAATGAAGATCCTTGTTCTGGGCGGTTCCGGCATGCTGGGACACAAGGTGTTTCAGACCCTCAGAGCCAGGTTCCCGGAGACGTATTGCACGATCCGCGAACCGCTGCACTCTGACCACATCAGTCGCGTCGGACTATTCGATGCATCACGTGTGGTTGACAGGTTCGATGTCCGCGACCTGGCCCTTGTCGAGAGTTTTCTTTCTGAGCTGCGTCCCACTTTTATCGTCAACTGTATTGGCGTGGTGAAGCAACGGTCCGAGGCACACGATGCGGTGTCCAGCATTCTTATCAATTCGCTGCTGCCGCACAAATTGGCCGAGATTACGACTCGGTGGGGCGGCCGGGTGATCCACTTCAGTACGGACTGCGTTTTTAACGGCAAGCGCGGCCAATACACTGAGTCCGACATACCAGATGCCGAGGACCTTTACGGCAGAACGAAGGCTCTGGGGGAGGTCACGACCGATAACGCGCTGACCCTGAGAACTTCCATTATTGGGAGAGAGCTTTCTCATCACTCGTCCCTGCTGGAATGGTTCTTGGCCCAGAGGGGTCGAACGATCCGCGGGTTCACGCGGGCCATATATTCCGGCGTGACGACCAATCTGATGGCGCGAATCGTCGCCGAATGTATTACTCGTCAGCGGTCTTTATCCGGACTTTACCAAGTCACGGGGCAGACCATTACAAAGTACGACCTGCTGTGTGTCCTTCGTGAAGCGTTTCGACTCGACATCGAGATTACGCCCGATGACAGTTTCGTATGTGATCGCAGTATGAGCGGTGAAAAATTTGAAAAGGCGACAGCGTACGTGGCGCCGCCGTGGAAAGAACTTGCGGCGGAGCTGGCAAATGATCCGACCCCGTACGCAACAGGGGAGTGAACTGAGGGATGGGACCATTTGAAGGCAAACGGATTCTAATCACGGGCGGAACGGGTTCGCTGGGCAAGGTGCTGGTACGCAGGCTCCTGCGGGGCGACATGGGTGACCCCGCGAAGGTTATCGTTTTCTCGCGTGATGAGGCCAAGCAGCACTTCATGCGCATGGAGTACCAGCACAAGATCGCTGCGACGGATGAGATCATTTACCGTAACTTCCAGCAGAAACTGGAATTCCGTATTGGCGATGTGCGGGACTTCCGCAGCGTTGCGTCTGCAGTCAGGGACTGCGATGTCATTTTCAACGCCGCGGCGCTGAAGCAGGTGCCGACCTGCGAGTACTTCCCCTACGAAGCGGTGCAGACGAATATTGGTGGTCCGGAGAACATTGTCCGCGCCATCCAGGAACACGACTTGCCCGTGGAGACTGTGGTTGGCATCTCGACCGACAAAGCGTGTAAGCCCGTCAATGCGATGGGCATGACCAAAGCTTTGCAGGAGCGCATTTTTATTCAAGCCAATATGCGCTGTCGCGGGACTCGGTTCGTGTGTGCGCGTTATGGTAATGTGCTCGCTTCACGCGGTTCGGTCATTCCACTGTTTCACGAGCAGATCAGGAATGGCGGACCGGTTACGATTACGTCGCCTGATATGACGCGTTTTCTGCTGAGCCTGGATGAGGCGGTAGATACTATCTTTGCAGCCGTTCGGTACGGCTTGCCGGGCGAAACCTACATTCCGCGCGTCCCATCGGCACTGGTTACAAATGTGGCTAAAGCGTTGATCGGGGACCGAGACGTTGAAATTAAGGTCACCGGTATACGCCCGGGCGAGAAGGTGCATGAGATTCTTGTGAGCGATGAGGAGTCGCACCGGACTGTCGAGCGCGGCGACTGGTATGCCATTCTTCCCATGCTGCCGGAGGTCTGCGGCGAGCGGACAGGTTCCGGTTGCCTTTCGGCAGAGTACAGTTCGAGCGACGATGTCATGACCTTGGAGCAGACCATGGCGCTATTGAAAGAGCGGCGACTCATGCTCAAAGACGTTGAGGACGAAATGGTGGAGACGCTCCGTTGAAGATCATGACCATTCTGGGCACGAGGCCTGAGATCATCCGGCTCAGCCTCGTGATCCACCAGCTCGATCAGCATGCTAGTTCGCACATCCTGGTTCATACGGGCCAGAACTACGACGACCGGTTGAATGGGCTGTTCTTCCGGGAAATGTCGGTACGCGAACCTGATGTTTACCTGGGCGTACGGGGCGCAACCATTGGTGAGCAGATCGGGCAGATCCTTACCCAATGCGAAGCACTTCTTCGCGAACACAAGCCCGACAGGTTGTTGATATTAGGTGATACCAACAGCGGTCTTTCGGCGATCGTAGCCCGGCGACTTGGAATTCCGGTGTACCACATGGAGGCCGGAAATCGCTGTTACGACGACCGCGTCCCAGAGGAAGTTAACCGCCGCATCATTGACCATTCCAGTAACGTGCTGATGCCGTATACCAACCGCAGCCGCGAAAACCTGCTTCGTGAGGGCGTCGAGAGCAACCGAATTTTTGTCACCGGCAACCCGATCAAGGAAGTGATCGACCACTATGCCCCGCAGATTGCAGCCAGCAAAGTCCTTGATGAACTTGGGTTGAAAGAGCGGCAGTTTTTTGTGGTCACAATGCATCGCGCCGAAAACGTCGATGTTGAGGAGCGATTGCGTAATGTTCTAGATGCCCTGGTCCGGTTGCACCAGCAGTACCGATATCCCATTGTCTGTTCGCTGCACCCGCGTACGCGCGCGAGAGTTCAGGAGTTTGCCATCGACCTGAACCACGCTGGCCTCAATTTCGTGGAGCCTTTCGGATTCTTTGATTTCGTCCGCCTCGAGCAGTCTGCATTCTGTCTCATATCGGATAGTGGCACGGTGCAGGAAGAAGCCTGTATTTTCGGCGTTCCTAACGTGACGATTCGCGACGTCACCGAACGGCCCGAAACCGTGGAATGTGGGGCCAACGTTCTGGCCGGTTGCGACACCGAAAGAATCCTGCGGCTGGTCGCTATGGTGACCAAAAGCACTTCTGGCTGGCAGCCTCCAGCGGAGTACCTGGCGCGCGACGTTGCGGCTACCGTATGCCGCATCCTGCTGAGTTACAGGCTGAGTTGCTAGGCAGGGAGCAAGTCAGAGCTACTGAACCTCCTCCGGCCCGCTATCAAACTCCCTGCCCAGGACTACCGCGGACAGCCATTCAGAAAAGTCCGGCACGAAACGAGTAGTGAACGAAAGGGTACGCTGGGCGCACCCAATCTGTGGGACAACGCGACAACACCAAACACCTATTTGGTCGGCGCGGTCTGAGCGGCTGCGGGAGAAATACGATCCGTGATGGTATCGCGGTGGAAGCTGGAGAGGCTGCGGAGCTGAGACCAGCCGCCAGCGGGGTTCTTTCGAGTATCGGCAACGCTGCTGGTCTGGTTGGTTGCATACTCTTGCCACGAGTTGAATCGCGTGACGGTGAGGAACTGCCAAGGCCCGCCCTCAAGGTGCTGAAGGACGACGGTTTCACCAGCCGGGGCGCCACCAGGAGTTGGTGGGGCGGTGATGAACTTGTCGAGCGCGTCACGCTGCCCGGGAGCGGCGCGCATCACGGCGACGACGTACACAGAGTCGACGGTCTTGGCGACGCTCTCGGGTGCCATTCCCAAGGCGCGGGAAAACTCGGCCCATGACGGGCCCGAGACGAAGCTATCAGTGTGCCAGTCGTAGAGGTCTCGAACGGCTGGAGGAACTGGGGGCGCAGCCGCGTTCACTGTGGCACTCGTGCCGAGATGTTCTATGGCCACGTAGTCCCATTCGTCGCCCTGCTGATGTCTCAAGACCAAATAGTGCCCGGGCATCGGCGCATTGGGAAGCTGGTTTCGGAGGGCGTCTCCGAGTTGGGCGGCCTTGCCGACTCCGGCTTTGGCAAAGAGCACATGATAGATGTCTGTGCGCTTGGTGGGTTGGGCCGCTGGTGTTTGTAAGGGCGGGTTCTGCGCGACTGCGGTGCAGAGCATGAGCAAACCGGCGATGAACGTGGAAACGGTTTTCAAGGAAGCCTCCGAAACGGTGAGTGGTGCGGGGCTGGTCAGCCGGAAGCGTGTGGACGGGCACCCGGCAAGGATGCAAGTTGCGGGAATGCTAGCACCAGAACGGTGGTGGGGAGCGTTCTGAATTGGACGGGTCGCAAGGAGAGGGGAGTTTGCCGAGAGCGCAAGGTAACGCGGGGGCGCAGAGGAGAATTTCAAGAAGGGGCGAAAGGGCGCGACCGAAGTCGCGCCCGAAACATGGATCCTTAGCTGCGCTCAGGATGACATTCAATCTGGTGAGTCAGTCAGGCGTTCAGCACAGCTACTACTGACTACTCGGGCCGATCGATCTGCGCCTTCTGCAGTTTGTCGCTGTAATCTACGTAAACCGACTTCCACTCCGTGTAGAACTCAATAGCGCCGAGACCACCCTCACGATGTCCGTTGCCGGTTGCTTTGGTTCCGCCGAAGGGCAGGTGAACTTCCGCGCCGATCGTCGGAGCGTTGATGTAGGTGATGCCGGCATAAAGGTCGCGCATCGCCATGAATGCACGGTTTACGTCCTTGGTGTAGAGCGCCGAGGACAGACCGTACTCGATGTCGTTTGCGATCTCGATGGCGTGATCGAGATCGTTGCACGGAATGATGGAGACAACGGGGCCGAAGATCTCTTCCTGAGCGATGCGCATTTTGGGATCAACGTCGCCGAAGACCGTGGGTTCCATGAACCAGCCGTACTTATAGTCGCCGGAGTCGAGGCGGTTGCCGCCGCAAAGCAGCTTGGCACCTTCATCTTTGCCAACCTGCACGTAGCTTAGGTCAGTTTCTAACTGGCTCTTGTTGACTGCCGGGCCCATCTCGGTCGTCTCGTCGAGACCATTGCCGACCTTCAACTTCTTGGCGCGAGAGACGTACTCATCGACAAACTGCTTGTAGATGCCCTTCTGGACAATGATGCGGCTGGTGGCGGTGCAGCGCTGTCCGGTCGTTCCGAAGCCGCCCCAAAGACCACCATCGAGCGCCAGGTCGAGGTTGGCGTCGTCCAGGACGATCATCGGGTTCTTGCCGCCGAGTTCGAGCGAGCAGTGCTTGAAGCTCTTGGCACAGGATTCGCCAACGATACGTCCGACCGCTGTCGAACCGGTGAGCGAGACCGCGCGGACATCCGAGTTCTCGGTCATGGTCCGGCCGATGACGGAACCGAAGCCGGTCACGACGTTGACGACTCCATGCGGAATGCCGGCATCAAGCAGTGCCTGGACGAAGTTGAAAGTGGAAAGTGGTGTGTCCTGCGCGGGCTTGATAACGCAGCAGTTGCCGGCCAGAATCGCGGGGAATAGCTTCCAGGACGGGATGGCCATGGGGAAGTTCCACGGCGTGATCATGGCGCAAACGCCCAGAGGCTGACGGACAGCCATCGCGAACTTGTTCGGCAGTTCAGAGGGCGTTGTGACGCCGAACAGACGACGCCCTTCCCCGGCCATGTAGTAGCCGGTATCAATAGCTTCCTGAACATCGCCGCGTGTCTCCTTGATAATCTTGCCCATTTCGCGCGTCATGTCGCGCGCGTACCGTTCTTTGCGCTCGGTCAGGATGCGCGAGGCTTCATAGAGGATCTCGGCGCGGCGGGGCGCTGGAACGAGGCGCCACTTCTTGAATGCCTGTCTCGCCGATTCGACAGCAGCATCCACGTCATCGGGGCCCGACTTCTGAAAGATGCCAACGACATCACGGGTGTCGGCGGGGTTGATGTTCTCGAATGTCTCACCGGTTCGGGTTTCGACCCACTCACCATCGATGAGATTCTTAAAAATTCTTGCCGTCCCTGCGATCGCCTCAGTGGCCATCGTCTCAGCCTCCATGCTAAGGAATGCAAAACCTGTCATGCTATCCGTTCTGTGCATAGGGGGCAAGTGGGAGGGGGACGAGGGAGCGGATAACGTATGAACGAAAGATCTGCTTCCGTTAGGGGCAGCGCCGGGTTCACTCTTCATCCATTCTGGTTGATGATCCGAAAGTAACGAGTATCAAGCTATTTACCCTATTTGAGGGGAATGCTGGTTATGGTAGTCTCGCAGCACTGAATCCCGGTAATACACTGAATCTGTGGCACGAAAAAAGAATTCCGAGTTCCTGATTTCATGGATGACGGTCACCTATCGAAGCGTGGCCCTGTCCGTGTTGGCAGGCACGGTGATTATTGGGACGGTCACTTACTTCGCATTCCCTGATTCCCCTCTGGTCATGGGGGCTGTCGCTGCCGTTAATCGCGGTCTGGAGAAGATCGGAGTAGCGGCCGGGAACGTTCGAAAAGCCGATCTCGAAGGCGCACAACAGGCCCATTTCACGAACATCGACGGCACCGTACGCGTGAAGAAAGCTACGGGCAACTCGTGGGTCGCTGCCGATTACAGTGTGCCGCTGGAGAAAGGTGACGTCGTCCAGACATCCTCCGAGGGCATGGCCAAGGTGGTGTTTGCCGATGGCACCAGCTACACAATCAAGCAGGACTCGCTGATCGTCATCGAAGAGAACTCGACCAACTCGTCGCAGCAGACCCAGGTCGCCGTACAGGTGACCACCGGTACTGTCGATCTCGCGACAGCAACCTACATCGAAGGTTCGCGGTCAGAAGTGCGCGTAGCCGGAGCTAAGGCCGCCCTCGCACCACAATCAGCGGCGATGGTCCACAATGACCCGCGTGCAGACCAGCACGAAATCTTGTTGAAGAAGGGTTCTGGCCAAGTCACTCGAGGTGGCGAGAGCGTAATGTTGTCGAATTGGGAGAAAGTCAGCTTCCGCAGTGGCTCCCAGCAGATGACGAAAGCCCGCGAGATAGGGCCACCAACACTGATTCAGCCGGCTAACATGAGTCCCGTTTACGTTTCCACTCCGTCGAAACCCGTCGAATTTTCCTGGACGCCAGTCGCCGGCGTGCGTGGGTACCGTGTACGTATCTCGAAAAATCCGTACTTCTCGTCGACCGTTTTCGATCGGATTGCAACGGAGCCGCAGGTCAAGGTGTCTGGCCTGAAGGAAGGCGGCTACTACTGGCTGGTAACCTCGCTTGACGCGAAGGGCAAGGAGTCTGTCGAGAGTGAGCGCAACCAGTTCTCGGTAGTAGCGCGAGCCACCGAGGCCACTGGACTGCCATTGGAACTGCAACCATTTATCCAGCACGGTCACGTGATCGAGATAAGAGGCAAGACTGACATTTCAGCGCGCGTCATGGTGAACGGGCAGGAAGTTCCGATGGTAAACGGCGACGGTACGTTCCACTTTTTCACCGCACCGCTGCCGAACGGAGTGAACTTAATCACCGTGACTGCGCAGAACGCAAAGGGCGGCGTGAAAACGGAGCAGAAGCGCATCGTGATCGAGTAGGCGGGGCCTGCGTTGTCGAGCACTTCGCGCAGGTACTAGCACTCTTGCAACGTGTTCGGGATTCGGTAGTAGCTGTAATCTCTTACGCCTCGGGCTGAAAGCCCCTGATGCAAGGTGAGCCTCGAAGTGGGCGGATGGGCTATTTTCTGCGCCCGAGTAAGTGGAAAATCAGGTGTGTGCCTCGCGCAAGAAGCTGCTGATTGGACTAGAATCAGAGCAGCTGATACGCACAGAAGTGACCAGTCGCAAGGGCCCCCAGGCGGTGAGTGCAAATGGCGGCTAGTGCGCTCGGGAAAGGGCGCGCCAAGGCGCGCACGAAAACTTTCGAAGTGCGACTCCAGGGATTCTGAGTTTGAGTAAGTAAGTTTGGCAGTAAGCAAGTTCGGAGAGAAGAAGTCTGATGTCATCCAACGGTTTTCATAGCTCGCGGTACGCGAACCTGCGCTCGCTGTTCAGCATGTTTTCGAGCGATCTGGCGATAGATCTGGGGACGGCGAACACGCTCGTGTTTGCCAAGGGCAAGGGCATCGTGGTGAACGAGCCCTCGATCGTCGCCATCAACAAGAACACCGGCGAAGTGGAGGCGGTCGGCAAGGAAGCCAAAGAAATGCTGGGCCGCACGCCGGGCAACATCGTGGCCATCAAGCCGATGAAGGACGGGGTAATCGCCGACTTCAAGGTCACGGAAAAGATGTTGAACTATTTCATCCAGAAGGCGCACAACCGTAAGGTGCTGGTGCACCCACGTATCGTGATCGGCGTGCCGAGCGAGATCACGCAGGTAGAAAAGCGCGCCGTTATGGATTCGGCTTACCGTGCTAAGGCCAGCGAAGTGCACCTCGTCGAGCAGGCGATGGTGGCCGCGATTGGTGCCGGGTTGCCGATCACGGAGCCGAGCGGCAACATGATCGTCGATATCGGCGGCGGCACTACTGATATCGCGGTGATTTCGCTGAGCGGCATCGTCTATTCGCGGTCGGTACGCATGGCGGGTAATCAGATGGACGAAGCCATCATGAATTACCTGAAGCGCAAGTACAACCTGCTGATCGGCGAGCGCACGGCGGAGCAGATCAAGATCGAAATCGGCTCGGCGTACCCGCTGGAGAAGCCGCTGACGATGGAAGTGAAGGGCCGCAACCTCATCGAGGGCGTGCCGAAGACGATCACGATCGACGATGGCGAGATTCGCGAAGCACTGACCGAGTGCGTTAGCACGATCATGAACGCGATCCGTGTCGCGCTGGAAAGGACGCCGCCCGAACTGTCGGCCGACATCAGCGACCGCGGCATCGTGCTGACCGGTGGTGGCGCGTTGCTCAAGAATCTCGACAAGCGGATCCGTGAAGAAACCGGCCTGCCGGTTTCGATCGCCGACGATCCGCTGGCGAGCGTGGTGCTGGGCACGGGCAAGATGCTCAGCGATTTCAAGCTGCTGCGCAAAATCTCGATCGAATAGTGAAGAGTGGCGGAAGCGAGTTTCTGGTCTCTAGTTTCTGGTTCTAGTTGCCGGGGCTCGCTTTCGTGCGTGAAAGCAGAGCATGCGTTTTCCCCGCATGCCGTCGAAGACAACCAGGGCGGGACATACGAACTGCAGTCATGGACAAGATCGTAAGCCGACATAAGAACCTGTGGGTACTGGCGCTGGCACTCTTCATACAAGTGCTGGCGTTAGGTGTGCAAGTTAAGAGGCCCACAGAAACGGGTTCGGTGTCGCTGATCCGGGTCTGGACCATAAGGACCATCACCCCCGTCCAGAAGGCGTTGGTAGGGACAAGCGACTGGGTTTTCGGTATCTGGCACAACTATATAAATATTCGTAGCCTGAGGACCGAGAATGAACGCCTGCAGAATGAGAACTGGCGATTGAGGATGGAGCAAGTACGCATGCTTCAAGACGCCAGCCAGGCCCAGCGATTGCAGGCGCTGCTGAAGTTCAAGGAACAGTACATAGCCGAGACAATCGCCGCTCAGGTCATTGGGACTAGTGGAAGCGAGACGTCTCGGGTTCTCTATATCGATCGTGGCGCGGAAGATGGCCTTGAGCCTGACATGGCTGTGATCACCCCAACCGGTGTCGTGGGCAAGATCATGCGAGTCTTTCCGGCAACGGCGCAGGTTCTGGAGATCAATGACCAGACCAGCGGAATCGGAGTGATTCTCGAGAAGTCGCGCCTCCAGGGAATTCTGAGGGGTACACCGTCAGGCGATGCCTTGATGCATTACGTCATGTCTGACGAAAAGGTCCAGCCGGGCGAGATGGTACTCACAAGTGGAGGCGATCGGATATACCCCAAAGGGCTGCCGGTCGGTCGCGTGATATCGGTCAATCCGGGAACCGACATGTTCCTCAACATTCGGGTGAAGCCATCAGCTCGATTGGACCGCATTGAGGAAGTTCTGGTTATAAAGAAAATTGATGAGAGACAACCGGATCTCATACCCGAGAACCCGCAGCGTGCTGCCGACATCCTGGCTGCTCGCCTGCCATCGGTGCCGGTGAAGCCACCTGAGAACGCGCCGCCCGGCCAGGTGCCGACGGGAGTTGCAGCACAGACGGCCCAGGCAGGCACTCAGGGGCAGGCTCCGAAACCTCAGGGCGCATCCGCAGTGGCGAATCCGGTTTCGACGGGGTCGGGTACGTCTGTAGTACCTGCTTCTCCGCGGAGTTCATCCGCAGGGCAGAGCGCGCCCGCCCGAGGTTCAGCGACTCCGAACGGAGCGGCAACAAGACCGGAAGCGAAACCCACGCCGCCAACGGCCCAGTAGCTAGGCAAAATAGCTAAACACGAATTTTGAAGCAGAGTACGCGTGAATATTCTCTACACAAGCCGAGAGCAGGTTGCGGTTTACAAGTTCAGCCTGCCGGTATGCATTGCTGTACCGCTGCTGGCAATCTTCTTTCAAACCTTCGTCTCAGTTCGTTTTTTCTGGCTCGCGATTTTTGATCTGCCGTTACTTGTGACCATTTTCTTCGCCGTTGCGAGGCGGAACCCAGTATCAGGCTTGCTTACCGGCGGCGTGATCGGCATCGTTCAGGACAGCCTCACGCACCATCCACTTGGCTTGTACGGCATAGCGAAGACGGTGATCGGATACGTAGCCTCAAGCCTCGGAGTCAAGCTTGATGTCGAGAATCCCGGGTCCCGCATGCTGATGACATTCACCTTCTACCTGGCGCATCAGGGCCTTTTCTACCTGATCGGGAGAGGCTTGGCTGGTCAGGTTCTTGAAATCCGCTGGGGGCACTTGGTTTTAGCGGCGGTTGCTAACGCGCTGCTGGCAGTTCCGGTGTTCGCACTTCTGGATCGCTTCCGCGCACGGACTTAATTGCCGATCAGTAAGGGCCAGCGATTCTCGTCGAGCCGAATGGCCATCCGGCGTTCATTAGATCGCAAAAGCCTGAGCCGTTTAGCGTTCCCGAACCATCTAAATGAACAGATGGGTCTGCCGCAAAGAGCGCCCTTATTTGTTGACTCGCCGTCACGTGCAGGGTACTCTACGCCCAATGATAGCCGCCCTGCTGGCGAGCAATCCGGCCTCCTCTTTCCCAGCAAGCTTTCATGTCCCAAAACAGACAAGCATGCGAAACCCATTCCGATCGACTTTGGACTGCTTGCCTGTAATTTGTGCGGCCAGGAGTCTCAACAGTCCGGCGTTCAGGAGGGCTGGTGACGGCACATGATCGGACGATATTGCACGCCGGGGTGAGCCCGGCATGCGCTCGGGCCAGTTCGCAGCAGCATAAAAATCAAGCAGTACATGTGCCGCAAGGCACACGGGGGTGACCTCCAGGATCAATGAAAAAGAACATCGACATCAGTCCGAACATCGAAACGCTCTTTGGTACGCGGGACGAGAACTTGCGCGTACTGGAAGACGGATTGAATGTAACGATAGACCTGAGAACCGACTCGATAGAGATCGACGGCGCGCCAAGGGATGTGGCACGGGCCGAACAGGTATTTTTCGATTACGAGCACTTGCAGCGCTCTGCCTACGTGTTCAATAACGGAGACCTGGGTTCGATGCTGCGAGTTCTGGCGGCGGATCCCTCGGTAACACTCCGCGGGTTGGCAGAGTCGGGACGTCAGCGGTCGTTCGGCAAGCGTACTGTGCAGCCGAAGAGTACGAACCAGCGTCGCTATCTCGATGCAATCGAGAAGCACGACATGGTGTTTGGGATCGGTCCGGCCGGAACTGGAAAGACTTACCTGGCCGTCGCGATGGCTATCTCGGCGCTACTGGCGAAGAGAGTCAACCGGATCATTCTGGCCAGACCGGCAGTCGAGGCGGGCGAACGGCTTGGCTTCCTGCCCGGGACGCTGCAGGAAAAAGTCGATCCTTATCTGCGTCCGCTCTACGACGCGCTCTACGACATGCTGGAACCGGAGAAGGTTGATCGTTATCTCGAGAAGAACATTATCGAGATCGCTCCGATTGCGTTCATGCGCGGCCGCACATTGAACGACTCGTTCATCATTCTTGACGAGGCGCAGAACACGACCTCGGAACAGATGAAGATGTTCGTCACTCGCATGGGGTTCAATTCGAAAGCCGTGATCACCGGCGACATTACACAGATCGACTTGCCCAATGCCCGACGAAGTGGTCTGCTTGAAGCGATGGATATCCTCCGCGACGTGGACGGAATATCGTTCATTCACTTCGATGAGTCGGACGTGGTACGTCACCAGCTCGTTCAAAGGATCATTCGCGCCTACGACGACTTCAAGTCGCGGAACGAGATCCAGATGTCCTTGCTGGAGTCCAAAGGTAACGGCAAGAACGGCAATGGGAACGGAACAAAACACGCCGTTCCGGAGCCTGTGCCGGTCGGCGCGGACGAGTTGGCCCAGGAAGAATAGAATCTAGTACCATTGAGCGGGGGGATGCCGAGCGCGTCCTCCCGTTTTCGCATTTACAGCGCCGTGAGGCCTGCAGAAGAGAGGGGCTCGCAACCGCGGGCCAAAGTAAGATTGATTATTCTTGAATCAGAGGTGGACGGAGCAAGCGAGGGTTCGCTTGCGAGGTTCCTGACAAGGGCGCGGCGGGAAGTCGGGTTGCGCGGCAAAGTGAACGTTGTCATCACCAGCAACAACGCCGTCCGTGAGCTGAATCGCCGGTTCCGAAAGAAAAATAAACCTACCGACGTTCTGTCTTTTCCTGCCGCTGAAGAATTCCAGCCTGATTTCGCGGGGGACATAGTTGTCTCGGGCGACATTGCTGCCGAAAGTGCGAAGCAGTATGGCCATTCAGGCGCAATGGAGCTAAAAATCCTGGTGCTCCACGGTCTGCTGCATCTCGCCGGCTACGATCACGAACATGACGAGGGCAAGATGGAGCGGAAGGAGCGCAAGCTCCGCAAGTCATTGCGACTTCCTGACGGCCTCATCGAAAGAACGATTCAGGGTAGTGATGGTCTTTCCGGTGTCGTCCCACGGAGCCGTGCCACTCTAGCCACGAGAAAAAGCCGACAAGGTTCGGCCGAGAACGGCTCTCGTAAAGGATCGCTGGCCGGTGTCACGCGAAGGAGCAGAACAGGAGGACGATCATGACTCTTGGTCTGCTCGTGCTTTTGTGTGCGCTGATTGCAGTACTGACGCTGCTGTCGTATGCGGACCGGGTCTATGACGAGGCGGGTAAGTTTCTATCCCGAGAGTTTCAGGAAAACATCGACATATTTGAGGAGAAGATTGAGCCGCGACTTGGTGCTGGCCGCGACCGGGCACAACTCTCGATCGCGGTGCTAACGCCGTTGATCATGGCCGGCATTGGCCTGGTGATCGGCTACTCTGTATTTCGCGACGCGGCATGGTCGCGAGCTCAGCTTGTGCAGGCCGTAATCAGCATCGTGCTGATCGTAGTCGTGTTCCACCGTCTCATCCCCTTTATCTTCTTCTCGCGCACGAAGGGTGAGTGGGCGGTTCCGCTTGCGCCAGTGTTCCGAGTCCTGATTTATCTCGCATTGCCTGTAACGCTGTTGCTCGGTTTCTGCCAATCCGTGGCCGCCTTGACGAAGCAGTACTCGGAGCCCGAGCCTGAAACACCGTCTGAAGCGGTGGATGCCCTCATTGAGGCGGGGCAGGAAGAAGGCATTCTCGAAGAGAGCGACCGCGAACTCATTCAGTCAGTAGTCGAATTCGGTG
>Ga0196970_1000612_pt1 | contig 38316 bp, 58 predicted proteins | sample S1v_513CmetaG_FD_148672 | JGI IMG/M metagenome (GOLD analysis project Ga0196970, IMG submission 148672) | Soil microbial communities from Anza Borrego desert, Southern California, United States - S1+v_5-13C | ecosystem: Environmental > Terrestrial > Soil > Desert | place: USA: California... | reverse complement strand
GCGGCGCCTCCTCGGCCGTCACATTCGGGTCGCGTGGTGCGATGGCCTCGTCGAGGGTCAACTGGCGCGGGTCCATCAGCGCACCCCCGCCTTCCCCTGCTCGCGCGCCATGCGGATGAACCGGTGCCTGGCCTCCTCGGGCACGTGCATCGCGGCCGCGAGGTCGACGAAGAGCGCCAGCTGCTGGCCGCTCAGGCCGAGCGCCCCGCCCCAGATCTCGACCAGGTCGAGCGGCGGGGTCTTCTTCCCCTGGCGGATCTGCTGCACCCAGCCAGCGGGCTTGCCGATACGCCGGCAGAACTCGGCCTGCGTCCAGCCCTTCGCCTCCCAGGCGGCCGCCATCATCGCGCCGAACGGGCTGTCGGAACTCAAGCCACACCGCCGATCTGCTGCTGCTTCGGCTCGGCCGCCGGCGTGGTGACGCGGTCGGCGCCGCGGCGGATGCAGTCGAGCAACCAGCGGTAGCCGGCCGCGCAGGCCAGGGCGTCGTCGAGCGAGGCGTGGGCGCCGCGCACGCGGTCCGGTGCCCAGTGGCCGGACATCGTCGCCAGCGTCTCGAGGCGAGCGTTCGGCGCGCCGAGGCGCAGCGCGTCGTTGACGGCCAGGAAGGTGACCATCGAGCAGCGCCAGCGCGGATGGAGCCAGGTGCGCGTGCCGCTCAACCGCTCGGCCTCGTCGACGAAGGCCTTGTCGAAACCGGCGTTGTGGGCCAGGGCCTCGGAGTTGCGCGGCATCCACCGCGCGATCTCGCTCATGGCGGCGTACAGGTTCACCGCGCCCTTCTCGGCCCAGCGCTCCGGCGTGTAGCCGTTGATGCGCGCCGCGTCCGGCGTGATCTCCTTATCGGGGTAGGGCTTGATGTAGAGGTCCAGCGTGCGCTTCGGCGCCAGGTCCTCGTCGAGCTCGACCAGGGTGATGCTGAGGAGCGGGTGCAGGCGGGCGTCGAGTCCGCCGGTCTCGGTGTCGACGGCGATCAGGGGCATGCGGGTTCCTTCGAGGCGGCCGCCGTGGCAACCGGCGTGGTGATCACGGCCATGAACCAGGAGCGGGTGAATGGGATGGTGGCGAACTGCCAGGCGCCGCTCGGGTAGACGTGGCGGCGCAGCAGGCCGAGGTCGACGAGGCGCTGCGCGCTGGCGCCGAGCGCGTCGAGCGGCACGTCGCGCTGCGAGAAGCGCCCGCGTCCAGCCGAGTCGCGCTCGCGCAGCCACCAGGCGAGCGCCCGCCAGGCGCCCGACTCGACGACGCTGCTGGTGAAGGCCTGCTGCTCGGGCGTCATTGGCCAGGCGCAGGGCACCAGCGACGGCGCGGCGTCATCCGCCGGGCCATCGGCCCCCAGCCAGCGCCGTTCGGCGTCGGCGCTCATCCGTCCGCCTTCAGCGCCGCGATCTCGGCGTCGAGCGTCGCCTGGCGCGCCCGCTTGGCGCGCGCGTAATCGGCGAGCACGTCGCGCAGGTAGGCGTCGGTCTGCTCCTTGGTCTTCTGCCGCTGGGCGATCTCCAGCGCCATGGTCAGCCGGCCGACCCACTCGGGATAGAAGCTGTCGGTGGCCATCACGCCCCCGCCGGCGTCGGCGCCAGGCCGGTCGCGGCCTCCGCCTCGAGCTTCTCGAGCACCAGGCGCTTCTGGTCGTCGGTGGCGTGGTCGCCGCCGTGCTTGTTGCGCACGTCCATGATCAGCTCGTGCCCGGCCTTCGAGCCCAGGCGCTCGGTGATCGCCTCGCAGGCGGCCTCGTATCGCTGCTTCGGCGTCAGCGGTTTCGCAGCCGCTGCGCCCGCAGCACCAGCCGCAGGAGCAGGACCATGCGCAGGCTGCTGATCGCCCGCTGGCCGGCGGGCCGGCGCGTGGTTCCCGTTCGCGCTGGCGCGCGGCGCGGTAGCCGCCTTGGTCCCCTGCGCGGCGTTGCCATCGTCGTCCTCCTCGGCGACCACGCCGACGATCGCCTGCAGCGCGTACCGACGCAGGTAGGTGATGGCCGAACCGAGCGTCTGGATCTTCGCGTCGGGATCGACCTCGCTCGACAGCGCCGTTTCGATCCACTCCCCGCTGGAGTGGACCAGGCGCGTGGTCATGACCAGCTGCGACATGCGGTAAGGACCGTTCGATCCCTCGACCACCGTCGGCGGCGTGACCTCGGCGGTCTGCAGCAGCGCGATGCCGTGCTTCGCCAGCGGCGGCCGCACCGCGTCGAGGACGCTGGACAGGTCCGCGTAGTTGTAGGTGTAGTCGGCCTTGTCGCTCTTCACGCGGGCGACGCGGTCCTTCACCGGGTTGTGCATCTCGGCCTGCGCCGAGGCGAGGGCGGTCGCGATCTGGGCGATCGACTCGGTGGTGCGCATGTCAGACCTCCTCGCGCGCGACGCGCTGCAGCAGGTAGGCGACCGCGGCCGCGTCGTCGAAGCGCGCCTCGCCGGCGAGCCGGTGGCGCAGGTCGCGCGCGCGCTCGACCGCGAGCAGCAGCTGCTGCCGCTCGGCGCGGATCAGGTCGGCGCCGTCGAGCTTCACGGTCTCGTCGCTGGCCATGTCGTGGTCCTCGGGTCGGCCGACCGGGACGCCGCCGGCGAGGATCCGGTCGATCGCCCAGGCGGTGTGCGCGGCGACGGCCTCGTCCGCGTTGCGCGGCTCGGCGGTGGGCATAGGGTTCAGGTGCACAGGGGTCCTTTCGGGGTTCCGGGCGCCCAGCGGGTTCCAGCCGCTGGGCGTCGTCGTTTCAGGGCGCGATGCGGGTGACGGCGAGCCAGACGTGCCAGCCAACGACGAGCATGGCGAGGCCGACCAGCGACAGCGCGGCGAAGACGAAGAGCCAGGCCGCGACCGCGCCTACGCGCGACGGGCGCTTGACGCGATCGGTCGCTGGCGCGCTCGGCCAGGCGTCGATCGGTCGACCGGTGTGGTAGTCCATGGCGCGCGTGATGCCGTCGGCGCCGCGGATGATCCGCACGGTGGAGTCGGGGCAGCGGCTCACGGCGCCGCCTCCACCGGCGCGGCCGCGACGCAGAGCGCCGGGCAGTACCAGGTGCGCGAGCCGAAGAGCTTGATCGCGGCCGGCGGGAACTCGCCGCGCAGGTGGCGCTGGTAGACGGTCTCGCCTGTCACGCCGAGGTAGCGCGCGAGCGTCGCTCGCGGCACCCAGCGGCGGTCGAGGTCGGGGCGCAGCACGCCGTCGACCACGAGCGGATCCATGCGCGGGGTCACGACCGCACCCCTGGCGCGGTCGTCGAGGGCTGGCAGTGTGCCGCCCCCTCCGGACGGCTCGCGATGACCACCCTCCGCAACTCGGACTCGTCGACCTGCAGCGCCTCGGCGAGGCCGGCGAAGCACGTTGTCGGCGGCAGGTGCACGCCACCGAGCCAGTGCCGCACACAGGCCGCCGAACGGTTGACCTCGCGTGCCAGCGTCTCCGCGTCATAACCGGAGGCGCGCATGCGGTCGCTCAGCCAGTCGGGGAACGGTACCATGATCAGTTACCAGGGGTTGCCGAAAGAAGGGCGGCCCATCGCCGCCCGCATGCTCGTCTGGTACCACGTCCAGTTACCAAACGCAAGGAAAACTCTAGGATTGGCGTTGCCGTGGTAGCATCCCGTGTGCCCGCGTTCGACGATCTGCTCTACAGCCTGGTCAAGGCCAAGGGGTTATCGCTACGCGAGTTCGCCGCGCGGGTCGGGCAGGCGCATACGGTCTTCTCGATGATCCGCGCCGGCACGCGTCCGGTCCCGATGGAGCATGTGCCCGTCTGGGCCGATGCCCTCGACCTGCCGGAGGGTTCGGCAGAGCGCGACCGGTTCTTCGACCTCGCAGCCCTGACGCACGTCCCCAGCCCGGAGGCGCGCGTCCGCCTCGAGCGGATGCTGGTGCGGATGGACGACCTCGCCGTGAAGCACTCCGCGCTGCGCCGGCTCTTCGACGAGCAGCAGGCGCGCACGCCGCGCACCCCGCCGCCCGTGCAGCGTCACCCGACGCCGCCACCCAAGCCGCGCTGACGCATCAGCTGCGCGATCATGGCGTCGGCGTCGTCGTTCATGTGCTCGACGTGGTAGAGCCGGCGCAGGCTCAGGTTCTTCAGCGCCGCGCGCGGGTCTGCCGCGCCCAGGTCGGCCAGGGTACTGGTGGCCGACGGATCAGCCGGCGCTTCGGGCCGCCGGCGCCCCTTCGGGGGCTTACGCATGGGTGTTCGTCCGGACCCTACCCGTTGAAGGCGTCCCCGTCGACCCTTGCTTTTCGACAATTGGTAATCCATCGGCCGACTCAGGAAGGTCATGGAATGTCAAGGCTTCCGGCGATTGCAAGGACGCTCGTTGGCGCAACGGGTGATCCGGGTGGCATGGTTCCACGTGCCACCTGAACGCAGGTGAGGCCAAGCCTTGCCGCTCGCGGCGAGCGGCGGACGGTGCGGCCCCATGCCTGCCCGCCTGATCCAGGTCGGCCGCGGCTCCTACAAGGTCCGCTGGCGCGACGGCACCCGCCTCCCCAACGGCCGCTACGTCGAGCGCTCGACGGGGGTCATGGACCGCGCCGCGGCCCTGTCCGAGAAGCGGCGGCTCGACACCGAGCAGAAGAAGCGCCGCGACCTGAAGCGCGGGCTCGTACCCGGCCGCCTGGCCACCCTCGAGTCGCTGCTCGCCAGCTGGGGGCGCTGGGCGCTGGCCAACGACGTCGCGCGCGCGCCGCACGTCGAGGAGGTGCAGGCGATCCTCGGCGGCCTCTTCGACCGCCGGGGTTGGGCGACCGTCCACGACGTCACCGCGGCCGCCGTGGCCGCATGGCGGGAGGAGGGCGGCGGCAAGGGCACGGACAAGCCGCTGTCCCTGCTGAAGAGCGTGCTGCGCTACGCGCGCAGCGTGCTGAAGCAGCCGATCGACCCCGACGTCCTGACGGTCCCGGGCCGGCGCGGCCGCCGCCGCACCGCCCAGCCGCCGCTGCTGACGCGCGAGCAGGTCGGCGACATCATCGCCCGCGCCCGCGCCCAGGGCGGCGAGGACTGCGCCGCGATCCTCGAGCACCTGTCCACGTATGGCTGCCGGCCGATCGACGCCTGCCGGCTGCGCGTCGCCGACTTCAACGCGGTGACCGGCGAGATCACGCTGCGCGAGACGAAGAACGGCGACACCGTCACCCACCCCCTGCTTCCGGCACACGTCGAGCGGTACCGGAAGATGATCGACGGCCGGCGTCCCGCCGACGCGCTCTTCCAGAACCCGAAGCGCGAGGCGTGGGAGGTGAAGAAGAGCGCGCAGCAGCTGAACGACTGGTACGTGAACAACGTCTCGAGCTACCTGCTGAAGCGGCAGCAGTGGGGCCTCTACCTGCTGAAGGACTACGCGATCACCGCCATGGACGTCGCCGGCGTCGACGACCGCACCAAGACGCTCTTCACCGGGCACCGCTCGCTGCAGGTGTTCGAGCGCTACAAGGCGACGAACAAGCAGCGCGCGAAGGCCGCCCTCGACAAGATCGCCGCGCCCGTCGCCGTCGCAGCTTCCGCTGCCAGTGCGCCCCAGGTGCGCCCCGAGGCGCAGTCCGATCCGGCGTAACCCCAGGCACGACGGTGCCCAAGAGAGGATTTGAACCTCCGACCTTCGCTTTACGAATCCGATTCGTGGGACCATATGAACACAGGTGGGCACAGGGTCGGCATTGTATCCAGGGACTTATGACGCGGTCAAGGTCGCATAAAAGTGATGAAAGAAGGTCGAGTGCGCCCTGCGCTGCGCCCCACTCGTACGGAGCGTTCCCGATCTGAAACCGCGGTTGCGATTCCGCCAACGCGGCGACAGGCTCGTTCATGCGCCTCGCCGCCCTCGCCGCCCTCGCCCTGCTCCTCCTGGTCAGTTGCGGGCGCCCCGAGCGGTCCGTGGCATTCGCCCCGGAGCCGGACCGGTACAACCCGATGCGCCAGCCGGTGGTCTCGCCGGTCTACCGGCAGCCGCAGGCGACGATCCTCGCCGCCTGCGTCCTGGCCTGCGACAGCTACTGCCACGACACCCCCACGCTCGTCGACGCCGAGAAGGCCACGCTGCACGTCGTCGACCGCAACGGCTGGACCGGGGACGTGGCGATCTCGGTGCAGCTGGTCGCCCTGGGCGATGGCGCCACGCGGATGGACCTCGAGGCGAGCGAGGTCACCGGCTTCATCGGCGACGAGCGCGACCTGCAGCGCAAGCGCCTGCGCGGGTTCATCGAGCACGTGGAGCGCCACCTGATGGTTGCCGGGCTGCGCGCGGCGCCGACGGCCGCGGTGCCGGCCACCGGCGGCGGTTGATGGATCGCCTGCAGGCGGCCCAGGCCCTGCGCGAGCGCGCGCGGCGCATCCAGGAGGACGACACCTGGTCTTGGCTCATGCCCCTGACGGTCGGCGCCGCCGGCGTGGCATGGCTCGTGGTGGCCTGCACGCGCGGCGAGACCCCGCTGAAGGTGGCGGTGATGGCGACGCTGGCGCTCGGCTTCGTCCTGGTCGTGCGCCTGGTCTCCCGGCGCCAGGCGGCAGTCCTGGCGCAGCAGGCGGCGGCGCTGGAGGCGCAGGCCGGTCACACCGGCAGCGGCGACGGAGCGGCGAGCGCGGCCGCGGTGCAGACCACGCCGTCGGCGACGTCGCGCCCGTAGACCAGGTCCTCGGCCTTCAGGTCGAGACCGCGCTCGCGCGCGATCAGGAGCAGCTGCGCCTGGTAGCGGCAGGGGACGAAGCCCGTCCCGCCCTGCGATCGTGGGCGCTTGGCCCACTTGTGGACCATCCACCGCTGGACACCCAGCGCGACGGCCAGGCGGTTGTACCCGCCGAACACGTGACTCGCGAACTCGGCGGGGTTGAGGTGCATCCACCACGTTGTGTTTTCGACAACTCAAGGGTCAAGGTGTTGATCTTACACGCATGGTGCGTCTGCACCAATCCCGCTTGAGCGGCGTTGTCGAAAGTGAAACTGCAAGCCCATGAGCACGACCACCATCCGCCGGCGCCGTGGCATCGACACCGAGTGGTTCCTCGAGTGCATCGCGGAGACGGTCGGCACCCAGACGGCGCTGGCTGAGCGCCTGCGCAACCGCGCCGGCGAGCCGCTCGACAAGGCCGGCCTGCACGCGCTGCTGCACGGCCGGCGGCGGATGGCGCTCGAGGAGGCGGTGCAGCTGGCGGCCGCGCTCGAGCAGCCGCTCGCCGAGATCGTCGCGCGCGCGGGCTTCGCCGCGCCGGGGCCGGCCGCCGCCGGCGGCGTGCCGCTGGTCGGCCTGGTCGACGACGCCGGCCGCGTCGCCGCCGAGTGGGACCAGACCGGCGGCGACCACGTCGTCGCGCCCGGGCCGATGCCGAAGGGCGGGACCGCTGTCGCGGTCGAGGGCGGGACCTACGGCGGCGCGATCCTGTACCTCGGCCCGCCGACCGACCTGCCGGCGAAGCGCTGCTGCGTCGTCGGCCTCGCGCGCCAGGACGCCGTCGTCGCGCACGTGCACCGCACTGGGCGGAAGGTCACGGCGATCCTTGCCTGGCCCGGGATCAGCGGGGTGCAGCTGCCGGCCGACGCGAAGGTGGCATGGTACCGGCCGGTGCTCTGGACGCGGATGCCGTAGGGCTACGGCTCGACCACCTGCGGCGCCGCCAGCCACCAGCCCGGGAGCACGCGCACGCGCTCCTCGACCAGGCGGCCGTCATGCCGGCGGACCCACACCACCGCGGTCGTCTCCCGCGCCACGCGGTGCGGGACCGACGGGTCCGGTATGGCGTGGCGCCGCGCGCAGCCGCTCGACAGCAGCCCGCAGACGAGCAGCGCGAGCGCGGTCGTTCGCATCGGGGGCCTCCTCCTCGGCGGCGGCCAGCTCGGCCCGCACCTCGAGCCAGGCCCGCAGCGCGCCGCGGGCGAGGCCGTAGGCGATGGCCTCGAGCAGGCCGGTCACTTCGCGCCGGCGTTCTCGGACGAGACCTTGTTGTCGCGGGCGAACAGCAGGCCGAGCGCCGCGATCGCCGACGGCACGACGACGCCCCAGTTCGGGTCGGTGGCCGGGTCGCCATCGATCGCGGCAGCGATCGCGGGCAGGATCAGGCCGAGGGCGCCGAGGACGCCGGCAGTGGTGGTGCGCCAGGACTTGGACATGGGACTCTCCTACGTGTGACGGATGGGGTGCGCGCCGGATCCCTCCCGGCGCTCGTGGATCTCGACCAGCTTGCCGAACGCCTTGGCGTTCTCGGTCAGCGCCACGCCAGCCGCCCTGAGCAGGTCGCGCTGGTCCTGGCTGTGCGCGTCGCGAACCTTGCCGATCTCCTCGCTGAGCGCCTTGCGCTCCTCGTCGCAACGCTTCTGCATCTCGGCGCTCTTTGCATCGAACGCCGTGCGAACCGCCTTGAACTCGGTGGCGAGCCACCAGACGGCAATGCCGAGGACGGCGACGCCGAGGCCGTATTTGCAGAGCTCGGCGAAGGTAACCGGGTCCATGGTTGCCCTAGTTGAAGGTCCAGTTGGCCTGCTTGCCGAGGATGTTGAGGCGCCAGTAGCGCACGCTGCCGAACGTCCCGAGATAGTAGACCTCGGCCTCCTCGCCGATGGTCGCGCAGGTGACGGACGCACCGGCTCCGGTGGTCCCCACGATGACGTCCGTCGCATCCGACGTGTCGATGGTGATCGTCTGCGCAGCCTCGACGCGGAAGCGGTACCTGTTCCCAGGCGGTAGGTAGTGGCGCAGCACGAACGTCACCGCGCCGGACGCGCCAGCATTGGTGAAGATGGTTCCAGCGTAGTCGCCGTCGACGTTGATGCCGCTCGTCCGCGGCGTAGTTCCGCGCAGCCTTGAGACGTCGATCAAGGCGTCGGACGCGTCCGCGATCGACGAGGTAAGGTTTCCCCAGCGAACGGGCTGGATCTGGTGGCCCTTGATGTCGGTGATCGACACGCGCAATCCGACGAATCCGCCACCGGATTCGACATAGAGACCGTAGTCCATGCCGGTGTGGTCGGTCTTCACCGTGAGCCCGTCGACGTGGATCTCGCCCGAGACACAGGCCGAGGAGTCCGAGAACAGGACCGCGGTGTGGTTGGGATAGGCGCCGTTCGCCAGGCACGAGTCGATGATCGTGGGGTTGTTGATCTTGAGGACCGGCGCGTCCTTCCCCTTGTCGACGATGCTGATGCCGTTCTTCCCATCCTCGACCGACAGGAGGTTGTTGACCACGATGGCGCCGCCGTAGCTGCCACTGCTGAGAAACACATTCGAGACGCGCAAGCCGTGCTCGCCGTTCGATCGCGAGACCGGGTTGTTGATCGTGATCTCGACGTCGTCTGGCGAGCCGGTCTTGTAGTCGTCCAGATAGATCACGAACCCAGAGCCGTCGTTGTCGATCGCCTGCGGGCTGTCGATGACGATGTCGCGCAGGTCGTCGGCGTCGCTGTTCGGCTCGATGTCCAATCCCGCGTTCGGCGCGGTGCCGGTGCTGTTCTTGAGGACCGGGCGAACGACGCGCAACCGCGTCGCCTTGATGATGGACATACCGTTGCGGCGGTTGTTGTCCGACGTCACGTCGACCAGCCTGCAGTCGGTCGCGCCGTTGATGTAGTAGCCATCGCCGCCGGAGTCCTTGGCGGTTCCGCCGAGGATCACAACGCGGGCGCAGTCGACGAGGTTGAAGCAATGCCGATGCTCACCCGAGACGTACTCGGCTTTCTGCATCTCGAACGTCGCGCCATAGGCCTCGATCGTGACGTCGCTCGCCCCGTCGAAATCGAGCAGCGTATCGTCAGAATCAAATCCGGATATCGCGCTCAGCGTGCAGCCACGATCGAAGACCAGATGCGCGTTCGACGGAATCGTGAGAGTGCCGACGCGATAAGAGGAGCTGGTCGCCGGGATGCGCAGCGGCCGGCGGGCAGCCGCAGCCGCGGAGATGGCGGCCGCGATCTGGGTCGTCTCTGTCGTCGTGCCGTCGCCGAAGGCGCCGAACCAGCGGACGTCGTAGAAGCCCTCGACGACGCGGTAGAAGCGCCCGCCGCCGGCGGTCGGCTGCACGATCGTCCCGTCGTTGGCCGTCGCGCTGTCGCTGGCGACCCAGCGGAACATGCCCGCACCGCCGTCACCGGCGGTCGCGTACCCGGCCATCCACACGTAGCCGGTCAGGTTGGCGCCGGAGAGCGCCTTGAGGGCGGCGAGGTTGAGGACCGACTGCGCCTGCCACCCGAGCGCCGTTCGCGCCGCCGCGAGGCCCACGGCCGTCAGCACCGGATCGAGGTCGGCGTCGATGCCGAGCGTGCGACGACCAGCCGCGGCGTCGTCGTCGTCGACGAGCGTCGCGCCCCACGCGGACGTCGGCGTTCCGCTCCCCTCGGACGCCATGGGGTTACCGTCGGCATCGAAGCCGAGCAGCTTGCTGGCGCGCTCCTCCTTCGCCGGTATCTCGAGCGAGCCGTCTGGCTCCTCCGACTCCGGGATCTTCAGCGACCGGTCGATCTCGTCCTGCTGCTGCTGACTGATCATCGTCAGCTTGTCGATCGCGTTCTCGATCGTCTCCTGGAACCCCTCGCCCTGGTTGCGCAGGTCCGTCGTCTGCGTCAGCGCCTTCACGCGTCGCAGGGAGAGAGCGTAGCCGCTGGCGAGGACGCCCGCGGTCAGCGTGATCGTGCCGCCGGCGGCGCGGTTGACGTGCGCGTCGGGGATCGTGAAGTCGGTGGTGAGCGCGAGCGTCGTCTCGGTGCCGGTCGACGTGTCGCGCTTCTTGACCGAGAGTTCGCTCTTCGCGGCGATCTCGAAGCCGAAGTCGTAGTCGGCAGTGGTGCCGTTGCCGACGTAGTCGTTGCGGTAGTTGGCTGCGACCGTCATCGAGCGGACTCCCGGCTTCCGGCCCAGGCTATCGGGCTGGGGCGAGAATCACAACCGGCGCAGACGATGTTGCCGTTTCGCCTACCGCTTCGGGCCGAAGATCACCTGCCGCAGATCGCCGTCCTCCGTCGCCTGGATGAGGCCCTCGGTGGACTTCACCACCTGCTGGGTCGGCAGGTGGAACCAGACGCCCGCGGTCTTCACGAGGGCGCGGACGAGCGCGTCGTCGAGCTCGCCCTGGTGCGCCTGGACGATCAGGTCCGCCAGCGCGTCGAGGCCCATGGTGCCCGCCGGACCGCCGTACGGCCGGCCGGTCAGGAGCACGTTGGAGAACTCGCGGCCGATGACGATGGTCCCGAGCGCGGCGCCGGCGGCCTCGCGCGCGGTGTCGCCGAGGAAGGTCCGCTCCTCGTCGTCGTCGCCCTTGAGCAGGCGCCGGATCGCCGTCGCCATCGCCGCGGGCAGGGCGTAGATCAGCAGGAAGTCGGCCGCCAGGCGCAGCGACGAGCCCGGCGTCAGGCCGGCGCGGCGGAAGCGCGCGACCGACTCGGCCGACAGGTTGAACATCGCCGCGAAGGGCGAGTAGAAGACCGTGAACAGCTGCAGGTACCGCTGCCGCTGGACCCCCGACAGGTCCTTGGTCATGCCGGAGCCCTGGCTGTCGATGACGGCCTGGTCGGCGATCGCCACCGCCTTCGCCTCGTCGGCCCCCTCCTCGAGCGCCCCCTCGTAGCCGGCCAGCCAGGTCGGCATGTCGACCGCCAGCTGGGCGCGGAGCATCAGGTAGTACGCCGCCTGGTGCAGCCGCTGCTTCCACGCCCCGCCGCGCATGTCCTGGAAGACCTCGCGCGCCTCGCGGTTCGCCGTGGTCACGCGGTTGCGCATGAAGGACGAGCGCGAGCGGATGAACTCGATGGCCGACTCGGTCCGGCCCGGGTCGTGGAACACCCGGCCGATGGCGCGGGCGAAGCGCGCGGCGCCGACGCGGGCCATCGACTGGCCGACGCCGGTGATCTGCATCAGCACCGAGGAGACGTTGAAGCCGAGGCTGGCGACCGAGACGCCATTGCGCACCCAGCGGACCAGCCGCTCCGGCTCGCCGTCGGCGAGATCGGACACGGCCACCGAGCGGACGGTGTCGACGATCTGCCGCAGCGCGGCCGGCCCCATGTGCTCCTGGATCGTCTGGATCAGCGCCTCCTGACCGAGCAGCCGGTTCAGGTCGATGATGACCTCGTGGTGCGTCAGGTCGTGGATGACCTGGGACAGGTGCTCGGCCACGACGTCGAGGTCGAGGCGCAGCGGGTTGCCGGTCCCCTGCTGGCGCGCCTCGGTGTGGCCGCGGCGCGTCGTCGCCTTGGTCGCCTGGCCGATGGCGTAGAGGTGCGCGGCCGTCGCCGCCTCCTGCGTCGCGCTCCTGGCCGACTGCCCCGGGTCGTACTTCACCGGGTAATAGCCGCCCCGGAAGACGCCGTAGCGGGTCTCGATCGGGGTCGCCTCGACCTTCTCGGGCGCCACGCCGGTGACGCGCTGCTGCTTCGCCGCGATCTCGGACCAGTAGCTGTCGACGTGGTCGAGGAGACCCTGCACCAGCACCCAGTCGTGGTGCTCGAGCGTGGCGAGGACGGCCTCGGCCTGCGCCGCCTCCCAGCCCTCGCCGACGAGCAGGCGCTCGCGGTTGCCGGCGTTGCCCCAGTTGAGGGCGACCGCCAGCCGGGTCTCGAGCGTCATGGGGCGATCGATGCCGGGGACGTCGACGGTCGTCGACAGCGGCTTGCCGCCGGCCTTGGTCCAGGTGTCCCAGAGCTCGCGCACCGCCTTGGCCGCGGCCTTGTGGCTCTCGACCTCGGCGTCGCCGGCCTCGTTCAGCGGACGGACGAAGAGCGACCAGAGGACGCCGCCGTCCTTGCCGCCGTCCATCTCGCGCGCCAGCGAGGCGAGCTTCCGGTGGGCGGCGACGAAGCTGGCGAAGCGGTCGCTGGCGTCGTCGACCCCCGTGGCATCGCCGGACCGGGCGCGCGCCGGGCGCTTCCGCACGTTCTCCCGGATGGTGCCGATGGCCTCGGTGACCATCTGCCGGAGCTCGCGCTGCTCGGCCTCGCGGCTCAGGCGGTTCTTCAGCCGCGCCATCGTCTCGATGTTGGCGACCGCGTCGCGCAGGCCGGTCAGCTCCTCGACGGTCAGGTCCCGCCAGTTGCGGCGGTCGGCCTCGTCGAGCAGGGACTCGGGGATGGCCGAGACCGCGCCCTCGATCTCGCGCGCGCGCAGCCAGTCGCGCAGGCGCTCGCGGTCGCGCAGCCGGCGGTTGGTCTGGCGCCGGAGCTCGAAGCGCTCGAGCAGGTGGTCGATCTGGTCGAGGTAGGACGAGGTGCGCTCCCACGGCGCCACCTGCGGCCCGCCGGCGGCGTCGGAGACGCGGCGCGCCTCCTCCTCGGAGGCGACCGGCACGGCCCGGCCGTCGGGCAGGCGGACCGTCCACTCCCAGCCGCCGGCCTTGCCGATGCGGCCGCGGACCTTCGGGTCGTCGAAGGTGCGCAGGTGCTCGCCGGCCTTCTCGGACGCCTCGCGCGCCTTGGCCGCTTGGCGGAAGAGCTCGTGGTTCAGGATCTCGCGCTGCTTCGCCTCGAAGGCAGCGACGTGGTCGCCCTTCGCCGCCGCCTCGAAGGCCTGCCGCGCCGCGCGCGCCTGGGCCAGGCGGTAGAGGTCCGGCCGGAGGTCTCGCACCCGCTGCTTGGCGATGGTCGCCTCGGCGGCGCGCTTCAGCAGCTCGTGCGGCGCCGGCTTCCGGCCGGCACGGGTGCCGAGCCGCCGGGCCTCCTGCACCAGGAGCTCACCGCGCTTCTCGTTGTGGACCGCGCGCAGCGCCTTGTCGGCGACCGAGCCGTCGGTCAGGAGGTCGCCGAACTGCTCGCGCAGGCGCACGTCGGTCTCGGCGTCGATGACCTGCTGGCGCGGCCGCGCGTTGGCCAGGGCGAAGACCAACTCCTCGCCGGAGCGGAAGCCGAGGACCTCGGCCGCGGTGTCCGGGTGGACGCCGGCGTCGCGGGTGTAGACCCACGGGCGCGGCAGGCGCTTCAGCAGGGCGTCGCCGCCCCAGTCGGCCTCGACGATGGCCTGGCGGTCGAGCTTGAACGGCGCCTGGCCCTCGGGCAGCGGCCGGCCGTCGGGCAGGACGCCGCGCTGCAGGATGGACAGGGCGACGTACTCGCGCCGCTGGTTGACCTCGGCCTCGACCTCGACGCGCAGCTTCGCCCGCGCCAGCTGGTACTGGCGGGTCCGCTCGCGCCGGACCTCGGTCATGTGCTCCTGGACCAGGTCGTCGAGCGCCTCGCGCTTGGCGTCCTCGACGCTGGCCTGGTACTCGGCGAACTGCTGGGCCGTCATGCCGGCCTGCTCGGGCGTCGTCCACACCGGCTGGACCCCGGCGCGCAGCTCGGCCGCGGTGATCTCGTCCTCGGCGGCGACCAGGCGGTCGAAGACCTGCCGGATCTCGGGGTTCAGCTCGACCTTCAGGCCGCGGATGTCGCGGTAGATCTGGACCAGCCAGGCGCGGAAGCGGGCGAAGGCGCGGCGCAGCGCGCCGTTGGGCGCCTTGCCCTCCATCAGGTAGGCCTCGAAGCCGCGGGCGAACTGCTCGTGCTGGGGCGTGCCGATGGCGTCCCGGCTGTCGACGCCGAGCCAGGCGAGGATCGCCGCGTAGTCGGTGCGCAGCGCCTCGGGCGCGTTCGGGTCCTGCGCGAGGTCGCCGAGGACCTCGAGGTAGAGGTGCCCCGACTCGTGCAGGAAGGTCGAGAGGTCGGCCTTCTGGAAGAGCGTGATGGCGAAGCGGCGGTCGGGGCCGAAGGCGATCTGGCCGCGCTTGGTGTCGTCGTCGCCCTGCTCGTACTGGACGATGCGGATCGCGCTCTCGTCGAAGACGACGTAGTTGTAGGAGCCGTCGCCGCTGCCTCGGCTCGTGCCGTCCAGGTACTTGATACCGGAGACCCCGGCAGCCGCGAGCGCGCGCGACGCCGCCTCGTCTCCGCCCAGCGCCTGCGAAAGGGTCTGGTAGAAGCCCTCGCCAAGGGTGCCATCGACGGGATGGTCAGGGTCGGCGCCCAGCAGCTTCGCCGCCTCCGGGTTGGCGGCGAGCACAGCCTCGACCGCCGATCGGACCTCCGGCGGCTGGGCGCGCAGCGGCTTGTCCCAGAGCAGGTACTGGGCGTCGTCGGGGATCTCGACCGTGTAGATCTTCCCAGCGAGCTCCTTCGCCAGCTTCTGGTATGCGTCCAGCGCAGACTGCAGGACGTCCGGGTTCAACGATTCCCAGCGGTCGCGCCAGTCAGGATGCGAGCGCAGGGCGGAGACGGCCTGCGCCGCCGTGTTGAAGCCGAGGTAGTCGTCGCTCTTGAGCTGAGTCGCCAGCGCCTTCCACGCTGCCTGAAGCTCTGGATCGGCGTCCCGGCGGTTGCGGGAGATCGTGTCGCGGTACCAGGCCGCGACCTCCTTCCGCCCTGCGAAGTACAGGCCCCACCCGAACGCCTGGTGCCCCTCGCCGGTCCCCATCTTCGCCGTCGTGAAGCGGTCGAACTCGTGCGGCGAGCCATGGTACGCCGGCTGGTTGAGCACGCGCTGCGCCGCCTCGGACAGCGGCGCGGCGTCGGCGCCGCCCATCAGCGCGCGCTTCGCCGTCGCGTTGTCCGCCGTCGCCAGGTCGATGCCCGCGTCGGCAAGCGCCGCGCGGATCTCAGTCAGCGCGTCGCGCAGGTCCTGCTGCGCCGGGTTGGCGTTGTCGCGGTTGTAGACCGGCCGGCCGGCGAGCTCCTCGCGGATCGCGGCGAGCAGGTCGTTGATCGTTGCCCCCTCGGGCAGGTAGCCGCGCTCGATGGCCACCGCGCGCGCGTCGTCGAGGCCACGGCCGTCCTCGCGGATCAGCTTCCGCTGGAACGCCTTCCGCCCGGCGTCCGCATCCATGTGCGAGAGCTCGCCGCCCTGGTCCTGCAGCCCACCCTCGCGGAGGAACTCGAGGAGCGAGGTGCCGAAGATCTCCTGGTCCTGCGGGATCTGGCCGGCGCGCAGCCGGTCGAGCAGGCTGTCGAGCGCGTCGACCTTCTCCCGCCCCTGCAGCGCCGCCGGCAGCGCGCGCCTGATCTGGAGGGCGTAGCGCTGGTACAGCGCCGCCGGGTCCTGCCCGGTGCGGGTGGCCAGCGAGCGGAAGACCGACTCGTAGAGCGTGCCGTACTGCTCGGCGGTCTGGGCGTCGAAGCCGGCGGCCGTCATCTGCTCGACGACGTCGGCCTTCACCTGGACGGCCGAGTCCTGGTCGGGCGCCTGGACCTCGCGCGCGGCCGCGGTCGCCAGCTGCTCGATCTCGGCCGGGATGCCGTCGACCCAGACCTTCGCCTCGGCGGCGCTCGGCGCGCCCGGCTCGCGGCGCAGGAGGTCGAGCAGGCCGTCGGCGGCGGGACCGACCTGGTCGCCCAGGGCCGCCTCGACGATCTTCCCCACCGGCAGCGGCATCTCGCCGCCGTGCGCCCGGGCCTCGAGGTAGGCGTCGCGCGCGCCGTAGAGGTCGGCGGCCTTGGCCGGATCGACCCCCTTCGACTGCCAGTAGGCGTCCCAGTCGTCGGCCTGGAAGAAGACCTGCTTGGCGTCGCCGCCCAGGCTGTCGATAAGGTCGCGCAGCGCGCCCGGCGACTGCTTGCCCGACTGCGAAGCCCGGGCCGCGGCGATGATGCCCGCCAGGCCATCGCGGCTCGCCAGCGCCCGCTGCGCCGCCTGCGCGCGGTCGTGGAGGTCCCGTCCGACCTCGGCCGGCAGGGTGAACCCCGCACCCGCCGCCGCGCCCAGGATCGACGCGACGCCCAGCCGGCGCACCAGCCGGTCGGGATCGAGCGCCGTCGCGTCGCCGGCCGCCGCCTCGTGCAGGGCGTGCGCCAGCTCGGTCGTCGCCTCCTCCGAGCCTTCCCACGTCGACCCGGCGAGGACGCGGCGCGCCAGGCCGTGCACCCGGTCCTTGGCCACGGCCTCGGCGCTGGCGCCCAGGAGCACGCGCTCGACGCCGGTCGCACCGAACGAGCCGGGGATGACGGTCTCGATCAGCCAGGCGATCGGACCGCCCTCGGCCCCCTCGCGCACGGCGAGCGGCGTGCCGGCGGCGGCGACGTTGATCGCCTGCGACATGCGCCCGCCGGTGTTGGCGATGCGGCTCAGGATGGGGATGGGCGCCTTCCGGAAGAACAACTGCTGCTGGAGGAACCGCGCGCCGCGCCCGACCGGGCCGCCGGCGAACATCAGCGGGACGTCGGCGGCGAGCCCGCCGGCGCCGCGCACGACGTCCGACCAGAAGCTGGGCTCGAGGTACGCCGACGCCTGGAGGTCGCCCTGCGCCTGCAGCGCCTGGTCCTGCCGGAAGCCGAAGAGGTTGCCGGTGGCGGCGACCGAGCCGCGGAAGCCGGCCATGAAGCGGCCGGGCGTGCGCGCCTCGAGCTCGCTCTGGTCGGTCGCGATCTGGTCGAGCCGGCGGTCGAGGTCGTCGAAGCCGCCGACCACGGTGGCCATGCCGCCGGGGAGGACCTCGAGGATCTCGCCGCCGGGGCCGAAGGTGAAGCCGTCCGGCAGCAGGCCGGCCGGGTCGGCGTCGGGGTCCTGCCAGCGCCGCACCGCGGCATCGATCTGGCGCAGCGCGCCGAGGTCGTCCTTGGCGATGACCGCGTTGTCCGGGTTGGACATCCACTCCGCGAGCTCGGGGTGGTGGCGCAGGAGCGTGCGGGCCTGGCGCTCGGTGATGGCGGCGTGGCCCTCGAGGACGTCGAGGTTCCGCTCGGCGAAGTCGACCGGCAGCTTCCACCGCTCGGCCGCCTTCTGCGCGCGGACGACGCGGTCGACGTCGCGCTCGGCCGCCAGCTTGGAGGCGTAGCGCAGGCGCGCCTCGTCGCTGCGCGCGACCTGCTGCCAGTAGCGGTCGGCGCCCGACGGGTCCACCGGCGGCGGCACCACGGGGTCGGGCTGCGGCACCACCGGCGCCGGCGGGACGGGCTCGGTCTCCGAGCCCACGTACGGCATGCCGTCACTTGCCACGCATGCCCTCGATCAGCTTCTGGTTGTAGCGGTCGACGAGGTGCTCGGGCTTCGGGTTGGCGACGCCGTTGCGGCGCGCCTCGGCGACGACCTCGGCGAGCTTCTCGACCGGGATCTGGTCGACGTGCGCGACCATCCCCGGGATCTGGTAGGCGCGCATCTCCTCGGACTCGGGCCGGTCCTCGAGCAGGAAGCCGAACGGCAGGGCATCGTCGACCTTCGACCAGAAGGTGACGTCGCCCGTCGCAACCACCTTCTTCGCCAGCGCGCGCTCGGCGACGGTCCGCGCCTCCTCGGGCGTGAGCTCCCGGCCCTTCACGCGCTGCTCGGCCGCGATCGCCGGGTAGACCATCGCGCGGAATGCGTCGGCGTCGGGGTTGGAGATGGCCTTGCCGTCCTTGTAGCGGGTCTTCGGGTCCTTGCCCGTCGCCAAGGCGTAGAGCGCCTGGACCTCGGCCTCGATGCCGGCGGCGACGGCGCCGAGCTTCGACTCGTTGTTGAGCGCGTCCTCCTGCAGCTTCAGGAGCTCGATGTAGTCGCCCGGCGAGAGGTCGCCCTGATACCGGCGCAGGTTGTCGGCCTTGAACGCCTCGCGCGTCTCCCCGCCCTGGGCATAGGCCGTGCGCAGCCGCCAATACGCGGGGCTCCGATCCGGGATCTGCTTTCCCTCCGCGATCAGCGCGGCCCGCTTGCGCAGGCTGTCCTGCTCGCCGATGTCGAGGCGCGACCAGGCCACCGGGTCAATAGCCGACAGGTCGCCGGCCGTCTCGACCAGCTTCTTCGCCGCCGTGTCGTAGAGCTTCGCCTGGTCCTCGCGCCGCGCCTGCTCGCGCAGGCCGTAGAGCCGGTGCACCCGGTCGTCGACCTCGTCGCGCAGCTTCGGGTCCTGGATCTTCGCCACCCGGGCCATCGCCTCGGCGCGGTCGGCGGTGGTCATCAGGATGTCGTCGGCCTGGCGCTGGGCCTCGGCGCGGGTCGACGCGGTCTCGAGCGCCTTGGACAGGCCGGCCTGGTCGGCACCGGAGAGGTTGCCCTTCCAGCGCTCGTACGCCGCGGCCGCCGCACGGTCGTCGCCGTCGACCAGCATGCGCTCAATCGCGCCGGCGTAGGCCGCCGAGACGTCGCGCAGCTTCTGGTGCTCGGCCCACTCCGGCGGCAGGCCGTTGCGCTGGGCGTACTCGTCGATGCGCCGGGCCATCGCCCCGGCCTCGCCCTCGACCCGGCCGGGGTCGGCGTAGTTGGCGTGCGCCGCGTCGAGCGAGACCGCCTGCGCGCCCTCGAATGCCTGGTCCTCGACCTGCCGGAGCTCCCGGCGGATGTGGTTCTGGGCCGCCGACGACAGGCCGATGCGGCGCCCGTCCGCCAGGTTGCGGAAGGCGAGGCGCTGGTCGTCGTTGCCCAGTTGGGCCTCGATCTCGCCCGCGGTCTGGTCGTACTCGGCGATCAGCTCGTCGTGCGCGCCCATCGCGGCCTGGCCGCGGCGCTCCGCGAGCTTCGCCTCGAGCGCGTTCTGCCGCTCGCCCAGCCGGCGCTCCGCGTCGAGCAGCGCCACCTGGTCGCCGCGCTGGCGGCGCAGCGCGATCTCATTGGCCGCCACCGCCGCCACGTTGTCGACGCCCCGCGCCATCGCGCCCCCGAACGCCGCCGGCGACGCCTGTACGCCGAGGCTGGCGCCGGGCACGGCGGCCGGGGTCTCGGAGGGCTGGCTGTAGACGGGTACGCGTGGCATCGGGCTACCTCGTCAGGCTCCGGTAGGTGTCGACCGACCGGGCGCTGGTCGTCAGCAGGGTGCCGGCGGCGCGGTCGACGCCCTCGCGCTCGGCGATGGCCGCGCGCGAGCGGTTGTCGACGGCACTGACCCGGTGGCCCCAGGCCTCGAGCTCGGCGTTCAACCCGATGGTCTCGACGTCCTGGGCGAGCATGCGCTCAGTGTCGGCGACGACCGCGCCGGCGACGTCCTGGTCGACGCTCACGCCCTGGCCGGCGAAGGCCGCGCGCTGGCGCGAGATCAGCTGCCGGCCGGCCTGCCGCTGCCGATCCTGGGCGATCTTGCCGCGGCGGATGGCGTCGCGCGCGCGCAGGCGGTCGACCTCGGCGTTCAGCCGAGCGACCTTCGCGTTGAACTTGCCCGCCCGGTACTCGGCCCAGGCGCCGACGATGCCCCCGACCGCCTGCGCGCCCGAGGCGACGCCAGCGTAGGTGTTGGTCTGTGCCTGATGCCGCTGCGCCTGGGAGGCGCTGGCGGCCGCGGCGGCGCTCTGTCCGTCGCTCATCTCAGCCTCCGATCTGCACGGACGGGATCACGGACAGGATGGTCAGCGGCAGCGGGTCGCGCTGGCTGAAGAGCAGCCGGCCGTGGTCGTTCCAGGTGGTGGGGATGCGCTGCTCCATCGTCCCGGTGAAGAGCGGCGTGAGCTGGTCTGGCGCGAGCGCGGCGCTGCGCTGCTTCCACTCGACCTGGTGGTCCTCGTCCTGCCCGACCCACATGCCGCGGCTCGACTCGAGGTAGACGGTCACGGACGAGACGCGCTTGCGCTTGTCGGACAGGACCTCGTTGCTGGTGACGGAATCGACGTCCAGCGTCTCGAGGTCGGCGGTGTATCCGAGCCCGACGTGGGCGACGAAGTACGGCCGGCCGAGGGACACCGCCCCGCCCGAGACCGTGGCCGCCGGACAGACGTAGCCGTCGGCGAGGATGGCGACCTCGCGCCCCTCGAGATGCGACAGCCCGGTGACGGTCGAGCGGCCGCGCGCCCAAGTCGCCACCGCCACGCCGCGGAAGGCCGCGGGCACGGTGCGCACAGCGCGGACCGAAACGTGCGTCGTGTCGGTGTAGGCCGTGACCGAGACGCGCAGATCGTTCTGGCCGTCGATCGACAGGCGGATCTGGTCGCCCACCCAGTCGGACGAGAAGGTCGCCGCGCTGGCGGTCAGGGTCAGGGTCTCGGTGTGCAGCCAGTCGGTACCGCCCGAGAGCGTCATCGTCGTGGCGCCGGTGTGCCGGCCGTCCTGGGTGACGGTCGAGTCGGTGAAGATCGCGTCCTCCGCGACGTCCTCGAACTGCCGGGAGGCGAAGCGCTCGATGTAGCGCTTGGTCGAGCCGTCGACCGTCCTGCGGACCACGACGTAGACGGCGTCCTCCCCGCCCTCGGGGATGGACAGCACGCGCTCGAAGGCGTCGCCGTCGCCGGTCTCGTGGACGTGCCAGCCCCAGACCTCGTGGTCGCGGACGTAGGTCAGGCCGAGCAGCGCGCCGTCGTCGCGCACCGCCCAGATGATCGAGTGCGGCGCCTCGGCGTAGGCCATGTCGACGATCGAGTGCCCGGCGAACAGGTGCGCCGCGTACATGGTCAGATCGCGCGACGGGAAGCCGTCGGAGGTGAAGTCGTAGCGCAGGTCGCGCAGGATCGACCCGCGCGCCTGGACGTAGAGCAGCGAGTTGCCGACCACCACCGGGTCGGGCTTGTTCGCCGCGCCGTGCCCGTCCTCCTGGTGCAGGTTGATGGCCGTCGGCCGCAGCACGCCGTCGGTGTCGCCCTGGACCGTCCACGCCCCGCCGCCGGAGAGGAGCACCAGCTTCCGGCCGATGTCGACCAGGTGTCGGATCGGGTGGACCTTCTTGCCGTCGACGGTGAACGAGAAGGCGTCGTCATCGAGCGCCGGCGCGCGGGCCGAGAGGTTGCGGTACGAGCCGACCTGCGAGACCCAGCACGTCTCCGGCCGGCCGTTGGTGTTGGCGTACAGCTGGCGCTGCTGGAAGAGCGAGACCGCCGCCGGGTAGGCGTCGGCCGCGCTGAAGGGCAGCGTCTCGACCGGCGCCGTCTCGGCCAGGTTCGGCGTGATGCCGTCATCGACGAAGGACAGATCGGTCGTCGTGCCGATGTAGCCGTAGATGCCGTTCTTGCGGCGGTAGACGTTGTACTCGCGCGCACCGTCGACCTGCGACCAGGTGATGGTCGCAGGGAAGGTGATCGAGGACAGGTCCGCCGCGGTCCGCGTCGCCGTGCCGCCGCTGGAGTAGGGGAAGTGCGACGGCCGGCTGCTGAAGACGTAGTAGCGCTCGTTGTTCAGCCGGAACGTCGTCGACGTCAGCTTGGTGATGATGAACGACCGCCGGTTGAGCGACGACGTTCCGTTGACGCCGGTGATGCGGACGGTCTGACCCGTCAGGAACGGGTGCGCACCCGACGTGGTGACGACCAGCTCCTCGCCGATCTTCAGCCGGATGCCGGTGATGCTGATCGAGGTGGCGGCGCCGGCGGTCGCCGTGCCCGGCAGGCTCTCCTCGTACGTCCCGTCCGCCACCGCGGTGACCAGCCAGGAGTGCTCGTCCGTGCCGTCGGCGCCGGTCGCCGCGACCTCGGTCGGCGCGTCGAGCGACGGCTCGAAGGCGACCTCGTCGAGCGTCCAGGACGTGTGCCCCGTGCGGGCAAGCTCGCGCGGCGCGTAGGTGGGATGCACCAGGGTGATGACGTCGGCGCTCTGGACGAACTTCAGGTCGGCGACGTCGGCCGCGGCGTAGGGCGTCGGGATCTCGTAGATCGTGCCGGTCAGCGCGTACCAGTAGGCCGCGTTCGGCGGCTGCTGCGCCGAGTGCTCGGCGATGCAGTAGTAGTAGGTGCCCGACTGCTCGACCAGGTCGGCGACCTCGTAGAGCAGGTTCGCCGAACCGCCGGAGGTGTAGGCCGTGAAGCCCGAGCCGTCGATGCCCTCGAGCTCGAACGTGTTGGCCGTCGCGTTGGCGACGGTGTAGGTGTTGCCGTTGAGCTCGACCATGCCGGCGACGCCGGAGATGACGACCTGGTCGCCGTCGCTGAAGCCATGGGACGCGGCGGTGATCTCCACCGGGTCGGCAGCCGTCGCGTCGGTGATGGTCACCGCGGCCTTCCAGGCCGAGACGCCCGAGACCGTCAGGCGCTCGCCGTTGCGGATCACCCGCATGTACTCGTCGCCGAACTCGAGGCAGTAGGTCTGCTCGTCGTTGAACTCGAAGGGGATCAGCGCGACCTGGTCGGCCGAGTCCTTCACCTCGCAGACGAGCTTGGTTCCGGGGCGGTTGGTGACGCCGCCGAAGCGCTGGACCATGAAGTTGCGCAGGGTGCGCGCGCCGGTCGCGTACTTCGCCTGGTCCGCCCGCCCGTACATGGCCGGGGCGATCTCGCCGCCGGCGAACGACCGCTGGGCGATGGACGGCACGGCTTAGCCTCGCGCTTCGATCGCGGCGGCGTCGCCCGGCTTGCGCCCGCGGCTCTCGTTCGCGACCGCGGAGGCCGCGCCGGCGATGGCCAGCTGGTAGGCCTGCCAGCAGGTGTTCAGCACCGACTCCTTCCGTGACAGCGCCGGGGCGATCTCGACCGCCAGGCGCCAGGCCAGCGCCAGGGCGAAGCCCGGCGGGAAGAACGCCGGATTGGTCACCGACCGGATGTAGAGCAGGATGGCCTCGGCCTCGTCGGTGTAGAGCAGGCCGCCCGAGTCGTCGCCCGAGATCTCGTACTCCGGGCCATCCTCGCCGATCAGCGCCGTGCCGTCGACCAGCCGGCGCGCGCGCAGGCAGTCGGCCGGCAGGCGGTAGGCGTAGTGCCAGTCGTCGTTGGGGTTCTCCTCGACCAGGCCGAGGGTCGTCCGCTTGGAGGCGAAGGGCCAGTCGAAGTCGTAGAGGGTCGCGTCGCGCGCGGTCTCGTACCACTGGTTGCACAGCTGCGCCTCGACCGAGGCCTCGTCGAGCGACGCGATCGACACGGAGATGCCGATGCGGCTCAGCGCCATGTTGCAGATCGCGACCTCGCTGGTGGCCATGGTGGTCGGCCGATCAGTACAGGGCGACGATCGCCGTGGCCGTGGTGTCGGTGGACTTCACCTTGTTCGCCTGCACCGGCAGGATCGAGCCGGCCGTGCAGCCGGTGAAGGTGACCTCGGTGCCGTCGCCGAAGACGACGACGACGTCGCCGGCGCCGCCGATCCACAGGCTGCGGCACGTGCCGTCGGCCAGCGCGTTGTCGTCGTGCGGCGTGACGGCCGCGGCGAAGCTGAAGGGCGCGGTCGGGGCGGCAACGCGGCGGGTTCCGGCCATGGGGTCTCCTTACGACAGAGGGCGGGCTTGGCGGCCCGCCCTCAGGGTTCAGCGCGCTGTCCGGTGGGCGGTCAGCCCTTCGGACCGTCGTCCTTCGCCTCGGATTCGGGCAGGCGCTCGACCTTGTCGCCCACCGGCTCGCGGAAGGACCCGATGAAGCCAGGACCCGTCGTCGGCCGGACGCCCTTGGGCGGCGGCGGCCGCACGTGCTGGTTCAGCTTCTTCAGCCGCTCGGCGAGCCGCTCGGCGTCCTTGGGGTTGATCGGCGCCATCCACGACCCGAGCGCCTTGTCGTCGGGGATGACGAAGCGATCGCCCTCCTCGAAGAGCACGCCGCCGAAGTACCCACGCCGCGTGGCGCGGACCGGGATGCCGTCGGCGGGCTCGTGCTGCTTGGCCATGGGTGGCTCCGCTCAGACGTCGATCAGACGTCGTAGCCGTTGGCGTAGGTGCGGACGCTCGGCAGCGAGCCGGTCTCGCCCAGCCAGGCGGTGACCGTGATCGTCGGGGTCGTGCCGCCGACGTCGAAGGCCAGGCCCAGGTAGCGCTCGAGCGTCGCGCCCTGCGGGATCTTGATCTCGTGGATCGAGCCAGCGGTGAGCAGGGCGGCCGCGATCGTGCGGTCGACCACGATCGTGTCGCTGGAGAGCGAGGCGTTGTCGTCGGTGACGACGTTGAACTTGTACGTCTCGTCGCCGGTCGTCGAGTCGGCCGCGACGCCGACCTGCACGAAGACCGACATGCCGTTGCCGTCGCCGATGTGGCGGACGTTCTGCAGGTCGATGACGTTGGTGGCGTCCGCATCCGCGGTGACCGCCTGGGCGCTGCAGAGCACGTGCTCCTTGTCGATCATCATGGCTGGGGTCTCCCGAGGTTGTGGCCGTAGCCTGTCGACGCCGAAGCCCGCGGACCACCACGGTACGCGGGCTCAGGCGATGCCGAAGGCGGCCGATCAGACGACGCGGGCCTCGCTGTTCAGGATCGCGTCGCAGAGAAGCACGGGCGTCTCGTCGAAGAACATCACCTTCTTGCCCTCGACCATGTCGTAGGTGATCTGCGACGCGGCCTTCTCGAGCTTCTGGATGCGCAGCCAGGTGCGCGCCTTGCGGTTCATCAGCCAGGCGTACCGGCCGCCGCCGCGCTGCACGCGCTCCGACAGGCGGATCATCAGCTTGACCAGGTCGGCGTCGCTCGACTCGTTGTCGAGGTTCGAGGTGTCGATGTTGCAGATGCGCCCGGCCTTCGTCCAGTCGGCCACGCACAGGCCGGCCTGCCAGCGGAAGCGCTCGCGGTAGGCGCGGAACGAGGCGCCGGCGATGCCGGTCGCGTCGATCACGTCGACCTCGCCGTCGTCCTCGTTGTGGAGGCCGGCCGTGCCGCCCTCCTCGAAGACGCCGTGCACCGCGTTCTCGCCGAAGCCGACGAGCCAGATCGAGGTGTTGTCCGAGCCGGTGCCTTCACCGTCGATGACGTTCTCGGCGCTGGCCGCGGTCGAGGTCGAGACGCTGGAGTAGTGCGGCGCCAGACCGGTCAGGCGGGCGACGTTCGTGCGCTCGTCCTCGTACATGAGCGCGGTGGCCATCTGCTGGGAGAGGCCCTCGATGTGGGCGACCGCCTCGCGGGCGCGGGTGGCGCCGACGTTCTGCTTGCCACCCTTCTCGGCGAGGCGCTTGTCTACCACGCTGACCGACTCGAGCGAGCCGGTCTGCACGCGGACCTGCGCCGTGGTGCCCTTCGTGGGCGCCACGCCCTCGTTGTACCGGCGCCAGGTGCCGGTCGGCAGCCCGGTGCGGATCGTGGTCTGGTGGCTCTGCCCGTCGTTGCACGGGATCCACGGGATCATCCCGAGCATCTCGTTCGACTGGGTCAGGATCTCGACGATCTTGGCCGGCTTCCCCTTGGGATCCGTGGCCTTGACGATGTCGGTCAGGGTGAGGGCGCCGGCGCCGATCGTGGCCATGGTGTGGTTCCCCTAGGGTCGGGTCAGTAGAACGAGGCGAGGGACTTCGGCGCGGCGGAGTCGCCGACGCCCGGTCGCGTGGGAGCCGGCGCGTCGTCGCCCATGGAGCGACCGATCGCTCCGAGCAGACGGACGAGCTCCGGGTGATTGCCGAGGCCGGTCTGGTTCAGCGCGTCGCGCAGCTCCTGGCGGCCGAAGCGCTCGAGCACGCGCTTCGCGTGGCCGAGCTCCTCGTCGAGCTTGGCGCCGAAGGCCTGCTTCGACTGCTCCTGCCACTGCTCGGGCAGGGCCGAGATCGTCGCCTGGTGGGCGTCGGCGATCTCCTTGCGCACCGCGGTCTCGCGGTCGAGCACCGCCTGCGCGGCCTCGGGCGACAGCTTGTGCTGCTTGGCGAGCGCGACAGTGGCCTCGACCACCTTCGGGTCGGTGCCGTCGGCCGGCTTCAGGTCGTACTTCGCCTCACCGGCGGGCGCCGCGGGCGCAGGATCGGCCGGCTTGTCGCCCGGCTTCGCCGCGTCTGGCGTCTTCGCGACCGGCTGGGCCGGCGTCGCCGGCGAGGGCGTCGCGGTGGCCGGCGCCGGAGGCGCGTCGGTCGGCGTCGTCGCGGCCGGCGCGGGCGTTGCCGCCTTCGCCGGTTCCGTCGTCGCGCTGCCGTTGTCGTCGCCGGGCATCGTACCGGCGATCATGTTGATGCACGGTCAACGCTTCAATGTTTCTGTTTCGCCTACGCCAACCCGTCGCTGTCGCGCATCTCCTGCGCCGCGCGCTGCGCCTCCGCGACGATCCGCGCGCGATCGCGCTCGTCCTCGAGGTGCTGGACCTGCATGCGCACGTACGCCTCGTCGTTGGCGGCGTGGATCTCCTGCAGGAGCTCGATCCCCAGCTGGCGCCGGCCGTCGCGAAGAGCCGCCAGCTCCACGCCGTCGCCGCGCACGGTGCCCTCGTAGATGCCGGCCATGCCGAGCAGGCGCCAGAGCAACCGGCGACCGGCGGCGAGGTCGAGCACCACGCGCAGATCGTTCAGGTCGCGCTCGCGCATGGAGCGGGCCGCGTCCTCGGCGGCCGCCACCGTCTGCGGGTCGTCGCTGGCGGCGGTCATCGGCGCACCAGGGCGCCGGGCACGCGGTAATGCGTGGAATCGCCGAGCACGATGCGCTCGATCTTCCGCGTCGCGAGCAGGTGGTCGATGGCGTCGAGCAACGCGTCGGGGCTTCCGAGGGCGGTGCGCATGGTGGTGTACTTCACCGGCTGGCGCCGACACATGGCCAGCACCATGGTCTCGGCCGCCTCGACCGCGATCACGGGATCGCGCCCTCGACCATCTGCGGGACGCCGCCGGTCAGCCGGGCGAGCGCACTGTCGCCCTCCAGGCTGGCCGCGGCGAGGTCGCGGGCGGTCTTCGCGCCGGCCTGCATGATCGTCGCGCTGCGCTCGGCCGCCTCGGCCTGCTCGCGCTTGGCGCGCAGGGCCGCGCGCTGCTCGGGCGTGCGCAGGATCTTCGGGGGCGCGCCGGCGGCCTCGGAGTAGGCGGCGATCGCCTCGTCGACGTCGATGGCGTCGAGCACGGTCGGGTCCCCGGTCTCCTTGGCGATCTGCGAGACGAAGCTGGCGACGCGCTCGATGGAGCCGAGGCCGGAGAGCTTCTGGGCCTGGGCCATGATCGAGACGTGCTCGATCTCCCAGTCCTCGCCCTCGATCTCGCGCGGCGGGCGCGGCAGCAGGCCGTCCTCGGCCGCCATCTCGACGCCCATCTCGATCAGGGGGTTCAGGGTCTCGACGTTCAGGCGCTCGAGCACGGGGCCGAGCTGGAGCAGCTTCTCCTGCTCGCGCGCGCGGATCTCCTCGGCCGTGATCTGCCGGCGGTCCGAGTCGGCCAGCATGCGGAAGAGCGTGGCGAAGAAGGTGTCCTTGATCCGCATCTGGATCTCGGCGTTGTCCTGCAGCAGCGGCGCCAGCTGGAGGTTGACCTCGTAGATCGGGCGGATCGCGTTCTGCTGGAGGTTCGAGACCGTGGTCAGCCGGCCGGGCAGCGTCGCTACGACCGAGTTGCGGAGCTCGGGCGGCCCCTGGATGGGCGGGTCGACCCCCTTCTCGATGCCCTTCGCCTTGTTCTTCTGGTTGAACTGCAGCTGCTTGATGTCGCCCAGGGCCTCGATGCCGGGGCCGGAGCCGTAGACGTCCTCGCCGTCGACGTCCCAGCGCGCCACCACCGCGGGGAAGGAGCGGTAGCCGCTCTCGCGCAGGAAGCGGTTGTCGTTGTCCCGGACGCCGCCCTCGTAGGTGCAGCTCGACCAGCGCGCGTACTTCGCCTCGAGCGCGTCCGGCCGGTACTGGTCGTTCGGGGTGATGACGTGGACGACGTCGCGCCACGACTCCCGGTCGCCGTTGTCCCAGGCTCGGCGCACCGCCTCGCTGATGTTCGACCAGTCGATCTTGCCGGTGTCCGGGTCGCGGCCATACCGCTCGACGATCTGGCGCACCGTCATGGCGTACTCGCGCACGAGGGTGTCGACGCGACCGTCCTCGCCGCAGGCCAGCATGTACGAGCCGATCGGCAGGCGCTCGCAGCGCAGGGTCTTCTTCCGGTCCTTGTGCACGAGCATGACGCCGGTGCCGAACGCGCCGACGTCGCGGTAGAGCCCGTGCAGGGAGGTGTAGACGTTCGACCCGGAGAAGATCTTGCGGATGACGTCTTCGCACTCGGCCAGCCAACGGATGACGTTCGGGAGCTTCGCCTTCTTGGCGTTCGACAGGGTCAGCTTGAACCAGGGCCGGGCCGGCGAGGTGATGCCGGTCTGCATGCCCGCGGCGAGCGAGCCGAGCGCCCGGGTCGCGGTGTTGTCGATGATCGCCTGGTGGCGCTTCTCGCCCCTGTTCGCCTGGGACTTGGCATCGCCGAGGAAGCGGCCGCGGCGGGGCAGGATGTGGTCCTGCACGTCGCGCCAGTGGTCCTTCCACGTCGCGCGCTGGGTCCGCAGCTCCTCGACCAGGCAGCGGTACCGCTTCAGCCGCGAGTCGTCCTTCTCGGGATCGGCGGCGTACACGTCAGCCCCCCAGGAGCGTCGACGTGCCGCCGGTGGAGCCGCCGGTCAGGCCGAGCGGGCCGGTCAGCAGGGTGCCCGAGCGGGTGCCGGCCGAGGCGGCGCGCGCGCGGCTGCGCTGGCGCATCAGCGGCGAGGTGTCTGCCGGCTCCTCCGTCAGCTTGGTCGGAGGCTTCGGGATCTTCGGCGTCTCCGGCTGGTTGGTGGCGCTGTACACGGCCGAGCCCGCCGACGCGGCGGCGGCCAGCGCGGTGATCACGGCAGCAGTCTCTCCGACCATCGTCATGGGTGGCTCCTAGCCGGCGATCCGCCGAATGAACGTCGCCTCGACGCTCTGGTACCCGAGGTGCTCGAGGATCCGCGCGAAGTCGGAGCCGAGCAGCGCCGTGTGGCTGATGAGACGCACGCCCTCGGCGCGCAGCGAGCGGCCGGCGTGCACGATCAGCTGCAGGCTCGCCAGGCCGCGGTGCTCGGGCAGGACGTACAGGACATCGTGCGAGGCGACCATCAGCCCGCGGTGGTGCAGGTGCGACCGGACGAAGAACCCGGCGTAGCCGACCACCTTGCCGTCGGCGCGGGCGGTATAGGCGCGGTAGGCGCCCATGGCGTCGATCGCGTCGTAGGTGTCCTGGTCGACGTCGAGCGGCTCGTCGGTGAACGGACTCACCGGGCCGAGCTCAGCGTAGTGCGCCTCAAGCAGCGGCATCAGGTCCGGCCAGAGGTCGGCGACGCCCTCGCGCTGGAAGGTGACCTCGGTGGCAACGGGCATGGGGCCTCAACTGCCCATGGTGCTCGGCGAGCGGCTATCTTCTATGTTTCCGTTACGCCAACGGCGATTACCGTCTCCGCATGGAGTACCGATGACGATCAACAACATGGAGCAGGCGCTGGACCGCATCGCGAATGGCGGGATGGGGCAGTCGGATCTGCGCGATCTCGTCATCTTCCTCGTGCAGCAGGTGGGGGAACATCGTCGCGGGTTTCACAAGGCGAACCTGATAATCCAGGGCCTCCTGCAGGGCCTGATGCTGACGCTCGCGGTAATCGACAAGCACGGCTTGGCTGCCGCCCCGGAGTTCGCGGAAGACCGAAAGGCGCTCGACAAAGCCATCGCCGACGCCCGCGCGATGTTCGGCTAGCCCTTCGCCGCCTCCCGCAACGCGATGACCGCCGCCGACCACCACCAGGACAGGTCGCCGCAGGCGATCCGGTCGAACCGCGGGTCGTGCGTCAGGGTCCGGTGCACGTCGTCGTGCTTGGCGCGCAGCTGCTCGGCCAGCCAGGCGGCCGTCGCCCCGCCGAGGCCCTGCCGGTGCCGGCGCTCGAGCAGCGCCAGGACCCGGTCGGTCAGATCCGGCGGCGCCGACGCGGTCGCGGGCGCGGCCGGCTGGGCCTGGGCGCGTCCGGCACGATCCGCCAGCCCTCGTGGAGCATTGCCACCAGGCCGAGGATGGTCGCCGCGGTCAGCGGCACGCGCAGGTCCATCGGCAGGCCCCTCGGGTGGACGAGCCGCAGGGGCGGCCCCTCGACCAGCAGCCGCGGCGCCGCCTGATGCAGATTCGCGAGCCCGTCGTGCACGGCGACTCCCTCCGATGCCCAGCCGGGCCTCTCGTTCGCGGCGCGCGTCCGGCGCCAGGCGCCACCACCAGCAGCGGCCGCCGTCGAGCGGCGCCGTGCGCTCGAAGTACAGCGTCCGCGCGCTCATCTCGCGGATGACGTCGGCGACAGGCCGGCCGGTGGCAGCGGCCAGTGCCTCAGGCGACTGCGGCTCGAGGTCGAAGAGCAGGTCGGCGAGGCTGTCGTCGTCAGCGGGGAGCATCGCCCACTCCGAGCGCGCGCAGCAGGTCCGCGTGTGCCTTCTGGTTGCGCTCGGCCTCCTCGGCGCCTCGGGCGTACTCCCAGCACGACGTGTGGTCGTAGAGCCCGACGGAGAAGCAGAAGCAGTCAAGCCTGCCGGTGTGGTCGACCGACTGCTCGGTGATCGCCACGCGCGTGACGGCAGCGAGCCGCACCCAGCCCTGGCTCGGCAGGAGGAACCATCCGTTGGCCATCAGTCCTCCCGGTTGAAGGGGTCGTAGTCGAAGATCACCCGGCCGCCGCCGTGCTGGTTGACCGGCTCGTCGTAGCCGCGGTCGCGCGCCGCCACCGGCGAGGCGTAGGTGAGCGCCAGGCCGTCGCCGAGGTCGGGCGAGCGCAGGCCGCGCGCGCGCATGTCGTCCTTCGACTCGAGCACCATCACGTCGCGGGCGTTGTCGAAGGTGTAGGTCGGGCCGCAGAGGTCGGCGATCAGCTCCTGCAGGCGCGGGATGCCCAGGCCGTTCTTGACCGCCTCGGCCAGCGTCGCCCACATCTCGGTGCGCTTGTTGTTGTACCGCGGGATGGAAGGCCGGCCGCCGAAGTCGACGGGGATCGGCGAGAAGCCGCGGCGTAGCAGCTGGTCGATGACGCCCTCTCCGCGCCCCGCGTCGACGAAGACCGCGTCGGGGTCCCAGTCGTTGCACTTGCGCGCGACCTGGTCGGCGAGGCCGACGTTGTCGATGCCGTTGAAGACCAGCGGGTCGAACGCGGCGAGGCCCTGGCGGGGGAAGATCACCGAGCGGTCGCCGCCGTAGCGGGCGACGTCGACGCCGAGGATCTTGGGCGCGTGACGGTAGGCGTCCTCGCGGATCTGCCGCGCGGCCGCAGCGTTGACCGCCTCCAGCGAGATCAGCTGGTTCTCGGCGGCAGCCGAGAAGTCGCACAGCATCTCCTGCCGGAACTGGTTCTCGCTCATCTCCTGCTTGAGCCGCTGGATCTCCTCGGGCGGCAGGGCCTCGGTCTCGTAGCAGGTGAACAGGCCGGCGAACCACTCCGCCTGGTTGTCGAGCGCCTTGAAGTAGATCTCGCTGAAGAGGTTGACCCCCTTCGGCGTGCCTATGAACAGCGCCCAGCCGCGGCGGTCGGTGAGGGTCGGCAGCAGGATCTCGCCCCAGACCTCGGGCTTCATCTGCGCGACCTCGTCGAGCACGACGCCGTCGAGGTAGATGCCGCGCAGGCCGTCGGGGTTGTCGGCGCCGAAGACGCGGATGCGCGCGCCGTTCGGGAACTGCACCCACAGCTCCGACTCGTTGGCCGTGGTGCCGGGGACCTTCAGCGCGTAGCGCTTCAGGTAGTCCCAGGCGACGGCCTTCGCCTGCTTCAGCAGCGGGCCGACGTAGGCGTAGCGCGCGTTCGCCTTCTTGGTCCGCAGCGCCGCGTCGATCAGCGTCAGCAGCGCGAGGATGGTCTTGCCGGCGCGGCGGTGGACGACGAGCACCGAGAAGCGCTTGAGGCTCCGGTGCACGTTCGCCTGCCACTGGCGCGGGCGGTAGCCGAGGTCGACGGGGGCGACCATCAGCCGTCCACCTCGCGCTCGTCGTCGTCGCGCTCGACCTGCGCCCAGACGCGCGCGCGCTCCCGCTCGACCCACTCGGAGACCGCGCCGAAGCGGGAGTGCCAGTTGCCGGTGCCGCGGTCGGCCGAGATCGTCCGCGTCCCCTCGTGGCGCGTGGCGATGATCTGGATGCTGTCGTAGTGGTCGGACAGCTGCGCCAGGCAGCGGTCGAGCCGGGCGATCTCCTCGTTGCGGTCAGCCATCACGCCGCCCCGGCCGCGGCGCGCGCCTCGACCTCCTGGACGACGAGCAGGGCCAGCGAGTAGCGGTCGAACATCATGCCGAGGGTCAGCGGCTCGCCCGTCGCGGGATCCCGGCCGCACGGATGGAGCGCGCCGAGGCGGCCGCCGTCCGGCAGCAGGTTCATGTCGCGGACCATCGACCGCTGCACGGCGATCTCGTGTGCGTACGGGTCGAGCATCACGCGCTCGCCGCCGGCTTCGGCGTCCACAGCCGCGGCCGGCTGGTCAGGTGGAAGCCCTTGCAGTGCGGGCAGGGGTAGAAGCGCAGGTAGGTGCACCCGCGCGACGGGTCGCGGAGGATCTTCGCCGCGGCGTCGATCGCCTCGGTCTTCGTCGCGTAGCGGGTCTTCCGCATGCACGAGACCAGGCGGCCCATCACCCAGCCCCGTACAGCTTCCGGTACGCCTCGGCGATCTTCGGCGACGGCAGGCGCCGCCCGTTCTCGACGTCGTGCACCATGGAGATCGAGACCCCGGCAGCGTCGGCGACCTGCTTGAGCGTCCAGCCCTGGGCCAACCGCGCGGCGCGGTAGCCGGTGGGGTCGGGCAGCGAGCCCGTCCCGTCGCAGCGAGGGCACGGCATGGTCATCGGCCGAGCCGCCACCCACCGAGCCGGTAGTACCCGCGCTCGAGCAGCAGCGCGGCCTCGTCGGTGACGATGGCCACGGCTAGGACCAGCAGCCAGACGATGGCCAGCGGCGCAAGGAGCGGGAACAGGAGGACGCGGCGCATGGTCGGTCAGCCGGCGACCGAGGGTGCGGCGGCGCTGTGGGGGACGCGATCATTCGTCATCTTCTGTCTCCTGGCGAATCAGCATCGCCGCGACCACGTGCAGCGTTCCCACGGCCTCGGCCAAGGTGAGGGCCACCGCCCTGCGATACCGATTGATCAGCTCGTGCAGGTCGTCCTCGAACCGCTCCACGGCAGGCTTGTCGTCGATGCTCATGTGCGTGCCTTCGGCAAGGTGATGGTTGTGCCGTCGTGAAGCTCAATCCATCCGGTCGCCTCGCCGTGGCCGCAGCAGGCGTTCGCGGTCAGCGCACCTAGCCGATTCAATGCGCGGATGAGCGGAGCCAGGCAGCGATCCACCGGCTTGACGGTCCAACGCGCTCGCCCGGTGTGGCTCAGGCGTGCGGGCATGCAGACGCGGACGCGGACGTCGTCACCCCAGGAACACATCACGGAGTCCCAGCGGTTGGCCGTGGCGCGAAGGGCGCGGTGGCAATGATCTGGTCGGGGCGGATGGCGAAGACGTCGGCACCGACGAGCACGCGCACCTCGCCGGCCGGGTCGACACCGACGCAGATGCCGGCGCGGATGGCGCCCTGGGCGCGGAAGGTGACGTCGTCGTCGGGGTTCGGGAGGTCGGCCATCACGACTCCGGCGAGGCGGGCACGCCGCTGATGACCTGGATCGGCGCGCCGTCCTTGCCCGTGTGCTCGACCCGCTGGACGAAGAGGCCCAGGTGCTTGCCGAGGAGCTCGAGCGCGCCGCGCTTGTCCCAGAAGCGCACCTTGCGGACCGTAGTCACGGGCGGCTCGTCGACGGTGCCGTCCTCGTTCATGCGCAGGCGCGGCCCTTCCTCGGCCACGTCGATGCCGGCGATCGCCCGGCGGACGTCCTCCGGCATGTCGCGGACCGGCAGCAGGTTGCCGCTCTCGTCGAAGGCCTCGCCGATGTCGACGCGCGCCAGGCGCAGGAGCTCCCCGAGGACGACGTCGGCGGTGATCCCGGTCCGCTGGGACCGCTTCTCCTGCGCGGCCGAGACCGCGGCCTGGACGTCAGGTTTCGTCAGGGCCTCGTGCCCTGCCTGCTTCGCGGTCTTCGGGCTGTAGCCGGCCCGGATCGCGGCCTGGGTCGCGTTCAGGTCGACCAGGTACTCGTCGACGAAGCGCTGCTGCTTCGGAGTGAGGGCCACGCGGCGACCCTACGCATGCGGCGCTGGAATCGCAACGCTGATTCAGCGTGTTGGCGGATTGGCAACGTCCTGCCCCTCGGGGAGGGGCGGCGTGGTGGCTAGCGCCCGGATCGACTCCGCGATTCGCTGGTGGTTCACGCCGAACGGCGTGCGCTCGACCCCTGCCGCCGCTGCTTCGATCGCTGCGCGGAAGCCGCGCTCGTAGTCCTGCACCTCGGGGGGAGCGGCGGGGGTGACAGCCTCGACCGTGGCGAACACGTGCGACAGCAGCCAGTCGAGGCGACCGCCGATGCGGCATCCCTTCTCGCGGTGCGGGCTCGGCGGATCGACCGGCACGCCTGCGTCGTCGAGTCGCTTGTGGACGTAGGCCTTGAAGCGGGCCAGCGCGTCACGCTCGGCGATCAGCGCCAACTGCGCCTCTCCCTCCTTCGCCACGAGTCGCAGGGCTTCGCGCTCGCAGGCATCGTGCCCCTCGGGGAGGGGCGGCGGGGTGGCAGCACGCGGCGCCGCGGCGATGTAGGCCGCGATGCCGCGTCGTATATCGTCCCACTCCGCGCGCGGCACGTGGGTGCGTGCCTGGTCGACGGTGCGTGCTCCGGTATGGGCCATCACTGCCGCGACCACCGCAGGCTCGTCGATCCCCTCGGGGAGGGGCGGTGGGGTGTTGCTCATTGCTGTTCGTCCAGGATGGCTTCGCAGCGCGCGCACTCCGCGCCGCGTGTGGTTGGCTTGCCGCAGACGCCGCACGTGCCCGCCCCCTCGGGGGAGAGGAGGGGCGAAGCCCCGACGGGTGCGGCGGCGCTGTGGGGGTCCTGGCGGACGGCCAGGTATGCCGAGATGGCAGGCAGCGACTCCAGCAGCGCGAAGCGCATGGCGTCGGCCTCGGCCTCGTCGCCGCTCAGGTTCGATCGACGCAACGCGTGCTCGTACTTCTCGCGCAACGCCTCCGCGAGCTTGTCGAAGGCGACCGCGTCGAAGCCCTGGTGGGGGTTGGGGTCCGTGCTCATGGCCGCGCCTCCTGCTTCGGCTGGTATTCCTGATCGCTGCCCTTGCAGGTTCGACCCCATCGCGCGCCGCTGTGGATCACGATGCGCAATGGGCCAGTCGACTTCTCCCAGCCGTAGCCGTCGGACGCTCGCCTGGCGATGACGTTGCGTCCGCACACCGGGCACACGCATTCGATGCTCACGACCGCGCCTCCTGGCCCTTGTCGGGGGGTGCTGGGCGCACGGCCTTGTCGGGGGTGGGTGGCACTAGAACTCCGTCGTGCTGAGGATGGACGGGAACGTCGAGGCATCGGCGATCGACTGCGCGTAGGTGATGCGCAGGGTTCGCGTCTCGTCGCTCCACAGCGTCTTGGTCAGCGGCACCTCCTTCGGCACGGCGTAGAGGTTGTCGCGGTCGATGCCCGTCTCCCGCACGTACCAGGTGATGGCCTCCTCCCACGTTTCGGCGCCGACGACGTCCTCGTCGCACACCTGCCAAGCGTGGATGCGGCTGCGGTCGATGATCTTCACGTTCATGCTTGACCCGTATCTGGTGTGAGCGGCGAGCCGCCCGTGGTGGTTAGTAGTGCCCATACTGGGTTTTACCGGTCGTCCCGCGTCAGCGCTCCGGCGCGGTGTCGGGGGATGCGGCGGGGGAGGAGGTGCGGCTCATTCCAGCCTCCACTGGCGCGCCGACCGCTGCACACCGTCGACCACGCCTTCGAGCACCTTCTGGGCGACCAGGCGCTCGCGGGCCATCATGTGACGGGCAAGCTGGTCGCGGAACTTTGCCGGCAGCATGAGCAGGATCGTGTTCACGTCGTCGTCGGGCAGGATGTCGCGCTTGCTCGGTCCAGCGAAATACGGCGCGTTCGATTGACCATCACCCATTGCTCGCCCCCTCCCCCGCGTCGGCGTTCGGTGGCGGCGGGAGCGAATGCATGCCCAGGACGACGTGGTGCGGCTGCTGGTGCCAGTCGGTGACGTAGGAGACGACGCGCTCGACGGAGCGCCCGCTGTACTCGCCGGTCGCGGGGTCGAACTCGCGCAGGATCAGCCGATCGCCCACGCGGTAGTCGCGGTCGTTCGCGCGAATCTCGAACGGCTTGGCTCCGGAAGCCACCGCGTCGAAGAAGCGCGGCCACGTCTTGAGGTCGTGCGTCCTGCCGATCCACCCCTCCCGCTCCCCCGCAGCCGCGTCAGGTGCCCCCGCTGGGTGCGCGGAGAGGGCGCGGCGTGCGATATCCGAGAAGTACGTCGTGGGAGTGATGGGCCACAGACGACCGTCATCGCCTCGTTGGCAGATGATGAACTTGTCTTGCTCACCTTCGGATGCGTACCACGTCAGCGCCTCCCGCATCTCCTCGGCCCGCTGCTGCCACGCGGCGGCGGAGGCACGGGCGGAATCGAGTTCGGCGTCGAGCACTTCCACGCGAGCCTCGGCCTTCTCGGCGCGGGCAATGGCGGCGTCGCGCTCCATCGCGATGTCGGCAACCGTCATGCCGGCGCAGCGGGTCAGGGCACGCTCGCGGAGCGCGGCGAGGATGGCGTCGGCCGCAGCGCCTGAGCCGGCCATGTCCTCCATGTGCTCCAACATGGCAGCGAGGATCGCCTCCCTGTCCCCGCTGGTGGCGCTGGTGTGGGGGTCGGTCATTCAGGCACCGGCAGGTAGCAGGTCTTGACGTACTCATCGACGGCGAAGGCGTCGCTGTTGGTGTCCCACCCGCATTTCAGCGCCATCGCACGAATCCAAGAACGGATGTCGTCGAGTGCCTCGTTGTAGCCGTCGACCCGGCCAGCGTGGCGAGCGTCCTCAGGAATGTTCTCGGGGTCATAGCTCACGGCGTCGTCTCCTCCCCGTCCGCGCGGGGCGTGGGGGTGGGGTCCACTCGGGTCGTGACGATGCGAACGCCGTCGCGGATGGCGCGATACTTGAACTCGCCCAGTACACGACCGCGAAGCGTCATTGTCTCGTTGCCGTTCCGCCCCACGACAAGGACCAGATGCCCGATATCGCGCGGGTCGACGGCCCTGGCGATGTCATTGATCCAGGCCGCGTGCTTCTCGAACAGCGCGGCTACGGCGCTTTCGTTCATACCCTCAATGTCCATCACCCCTCCCCCTCCGTCGCGTGGGGTGCGCGAGGGAGAGCGGCGAGGGCGGAACGTGCTACCTCTGCCGAGTACGGCTCATCGAAGCTGGGCGTGACCTCCGGACCTTCATCCCAACAGGCGATGCGATCCAGCGCCCCTCGCGCCGCCTCCAGCGCGTCGAGGAGGGCGAGGAGGGTGGCGGGATTCGCCTGGGCGATGAAGGCGGATGTGGCCTTGGCCTCGGCTCGGTCATTGGTGCGAATCCACATTTCGCAGATGGGGAAGCCGCCGCGCTGAAACACGACAGTCTCGCTACCGGTACCGCCGTGTTCCCACGGCCCCGGCGTCGCCGCCATGGCTGCCGAGCGGAGGGAGGAGAGGGAGAGAGAGAGGGTCATGCGCGCTCCGCAATCTCGTTGGCCCGCATCAGCCAACGGGCCGACTTGGCGTAGGCGTCCTGAGCCCGCTTCGATTGCCCGCGGCCACGCTCCTCAAGCTCGTTGTAGACCATGAGCCAGTACGCCGCCCGTTCCTCGGCATGCTGAATGGCCGCCGTCTTGGTCGCGTTGCTCATGTCCGGCTCCCTGCGGGTATGGCCCCACTATGACTAGTTCTAGTCAGCATGCAAGACCCTTCTGACTTCCACTAGTCAGGAGGTCGGGGCCAGCTACGCTCCCCGGCATGTCCGAGCCCCCTGCCGTGGTCGCTGAGGTCGCCAGGCTCCTCAAGGCGGCCGCCGTGACGCAGT
>Ga0196970_1000611_pt1 | contig 38391 bp, 37 predicted proteins | sample S1v_513CmetaG_FD_148672 | JGI IMG/M metagenome (GOLD analysis project Ga0196970, IMG submission 148672) | Soil microbial communities from Anza Borrego desert, Southern California, United States - S1+v_5-13C | ecosystem: Environmental > Terrestrial > Soil > Desert | place: USA: California... | reverse complement strand
ATCGCCGAGGAGCTACACGTCACCGAGAACACGGTGAAGACCCATATCAAGAACCTCTATTCGAAGCTGGGCATCCAGAGCAAGAGCGAGCTGATCGAGTTGCTCACCCGAGAGCGACCGCCCGATGCCTCATAGCATGTCCTTCGCAGCATGATAGAGCTTCTCGCCACGCCCCTCACCCGAAATGGGTGAGGGGTTTCCTGCTGAAACCGCCCGTTTCGGGTGATTGCTCTGCTACCGACTCGGTCTACCATAGGGACAGACCGAACACGGGGGGATGCAGATTGACCAACCCGCTGCAGACTAGATTCGCCGCATACAATGCGGCGCCATCGGGAGAGAACCCACTGCTGCCCGTTCCCTACCTGCTTCACAGTGGCCGGTTACTCATGCGCAACGGGCGGCTTGCTTTTCAGGATAAACGGTTTCTCCTAGGGGCTGCCGCTCTGACGGTGACCTGGACAATCCTCCCCGCTTTGCACATTCTGGGGATGGATTCCTCGCCCATCCGGCTCCTCACCTTCTTGACATTCGCTCACGGGGGACTCAGCGCTGGGCTCCTCGGTGCAGTGGGTGGCGTGGTGGGGAAGGCGGTCTATGGCTCCCTCATCCTCTCGCTCATGGTTGGGAAGCGTCCCCTGACCGGGGTAGGGGCAGGCTTGCAGCGGCTACCGGCAGCACTACGGGTGCGGGGAATCGGCGACACGATTCCCCTGCTCATCGGCAGCGGCATCGCCTTTCTCTCCTTCAACTTTCTGGTTGGCAGGGTCTCCGCCCAGGACAGCGTGATAGGGATTGTCGCCTCGCTACTTGTGGTTCAGAGCATGGGCCGCCCGACAGGGTTCTGGCGCGGCTTTCTCCAATCGGTGCAACGGGCTTACCTGCCGGCGGAGGCAGAAGAGCGCTACCCCGACCGGATTCTCGCGGGCCTTGCCACCGGCTTCGCCCTCTCGGTGCTGCTGGCGGGCACGGCGATTAACGTGCTTGGCTATCTGCTGGGGATTGGCTGCGCTGCCGCAGCGATTCTCCTGGGGATCCTCCTGCGGCGCGCAAAGGAGGTGCCTGCGCGATGAGCAAGAGAGCCTTGCGGTTTTTCATCTACGCGGCCCTGTTTGTCAGTCTGCTCCCGAACGTCACCCACGCCCAGGGGGAGCAAGTGGGGCGATGGGTGCTTGTGGAGGCGATCGATTACGACTTTGCTGAGCAGTGGGCGGAAATGAACAAGAGCCCTGTCTACTCCTACGAACCCTCCTACTCCGGTGGCACCTACTCAGTCACCTGGACGTACAAGGGCGAGAGCGACAACTACTACAACCCTCCGGTCGTCCACGGGGAATCGCTGGCGATTCAGGCTACCTGGAGCGCTCCGCCCCGAGAGATTCCGGCGGGCCAGCAAGTTTCGCTGTCGCTGTCGATCGGGGTGCTTGCCAATACGCAGTCTTTCTTCGCAGGCAGTGGCTCCACAAGCGCCTACTTTGATGAAGCCAACATGCCGCCAGGTAGCATCAGCCGGAATGCTCTCCGATTCGTGAGCCCCGATGGCCGAGACAGCTTTGAGGTCACCAAGCAGGGGAACTATGCGACGGTTGCGGAGACCGTTGTGGCAACGCCGAGGGCTGGAGGAGCCGAGGGCGACCGGATGGCGTTGATCGTCTCGTTCTTCTCATTCGGCCGATTGGGAACGGGCTATGTCTACGAGTGGGAGCCTGCGCCTCCCCCCGTTCCCGAGACTTCGCCGGCTGGGGCCGCCCCTGCCACGACTGAGCCGCCAGCGGTGAGGGAGGAGCCCCCGGTGGTCGGCGATGAGCCACCTGCTGAAGCGACGCCGGATCGCACAGCCTCCACGGTGTCAGCCCTGGCAAAGGCGATCGCCATTAGCCTGGTGTCGGCTTCCCTGGCGGCGGTGGCTACCGCGGGCAGTCGATTGGGGGGCTTGGGTGCCTCACCCCACTCCCTGGTGGAGCTGATCGACAAGATCTGGGGTGCTGGGGGTGAGCAGGGCTACCAGAAGCTGGTCAACTCGCTGCACCAGGCGCTTAGCCGGCGCATGGATGATCTCTACCAGACCAGTGCGAAGTTGGGTCACTCGAAGGCCACAGCGACCGTGCTGAGGCGTGCAAACACCCTAACGAAGACGGTCCGTACGCTCAAGGCCATGGGGCGGGGCATGAGCATGGGACTGAGTTGGGGCGGGATAGGCCTGGACGCCCTGGAGAACATGCAGGACCTGAACCGGGAAGACGGTAGCCTCATCGCCGGTGACGGCCTCCTGACGGCAGCGGGGAAGTCGGTCATGGCCAATGCTGTACTCACCCGGGTGCTGGAGGCTAACCCTGCGGTTGCCGTCATGGAGGCGGCGACCTTCGCGACCCTGGGCGACACGCAGGCGGGCGGTATTGTCAGCCCGGTGACCAGCATGAAGGGTGCCATGAACATGGCGATGGATGCCGCACTTGACCCCCGGAAGGCGATCGACCGGGCGAGTGCTGGGGCGTATGGTGAGAACCTGAAGAACACCGTCGAGGCGGCCAGGCTGTCGCAAGAAGCCCTCGACGATCCGGCCAAGTTCTTCGCTGAGTTGGGGCAGGTGGGGAACGACGCAGACTTCTACCGGAACATGCAGGAAACGGCGAGTACCATGTGGCGCGACGAGGACGGGAACGTTGGGTACGTGGGGGCTGCAGGCGAGGCAGTCACGCAGATGGGGGTGGCAATCACCCAGACGGCAGCGGAGATGGCAAAGGCAGCCGGGCATGTAGCTGGCACCCTGTTCGAGCGAGCCTCTCTCTCCATCAACCGCTTCTTCGACTAGGGGGAGAACCAGATGCACTACCTGATGACAAGTGAAGACCTGCAGACGCTGATTACCTTGTCGGAGATCCCGGTCACGGACGCTTCTCCCGTCCGCACCGCCCGGATCAATTCAGGCCCAACCACCGCCCGACTGGCTCTGGAGCGGGTCGGCCTGGTGCGCGACGGAAGGCTCTCGGATATCGGAAGAGCTGTTGTGAGCGCCCTTGTGGCACCGGAGCGAGTGGTAACCACCATGAACACCGCCCTGAATGATATCGCCCCTGTTAGCTACTGTTTCAGGGACGGGGGCTGGACGGTCTATGCGCCAGATGCTCAGGGCAGACTGGCCAGTATCTTCTCACCGATTCGACAGCGAGAGATTGCTGCATTTGCCCGGGCGAATTTGCTTCACGGCACCCCAATCCCCCCTTACACAGTGCCAATCTCACTGGCGCTCACGATCAGGGAGGCGATGCTCTTCCAGCTTACGCAGCAAGTGGTTGCACGACGGGCTACCGGACTAGGGCGCCCCCTCCAGCGAACGGAGCAGTGGTTTGCGGCCGCAGATCTCTTCGAGGGAGAGAGCCTATTCCAGTTGGCGGCAGCCGTAGAGGTACTACCGGAGCCAGAGCAGCAGGATAGAATCAGGTCTTCACTAGCAGAGGCTTCCCTACTCGTCCAGGCGCTCCAATCACTGGTCGAGAAAGGGGTACTCCTGTCCCACGGTACACCAACCGGCCCGGTCTATACTCATTCGTCCCAGGCACGCACCTGGCTCCTGGCGGATCTGGTTCGCGATCGGATCGTCGTTCACAGCGTTCTGCCCCCGCTGGAGCCCCAGTATTACCGCGTCACAGCGGGAGGCATCCTGTCGGTGCGGCAGTTTGGGGAGAGTATCTGCTTCCAGAGTGCTCCTGATTTCGGTTTGGAGGCGCTCTTCTCCACGGTCTGATCCGGCCCCGCGAACGACAGAAACCGGCACGGGAGCGCTTTGGCGCAGCCCGTGCCGGTTTGGCGTTTGAGGCTTACAGCAGTCCCATCTGGCGAGCCTTCTTCAGCCGCTCGCTCATCTTGTCCGGCGTCCAGGGGGGGTCGAAGGTGAGGCGCACGTCCACCTGGTTCACCCCTGGGATCGACTTGAGGGCGGCCTCGGCCTGCATCTGCATGAGTGGGCCCACCGGGCAGGCCTGGGTGGTCAGCGTCATGTCGACTCCTACGTTGTTATCCTCGGTGATCTCGATCTCATAGATCAGCCCCAGGTCGACAATGTTGAGCCGTAACTCTGGGTCGTTCACCTTCTCCAGGACCTTGAGGACCTGCTCCCTCGTGATATCTGCCACGCTGGCTACACCTCCACGAAAATCTCATCGCCCTCGACATGGACCTTGTAGGTCTCCACCGGGGTGACCGCCGGGAAGGTGAGCGCCTCCCCGGTCTTGATATCAAACCGGGCGCCATGCAGGGGGCAGGCGACCTGGCAGCCCATCACCTGACCCTCAGAGAGGGAGGCATCGGCATGGGTGCAGGTATCATCGATCGCGTAGAACTGCCCGTCCACATGGAAGATGGCGATCTTCAGCCGCTTCACCCGCACACACCTGGCGCGCCCTTCGGGGATCTCTGCAACCTGGGCAACCTTGACCAGAGCCATGGGGCACGTTCCTCCCTTACGTTCCACCAGCAATGAGGGGCAAGCGTTATTCGCTTGCCCCCATCACTTCCCTTAGCCGACCGACCCTTCCATCTCCATCTCGATCAGGCGGTTCAGCTCGACGGCGTACTCCATGGGCAGCTCCTTGGCGAAGGGCTCAATAAAGCCCATGACGACCATGGCCATCGCCTGCTCCTCGGAGAGCCCACGGCTCATGAGGTAGAAGAGCTGCTCCTCGGAGACCTTGGAGACGGTCGCCTCGTGCTCGATCGTCACGTTCTCGTTCATGATGTCCATGAACGGGATCGTGTGTGACTGCGACTTCTCGTCAAAGATCAGGGCGTCGCATTCGACCTTCACCTTGGCCCGCTCCGCCTTCTTGTCGACGAGGATATGCCCCCGGTAGGTGGTGTTGCCGCTCTCCCGGGAGATCGACTTGGAGGTGATCCGGGAGGAGGTGTCCGGGGCCAGGTGGTAGATCTTGGCGCCAGCGTCCTGGATCATACCCCTGGAGGCAACGGCGACGGAGATCACCTCGCCGCGCGCCCGCGGCCCCATGAGGTAGATCGCGGGGTACTTCATTGTCACCTTGGAGCCGATGTTGCCATCGACCCACTCCATGACGGCGTCCTCGTAGGCCACCGCCCGCTTGGTCACCAGGTTGTAGACATTGGTCGACCAGTTCTGGATCGTCGAGTAGCGGCAGCGGCCGCCCTTCTTCACGATAATCTCCACGACGGCGCTGTGCAGCGAGTCGGAGGAGTAGGTGGGGGCGGTGCAGCCCTCGACATAGTGGACGTTGGCGCCTTCATCCACAATGATCAGGGTCCGCTCGAACTGGCCCATGTTCTCGGTGTTGATCCGGAAGTAGGCCTGCAGCGGGATCTCCACATGGACCCCCTTCGGCACGTAGATAAAGGAGCCGCCGGACCAGACCGCTGTGTTCAGCGCTGCAAACTTGTTGTCAGCGGTCGGGATCACGGTGCCGAAGTACTCCTTCACGATCTCCGGATGCTCCCGGAGGGCGGTGTCCATGTCGGAGAAGAGGACGCCCTTCTCCTCCAGGTCCTTGCGGATATTGTGGTAGACCACCTCGGACTCATACTGCGCCGAGACGCCGGCGAGGAACTTCCGTTCCGCCTCGGGAATGCCGAGCCGGTCGAAGGTGTTCTTGATATCCTCGGGGACCTCTTCCCAGGAGCGACCGACCCGGTCCGCAGCCCGGACGAAGTAGTGGATATCCTCGAAGTTGATCTCGGAGAGGTCGGTGCCCCAGGTGGGCATCGGCTTCTCCATGAAGACCTCGAAGGCCTTCAGGCGGATCTCACGCATCCAGTCGGGCTCGTTCTTGAACCGGGAGATCGATTCCACGATCTCGCGGGTCAGCCCCTTCTCCGACTTGAAGACGTAGTTCTCCGGGTCGTGGAAGCCATATTTATAGTCGCCGACAATGTCGCGCGGCTCACTAGCCATTTGTTCCCCCTCCTTCGTGTTCCTTAATCCCCTCTTCCAGACAGTGCCAGGCCAGGGTGGCGCACTTGATCCGCACGGGGAACTTGCTCACCCCAACCAGCGCCTGGATCTCCCCAAGCGGCTTGTAGTTGCCCTCTTCGTTCTTCATCATGCCGTAGAAGGAGTGCATCATCCGCTGCGCTTCCTCCAGCGTCTTGCCCTTCAGGGCGACCGACATCATGGAGGCGCTGGCCATGGAGATTGAGCAGCCACGTCCGTTCCACTTCACGTCGTCGATCTTGCCGTCGGGCCCGAGGCTGACCTGAACCTCCAGGTCGTCACCGCAGGTCGGGTTGTGGAGGTGCTTCTTCAGCACAGCGTTCTCCACGGCTCCCTTGTTGCGGGGCTTCTTGTAGTGGTCCAGGATCACCTGCTGGTAGAGCGTGTTCAGGTTGACCGGATGCTGACCCTCAAGAGACATAGCCGAAGAACTCCTTTGCGTGGAGGAGGGAGTCGACCAGCCGATCGATCTCCGCCTTCGTATTGTAGATATAGAAGCTCGCTCGGTTAGTCGCCGGCACATCGAGCAGCTCCATGAGCGGCTGCGCACAGTGGTGACCAACCCGGATCGCCACGCCGTCCTCGTTTAGCACGGCGGACATATCGTGCGGGTGAATCCCTTCCACATCAAAGCTGACCAGTCCTGCACGGGGCGAGCGCGGGCCGAAGAGTCGCATTCCTTCGATCGAGGAGAGACGCTCCCAGGCGTACTCTGTCAGTTCCTTCTCGTGGGCGTAGATATTCTCCATGCCCAGGCCATTCAGGTAGTCGATCGCCGCCCCAAAGGCGATAAAGTCGGCGATATTCGGCGTGCCGGCCTCGAACTTGGCCGGGCATTCCGCCCACTTCGCCCCGCTGAGGTGGACCTCGGAGATCATCGACCCGCCGAAGTAGGTCGGCTCCATCTCCTCCAGCAGCTCCATCTTGCCCCAGAGGAAGCCGGTGCCGGTGGGCGCCAGCATCTTGTGGCCAGCGGCAGCGAGCCAGTCGGCGTCCCACTCCATGACGTTGATCGGCATGTGCGGCACCGCCTGGGCGCCGTCCAGGGCGACCTTCGCCCCGACGTTATGCGCCTTGGCGATCATCTCCCGGACGGGGTTGATCGTGCCCAGCACGTTCGAGGCGACGGTCAGACCGACGAACTTCACATTGCCCTCGGCGAGGAGCCGGTCGTAGGACTCCTGGCTCAAGGTACCGTCGGGCAGCAGGTCGATATACTTGATCGTCGCACCCGTCTCCTGGCAGGCCATCTGCCAGGGGATCAGGTTGGAGTGGTGCTCCATGCCCGAGGTGATCACCACGTCGCCGGGCTTCAGCCGCTTGCGGAGCCAGCCGTGAGCGACCATGTTCAGCCCCTCGGAGCCGTTGCGGGTGAAGACCAGCTGGTTCGCGGAGGGGGAGCCGATGAACGTGGCGATCTTGGCACGGGCCCCCTCAAACCCCTCGGTCGCCCGTTCCGCCAGGGTGTGGATTCCCCGGTGGACGTTGGCGTTGTAGCCTTCGTAGTAGTCGACCAGCGCCTGGATCACCTGGCGGGGCTTCTGGGTCGTGGCCGCGTTGTCCAGGTAGACCAGCGGGTGGCCATTCATCTCCTTCTGGAGAATGGGGAAATCCTGGCGGATCCGGGCAACATCCAACGCCAATTACTTCACCTTCTCTCCCATGAGGCGGGTCATCTCCTCGCGGAGCTCCTCCACGGGAATCTGTTCGAGGACCGGACCCAGGAAGGCGAGCACCAGCATGTGGATCGCTTCCTTGCGGCTCAGGCCGCGGGCCATGAGGTAGAAGAGCTGCTCTTCGTCGAGCTGGCCCACGGTGGCGGCATGGCCGGCGCCGGCGACCTCGTGCTCGTTGATAATCAGGGCGGGGATCGAGTCAGCGCGGGCGCCCTTGTCAGAGAGGACGAGTGCCTGCTGCCGCTGGTAGGTCGAGGCGTTCTTCGCGGCGTGATCGATCTGGCCGTTGCCGCGGAAGACGGTGTGGGCCCTGCCGGAGAGGACGCCCCGCCCAAGGATATCGGAGTGGGTGTTGGAGCCGGTGTGGACCTGGTGGGCGACGAGGTCCTGGTGCTGCCGGTCGGTGGCCCCGAAGACCACCTTCAGCTTCGACTCGGAGCCCTCGCCGTTCATTTCGTTGATAATCTCCGAGCGGACCAGGGAGCCGCCGAACTCGCCGCCGGCCCAGTCCAGGGTGGAGTCCCGCCCGGTCTTGCCACGCCGGAAGGTGAAGGCCCAGGCGTCCTCGGAGTGGTTCTGCAGGTAGCCGTAACGGACCCGGGCGCCCTGCTTGGGGAAGAGCTCAACCACCCCGACGTGCAGGTAGTCGCCGGTCCCCTCGTAGCGTTCCAGGAGTGTCACCTCGGCGTTCTCCTCGACGACGACGAGGGTGTGCAGGTACTGGGCTTCGCCATCTGCCGCCTCATAGACCACCTGCAGCGGCTCCGTGACCGAAACGCCCCGCGGGACGTAGAGGAAGGCGCCGCCGTTCAGGTGGGCTGCCTGCGAGGCGGTCAGCAGGTTCTGGTCCATGCGGAAGAGGGAGCCCAGGTACTGGGCGACCAGGTCGCTGTGGTTGGCAGCGGCGGTCAGGATATCGGTGAAGATCACGCCCTCCGGGACGCTCCCCTTCAGGGTGACCCGGGCGGGCACGGGCTTGTACTGGGAGACCTCCAGCCCCTCGACGGAGGTCCGGCGCCAGGCTTCATCTAGCTTGGATGGAAGCGGCAGGGTGCTGGTCAGCGCGAGCGCCGCCTTGCGGCGTCCCTCCAGGAAGATCGGTTCGGTGGCCGTCGGCATGGACTACTTCACCCCCGCTTCGGTGGCCTCATCCACAATGCCAAGTTCGGCCTTGATCCAGTCGTAGCCCTTCTTCTCGATCTCAAGGGCCAACTCGGGGCCGCCGGTCTTCACGATCCGGCCGCCCATGAGGACGTGGACGACATCGGGCTTGATATGGTCGAGGATGCGGTGGTAGTGGGTGATCACAATGGCGCCGAAGTTGGGGCCGCGCAAGGAGTTGACCGCCTTGGAGACCACCTTTAGGGCGTCGATATCGAGGCCCGAGTCGGTCTCGTCGAGAATGGCGATCTTCGGCTCGAGCAGGGTCATCTGGAGCATTTCGTTGCGCTTCTTCTCACCGCCGGAGAAGCCCTCGTTCAGGTAGCGGGAGGCGAAGGCTTCGTCCATCTCCAGCAGGTTCATTTTCTCGGCCAGCTTCTCCTGGAAGTCCCAGACCGAGACCTCTTCGCCGCTCACAGCGTTGACCGCCTGGCGGAGGAAGTTGGCCACGGTGACACCGGAGACCTCGAAGGGGTACTGGAAGGCCAGGAAGAGACCGGCCTTTGCCCGGTCGCTGACCTCCATTTCCAGGAGGTCCTGGTCCCCCAGGTGGACAGAGCCGCTGGTGATCTCATAGCGCGGGTGACCCATGAGAGAGAAGCCCAGGGTGGTCTTGCCGGCCCCGTTCGGGCCCATGATCGCGTGGATTTCGCCTGGCTTGACCTCCAGGTTCAGCCCCTTCAGGATCTCCTTCTCCCCGATCTTCACGCGCAGGTCCTTAACTGTAAGCGGAGCGCCAGTGGTCACGGTTGCACTACTCCCTTCCCTCGTACAATGCACGGATATTTCCTTCACATACAATCAGCCGCCCGACGGGCGGTGGTTCGGAACCGCCGGCGCTTCCTGGTACTGGGTAGTATTCCCCATCCAGGGGATTCTACCTGGATAGATACCAGGTGGCGGTGTGATAGCCCTTGTTTACACTGTGGGTACAGTGTAAAATGAGTTCAACGGCTCCTTGGGTCCAGGTTCAGTCCCATTGTATGGACCCGGTTTACACTGTGTCAATAGTGTTATCGGTCCATTCCGTGGTTTTTCAACCTCACCAACGCATAAGTTAGACGCCTCCCGGTGGCGAGGCGAAACGGTGAACGGGAGACGAACAGATCGGAACGCGCGGAATTCGGGGATGGGGGTGTCCATGTGGAGCGGGATCCGCAGAAGGTGAGCGCAGTGCTGGCAGATCCGACGCGCTACAGCATCTATCAATACGTCTTGGCTGCGCCGGCACCGGTACACGTGGCCGATGTCGCCAAGCGCTTTGATCTGCACCCGAACGTGGCTCGCATGCACCTGGGCAAGCTGGCCGAGATCGGCCTGCTGGTCGTCCGCTCGGAGAAGAAGGCCAAGGGCGGTCGCCCGGGCTATGTCTATACGCCTTCGGGCAACGCCGTCTCGCTGACGGTGCAGGCCCGGGACTTTCAACTGCTGGCCGACCTGCTGGTCCAGTCGCTCGCCCTGCTCGGCGACGGCGGCAAGGAGGCGGTGGAGCAGATCGGCAACACCTTCGGGCGCCGGCTGGGGCGGGAGGCGCTGGAGAAGCTGGCGCCGGCCCTGGCCGCAGCCAACGGTTCCAGCGGGCCCGAGGCGCTGCTGGAGGCCTGCGCAATCGCCCTGAACCGGCTGGGGGTTTCGGCCCACGTCGCCCGCAGTGGAGATGGGCGCCCCAGCCTGATCATGCGCTCCTGTGGCTTCCAGGAGGTCGCCAGTAGCCATCCGGAGCAGGTCTGCCACCTCTGCAAGGCCATGGTGGAAGGGGTTGCCCAGACCTGCGTGGAGGCGCACCCCGACGTGACCCAGGCGGGCACGGTGCCCAAGGGCGACAAGGAGTGCGTCTATGAGGTGAACGGGCTGATCCGGCTGGAGTGAATGCAGGGGTTGAGTAAATTTCGGCAGTAGAATGTGTAGAAATCGACCAACTCGCGTACCGAACCTCCTTTGGAAATCGTCCGAAAGGGAGAGGTTCGGAACGGAGGAGGAGGAGCCTTGAGGCGGGCCCTGCTGTCGCTGACGCTGGTCATTTTACTGGTCGCCGGGGGCGGTCGGTGGGCGCTGGCCCACGCCGTCACCCTCTTCGGCCACACTCAGGTAGACGCCCAGGGGCAGGTATCGGTGCGCATTGTTGATGTCTACGGCGCCGCTCTGGAGGGGCAGAGCGTCACCGCCTTCGCCACACTGCCGTCGGGGCGTTCCACCCGGCCGGTCGATCTGGTGGAGGGGCCGCCTGGGACCTATCGGGCGCTGGTCGCACCACCGCCTGGGGCGGTGGAGTACGACGTGACGATCGATCTGAAGCTGGCGGGTGATCTGCACCAGATCATCCTCCCGGTCAAGGTGGGGGAGAGCCAGCCCGAGAAGCCGATTCCCATGTCCCAGATCGATCCGCCCCAGACCCCCTGGGGCCGGATTCTCTACATTGGGGCAGCGGCGGTGGTACTGGTCGTCGCCACGGTGGTCGCTCTGCGCAAGAAGCGGCCGGCCGCAGAGGGGGAGTGAGCCGGTGCGACGAGCGCTTGTGGGGACGCTGCTCTTCGCGATCCTGCTCCTGGCTGGCTGTGGCGCCAAGCCCGCTCCAACGCTTTCGGTGACCGCGGAGCAGAAGGGCGAGGGCATGGTGATCCACATTGCCACCACCAACTTCCAGGTCGGACCCGACGGCCATGTGCATGTCCGCCTCAACGGTGGCGATGAGGCGATGATCTACGCCAACACCTACACCATTCCAAAGCTGGAGCCTGGGCGCTATACGGTTGATGTGGAACTTTCGAATGCGAAGCACGAGAACCTTGGGGTGAAGCAATCGCTCCAGGTGGAGATCAAGCCGAATTAGGGAAGATTCCCCTCCCGTCGGGCGGCTGCCCGGCGGGAGCGGTCGCGTTCTGCGAACCATCGCGCGAGGCGGAGCGTCCAAGGTGCAGAGGCATCTGGTCGGGAGGAAGAGACGTTGCAGAAGTGGTTGAAGCGGACATTCGTATGGCTTGTATCCCTCGGGCTGATCGGCCTGGCTCTGATCCTCGGCATCAATGCCCTGGTCTACTACCCGGGGCGGGCGCTTCTGGTCGACCCGGCCGCGGCCGAGGAGGCGGAGGCGGTCATGGTCCTCGGCGCCCTGGTCTTCCCCGATGGCCGCCCGTCGGCCATGCTCCAGGACCGGCTGGATACCGCCCTCGCACTCTACCAGGGCGGACGGGCAGCGAAGATCCTGCTCACCGGGGATCACGGGCAGGTGGAGTACGATGAGGTCAATGGTATGCGTCGCTACCTTGAGGAGAAGGGGGTTCCGCCCGAAGATATCTTCATGGATCATGCGGGGTTTGACACCTATGACTCCATGTACCGGGCGCGCGCTGTGTTCCAGGCCCGGAAGTTGATCGTGGTCACCCAGGAGTTCCACCTCCCACGGGCGCTTTGGATTGCGAAGCGCCTGGGGCTAAGCGCCCAGGGCGTCGTGGCTGATCGGCGGCCCTACGCCCGGGCCCAGTACTATGAATGGCGGGAGCTGTTGGCTCGGGTCAAGGCCTTCGGCGAGGTGGTGATCGGGCGGGACCCAGTCTTCCTTGGCCCGGTGATTCCGATCACCGGCGACGGTCGAACAACGCACGACCAACCGATCTAGAGCGGGCGCCCCTCCCTGGGGCGCCTTGCTTTCTTGCCAGTTCTTTCTGTGAAACGGCTGGGCAAGGAAAAAGCAGACGAGATGCGGAACAAGGGATGGGGAGATTCCGTCTGCTAGAGAGGTCGGAATCTCCTGCCTCTGCCGCTTTCGTCTTCCTGGGTGGTGAATCGTGCCATGAACCTGGACCAACTCAAAGCTGTGCCCCTGCTCTCCCACCTGGATCCGGCTGGGCTCCAGGCCGTGGCCGATTACTGCCTGTGGGCCTGGTACCAGCCGGGTGAGCGGATCGTGGAGCAGGGCGAACGCACCAGTGACTTCTTCGTGATCATACAGGGCAAGGTCGAGGCCGTGTTGGAGGGGGAGATCCCCACCCGGCTCGGGCTCTACGGTCCGGGAGACTTCTTTGGCGAGTACGCCGCTGTCACGGGCGAGTCCGCCCCTGCCACCGTGGTCGCCCAGGAGTTGACCGGCCTGCTGCGGCTCTCCCGGGAGGGTTTCTTTCAGCTCCTGGACCGGCACGGTGAGTTGAACCGCGCCATTATTGCCGCGCTGACACTGCGCATGAACGATGCCTCGGCCCGGCTGCATCGGACGCGGTTGCGGGAGCGCTCCTTGGCGGATCATATTACCAGGCAAGGCGCCCGGCACTACCCGGAGTGGATCGGCATGGGCCCCTGGTCCCAGCGGGTCAGGGCGGCGATCGCTCGCGGCAGCCGCAGCTTTGAGCCCGTCCTCTTCGCTGGCGAGACCGGCTCCGGCCGGGAGCTCGCCGCGGCGCGCATGCATTTCAACTCGGAGCGCCGGGAAGGACCCTTCATTGTCCTGCATGCCAATGAGTGGTCTGAGAGCCGCTGGCAGGAGGCGCTGCGCATGGCTGCCCACGGCACGCTGCTGCTGAAACGGGCCGATGCCGCCCCGCCGGATGCTGTGGATCTGATCCGGCGCGTCCTGCCCCGCGAGGTGAGCGGCCGGCGGGGAGAGCTGCCCGGCTCGATCCCTCGGCTCATGCTGACCGTCTCCCCCACCGAGGAGCGTGAGCCATCGCCGGTGGAGGAGGTCGTGCTGGCGGAGGGGTTCGGCGTGCCGGTTCCCCCGCTGCGGGAACGCCGGGAGGATATCCCCCTCCTGGCCCGGCATCTATTGCGGCGGCGTGGGCATCTGCCCCGAGGTGAGGGTGCCCTCCACCCGATCAGCCAGGACGCTCTGCGGCGGCTGGAGCGCTATTCGTTCATCAACGGAAATGTACGGGAGCTCGACCGTGCGCTCCAGCAGGCTGCCCTGATCGCAGCCGGGGAGCCGATCCAGGTGGAGCACCTGCGGCTCGGCCAGTTTGCGACGGGCAGTGGCAAGGTCCGGGTGGCGGTCGCCCTGGGCGGCGGCGCTGTCCGTGGGACCGCCCACATCGGCGTCCTTCGTGCCCTGGAGGAGGCGGGAATCCAGGTGGATCTCGTCGTTGGCACATCGGCCGGCTCGCTGGTTGGCGCGCTCTATGCGGGCGGTCTCAGCTGTGAGCGCATGGAGTCGCTCCTGGGTTCGGTCGGTTGGATGGACATTGCGGAGCCCGCCTGGCCCCGCGGCGGCTTTCTGACCTCGCGGCGGATGCGCGGGTTTTTCGACCGGTTCATTGGGCCGAAGCGGGTGGACGAGCTGGCGATCCCCTTCGCTGCGGTCGCAGGCGATGCGACCACAGGGCAGGAGGTGATCCTGCGGGAAGGGCCGGTGGCCGATGTCGTCCGAGCCTCCACCGCCATCCCCGGCATCTTCCGACCGGTCGAGTTGGACGGGCGTCTCCTGGTGGATGGCGTCGTCGTCAACAATGTGCCAGCCAGTGTGGCGCGGGCGCTTGGGGCCGATCTTGTGATCGCCGTGGATATCACCGAGTACAACTTCGCCGCAGGGGCGCCCAGGTCGCTGGCCGAGGCCCTGATGCGCGCCTTCGATATCATGGCCCGGCAGACGATCAACGCATCCCTCGAGTGGGCCGATGTTGTTATTCGCCCACAGGTGGGGGGGCTGAATGGGTTCCGCTTCAAGAACGCCCCGGAGTATGTGAGGCGCGGGTATGCCGCTGCGCGAGCGGCGATCCCGGAGATCAAGGCCCGCTTGGCCGAGCTACGTCGGGGGGCTGTGTAAAGAAACACTGGAGGCCTGCACGTGTCGACCGTCTACTTCTTCTTGTTTGCGGCCGTAGGAGCGATGACCCCATACCTCTCGCTCTACTACAAGAGCGCAGGCCTTAGCGCAACAGAGATCTCCATTCTGCTCTCCATGGTCCCGGCGCTGCTCTTTATCTCCCAACCGGTCTTTGGGCCCTTGACTGACCGGTCGGGCCACCGCGGGCGCATGCTCTCCTACCTGTTCCTCCTGATCGCGGGCACCGGGCTGCTCATGAGCCTGGGAACCTCCTTCTGGATGATCCTCCCGGCGGTCGTGCTCTGGGCCATATTCTCGGGGCCGACCGTCCCGATTGCCGACTCGATCGCCCTCGGCGAGGTGGTGCGGACCGGGATTGCCTACCCCCGGCTGCGGCTCTGGGGCTCGATCGGTTTCGTGCTGACCACCACCGTGGCCGGCCGCCTCTACGATACGATCGACCTCCGGTGGGCTTTTGCCTTCTACGCCGCCTTGAACATTGTCGCCTGGTTCTTCGCGAGACGGCTCCCGGCGGAGGGTATCTCCGGCCAGCGGGATGTCTGGCCGGTCCTAAAGCAATTGCTCCGCAACCCGATTCTGATTGGTTTTCTCCTGCTTTCCGCCCTCTGTCAGACCACCCAGGCGGCCCACGCCTCCTTCTTTTCGATCCACATGCAGAGCCTGGGCGGCAGCAAGGGCATGGTCGGCCTGGCCTGGGGGATCGCTGCGATCACGGAGGTGCCGGTCTGGCTGGTCCTCTCCAAGGTGACAAAGCGCACTGGCCCCCTTGTCCTGCTGGCCTTCTCCAGCCTCATGTACGCCCTGCGCTGGTACCTGTTCGCGACGGTGAGCGACCCTGGGGCGCTCCTCTGGCTCCAGCTACTGCAGAGCGTGAGTTTCGCCATATTCATGCCCACAGCGGTCGTTCTGATCGGCGACCTGATCCCCGCCGACCTCCGGACCAGCGGGCAGGCCTTGTTGGTCCTGGTCAATGGCGGTGTCGCCACGATCCTCGGGAATGTCGCCGCTGGCTATCTCGTCGATCTGGTCGGGACCACGCTCCTCTACCGTGTGGCCGCCTATGTCGCCCTGGCCGCCGGTCTTGGCTTCGTGCTCCTCTTCCGCCACAGCCGGCGTCCGGCTGCGGACCCGGCCTGACCCAGTGCGAAGGAGGGATTCCCTTGGCTGACCTGCGGTTGGAGCGTGTGCTCTGGCGTCACGGCTACGCCGTCTACGGGGTGGATGAGGCCGGGCGCGGCCCCCTGGCGGGGCCGGTGGTGGCCGCCGCATGTATCCTCCCGGTGGATGCCGAACTCCCTGGTGTCAACGACTCCAAGAAGCTGTCCGAGCGGCGGCGAGAGGCCGCATACGACCTGGTCCGGCGGGTGGCGCTGGGTTGGGGCGTCGGTGTGGTGGATGCTGCCCGCATTGACCAGATCAACATCCTCCAGGCGACCTTCCTGGCGATGAGCGAGGCGGTGCAGGCGGCTCAGGCCATGGCGCAGGACCGGGCTACGCCCTGGCTCCTGATCGATGGCAACGCCCGCCTTCCGCACTGGGCGGGAACGCAGCGACCGGTGGTTGGAGGCGACCGGAAGTCGCTCTCGATCGCGGCTGCCTCGATCCTGGCCAAGGTGACGCGGGACCGGATGATGATCGAGTACGACCTGCTCTACCCGGCATACGGCTTCGCGCGCCATAAGGGGTATGCCTCGAAGGAGCACCTGGAGGCCCTCGACCGGGTTGGGCCATCGCCCATCCACCGGATGAGCTTCATCGACCACCGGCAACTTCGCTTCTTCTAATCGAAGAGGCGCCCGGAAATGGCACTTTCGTCGATGGCCTACCGCTTCGCCCTGTGGTACCCTGTTGGGTACAGAGGTGGCTTCGATGATTCACGAACTGCCCCCCGACTTCGGGCCGGCTTTCCGTTTCCTGGAGCGGACCCCTGACCAGAGCCTCATGCTCCTTCGGAGCCTGCGCCTCGGAGCCAGGACGGGCTTTGCTGTCCTGGTGGACAACCCCGACAACACCAGCGCTGTCATGCTGGTTGAGCGGCCCAACTGGAAAAAGACGCAGATACCGCCGACACGCATTATGATCGATGCGGTCGATGTCCGGTCGGCGGTCTCCCTGATCTCGTGGCTTCCGCACGTTGCACATGTCCGGTTCTTCAGCTACCGCTCCTGGTTGCACGACCTCCTCCTGACGCTCGTGCATGCGGAACGGGTGCAGCAGAAGGTGCATTGTCTGATCCAGCGGCGGCAGTTCCGCCCCAGCAGGCACCAGCACGAGGTTGAGGAGATTACCCCCGACCGGCTGGGTCAGTTGGAGGAGGCAGAGCTCGCCCACGTACTGAACCCGGGAGATCGCCTGTTTGGGATAGTGGAGCATGGGCGGCTCCTGGCTGGGGCGGCCCTCGCTCAGCCAGACGGCCCGTATGTCTCTGTTCGCGGGGTCTTCACGCGAGAGGAGTCCCGTGGCTGCGGCCGTGGCAGTGCGGTGCTCAGTGCAGCGACCGCTGCCGGGCTGAAGGCCGGCAAGGTTGTTAGCTATGGCCTCCCTGTGGAGGATGTTCCCTCGCTCCACCTGATTGCAGGACTTGGCTACTTTCCGTCCTGCCGAGAATGGATGATCGAGGGCCACCCGAAGCGCTAGGCGAATCGCATTCAGCAAAAAGCGCGCCCCCATGTTTGGGGACGCGCTTTTTCTGCTGGGTTCGAACGGGTTGACGGGAGTTTACGTATTAGGATATGAAGGCCTCGTCTGTAGACCCCGATGCGGAAGGAGGGGGAGCCATGGGTGCAAAGTTCATTGTGGACCGGCGTTGCGAGGTGAAGTCCTCACTCACGCTGACCGGGCTGATCAAGAGCCTTCAGTACCAGGGATTGCTGCGTCAGGTGAGCAACCTGGCCGCGGCGGGTGCCCTGGAGGGGCATGACGCCGACGCGCGGGTCGACCTGGTGATGCCCATGACCGAAGGGGTGCCGCCGGAGTTGACCATTCGCGAGCTGCAGGAGCAGACCGCTGCCCTGTTGGACCACCGACTGACCTGCCGAAACTGCCCCTCTGCGATCGAGGGGCAGGTGGGCGGCTGTATTGGGTATATCCCCTATCCGATTTCGGCGGGCATGGAGTTTCTGCTCTGGCACACCGCTGTGCGGGGGTTGACCGGTGAGCTACCGGACCCTTACCTCCCGCGCGTGACCGCCTTCGCCGAGAAGGCCCAGGGCGTGAAGCGGACCCCCTTCGCAGACGCCCTGCGAAGCCGGAGCGACCTGATCGGAGAGCGGCCGCACGTGCATGCTGAAGGCCCAATTTGGGCCCGCACTCGTCTCTCTTCCGCACAGGTCTTGGAGCTCTTCTTCCGCGAGGGCGTAGTGGCGGGGGATAACCTGCGCATCCTCGCTGGCTTTCTTGCCGCCGCTCTCGCCGTGGCCCGAGCGCTGGAGCCCGCCCTGCGGGATGAGGAGCAACGGCTCTCTCTGACCGAGGAGATCCGGCCCTACGCCCTGACTTACGAACTCATGGTGCGAGCACTCAGACAGTCGATCGGGATCTATGTCTGGCCCTAGTGGCCCTGGTAGCCCTCCACGAACTTCCGGCGCATCGACTGGACCGACTGGATCTCTGCCTGGCACTCGCCCACCCGGCCGCTGAGCCAGCGGAGCAGTTGGCCCACCTGGCTGCGGGCGTTCTGAATCGAGCGTTGCGACTCATTGATCTGGCTCTGGACAGCCCAGTCCATAAGAAGGCCATCGAAGAAGAAGTCGGCGAAGCGGGTGAAGCCGTCCAGCTCAATCGACGGCAGGTCGATATGCGCCTGCACGTCCTTCAGCTCCCGGCGGAAGCGGGCCAGGGCCTGTTGGGCGTAGTGGACCTGATTCCGGGCTTCGTCGATCCGGCCATGCTTCATCGCGGTGGCGATCATGCCGCCGCCCAGCATGTCGTAAGTCCCCCAGCCAGCGGCGGAGTTGAGCGAGGACTCGACCTGCCGGAGGGCGCTGTCCGCATCGCTGCCGGCGCGACGGGCCTCCTCCAGCTCCTTCAACTGCATCTGCGCTTGGTGCTCCCGCTCTTGGAGCCGGTCCAGCTCACTGGAGCCCCAGCCTGGGTTCTGGAGCATGGCCCGCTCCTTCTCCTGCAGGAGGGACTGATACTCGGACTGCACGCCCCTCAGGCTGGACAGCTCAGACTGCACGGCAGCAAGCTCGCCCGCCAATTGATTCTGGCGCGCCATGGCCTCATCCAACTTCAGTTGCGCGGCGACCGCCTCCTGCCGCTCCTTGTGCAGGCGCTCGTCCTTGTTCCCCATGAGCGAAGCGAAGAGACCCGACAGGCTCACCCCTTCCAGGGAGGCCACGTCCCGCTCCTCTTTGGATAGCTGCCTACGGAGCCGCTCTGCGGTCGCAGTTGCCTCACGGTGCTCCGCCTCCAGCGACTGGGCCCGCCGCTGGAGCTTCTCCAGCCGGGCCATCTGCTCGGCGGCTCGGTTCATTCGTTGAATCAGGTCGTTGATCATCTCGACGTCGCCTCCTCATACCATACTGAGCGTGCAGGGAGAGCAAAAGGTTCAGCATCATCGCCGGAGGAAACCCGGTCCGCCTTGTGGAAGTCTGAGTGAGAAAGTTTGGGCGTATTCTTCGCTGTGAGCGTGCGGTCAGGGAGGTGGTCCCAGCGTGGCGTACTGCTGCCAGTGCGGTGACGAGTTGACCCTCCAGTTTCTCCCTCGGGATCAGAAGGAGCGGCTTGTCTGTCCGGCGTGCGGCTTCGTCTTCTACCAGGATCCCAAGGTTTCCGCCTGTACCATTCCTATGATCGATGGACGGGTCGTGCTGGGGCGCCGGGCAATCGAACCAGCCTATGGCGCTTGGGTCTTCCCAGGTGGTTACATGGAGCGGGGTGAGACGGTGGAGGAGGCGGCCGAGCGGGAGACCTTGGAGGAGGTCAATCTGCAGGTCAGGGTCACCCGCCCGGTGGGGATCTACTCCTACCCCACATCGATCGTGGTCGTGATCGTTTTTGCCTGTGAGGTGGTGGGCGGGACTCCCACGGTGGGGAACGAGACCCTGGAGGTGAGGAGCTTCGCCCTTGATGAGATCCCCTGGGATCAGCTGGCCTTCTCCAGCACCCGTGACGCCCTCCGGGACTTTGTCCGCCAGCAGCGCGGCGCATAGCAAAACCCCCGACTGGTGGTGCCGGTCGGGGGTTTTCGTGCTATGGCCTGCGCCCCATGGCCAGTCGACCGGCCAACTCGTCGAGGAACCCCTCGGCGACCCGCAGGTGGATCCGCCCCTGGGTGCGCTCGAAGAGCGACTTGCGCCATTCGCTCCCCCCAGGGCCGATCAGGGCGGAGTAGTAGCCCTCCACCGCCATGACCAACCGGCGCGGCCGGATCTCAAAGCGCAGTTCGCCGGTCCTGCGTTGAGCCCGCTGCACCAGGGCGCCGGCCCGAATTGGGTAGCGGATCGCCACCACATCTCTCCCGGTCAGCACCCGTGGGGTGTCAAAGGAGAGGAGGGTGATGCCCAAGGCGCGAATCTCTACCCCGCCGTTATCCTGGTAGCGAATCCGGACGAACGGGGGGTAGAGGTGGTTCAGGTAGTCAAAGTAGAGAATGCCGGCTTCCTGGGCTGCCTGGGGGGTTGTGGGAAAGAGCGTCTGCTGAAACTCCATTGTCTGAATCGACCGGACCTGCCCCGTGCCGAAGATCTCCTGTTCGTCGTGAAACATTGGCCACCACCGAACGTCATGGATTATCTGGGGAGGGTTTCGAGATTCGCAACCGTTCTCCTGCCCGTTGGGGGATCGACCGGCCCCCTTCTACCCGTCGCTAGCAGGCGAGTCCGGGCAATCGCCCGGACTCGCTTTCCGTTTCGCTACTTGGCGTAGGCCGTCTCCTTGAACTGGAGGCCTTCGTTGTTCTGAATGACATAACGCATAGACCATTCGTTTCTGAAAAGGAGCACGTTGCGACCATCCTTGTCGGTCACCGGCATGTGGTCGGTCCCGAAGAAGCGGCGAGGCTGGTAGCTGTCACCCTCCACCCAGCGGGCCACCTCGTGCGGCAGCCGGGTGAGCTGTACCTCCACGCCGTACTCCGCCCGCATGCGGTGCTGAAAGACCTCGAACTGCAGCTCGCCGACCGCGCCGAGGATCGGATCGGGAATGCCTGGCTGAGCCGGGTAGAAGACCTGAATCGCGCCCTCCTCGGTCAGCTGCTCGAGCCCCTTCTGGAAGTGCTTCGACTTCATGGCATCCTTGAAGGAGACCCGGGCGAAGTTCTCCGGGGAGAAGGAGGGGATTCCCTCATACTCCAGCACCTCGCCGGTGCAGAGGGTGTCACCGATCCGGAAGACCCCCGGATCAAACAGGCCGATGATGTCGCCGGCGTAGGCTACATCCACAATCTGGCGGTCCTGCGCCATGAACTGCTGCGGCTGGGAGAGCCGGATCGCCTTGCCCAGGCGGACGTGGCGCACCTCCATGCCCCGTTCAAACCGCCCCGAGACAATGCGCAGGAAGGCGATCCGATCGCGGTGAGCCGGGTTCATGTTCGCCTGAATCTTGAAGATAAAGCCCGAGAAACGATCCTCCTCCGGCATGATCACACCCTTGTCGGCCAAACGGGGGGCCGGGGAGGGGGCAAGGCCGAGGAAGTACTCCAGGAAGGGCTGCACGCCGAAGTTGGTCAGCGCCGAGCCCCAGAAGAGCGGAGAGAGGTCGCCCCGCCGGAAGCGATCGAAGTCCCAAGGGTCGCCAGCGATGTCCAGCAGTTCGATATCCTCCTGCAGCTTCCGCTGCAGCCCCTCGCCGATGATCTTCGCCAGGGTGGGGTCGTCCGGGCCGCTGGTCTGGGTCTTTGCCTTGGTCTGCCCGTGATCGCCGCCGTCGAAGAGTTCGACGTGCCCCTTCTCGCGGTCATAGACGCCCTGGAAGGAGGAGCCCATGCCCACCGGCCAGTTCATCGGGCAGCAGCGCATTCCCAGGACCTGCTCAATCTCCTCCATAAGGGCAAAGGGGTCCTTGCCCTCACGGTCCATCTTGTTGACGAAGGTGAAGATCGGAATCCCGCGCATCTTGCAGACGTGAAAGAGCTTGATCGTCTGGGGCTCCACGCCCTTGGCGACGTCGATCAGCATGACGGCTGCGTCGGCGGCGGCCAGGGTGCGGTAGGTATCCTCCGAGAAGTCCTGGTGGCCAGGGGTATCCAGGATGTTGATCGCACAGCCGTTGTACTCGAACTGCATCACCGATGAGGTGACCGAGATTCCGCGCTGCTTCTCAATCTCCATCCAGTCGCTTGTGGCGTATTTTGCGGCCCGCCGGGCCTTGACGGACCCGGCTTCCCGAATCGCCCCGCCGTAAAGCAGCAGCTTCTCGGTCAGTGTCGTCTTGCCGGCGTCCGGGTGCGAGATAATGGCAAACGTCCGCCGGCGGCGGATTTCCGACGCCAACGGGCCCAGGGGTGTTTCGTTCATGCTGATCCATCCGCCCTTTCAGCGAAAATGCCGTGTGCACGAGCGTGCAGCACGGCGACATTCATAAAGCACAACTCCTGTATTTTACCGTGATAACAGAAGACCGTCAAGACAACCGCCGGCTTCGTCGTCAGCGCTAGGTCGACTCGCGGAGCCGGTAGAGGAACCGCTTCGGATCGCTCAGGAAAGCCCGGGTGAGCTTCACGTGCTCAAGGTCATCGTAGGCGACCTCCTGCACGGGGGGCTGGTCGCAGGAGAGGATGGTCGCTTCGGGATAGGCCATGAGAATGGGAGAGTGCGTTGCAATAATGAACTGCGAGCGCTGCTCAACCATCTCCATGATCATCGCCATAAGGGCCAGTTGGCGGGAGGGCGAGAGGGGGGTTTCAGGTTCGTCCAGTATGTAGAGCCCCTCCGGGACGAAGCGGGCCTGGAAGAGCTTCAGGAAGCTCTCGCCGTGGGAGTTCGCGTCGAGATCGGCCCCATATCGCCGCTCAATCCCCCGGGCCGAGCCCTCAAACACCCCGCGTGCGAGGGCCTTGGCCAACGGCGAGCGCCCTTCGTACTCACGGTCCACCCGCTCGACCTCGGTCTGCATCTCCAGCCGCAACTCGGCCATGCGCCGACAGAAGTTGAAGAAGTCCTCCGAGCGCAGGAAGAAGCCGCGATGGGTCCGGTGCTTCCAGCTCAGCCTCAAGCGTTCCGCCAGCGCCCGGGCGGGCTCTAGCGTCCTGTCGGTCTGCAGATTCTCGGCGCCGACCGCCGCACAGCCGGCAGCCGCTGCGATCGCCTCCAGCAGTGTCGACTTGCCGGAGCCGTTCTCGCCCACCAGGATCGTCACCGGGGTGCGAAACTCCAGCGTGGTCAGCGAGCGGATCAGTGGAACCGAGAAGGGATAGCGGCTCGAAGCGCCCGGGCTCACGGGCTGGTAGCGAACAGATGCCAGATGGAGCACGGCCGTCCCTCCGTCCTAGCCGATTCGCCGCTGCAGGGCGGCCACGAACCCATCGCGGTCTGCGGGGCTGATCCCGATTGTCTTTCCACCCCGCAGGTGGAGGAGGACCAACGGCCGGGTCTGGGTGGCGTAGAGGCTCAGGTTCGGCCCAGCCTGCCGCCAGGCGAACCTGCCCCAGAGGATCCCCGGCAGGTGGGCACCGTAGATACGCAGGGGCGACCCCTTCGGCTCCGCGACCTCTGCCCGAGCGACCTCGCGTAGGGCGACTCGCACAGGGCGCCAGCCCGTGTGAATGGTCAGAAGGTCACTGCCCAGTTCATAGGCGAGACGGTCGGGAAAGCGCTTGGTGTAGATCAGCGTGCCAATGCCGAGGACAAGCACCAGGGCAAGGAAGAAGAACGGGAGGAGCATCCCCCGCAGTACCTGGCCCCTGCTGCCCGCTGGGGCGAAGTTGCCGGGACTCCGATCGGAAAGGGATCGCTCGAACCCGGCGACATCGGCAGGGGAGAGGCCCACCTTGCCCCCAGGGGTCTCAAGGATCACCAGATCCTCCAACCGGGTCGCATAGAGGACCAGGGGACCGGTCTCGGCGGTCCTCCATCGCCCCGATTTGAGCCCGCTGGTGCTCGTGCCGAAGAGGCGCACCGCCCGGGTTGGCTGGGCGAGTACCCAGGTCTGGGAGATTTGGTCGAGCGGAACCTCCTCCGTGCGGAAGCCGTAGTGGATCAGGAGTGCCTCGCCCGTCACCTCATAGCGCATCGTCAGCGCACCGTACAGATCCTTTGTGAGTGCCACTCCCACGAAGACCATGACGCTGACGATCAGGATCAGCAGGAAAGGGATCAGGTGAGAACGGCTCCCCCGGACTTCAGGCCGGAACACCTCGGACATGGCAATCGCTCCCTCGTTGGTTCCGCCAGGCCATGTTTAGTTCGCTCGGAACGACTGAAGAATCTCCTGGATCTCGGGCTTGCTGGTATCGGCCCTCTCCTCCGGGTAGAGGCCGAAGAGGAGCCAGTGCCCGCCATTGGCCTTGATCAGCCGCACCACCATGCCTACGGACTTGCCCGCCAGCTTCGCGGCAGCTGTCGCGTTCACTTCACTCTCGGTCTCGATTCGGTCCGCCGGGACCAGATCGCTGTACACCGTGCGGAGCCCCTCCAGCGTCTGGTCGAACTGGGCGGTGAGCGAGGCATCATCCTCCGGGAGTTGGGTAATGCCCACCAGGCCATTGAGCCCCATGGCTTCGGGCAAAGCCAGGTGCAGAAGGGCCGAGTCGTTTCCCTCCTGCCGGATCCAGCCCAGGGGGGCGGTGATCGTGAAGCCTGCCCCAGGCATGGACCAGACCCGCTTCTCCCCCACAACTGTCGATGTGATATAGCGCTTGGTGTAGACTTCCACACTGCTGTTGGTATCATCCCAGGCGACCTTGGCGCCCAGCGCCTCCGCCAGCGGACGGGCGGGGATAAAGACCCGGCCCTTCTCCAGGTGTATGAAGGGCTCGGCGTCTACCGCAACCGGTGCGCCATCCACCTTGAGCTGAATCTGCCGGTATTCGACCGTGATCTGTTGTTGAATGCCGGTAGCTGCCCAGGCCCCAGCGCCAGCGCTGACCAGGACGGTCGCCAGGGTCGCTGCGGCCAGGAGGAGACGCCGTTGCATCAGGTAACCCCCTCTGGATAGTTCAAACCCTTACTCATTTGGATGCGGGAGCAGGAACCTCCTCCCGGAGAGGGCCCGTACGCGCAGAAAACCGCCCGGGTCTAATGACCAGGGCGGTGTGCGGTGCGGTTCAATTATGATGCAGCCTTGCCCCTGCCAGCCAGATTGGCCTCGGTGATCCTTACCCCGTACTTTTCGCCAATCGCCAGCACGTCGGCCTTCATGAGCGGCACCCGGTTGACCAGCACGTCGACCGGCACGTTGGCCGGCTTGTCCAGTGTGACGACCGAACCAGGCCCCAGGTTGAGCACCTCCGAGAGGTTGAGCTTGGCCTTGCCCAACTCCACGGTGACCGTCAGTTCGATATCCATGAGCACCCCGCGCAGGGCAGCCATGCTCAGCGCCCTGCGGGTCTGCTGGGCCGCCTGCGCCTGGCTGGCAGCGTAGCTGGCGTTGGAGGGAGGCATGGCGACATGTGGAGCCGGCGTCGCGATCGCCGCGGCTGGAGCCGCTGGTTGGGGCGCCGCAGCGGGCATGGGTGTAGGAGCGGGAGCCGGTGCGACCTGAGCAACCGCCGACGGGCTGGCACCGGCATGGATCCGGATTGCCTGGTCCACCTCAGCCTGCGTGATCGGGCCCAGATCCTGCTGCAACTCGAAGGGCATATTCTCGGGGGTAAGTCCAATAACCGGCGCGGCGGCCGGGGCTGTGTTCAGAATGGCTGGGCTCGGAGCGGCAGCAGGCGCGGCAACCGCCGGGGCAGGCTCCACGATTGCAGCCTCTTGCGGCTGCGCCGGAGCCCCGGCCTGCGCTTCAGGCTCTGCAGCGGGCGCATCTCCACTGAGAAGGCTGGCTACAAGAGCGTCAATCTCCGACTGCGAGAGCTTCTTGGACACTGTGACTCCCCTTTTCTTCACATAACCTCAGACACGACCTTGCAGACTGGTCTCTCGCCTGTGACCAATTACCTCTCTCCACTATTTCAAAGTGGAGGTAGGATAATCCTGCTGGAAACCGCAATCGATTTTGCAGGACCGTGTAGACAAGGTCCCAGCCCAAGGATACACTCCTCATATCAGTACATGAACACGGTAGAAAGAAGGCCAAGGGCAGGATGGAAGCGTGGCGCCGGAACGTACTGCTACTATGGGTTGCCGTCTTTATCTCAGCAATTTGCTGGACAATGGTCATGCCCTTCATGCCGGTCTTCCTGGAAGAGCAACTGGGCGTTCTGGTTGGAGTCTCCGTCTGGGCGGGGGTACTCGGTGCCGTCAACTCCGGCTTCAACGCCGTCACAGCCCCGATCTGGGGCGCCCTCGGCGACCGCTTCGGCCGCAAACCCATGATGCTTCGGGCTGGCCTCTTTTTGACCATAGCCTACCTGGCGATGTCCTTCGTCACCAACCCGTACCAGCTACTAGGCGTTCGGATCATGATCGGCGCACTGACCGGGTTTATTCCCACCGCCACGGCCCTGGTGGGCACCACCACGCCCCAGGAGCACCTGGGCAAGGCGCTCGCCCTGGTTGCCACGGCAACCCAGTCCGGTTCGATTCTGGGGCCCCTCCTCGGGGGTGTGCTCTCCGACCTGGTCGGGCTGCGAATGACCATGGTGATCAGCTCCGCCATGGTCGCAGTGGCTACGCTGGTTGTGCTCGTAGCCGTAAAGGAGCAGTTCACCCCGACCCAGAAGCGGGTCAATATCATCGGGGATATGGGCGAGGTGCTCCGGAACCCGGTCTTTCTGGTCCTCATGGTCACCCCAATCCTGATGATGGGCGCCCAGTCGGCCATGGAGCCGGTCATCGTCCCGCACATCCGGGGGCTGCTCGGAGAGGGCGCCCCTAACTGGTTGGCCGGGGCGATCTACGCGGTGCCCGGCATCGCCTTTGTGCTGGCCGCACCGCTCTGGGCCAACCTGGCGGAGCGAATCGGCTACAAGACCACCGTCGCACTCGGCTTCGCCCTGGGTGGAGCCCTCATGCTCCCACAGGCGGTGGCGGTGACCGGTCTGGGCCTCGGCGGATTGCGGCTGGTCGCCGGCTTCGCCATGGCGGCGATCACACCGGGCATCTCCGCTCTGATCACCATCGTCGTCCCGAAAGAGCAGCGCGGGCGTGCGTTTGGCCTGAACCAGTCCGCCTTCGCAGCCGGTCAGATGATCGGCCCGGTGGTCGGCGGCCTGGTGGGCGATAACGTCGGGACAGCCTATGTCTTTCCCGTCTCCGCTGTCGTACTCCTGATCGGGGCTGTATGGGTCTGGTTCGTGCTGGGCCCGATGATCAAACCAGCCCGGTCAACGGTCGCCTAGTCTCGCAACGCCGCGCCGCTCCCCAGCAACACAAAGAGCCGCCGACTTCGCTTCGGCGGCCTTTTTCTGCTTGCATGGCTAGTTGGGTTCGTCGATCGGCCGCCTGATTGACCGGTGCCGAATCAAGGCCTCCCGCACATCAGGGTTCTCCCGCAGGAAGGCGGTGAGATTTTGGAGGGCCTTGACCGTCGCAGGGCTGACATGGTGTTCGATGCCCTCCACGTCTACCTTCAGGGTCTCTTCCGGCACCCCAATGGTCCCCAGGAACTCCTCCAGCATGGCGTGACGGTCCTTCATCTCCTCGCCCAGCGCCTCGCCAGCCGGGGTGAGCACCAGCCCGCGATACCGTTCGTAGTGAATATAGCCAGCCTCGGCTAGCTTTTGGACCATCTTCGTGACCGAGGAGGGCTGCAGGCTCAACTCCATGGCGATGTCGCTGACCCGCGCATACCCCTTGCCCTTGATCAGTTCGTAGATCTTTTCCAGGTAGTCCTCCATGCTGGGAGTGGTCATGGTTTTCCTCATTTCCCAAGCCGATTACGTCAATGATCTTATCACAGGAAGGGGGGCCAAGAAAAGGGAAGGAACGGCTACTCCGCCTCGAAGACCGGGACAGGGGTGAAGTCGATTCCGTCGCAGGCGACCAGCCGGTAGCGCACCTCGCCGTGGACCCCCTGGAATGCCCGGTTCTGGGCGCCGCCCCCGTGCAGGTGGCCGTAGAGACAGGCCAGGACCCCGCCCCAGGACTCCAGCAGGTCGGTGAAGCCCGTCGGCTGATGATCCTCGGCGACCGGCGGGTAGTGCAGCATGACGAGAAAGGCGCTAGCCCCGGCCTTTCGCCCGGCCTCCAGGGACATGCGCACCCGGCCCAGTTCGCGGTTGTAGATTTTGGTGTTGTGCTCCAGATCCTCGGCCCACGACCGGTCCCCTGGGGTGATCCAGCCCCGGCTGCCGCAGACCGCCACCTGCCCTTCCACCCCTGGGACACTTCCAGGCGGCAGGAGGATGGCATCGTTCTGGATAAACTCAATGGTCGACAGGGGGAGTGCCCGGAGCTTCTTCAGCGACTCCCACCAGTAGTCATGGTTGCCGGGGATCATGAGCTTGCGGCCGGGCAGGCCGTCCAGCTCGGTCAGGTCCGGCAGCGCCTCCTCCAGGGTCATGCCCCAGGAGATATCGCCGGGGACCAGAACGATATCCTCCGGCCCGACCGTCGCCTCCCAGTTCTGGAAGAGCCGGCCCGGATGCCCCGCCCAGCGCGGCCCGAAGATATCCATTGGCTTGTTGACGGCGAACCCCAGGTGTGGGTCGCCCAGGGCGTAGACTCTCACGAGCAGATCTCCTCTCGGTGGGCTGAACGATAACAGTAGAAAAGAGTACCGGAGCGGGCGGCTGCCCGTCAAGGGATTTGGAGGGATTCGCCTGCCGTACTGGTTTTGGATCGGATTGCTGGCCTACAATAGCTTCGTTTTCCTGCTCTATGCGGTCGACAAGCGGCGGGCGAAGCGGGGCTCGTGGCGCATCGCTGAGGCGACGCTGCTCTGGCTTGCCGCCCTGGGCGGCGGCGTGGGTGGGTTCCTGGGGGTCTACCTGGTGCGGCACAAGACCCGCAAGCTGCACTTCGCCCTGGGCGTGCCGCTTCTCCTCGCCGCTCAGGTTGGGCTCCTGGTCTGGCGGCTACGCCCCTGAGCCCAGCAACTCCTCCAGGCGCGGTGGGGGAGGGCCCAGCCGCAAGGGTCTGCCGTCGAGGGTTGAGACCGGGAGGCAGCCCATGAGGGCCGAGGTCAGGTAGACCCCATGTGCGGCGGCTAACGCCTCAGGGGGCAGCACCTCCTGTCGGGCCCCCGTCAGTGCGATCATCCGGCGCCGCATGACCCCCGGCAGGCAGCCCTCGCTGACCGGGGGCGTTATCCAGCGCCCGTCCTGCACCACAAAGAGATTGGCAGATGCCCCCTCCGCCAGCCGCCCGTGCTGGTTCAACAGGAGCGCCTCGTCGGCGCCAGCGGCGACCGCCTCCGCCCGGGCCAGCACCTTCTCCAGGGCTGAGAGCGTCTTGTGGCGCCAGAGCGGCGACTCGCTCCAGACCCGGACCCCTGCAGTGACCGTCCGGAGCGGCCCGGCCGGTCGCTGGTAGGGGGAGCGGGTGATCAGCACCGTCGGCGATGGCTCCGCCGGCGGGGCATAGCCGCGGGATGCCGCGACGCCACGGGTCAGCGTGATCCGGAGCGCCTGCTCCGCCAACGCCGTTGCCGTTCCCGCCCCCGTCGAGCCAGCCAGCGCCAACGCCCCGGCCCGCACCCGCTCCAGGTCGCACGGGATCCCCAGCGCCAGCGCCGACGCCGCCAGGCGCTCCAGGTGCAGCTCAAGCAGGGGCAGCCCGCCTGACCGAATCAGCACCGTCTCGAAGAGCCCGTCGCCATAGAGGAGCCCCCGGTCGCCCACCGGCAGCGCCGCCTCTGCGGCCGGCACCAGCCCCGGCCCCCGCCCGCCCTGGTCCAGCCAGACCAGCCCCTCGCTACGGAAGGTCACGCAGGCTCACCCCCAGCGCCCTCGCCAGGCCACTGCCCTTGGCGAGGGTCTCTTCGTACTCCGCAACCGGGTCCGAGTCGGCCACCAGCCCGCCACCGGCGTAGAAGTAGGCCGCCCCGTCCTTCACCACCGCGGTGCGAATGGCAATGTTCCAGTCCATTCGCCCGTCAAAGCCAATATACCCGATCGCTCCCGTGTAGACCCCACGGCGCACCGGCTCCAGCTCCTCGATAATCTCCATCGCCCGGACCTTGGGCGCCCCGGTGATCGAGCCGCCGGGAAAGGTGGCCCGCAGGATCTGGCTGGCCGTCACGCCCCCGCGGAGCCGCCCCTCCACGGTGGCCACCGTGTGCCAGACATTCGGCGTCTCCTCGAGCCGGCGCAGGTCTGGCACCGTCACGCTGCCGTACTCGCAGACCCGGCCCAGGTCGTTGCGCTGCAGGTCGACGATCATGACCAGCTCGGCCTGATCCTTCTCGCTCGCCAGCAGTTCGGCGGCGTTCGCCTGGTCCTCCGCCGGCGTCCTGCCTCGCGGCCGGGTCCCCTTGATCGGACGTGTCTCGATAATCCCGTTCTGCACCGTAATGAACCGCTCCGGCGAGCCAGAGACCACCTGCCAGGAGCCCATTTCGAGGAAGGCGGAGAAGGGGGCGGGGGTGGTGGCCCGCAGCCGCCGGTAGAGGCTCCACCCACTCTCCTCGTAGGGACAGGTAAACCGCTGGGCGATGTTGACCTGGAAGATATCGCCCGCACCTATGTAAGCCAGCGCCTTGCGCACCGCCGCCATGTACGCTTCCCGGCGGTAGCTCGATGTTGCCCTCGCACCGCCCTCACGCGGAGGCAGCGGCGGGAGCGGGCTGGCCTGCTTGAGCGCCTGCCCCCAGCGGCGGGCCTTGGCCATCGCCTCAGACTCCCGGCCATCCGGCGCACCGACCACGAGGGTCACGGCTCCGGTCACATGGTCGACGGCAATGACCACATCGTAGAAGGAGAGGTGGATCTCCGGCAGGGAGAGATCATCCTGGGCGATGCTGGGCAGCCGCTCAATCTGGCGCCCCAGATCGTAGGAGAGGTAGCCGACCGCCCCGCCCGGCGGGAAGGGCAGGTCGCTGGCGCCATCCACCCGGCAGCGGTTGAGCAACGACTGGAGAATGACCAGCGGGTCGCCATCGACCAGGCGGGTCCGCCCCTCCTCCTGAACGAAAGCCTCCCGGCCGCGGGTCACCAGGGTCATGAAGGGCTCTGCGCCCAGCAGGCTGAAGCGGCGAACGGTGCTGGGACCCACGGGCCCGCTCTCCAGCAAGAAGCGGCCGGGACCTGGCGGGAGCGCTTCCAGCAAGGCAGCCGGATCGGTAACCGTCAGGGAGAGGGCAAAGGAGTGCAGCTTGGCCAAGGCGGAGCCTCCTGCTCATATCGGTGTTGGATTCCGTTAGGGCTATCGTACCACGCCAGCGGGATCTATGGTGAGAGTGCCTTGCATCCTCTATTCATTTCTGCATATCGCCCATTCCGTTCGATTCTTATCGAACCGAGGAGTTGCTTGCATCGTCCCATTTGTCAGGGAGGTGTATCGGTCCATGGTGTTCCGACGCTTAGGAGGGGCACTGCTGCAACGGCTCCTGCTCTTCCTCATGGCAGGTCTGGTCGCAGTCACGCTGCTCCACGTTCCGGCAGGCATTATCGCACCCAAATCCAAGACCGAACCGGTTACATACGCGGCGGAGAGATGGGTCGATGCAACCAAGGCATACCTGACAGCCCTCGGCAGGGGAGACCTGGGCACCCTGAAGCGACTGGGGGTGCAAGGCTACCAGCAGGACCAGCCGGTGACACAGCTCCTGGCACAGCAGGTGCCCCGCTCTGGCTTCCTGCTTGCGTCCGCTCTCATTCTATCGCTCTCCCTCGGGACGCTGCTGGGCTACCTCTCCAGCCGGTTCGGCAACCGGTGGCTGCGCTCCCTGGTGCTCACCTCCACGCTCCTGCTGCTCTCCTTCCCCGATATCCTGATGGTCTTCCTGCTCCGCTCCTTCGTGGCCTGGGGGCTCGCCACCTTTGGGGTGAAGCTCCTGGGCTCTGGCAGTATCGCTGGTCTTCCGGTGCAGGATCTGATCGGCCCGGTCCTGGCGCTCTCTGCCCTGCCGCTGGCGGTGGTGGCGCGCCTTGCCGCCGTCGCGTTTGATGATGTCTACAACCAGTTCTACGTGCGCACCGCACACTCCAAGGGGCTTCACCCCATGCGGGTCGTGTTGAAGCACGTGCTGCGCAACGCCTGGATCCAGGTGGCAGATGCCGGGCCCATGATCGTCGGCTCCCTGGTCACCGGCCTGGTGGTCGTGGAGTACGCCTTCTACTACCCCGGTCTGGGACGGACCCTCGGGTTGATGCTCGAGCGGGGTGGTCAGCCGGGGGCGGCCTCGTCGGTCGCCCTGGCCCTCCTGGTCGGGGCGATTCTGACCGACACCCTCTTTGGCATGGTGCGCATGGCGCTCGACCCGCGGCTGGGCGAGCGGGAGCGAGACCGGCATGAGGGGGGTGGCGGGCGCTTCCGCCTCTCCGATCTGCGCTTCTCGCCAGCCGCCGCCCTTCGGCAGTTCTGGCTCGGGCTGAAGGAGTTGCCCTACGCAATCAGCCAGACCGCCTGGACGGCCCGACCGAGCTACCTGCTGCGCGGAATCTGGCGCAACCCGCCCCTGTTGATCGGGCTGATCGGCGTGCTGACCCTGGTCGCCCTCGCCCTCTTCGGTGGCCAGTTGGCCGACCTGCGGGCGACCGGCTCCACCCCCAAGTATATCCTGCACAACAAAGAGGTCTTCTTCCCGCCCTTCAAGCCCGGCCTTACCGGCTACCCGCTGGGGTCGGACATGGCGGGCCGTGACCTGCTCTCCCGCCTCCTGGTCGGCGCTCGCTACACCCTCTTCTTCACCCTGGCGGTCACACCGGTCCGGTTCCTGATCGCTGTTCCCTGGGGTCTGCTCGCCGGCTTCTGGCGGGGAGGCTGGGCCGGTTCCAGCCGGACCCTCGGCCTCATGTTCTCCGCCCTGCCGGTCATGCTGATCCCTGCGGCGCTCCTGCCGCTCCAGTCCCTCTTCACCAATGGCGCCGTCACCGGCTACAGCTTCTGGCTGGTCACGATCATCCTGGCGGCGGCCGGTGTGCCCCGCCTGGTCGAATCGGTCCGGCAGCAGGTGGAGTCAACCCTGGTGCTCCCCTTTATCGAGGGCGCCCGCGCCACCGGCGCCAGCACCGGGCGGATCCTCCGCAAGCATGTCCTGCCGCACCTCTCCCCACAGCTCTGGGTCATGGCGGCGGCCGACATGGCCTGGACACTGCTCCTTCTCGCCCAGCTTGGCGTCTTCTCGATCTACCTGGGCGGGGCGGTCTCGGTCGATGCGGCCTACGGGGTCACCGGCGGTCCCGTGATCCCGCGCATTCCCGACTGGTCCTCCATGCTCTCCAAGCCCTACGAGGTGATCTACCGGGCGCCGTGGGCGATCCGGATCCCCGCCCTCGTCTTCCTGCTGGCGATCGTCATCTTCAACCTGACCGCCGAGGGGTTGCGCCGGCAGGCACAGAACCTCTCCGTCAAGGCCGCCCTCCCCGAGCCGGAGACCCTGCCCGATGGCACAGAGCGGATCCCCGTCCGGGCCAAGCGCCGCCTGGCGCTGGAGTGGACGGCAACCGCTGTCCTGACGGCGATGCTGGTGGGCGTCACGGTCCAGTATGGCGGGGCCGAGGCGCCGCCGCCCCCCGCCGAGCTGACCGCCCTTGACCGGGCGAAGCGGGACCTGACCCTGGTCCTGGAGACGATCTACGGCACCGGCGGGCAGTTTGAGCGGGCCAAGGCGGTCTCACAGATGCAGAACGTCGTCATTCGCTACCTGCAAGAGTCCTTCAGAGTGAAGCAGGACGCCACCCAGATCCAGGGCGACAGCCAGGGGCGCGTCAACCTCTTCCCGTTCGATGATGTCCTCGTGGTGCAGTTCCAGGCGCCCACGGGTATCCTCTCCGACGGCGCCTTCCACTCGTTCATCTGGGTGCAGGATCGGGAGCGGGGCCAGGTCACCCCCATGAACGTGGCCGTGAAACCGGTCTACATCGCCTCGGCCAATGGGGTCCTGCTCATGGCCGGAACGGTTCCCGGTCCGGACAACTGGGAGATCATGACCCTGAGCCGCATGGACACGGGGGGGTGGATGCCCGATTCCGATCTGGCTGCCCGCCTGGTCCGGAAGATCCCCAAGGAGTACAACGCCGTCCAGGATCGCGGGATTGGCAATAGCGCCCGGCCGGTGATCGCCCTGACCGGTGGCCCGCTCAACAGCGCCCGGCTCGACCCGAGTGGCGATGTGACCGTCTGCATTGATACCAAGGGTCCCTGCACGACGGTGCCGTTCAAGGATTTTGCAACGCGATAACAGAAAGGCCACCAGGCGTGTGCGCTGCGCACGCTCCTGGTGGCTCTCGCTTATCGCTCGCTAGTTCCGCAGCAGGTAGGGAATCAGGTTCCGCTCCACGAGCAGTCGGGAGATCTCCAACTGCTCGGCCGCCTGGGTCGCCAGTGGCTCGCAGGAGTTGACCGGCACCGACTCCCCGGTGGACAGGTCGTAGCAGGCGCCACCCTCTCCGGCATCATCCGGCGAGAGGTAGAGGTGGGTGTCGCTGGCGGCGGAGCCGCGATAGAAGGGGACGATCCCCTTGCCGGTGGCGAGCAGGTCGCGGCCCATGAGGTAGGCGTCGTCGGTGGGGAGGCCAAGCAGCCCGGCCACGGTCGGGGCGATATCCACCTGACCGGCTGCCTCGGGCATGAGGCCGGACCGGGTGCCACCCGGTAGCCGGATCATGAAGGGGACCTTCTTCTCCGCCTGGACCCAGGCAGCCTCGTTCTCATCGGGGATCGCGAGCAACTGCTTAACGCCATCGTCCCAGCGCCAGACCCCCTGGTGATCGCCGTAGACGACCAGGAGAGAGCGGTCCAGGATCCCCTCAGCTTCGAGCCGGTCCAGGAACTGGCCGATCGCCTTGTCGGTGTAGTGGACCACATGCAGGTAGTCGGCTGCCATGGTTCCCTCCAACTGGCCCAGGTTCAGCTCCCGGGGAAGGTTCTCGAACCCGAAGGGATGGTGGCTGGTCAGGGTGACCAGGAAGGCATAGTAGGGCTCGGGCAGCGCCTTCAGCTTCTCAACCGACTGCCGGAGGAAGGATTGATCCGACAGGCCGATGCCGACCTTCTCGTCAAACGCATAGGCCCGAATCGAGTCATACCGCTCGAACCCCACCCGCGGATAGACCGCAGCCAGGTTCCAGAAGTCGGCGGGCATACCCTGCATGGCGACCGCTGCGTAGCCCTGCTCCCGGAGCAGGGTGGGGAGGCAGCGGAAGTCGTTGTCGGCGTAGTCGTAGTAGATCGCGCCGGTACGGGTTGGGAAGAGGGAGCAGTTGGCCAGCAGGTCGGCATCGGAGGTGACGCCCTGCCCGGTCTGGTGGTAGAAGTTGGGGAAGGTGAGCGACTCGGTCATCAACCGGTTCAGGTTGGGTGTGATCTCCTGCCCCTCGATCTTCATGCCGATGGGGAAGGACTGCAGCGATTCGATCTGCAGCATGATCACGTTCTTGCCCTTGGCCGTGCCGGTCAGGGGGGCGGCCTGCGGCTGACCCGTGGTCGATCCGGTCGTGGGGCCGGTCACAGCGATCGCCGGTCGGTTGGCCGAAAACCAGTCCTCTACCTTCCGGGCGACGCCACCCTTCGGTCCGATCCGCTGCGCCAGCCGCTGGGCGTAGGCGCCCAGATCAAAGGCGTGGTAGTTGATCAGACCCATCCGACTGCCGACCATGGTATGCCCATAGTATTTCTCGGACAGGATCGGATCGGCGATGGCCACCAGGGTGACGATCAGCGCTCCGACGAGCGCCGTGCCCACCACGGTCCACTTCCGCGCCCTGGCAAACCAGCGGTTGCTCAGGGAGGTTGGCAGGGCCAGGAGCGGGGCGAGCACCAACAGGTCAACGATCAGCCAGAGATCAGAGCGGCTCATGATATGGGTGACGCTGGAACCCACATCGCCCAGCTGCATGGAGAAGCGGAGCGAGGCGACGGAGGCAAGGTCACCAAACTGGTGGAAGTAGAGCTTGTCAGCGTACATGACCACGGAGACGAACAGGTTCAGGATCATCCAGACTGCGATCTGCCAGCGGCCTGCCCATAGCCGGACCCAGGCGGACAGAAAGAGCGCCGCACCGGTCGAGGCGATCAGCATGCCGGGTCCGGGCGGAATGGACATGACGCTGAGTGTGAACCGCTGCTTCAGGATCAACCAGACAGCGAGTAGAAGGTACATGAGGTCGGCCCGGTCGAGCGCCGGCAGCCAGCGGGCGGAGGCACGCTGATCCGGAACGCTCTTCATGAGCGGGTTCGCCATATAGCATGCTCCGTTCTCATTCGGAATAGGCCGCGCACTGGTACGGGCGCGCAGACCACGATCCATTATAGGAGCTTCAGACGTATAAAGATAGAGGTTGGTTTAACCTGGCCTGAGCAGCAGGAAGACGGGCTGAATTGGGGGAAAAAAGAGCCAGGGGGTGGTGGATCTGCAACGCACCGCGGTTGTTCTGTTGCTGTTCGTGGCGGTCTTGCTGACCGCCTGCGGGGCGAAGCCTTCGCCACCGCCGGTCGGCGATGGTGCGATCCAGTTGGAGACGGTTGCGGTGGGGCTGGCGAAGCCACTCTTCCTGACCCACGCCGGCGACGGCAGCGGCCGCCTGTATGTGCTAGAGCAGGCAGGGCGGGTGCGCATGATCGAGGGCGGAGCGCTGCTGGAGGAGCCGTTCCTCGATTTGACCGATCGGGTGCTGAGCAAGGGAAATGAGCAGGGGTTGCTGGGTCTGGCGTTCGACCCCGACTTTGTCACAAATGGCATCTTCTACGTGCACTACACCGGGCAGGCGGGCCAGACGGTGATCGCCCGGTTCCGGCGGGTCGGGCTCGACTCCCGCAAGGGCGATCCACAGAGCGAGCAGGTGATCCTGACGGTGGCGCAACCCTTTGCCAACCACAACGGGGGCCCGATCCTCTTCGGGCCGGACGGCTACCTCTATATCGGTCTGGGCGATGGCGGTTCGGCCGGCGACCCGGGCAACCGGGCACAGAATCGGGAGACCCTCCTGGGCAAGATCCTGCGGATCGATGTCCGGGATCAGGAGAGCTATGCGGTGCCCCCGTCCAATCCCTTTGTGGGCAAGGACGGGCGGCCGGAGATCTGGGCCTACGGTCTGCGCAACCCGTGGCGGATCAGCTTCGATCGGGAGACGGGTGATCTCTGGATCGGGGATGTCGGGCAGAACAAGTGGGAAGAGATCAACTTCCAACCCGCCAGCAGTCCGGGCGGGGAGAACTACGGCTGGAAGGTGTACGAGGGCAGCCAGGTCTACAGCAAGGGCGAAGCGCCCGGGGCGGTCTTCCCGGTGGCGGAGTACAGCCATGAGGAGACCGGGGGCTGCTCGGTGACCGGAGGGTATCGCTACCGGGGGCAGGAGATCCCGTCGCTGGTGGGTACCTATCTCTATGCCGATTACTGCACGGGTGACATGTGGGGGCTTCGCCGGGTGGGCGACGCCTGGCAGGTCCAGACGCTGCTCCTGACCGAGGCGAATATCACCTCCTTTGGTGAGGATCAAGCGGGCGAGCTTTACGTGGTGGACCAGCGCGGCTCGATCTTGCGATTGAGGGCGGCGCAGCAATAAGCGGGGGGACGACAGCGATGCAGCACGAGTCGGAGCAGGAGATGTCGCAAGCGGTGCAGGAGGGGCCTGGGACCGGGTCTGGGATTGAGTCGCCCACCCACTTTCGGCTGGAGCAGGTGGCCGAGGGGGTCTGGGCGGCGATTGGCACCCCGGGCATGGGGGCATGTGCCAACGCGGGCATTATCGACCTGGGGGACCGGACGATCGTGTTTGACACCTTCCAGACCCCGGTCGCTGCCCGTGAGCTTCGGCGGGCGGCGGAGGGGTTGACGGGGCGCCCGGTCTCGCTGGTGATCAACAGCCACTTCCACGCCGATCACACCTTTGGCAACCAGGTCTTCCGTGATGTGCCGATCCTCTCCACGAAGGCGACCCGGGAGCGGGTCGCCGAGTTTGCCCCGCTGGTGATCAACTCCTACCGGGAGGATGGGCCGCCCTACCTGATCGAGCAGGAGGAGCTGCTTGCGACCATGGAGGAAGGAGCCGCACGCGAGGCCTTCGCCCTGGATCTGGCCAGCACCCGGTGGCTGGTGGATAGCGCACTCGGGACCGAGATGCGGCTGCCCGACCTGCTTATTGCGGAGCGGCTGACCCTGGTCGGGTCGAAGCGGACGGTCGAGCTTCAGGTGCACAAGGGACATACCTTTAGCGACATCATCTGCCTGCTGCCGGAGGAGCGGCTCTGCTTTGTCGGAGACCTGGTGCTGGTCGCCAACCATCTCTGGATGGGTCACGGCACGACCGAGGGGTGGTTTGCCACCCTGGACCGGTTGGCGGGGCTCGGCTTCGAGCGGCTCGTGCCGGGGCACGGGCCGGTCGGTGGGGCGGAGTGGATCGGGGAGGCACGGCGGTACCTCTCCCTCGTCCTGGACCGCGCCGCCGCGGCGGTGACCAGGGGGAGCACCCCGGAGGAGGCGGCTGCGGAGCCCATGCCTGAGGCCTATGCCGCGTGGAGCTTCCCGGCTGGGTGGGCCCGGAACATGCAGGCCATGGTGGAGGAGCTATCGCAGAAGAAGGGGTAGTCCAGGCGGGTCAGGCCGCGCACGTTGAGCAGAAGGGAAGGGCACCGATGGCGCAAAGGCGCTGTCGGTGCCCTTTGTGCGGTCTAGGAGACGGCGAGAATGGCTGTCTGAGACGGCTGGGAGGTGGGTCACGGGCGGGTCGGGAGGGGTCA
>Ga0196970_1000610_pt1 | contig 38446 bp, 39 predicted proteins | sample S1v_513CmetaG_FD_148672 | JGI IMG/M metagenome (GOLD analysis project Ga0196970, IMG submission 148672) | Soil microbial communities from Anza Borrego desert, Southern California, United States - S1+v_5-13C | ecosystem: Environmental > Terrestrial > Soil > Desert | place: USA: California... | reverse complement strand
TGGAACGCCGGCGCCGAGCGGGTGTTCGGCTTCACGGCGGCCGAGGCGCTCGGCCGGTCGCTCGACCTGATCATCCCGGAGAAGCAGCGCGAGCCGCACTGGAAGGGGTACGACGCGGTCATGAGGAGCGGGCAGAGCCGCTACGGCAGCGGCGACCTGCTGGCGGTGCCGGCGCTGACCAAGGACGGCCGGCGCATCTCGGTGGAGTTCACCATCGTGCCGCTGAAGGACGACAGCGGCGCCATGCTCGGCATGGCCGCCATCCTGCGCGACGTCACCAAGCGCTTTGACGAGTTGAAGGCGCTGCGACGGAAGGTGGCGGCTTCTCTAAACGCGGGTGACAATCCTGCACCGGCTTGTCCGTGATCAAACTTGATCGATCCGGTTGGGTATAGCCTGCGGTCTCGTCATGCCACACGAGATCACCGCCCATGCGTTTCCCCGCCTTCTTCGACGACGCTCCGCGCATCCGCGTGCACGACCCGCTCAGCGCCTTCCTGGGCGCCAGCGACGGCGGCATGTTGGAGTACGGCTATGCCGATGCCGTCAAGCTCGCCGGACATTCCTGCCCCACTTTGGCTGGCGCCTACCTGATGACGGTGAAGGCGCTGAAGCATTTGTATGGTGAGACTCCGCCCGAACGTGGCGGCATCGAGGTCTTCTTCCGCGAGATGGAGACGACGAGCGCCACAGGGGTCATGGCCCGGGTCGCGGCGCTGCTGACCGGCGCGGCCGGCGACGACGGCTTCAAGGGCATCGGCGGTCGCTTCGACCGGCGCAACCGCCTCTTCTTCGGTGCCGCCATCTCGGGAGACATGGCATTGCGTCGGCTCGACACCCAGGCAGGCGTACAGGTGCATTTCAACGGCGCCGTGGTCCCATCCGCGCCCGAGACGCGCGACCTGCTGCCGGCCGTGTTGAACGGCTACGGAACGCCCGAGGATGCGGAGCGCTTCCGGGCCCTGTGGCAGGGGCGCGTGAAGGGTATCCTTGTCGATTATGCCGACGATCCCGCGCTGGTGGTGCTGACCGACTGGGCATGATCACCGCGCTTGCCGCGCGGCGGCCGAGCGGGCGTCGGATTGGGCGCCTCCGTCCATGACGGGGCGCCCTTTCCCCTGTTACAACTGCTTCTTCAGGTAGGCCGTGAGGTCGGCGCGCTGCTTGTCGTCCTTCACGCCCGAGAAGGCCATCCTGTTGCCTGGAATCTTGCCCTTCGGGTCCTTCAGGTATTCGTTGAGCGTCGCCTCGTCCCAGGTGAGCCCCGAGTTCTTGATGGCGTCGGAGTACTTGAAGCTCTCAACGGCGCCCGCCTTCCGGCCGAACACGCCGTGCAGGTTCGGCCCAACGCGGTTGGGACCGCCGGCCTCGATGGTGTGGCAAGCCTTGCAGGCGTTGAATACCTTCTGGCCAGCCGCCGCGTCGCCCTCGTCGGCTTGAGCGGCACCCGCGATGCCCATGGAAAGCAGCATGGCGCCCGCCAACGTGGCTGCGTAGAACCTCACCATTCGGAACATCCTCGTCTTGCGTAAAATGGAGTGTAGGGACCAGCTCCAGCCGGCATCCCCCTTCGGGTGCGGGGAGCGGCAGACCCTATGACCGCGCCAATCAAGCTGTAAAGCGATTGTTATCGATAGAGATTATCGGAAAAAGCAATGACAGCCGCCGGCTGTCGTGCCGATCTGTTCGTCCTCACGGTTGAAACCATCGTGGTGCCGGTACAAGCCCGGCGCGGACGATCTTGCGGCGAGCGGCAACGCGCATGGATGATGAGGCCTGTGTCCATTTTCTTCGATGGGGTCTGCCGTATCTCCGCTTGCGCTGGCCGGGATACCGGCGGGTGCGGCGTACCGTCTGCAAGCGGCTGGCCAAGCGGCTGAGCGAGCTGAACCTGCGCTCGCTGGACGACTATCGGATCCATCTTGGCAGGACGCCGGGAGAATGGCAGCGGCTGGACGCCTTGTGCCGAATCCCGATTTCGCGCTTCTACCGGGATAAGGGGGTGTTCGATGACCTCGGCTGCCGCGTCCTGCCGGAACTCGCCGCCGATGCGGCGCTGCGCGATCTGCCGCGGCTGCGGTGTTGGTCGGCCGGTGCGGCCTCGGGAGAGGAGCCCTACACGCTCGCCCTGGTGTGGACGTTCCAGGTCGGGCCGGCGTTTCCCGCCGTGCGGTTGTCGGTGATCGCCACGGAGGCCGACCCCGTGATGCTGGAGCGCGCGCAGGATGGCCTCTACCCCGCCGGAGCGTTGAAAGATCTGCCGGGGGGATGGCGGGAGCGCGCCTTCCATCCCGTGAACGGGCAGTTCCGCCTGGATCCGGCGCTGCGCGCCGGCGTCACCCTGCGCCTGCAGGACATCCGCGACGGGCAACCAGACGGGCCATTCGACCTGATCCTCTGCCGCAACCTGGTCTTCACCTACTTCGACCCGTCGCTGCAGGGCGAGATGCTCGTGCGGTTTCGGGAGCGGCTGCGCCCGGGGGGCTATCTGGTGCTTGGCAATCACGAAACGCTGCCGCCGGGTGCCGATGCCTTTCAGGCCGGCGAGGGTGCGATGCCGATCTTCCGGTTGATCAGGGCGACCGGAGGTGCAGCGCCATGAGATGCTCCATGGCCGGGGACCCGTTTTCATCCAGCGACGATTGGCGACTTAGAGGCGATCCGCCCGGGGTAGGGAACAGGATCTCACCCCGGGCGCACGAAGCGGGACACCGCTGCCGCGTAGTCGAGCAGGTCAAGCAGGCGCGCGACGTAGTGGTCCTTCACCGCCAAGCTCTCCCGGCTCGGCCCGCGCAGGTTCGTCGCAAGGACGTCCAGCATGCGATGCAGGCGCCGCTGGTGAAGTCCAAAGCGGCGCTGAATGGGGTCTGCGATCACACCCGCGAACGCGGCCAGGCTGGCGCTGATCAGCACCAGGACCACGATGGCGCCGACCAGGAGGCCGGTCGGCACGGAGGCGGGGAACACCGCATACCACAGGCCGCCCAGGGTTGCGCCGAGGGGGAAGCTGGCAACCGCCGCCTGGTGCGCGATGAAGGCGGCCACGCTCGGTCCGAGGCTCACCACGCCAGGCGTCACCTTTCCGAATGCCACCGCTCCCACGCCGAGGGTGACGCACGCGCTCGATACCTCGCCCGCAGCGGTCCTGGTTCCGCGATAGGTGGCAAGGATCTCTGATAGGCCCACCGCGGACATCTTCCCCGCCGGTGCCGGACCCGACGCCTCCCGCAGCATGTGGGATACCCGCGGATCGGCCAGCATAGTCCTGAACAGTGCGTCATCCCCGGACGGTCGGCCGTCGGGATCGGGAGGCATGCCGAGGAGTTCCGTTCGGATCAGTTCCTCGATCCGGCGGGCGACGGCCGTCTTCAGGAACAGGTCGCGGGTATCGAGCCAGTTGGCCAGTGTGTTGGCGCCCATCCCGCGGACGATGACGGCTGCGGCTTTGAGGGCCGCCGTGGGCCCTGTCAGGAACAGGTTGACCGGCACGCGGAGCATGTCCCAGCCGAGGGCGTGCCGATGGAGCGCCAGGCTGCCACGGAACGAGAAGTGGCGGTCTACGAAGGCGTCCACACGGGCATGCCGCTTGGCGAAGTAGCTTGCCAGAGCGGCCTCGAAGACCTCCTCGGCTTCGCTCCTCGGAGCGGTCTGTAGACTGTGCCGGTTATCGGGATTCTGCGACATGATCGCCTCCCTTCCTTAACTCAAGTGTGGCTCTCCGCGCTTGTGGAAACGGCTTGGTCGACCTTTGTGGAATGCTGATTTCCCTGGGCTCTACCCCGCAGGTCGGAACGTCTGGCCGCAGAGCGTGTTGACGCGGCAATCCAAGCTCAGGTCGACGCACCCGAGTTTCCGCAAATGGCCGCCCACAAGGAGGGATACATGGCGACATATGACAGCCGCTCATCCGATGCGGCACCCTGGGAACATCGGACCACGACCGGATGGCAGGACGCGGTTCTCCTCCTCGCCCGCGTGCTGATCGGCGCGATCTTCGTTCAGAGCGGGTTCGGCAAGCTCACCAACCTCACCGGCTTTGCCACGGGGCTGGAAGGTATGGGAGTGCCCATGCCCTATCTGGCAGGTATCATCGGCGCCTGCGTCGAGTTTTTCGGTGGCCTTGCCATCGTGCTTGGGGCGTGGACTTGGCTGGCGGCAATCCTGATCGTCGGGTTCACGGTGGCCGCCAGCTTCCTAGCGCACCGCTTCTGGGACGTCCCGGCCGAGCAGCAGAGGATGCAGAACATCCAGTTCATGAAGAACATGGCTATCATCGGCGGGCTCTTGGCGCTGGCCGTGGCCGGGCCCGGACGTTTCAGCGTCGACCGCTTCCTGCGACGCCGCCTCTAGCCTGTTTGTCGAGCGCCAACTGCGGAATTCGGAAGCGACACCTACGCCTGCGCGATTAGCTTGCGAAGGTGGGACTTTTGGATCTTGCCGCTGGCCATCCGCCGCATTGCCCCGATGGACGGCTGCGGGCTTCTCCCCCGCCTCGCTTGAGTTTGTATGATGACACCTTCCTCGGCTATGCGGAGGCGGATGCTTGGCATGGAAATGGTCATTTCGTCTTGCCAGCAGCGCGTTCGATGGCCGCGCCGCCAGCCTTGATGTCCTGCCCAACGCCTTGGATTGTGTTGCACCCGGCGAGCAGGGCAGCCGCCGTTATGGACACGACAAGCACAAGAATGGCCTTCACGGTGTTTCTCCTTATGATGTCGACGCCGAAGGGCTCACGGCAGGCGCAAGGCACACGATGACGTCTCGATATCGAGGCGGAGCAGCGTGTCGTGGTGCATGGAGCCCTCGGGTGCGTCGGCACCATGCTCCTCAATCGATATGGGTAATGCAACAGGCAAAGCGGCGGTCCGATGGTGACAACGCAGAAATGGAGCGACACCCGCATCGGGGCCGAGTTCGGGGGGTAGAGGCACGAGAAAGACGAGCTAGAGTTGCTCGATGACAACGTTGCCCAGCACCTTGCCTCCCTCAACCGCTTCATGGGCCGCGGCGATGTCGTCAAGCGTAAACCGTGCGCCGATAGTGTGCGCCAGCCGGCCGGCCTCGAGCATTTCGGTGACGCCTTGCAGCGCCATCCGGCGATCCTCCGGCAGCAGGTCGTAGACCAGGAAGAAGCGCAGCGTCAGGCTCTGGAACAGCAGGTCGCGGAAGGGCACCGGCACGTCGCCCATGGCGTTCGATCCGTAGCTGACCAGCGTCCCGTGCGGTACCAGCGCGCCGGCTGCGAGCAGCGCCACCGTCGACGAGAAGTCCATGTCGATGATGCCGTCCACCCCCCGCCCCTGGGTCAGCTCCTTGACGCGGCCGGCGACGTTCTCCGTCTTGTAGTCGATGGTCGCGCTGGCGCCGGCAGCACGGGCGTGCGCCGCCTTGGCGGCCGAGCCGACCGTGCCGATCACGGTGGCTCCGCGCTGCACGGCGATCTGCGTCACGTAATGGCCGACCGCCGACGAGGCGCCGATCACCAGGATCGTCTGGCCGGGCACCGGCGCCAGCAGCCGCACCGCCTGGAACGCCGTCAGCGCAGGAATTCCAAGACAGGCGCCGGCCGCGAAGTCGATGCCGTCCGGCAGCCGCACGGCCTGGGCGGCCGGCAGGGCAATGAACTCGGCCGCCGTGCCGAACGGGCGCTGCCACTGGCCGTTCCACACCCAGACGCGCTCGCCGACACGGGTCGGCGGGACTCCGGTGCCGACGGCGTCGATGATGCCAGCGCCGTCGCTGTGCGGGATCACCCGCTCGCCGGGCAGCGGCCGCCCCCGCCGGCTCTTGACGTCGGACGGGTTGACGCCCGACGCATGCAGCCGAACCCGCACCTCTCCCGGTCCGGGCTCCGGCGCCGGTATCTCGCCGACAATGAGCACGTCCCGCGCTTCGCCGTTCTTCGTGTACCAAGCTGCGCGCATGGCCTCATCCTCCCGTTCAGCTCGCGGTGCTCCCTGGCGAGCGCATCAGCTACATCGTACCGTGCCGCCACGCCATTGGGTATCCGGGACGACCGCGGCGCAGCGAAGCTGAGAACGGCAAACGCTCCGGTGCGCGACCGCGGTGGTCCGGTCCCATCCCTGTGACTTTTCTGCTCCCGTGGTTGACAACAGGCTGACGTGACGGGCCGGCCAATGTATGTCTCTCGACCTCTCCTTTAGAGAGGGGCGTTCGGTCCATTCCGAGCATGGCGGGGCGTAATGGCATCCAAGGCACGACGGGCCGTACGGCGAAAGGGAAAACGGGTGAAGACGGTCCCCATCGGGGAAGGCTTCCTCAGTCCCGAGCAGCAGTACCTCCTGAAGGCGCGGCGCGAGGCCGAACGACGCCAAGCCAGACATCGCCAAGTGCTCGGCATCCTTGCGCTGGCCACGGTGGTCATCATCTCAGCATCTCTCGCGTGGCTGTCGGGCTGGATGTCCTGAGAGGCCGGCTCTCGGTCCGCATGACCGTCGCCTGCATCCCCCCTTGCGCCGGCATCAAGGCGTCGCAAACACCGCCCCGGCAGTGTCTGCCAGGATGTAGAAACCGACACCCGACACCACCGCGGCGAACACGAGGTTGAGCCCCCGGCGGGAAGCGGCCAAGTACCGAACCAGTCGGGTGCCGCCCCACCCCCCGACGATCCCACCAACGATGAACTGCGCCGCAACCGTCCAGTTGATATAGCCCGATACGGCGTAGCTGCCGGCGGTCGTCAAACCGAACGTGCCGACCGACACCAGCGACGTACCAATCGCTTCTAGGATGGGCATGCCGGTGGTGAACACCAACGCCGGGACGATCAGCACCCCGCCGCCGATGCCAAAGAAGCCCGCCAGGCCGCCAGTCGCCAAGCCGGCGACGGCAAGCGCGATGGAACACCTCAGCGACGTGCACTGGGGACGGCCGACTCCGTCGGGGCGGCGGCCCAGCATCGCCGCGGCGACCGCCAGCATCGCCAAACCGAAGGCGAACAGCAGCGTCGGACCATTCAGCAGTTTCCCTAATGCCGAACCGCCCGAGGCGCCAACCGCGCCGGCCGCCGCGAACAGCAGGGCGCTGCGCCAGCGCACGTTCCCGGCGCGGGTGTGCGGCACGAGGTTGACGAACGCGTTGAGCGATACGGCCAGGGCGCTTGTGCCAATCGCCACATGGGGGTCGTCGATTCCGACGGCGTAGATGAGCAGCGGCACCGCCAGCACCGAACCGCCACCACCGATCAACCCGAGAGTGAACCCGACGCACCCGCCGGAGAGCGCGGACAACACGGCGGTGGAGGCAACTGGCATCGGCAACCTCGATCGGGAGTGTCGCCGCCGGGCGGCGGCCGTGGAGCACGCCGCCATGTCGCTTGCTGGGCGGAACATCCGGCGGGCCAGCCTTGAATATAACCAAATTCTAATTTATGTCCAGGAGACGCAATGCCGTCGGCACGCCGCTGCCTCGGCGACGGTCGGCACAAGGGGAGCCGCGTGATGAGATCAAGTCCCTTCGCCCTCGGCGATGAGAGCACCTACCGGCTTTGGCGCGATGCCAAGCTGTCGCACTATCCCTTGCGGTCGGCCGACCTTCTCGTCGAGCTGCGCAATCCGGCGTCGCCCACCGCGGCCGAGCGCGCGGCGCTGCTCGACCGTTGCCGGCACTGCAACATGGCGCTCTACGCCGGGCCGGTGCTGCGCGAGGATGCACGGGCGGCGATGCTGGCGTTGGGGGAGTGCGTGGGGCTTCGCCGGCTCGACGCCAACATGCTTGCCGACGACGACGGGATCACGCCGATCACGGTCATGGGGGACGGCGTCCGAGCGCGCTACATCCCCTATACGGATCGGCCGCTCGCGTGGCACACGGACGGCTATTACAACACGCCGGACCGCACGGTGCGCGGGCTGCTGCTCTACTTGGCGCAGGACGCGGCCGAGGGGGGTGGCAACGCCCTGCTCGACCCGGAGATTGCCTACATCGTTCTCCGCGACGAGGACCCCGGACTGGTCGCGGCGCTGATGCGCGCCGATGCACTGACCATCCCCGCCAATGCCGAACCGGGCATGCCGCCGCGCCCGGAGGTGACCGGGCCGGTCTTCACGGTCGAGGCCGACGGCACGCTGCACATGCGCTTTTCCGCCCGCACGCGGAACGTCGTATGGCGCGACGATCCGGTCGTGGCGCGGGCCGTGGCCCTGTTGAACGCCCTGTTGACCGGAGACTCCCCCTACGTGCTGCGCCACCGCATGGCGCCGGGCCAGGGACTGCTGTGCAACAACGTGCTGCACAACCGCGACGGCTTCCGCGATTCGGCCGAAAAGAAGCGCTTGCTGCTTCGCGCCCGCTATTATGACCGCGTCACCGCGACAGGGAGCACGCCAGGATGATCGAACCGGCGCCGCAGGAGACCGTCACCGACCTCGCCACACTGGCGCTGCCGTGGGGCAAGGAGATGCGGGTGCAGCAGGTGGTCTACGACGGAGGGCTGCGCCTGCTGCGGCTGCGCATCCGCGAGGGACGACGGTTTACCGTGCTCGACCTCGATGCACGGGCCGTCGATCGCCTACGCACTCTGACCGAGGGGTGGACGAACGTCGCCCCCTGACGCGCTCGGCCGGGCAGGGCTGTCGTAGGCCGGGTTGGGGGCCGGGTCGGGGACGAACCAGGAGAGCGTTTCCGCCAGCGCGACCACTTTGCCGATGACCAGGGTGGCGGGTGCGGCGAGGCAAGCCTGCGCCACGGCGTCCGGCAGCACGGCGAGCGTGGAGAGGACACGGCGCTGACCGCTCGTCGTCCCGTTCTGCACCGCCGCGGCGGGCGTATCCGGCGGCAGCCCGGCATCGAGCAGGCCGGCGACGATCTCCGGTAATGTGGTCAGCCCCATGTAGACGACCAACGTGCAGTCGGGATCGGCGAGCCGTCGCCAGTCGTAATCCAGTTTGCCGTCGTTTTGCCGGTGGCCGGTCAGGAACCGCACGCCGTTGGCGAGCCCACGGTGGGTGAGGGGAATGCCGGCGTAGGTGCTGCACCCGGCGGCGGCGGTGATGCCCGGCACCACCTCGAAGCGGATGCCGTGGCGGGCCAAATGCTCCGCCTCCTCGCTGCCGCGGCCGAAGACGAAGGGATCGCCGCCCTTCAGGCGCACCACCGTGCGGCCGCTCTGCGCCAGCTTCAGGAGCAGGCGGTTGATGTCGTCCTGCGGCATGTCGTGCCGGCGCAGCGCCTTGCCGGCGTAGATCCGCGTGCAGCCTGCCGGGATGAGGTCGAGAATTGCCGGGCTGACGAGGCGGTCGAACACCACCACCTCGGCCTCGCGGATCAGCCGCAAGGCCTTGACCGTGAGCAGGTCCGGATCGCCTGGACCGGCGCCCACCAGGTAGACGCATCCCTGAGCCATGACATCGCCTCCCCGTCTCGATGCGGCATTTGGACGCATGGTGCGTCACGCCGACAGTTCCGTGTATCAGCAATCCATTATATTATGGAATGGTAATTTATAAAGTCCGTGATGCCAACGATCCAAGGGAGGGGGCATGGAGGCCGCCGAACATCGGCAGAAGCCGGAAGTCGTCAGCGCCCTGTCGATCCGCTATGGCAAGGCGGTCGCCCTGTTCCCGGGCGTCCTCGCCAGCGTCACCATCGCGGTCGCCGCGACCTTCCTGTCGGAGCATTACGGCGGGCCCGTGATGCTGTACGCTCTGCTGCTCGGCATGGCCTTCTACTTCCTGTCGCAGGAAGGGCAGTGCGTGGCGGGAATCGGTTTTTCGGCGAAGTCGATTCTGCGGTTCGGCGTGGCGCTGCTCGGCATGCGCATCACCGTGAACCAGATCCTGCAACTCGGCATCGCGCCGCTGCTGATCGTGTTTGCGGCGGTGGTGCTGACCATCGGGTCGGGTCTGGTGCTGTCGCGCGTCATGAAGCTGCGCAAGGACTTCGGCCTCTTGACCGGCGGTGCCGTGGCGATCTGCGGTGCCTCGGCGGCGCTGGCCATCTCGGCCGTCCTGCCCAAGCACGAGCACCACGAACGTGACGCCATCTTCGCCGTCATCGGGGTGACGACGCTGTCGACGGTTGCGATGATCATCTACCCGATGATCGTGACGCTCTTCGGGCTCGATTCGGCCCAGGCGGGCGTGGTGCTCGGCGGCACCATCCACGACGTCGCCCAGGTGGTGGGCGCCGGCTACAGCATTTCCACGGAAGCCGGCGACAACGCCACCTTCGTCAAGCTGCTGCGGGTGGCGATGCTGCTGCCGTCGGTGTTCGTGATCTCGCTGATGTTTCGCGGCGCGACGAGCGACGCGGGCAAGGCGCCCCCGCCGCTGCCGGCCTTCCTGGTGGCGTTTGCCGTACTGGTGATGATCAACAGCACCGGCCTGGTGCCTGCGGTGGTCGGTGATGGGCTCAACGCGCTGTCGCGCTGGTGCCTCGTCACCGCCATTGCCGCGCTGGGGATGAAGACGTCGATCAAGGCCATGCTGCAGCTCGGCTGGGCGCCGGTGATGCTGATCGTCGGCGAGACGCTGTTCCTGCTCGCCCTCGTGCTCGGCGTGGTGCTGGCGATGGGGGCAGCGCAATGAGGCGGATGCGGAAATGCGCGGCAGGGAAACTGTTTCCCGGCCAAGCTTTTTGCTTGCGCGTCACCCGTCCGTGAATTAGAGTGTGTTTATATAAGCAAATACTCAAGTATGATCGCTGAGGGCCGGGGCCCAAGGCGGTTGAACGCAGACCGGCGGCAGGCCGGCTCGGACCACGGGAAGGAAACGCGGGAAACCCCAATGATGACGGGCTGAGCCGCAACGGCGGCGCTTTCCACACGATCACCGACGACAATGCCGATCGCCCGCGCCGCGCGTCGCGGAACGGGGAGGGTGTGCGGTCGTCCGGCACAAGGAATTTCGTCCGCAGCGTGCGGGCGGATCGGTCTCAACGCTCGAGGGAGATGCGGGATGGCAAAGGACATGCCTCAGACGCCGCTTTTGGATCAGCTCGAAGGCGGTCCCTGGCCGAGCTTCGTGTCGGGTCTCAAGCGGCTGGCGACGTCCGAGGACAAGCCGTACGCGGGCATGATGAAGGACCTGCTGGGGCAGCTCGAGCGGTCGTACGAGACGCGAAAGGGCTACTGGAAGGGCGGCACGGTCGGCGTCAAGGGCTACGGTGCGGGCGTCATCCCGCGCTTTTCGGAGGTTGCCGCCGACTTCCCGGAATCCGCGGAGTTCCACACGCTGCGCGTCATGCCCCCGGCCGGCATGCACTACACGACCGACCTTCTGCGCAACATGTGCGACATCTGGGAAACCTACGGCTCGGGCCTGATCGCGCTGCACGGCCAGTCCGGCGACATCATGTTCCAGGGCTGCACGACCGAGAACGTGCAGCCGGCCTTCGACGAACTGAACAAGCTGGGGTTCGACCTCGGCGGCGCCGGGGCGGGCGTGCGGAGTTCGGTGTCCTGCGTCGGTGCGGCGCGCTGCGAGCACTCCTGCTACGACGAAGCCCGGTCGATGCGCTCGATGGTCAACAGCTTCCTCGACGACATGCACCGGCCGGCGCTGCCCTACAAATTCAAGTTCAAGTTCTCGGGCTGCGCCAACGATTGCACCAACTCCACGCAACGCGCCGACTTCGCGGTGATCGGCACCTGGAAGGATGACATCCAGGTCGACCAGGAGAAGGTGAAGTCCGAGTACCTCGCCCGGCACGGCCGCAAATGGATGATCGACCAGGTCATCACGATGTGCCCGACCACCGCGCTGTCGCTGAACGACGACGACACGCTGGATGTGGACAACAAGAGCTGCGTGCGCTGCATGCACTGCATCAACGTCCTGACCAAGGCACTGAAGCCGGGTAAGGAGCGGGGGCTTTGCGTGCTCCTCGGAGGCAAGCGCACGCTGAAGATCGGCGACCTCATGGGCACGGTCATCGTCCCCTTCATGCGCATGGAGACGGACGAGGACTACGAACGGCTGATCGAGCTGGCCAAGAACATCGTCGATTTCTTCGCCGAGAACGCCCTGGAGCACGAACGGATCGGCGAGACCATCGAGCGCATCGGCCTCGTCAACGTACTGGAGGCCATCGGCGTCGACCTCGACCCGAACATGATCGTCCACCCGCGCACCAACTCGTTCGTCCGCACCGACGGCTGGGACGAGGAAGTCGAGAAGTGGCAGGCGCGCCACCACGATGCTGCCGAATAGCCCGCGGAGAAGATCCCATGTCAGCCCCTGAAGCGCATCGCACCCGCGAGAGCGGCGTGCCGGATCCCTTCCCCTACATGCACCCGCTGCTGAAGAAGAACTACGGCAATTGGGCTTGGCACGACCGGCCGCGGCCGGGCGTGCTGCACCACGTCGCCCAATCCGGTGACGAGGTGTGGACCGTGCGCGCCGGCACGCAGCGCCAGCTCGACGTCTACACGATCCGCGCCATCTGCGACATCGTCGACCGGTACGGCGAGGGGCACATGCGCTTCACCGTGCGTTCCAACGTCGAGATCATGGTGTCCAGCGCCGACAAGGTGGCGCCGCTGATCGAGGCGCTGGAGGAGGCGGGGTTCCCGGTCGGCGGCACCGGCAATTCGGTGTCGATGATCTCGCACACCCAGGGCTGGCTGCACTGCGACATCCCCGGTACCGACGCCTCGGGCGTGGTGAAGTCGCTGATGGACGAGCTGTACGACGAGTTCAAGCACGAGGAGATGCCCAACCGGGTCAAGATCACCACCTCGTGCTGCCAGATCAACTGCGGCGGTCAGGGCGACATCGCCATCAACATCCAGCACACCAAGCCGCCGAAGATCAACCACGACCTCGTGGCCAACGTCTGCGAGCGCCCCACCGTGGTGGCGCGCTGCCCGGTCGCGGCGATCCGCCCGGCGCTGGTCAACGGCAAGCCGAGCCTGGAGGTCGACGAGGCGAAGTGCGTGTGCTGCGGCGCCTGCTACCCGCCGTGCCCGCCCATGCAGATCAACGATCCGGAGCACACCAAGATCGCGATCTGGGTCGGCGGCAAGCACTCCTCCACCCGCTCCAAGCCGACCTTCCACAAGCTGGTCGCGGCTGGCATCCCCAACAACCCGCCGCGCTGGCCCGAGGCCTCCCGGATCGTCAAGCAGATCCTGTACGCCTACAAGGACGACGCCAAACCCTGGGAACGCATGGGCGAGTGGATCGACCGCATCGGCTGGGCGCGCTTCTTCGAACTGACGCAACTGCCCTTCACGAAATACCACATCGACGACTGGCGCGGGGGGCGCGCAAGCCTCAACGCCTCGGCGCAACTGCGTTTCTGAGGAGACCGCCGGCCATGAAATTCGCCGTTCTCGTCAACGAGGGTCCCTTCAACCACCAGGCCTCGGACAGCGCCTACCACTTCACCAAGGCGGCGCTCGATATCGGTCACGAGGTGGTGCGCGTCTTCTTCTATTACGACGGCGTGCACAACGGGAACAAGCTGTCGGAGCCGCAGGCCGACGACCGCAACATCGTCAAGCGGTGGTCCAAGCTGGCCGAGGATCACGCGGTCGATCTGGCGGTCTGCGTCGCCGCCGGCCTGCGCCGCGGCATCAAGGAGGACATCCTGGCACCCGGCTTCCGCATCACCGGTCTGGGGCAGCTCATCGAGGCGGGCATCGACGCCGACCGCCTCGTCACCTTCGGCGACTGAACCGGGAGGAAGCCATGAGTGAAGAACCCGCCGTGAAGAAGTTTCTCTACCTCAACCGCAAGGCACCGCACGGCACCATCTACGCCCTGGAAGTCCTGGAGATGATCCTGATTTCGGCGATGTTCGACCAGGACGTCCACGTCGCCTTTCTCGACGACGGAGTCTTCCAGCTCAAGAAGGGGCAGGAGGCGAAGGCGGCGCTCGACATCAAGGACTTCGGCAAGACCTACCGGGCGCTGGACGGCTACGGCATCGAAAAGCTGTATGCCGAGCGCGAATCCCTGGAGGAGCGCGGGTTGACCGCCGACGATCTGCTCGTTCCGGTCGAGGTCGTGAGCCGCCGGGCGATGGGCGCACTCATCGCCGGCATGGACGTAGTCCTGAGCGCGTGAGGGGAATCATGCTGCACACCGTCAACAAGTCGCCGTACGAACGCCGCAACCTCGACGCGTGCCTGGAGCGCGCCGTCAAGGGCTCGACCATCCTGCTTTACGAGGACGCGGTCTATGCGGCACTCGCCGCGGGCGGCTTCGCCCCGCGCATGCGCCAGGCCGCACAGGACTTCGAGATCTGCGTGCTGGGCCCCGATCTGCAGGCCCGCGGCATCCAGGACGCCCCGCTCGTCGAGGGCATCCGCACCGTCGACTACACCGGTTTCGTCGAGCTGGTGGCCGCCAAGGGCACCGCCACCGCCTGGCTGTAATCCACCGATCACCGCCCCACGGGAGAAGATGTCATGTCCTACGAGCTCAACGGAAAGACCATCGATCACGACGAGGAAGGCTACCTCACCGACCTCGGTCTGTGGAGCGAGGATCTGGCGAATATGATCGCCGAGAAGGAGGGCGTACCGATGACGCCCGAGCACTGGGAGGTGGTCAACTTCCTGCGCGAGTACTACGCCGAATACCAGATCGCCCCGGCGATCCGGGTGCTGACCAAGGCGCTGACAAAGAAGCTCGGGGCAGACAAGGGCAGCAACAAGTACCTCTACGAGCTCTTCCCCTACGGCCCAGCGAAGCAGGCCTGCAAGATCGCCGGCCTGCCAAAGCCCACGGGCTGCGTCTGAACTCGTGGCCGTCCCTCCCCGTCGGGGAGGGGAACCGGGAGGCGTCCGGCATGTCGGCTCTCTTCGCCGTCCTCTACTATCTCGCCGCCGCGGTGTTCGTCGGCGGCCTCGGCGTCAAGCTGGTGCAATACGCCCGCACGCCGGCGCCGCTGCGCATCGCCACCATGCCGGCCCCGCTGACCCGGGCCGGGGTGGTTTGGCGCATGACCCGCGAGGTGGCGGTGTTCGAGAGCCTGTTCCGCGGCAACAAGCCGCTCTGGCTGTTCGCCGCCGTCTTCCACCTGGGGCTGTTGCTCGTGCTGCTGCGCCACCTGCGCTATGTCACCGAGCCGGTGTGGTCCTGGGTGGTGCTGGTGCAGCCGCTGGGGATCGCCGGGGCGTTCGCCATGATCGGCGGGCTGCTGGCGCTGCTCGCCCGGCGTCTGGTGCTGGCGCGCATCCGCTTCATCACCGGGCCGTCCGACATCCTCATGCTGGTGCTGCTGCTTGCCATCGCGCTCAGCGGGCTGGCGATGAAGCAGGTGGCGCACACCGACATCATGACGGTGAAGGCCTTCGCCCTCGGCTTGATGCGCTTCACGGTGACACCGTTGCCGGCCGATCCGCTGCTGCTGGTGCATCTGGCGCTGGTGGCGCTGCTGATGATCGTCTTCCCCTTTTCCAAGCTGCTGCACGCGCCGGGGATCTTCTTTTCGCCGACACGCAACCAGGTCGACGACGCGCGCGACCGCCGCCACGTGGCCGGCTGGGCGCTGCCCCTCGATCTCCGGCGCAACCAACCCTAGGAAAGGCTGACCTCCCGTGGCCGATTTCGCCATCCCAAAGCTGGCCGACGATGTCGAGTTCCGCGAGGTGCCCGATCTGGCAGCCGGCGGCATGGCGCACCTCAAGCCCTTCGTGGCGCAGCCGGCGCACAACCAGGCGCTGGGCTTCCCCGGCGCGCTGGAGGAGGGCTGGGAGGAGAGGGCGGTGGCCAAGCTCGGCGAGTTGCTGGGCAAGTACCGCTCGCTCCGGGTCTATTTCGACGCCTGCGTGAAGTGCGGAGCGTGCACGGACAAGTGCCACTTCTTCCTCGGCACCGGCGACCCGCTGAACATGCCGGTTGCCCGCCAGGACCTGCTGCGCAGCGTCTACCGCCGCTACTTCACCCCGGCCGGCAAGCATTTTCCCAAGCTGGTCGGCGCGCGCGACCTGACGCCCGAGGTGCTGGACGAGTGGTACACCTACTTCCACCAGTGCTCGCAGTGCCGGCGCTGTTCGGTCTTCTGCCCCCAGGGCATCGACACGGCGGAAATCTCCATGGCCGCGCGCGAGATCATGGATTCGATCGGCCGCGGCCAGAAGTACTGCAACGAGATCATCGGCAAGGTTCACAAGATCGGCAATAACCTCGGCCTGCCCGAGCCGGCGTTGGCCGACACGCTGGAGGGGCTGGAGGAGGACGTCCGCGACGACACCGGCGTGGACGTCAAGTTCCCGCTCGACGTCGAGGGTGCCGACGTTCTGCTGGTCACACCCTCGGCCGACTTCTTCGCCGAGCCGCACGTCGACGGCCTGATCGGCTACGCCAAGGTGTTCCACCAGGCGGGGCTGAGCTGGACGCTCAGCTCCCACGCCTCGGAGGCCGCTAACTTCGCGATGTTCATCGGCTCGTACGAGCAGATGCACAAGATCGCCCATCGCATCCGCCAGGCCGCCATCGACCTGAAGGTGAAGCGGATCGTGTTCGGCGAGTGCGGGCACGCCTGGCGCGTCGCCTACTCGTTCCTCAACACGCTGGCCGGTCCTTGGGACTTCCTCGACCCGCGCTACCCGGTGCCGCAGCACATCCTGGAAGTCACCTGGGACCTGATCCGGCGGGGCGGCATCCAGCTCGACAAGGACGCCAACCACGGCATGACCGTGACCTTCCACGACAGCTGCAACGTCGCCCGCGCCTCGCGTATGGGCGAGGCCGCCGGCGGGCAGTTCGCCATCCCGCGCGAGGTCATCAAGGCCTGCGTGCCCCGGTTCGTCGACATGCACCCCGACACCATCCGCGACAAGACCTTCTGTTGCGGCGGTGGAGGCGGCCTGCTGACCGACGACCTGCTGGAACTGCGGGTCAAGGGGGCCGACCCGCGCGTCAGCGCGCTCAAGGCCGTCGTGGAGGAGGAGGGCGTCACCCACATGGCCGCCATCTGCGCCATCTGCAAGAGCCAGTTCACCAAGGTCCTGCCGTACTACGGCTTCGGGATGGACATGGTGGTCTCGGTCCATCAGCTCGTCGGCAAAGCCATCCGGCTTGGCGGCAATCAATAACGCGTCGGAGGAGATACCCATGGAAGCGAAGCCGGCTGACACCGAACCGACCGCTCTCACCTTCCGCCGCTACCGGGACGGCAACGACAAGCCCCGCTCCTGGCGGGAGCAGATCTTCAAGGCCGGCTGGTCGCACAAGTGCCCGACCTACGTGCACCGCACCTCGCCGTGCCAGTTCGCCTGTCCGTCGGGGCACGACATCCGCGGCTGGCTCGCCATGGCGCGCGGCCAGGACCGTCCGCCCGAGGGCACGACGTGGCAGGAGTTCGCCTTCCGCCGCATGACCGACGCCAACCCGTTCCCGGCCATCATGGGCCGCGTCTGCCCGGCGCCGTGCGAGAACCGCTGCAACCGTGCCGCCGTCGAGGAGCACGTCGCCATCAACGCGGTCGAGCATTTCATCGGCGAGTGGGCGCTCGCCAACGGGATGGCCTTCGCCAAGCCGGCGGCCGAGAGCGGCCGGCGCGTCGCCGTGGTCGGCGGCGGCCCGGCCGGGCTGTCGGTCGCCTACCACCTGCGCCGCCGCGGCCACGCCGTCACCATCTTCGACGACCACGACCAGCTTGGCGGCATGATGCGCTTCGGCATCCCCGGCTACCGCACGCCGCGCGAGGTGCTGGACGGTGAGATCCGCCGCATTCTCGACATGGGCGTCGAGGTCCGGCTCAACACCCGCGTCGGGCGCGACGTTCCGCTGGCCGAGATCGAGGCCGGGTTCGACGCAATCTTCTGGGGCATCGGCACGCACGCCGGCCGGCCGCTGCCGGTGCCGGGCTCCGACGCGCCCAACTGCATCACCGGCGTCGCCTTCCTACGCGCCTTCAACGAGGGGCGGCTGCAGGCGCTGTCGGGCCGCGTGGTGGTGGTCGGCGGCGGCGACACCTCGATCGACGTCGCCTCGGTGGCGCGCCGCCTCGGACGGGTCGGGTCGCTGACCGAGAAGGACCTGCCGGAGAACGTGGTGCTCGGGCACACCGCGCACGACGTCGCCTCCGCGGCCCGGCGCGAGGGCGCCGAGGTGATCCTGACGTCGCTGTTCCCGGTCGAGGGGATGACCGCGGCCGAGCACGAAGTCACCGATGCCCGCCGCGAAGGCGTGGATATCCGGGGCGGGGTGATGCCGCTGGAGGTCCTGAAGGGGCCGGACGGCCGCGCCCGGGCGTTGCGTATGTGCCGGTGCGAGATGAAGGGGGAGACCCCGATCCCGATCGAGGGCACCGAGTTCGAGGTCGAGTGTGCGCTGGTCGTCTCCGCCATCGGCCAGAAGGGCGACCTCGGCGAGCTGGCCGAACTCGACAACGGGCGGGGCTTCATCAACGCCGACAAGGCGATGCGCGTGCCGGGGCGGCCCGGGCATTTCGTCGGCGGCGACATCGTCCGGCCGCATCTGCTGACCACGGCGATCGGCCATGGGCGCATCGCCGCGGACAGCATCGACGCCTACCTCGCGGGGATGGAGGAGCAGCGCCGGCCGCGCGTCGACGTCGTTCCCTTCGACCTGCTCGCCCGGCTCGACGCGGCGGGGAAGGCGCCGGCCGCCTACACGCACGAGCCGGCACGCGGCACCTGGGCGGCCGGTTTCGCGGTCCACAATTACGAGGACCGCGGGCCGCACGAGGTGATCCACCACAGGGATCAGTTCCTTGGCCACTTCACCCACTCGGAGCGGCATCGGCGCCGGCAGGTGGTGATCGAAGCCGACCAGGTGCTGGGCAACTTCCAGGAGCGCCTGATCCCGCTGACCGAGGCGGAGGTGATCGCCGAGGCCAAGCGCTGCATGAGCTGCGGGATGTGCTTCGAATGCGACAACTGCGTGGTCTATTGCCCGCAGCGCGCCGTCTCGCGCACACCCAAGGCCGAGCGCGCCGTCGGCCGCTACGTGAAGACCGACTACACGCGCTGCATCGGCTGCCACATCTGCCGCGACGTCTGTCCGACCGGCTTCATCCAGATGGGCCTGGGGGAGTGAACGCCATGCGCGTCCTGCTGGCCGCGGTGTCGATCCTGTCGATGCTCGTCACCGGCGCTCTGGGCGCCGAAAGGACGTGGCCCGGCCAGTGCGTCGCCGACCGCCAGGAGATGCGGCGCAACCACATGGACCTGCTGATGCACACGCGCGACGCCACCGTGCGCCAGGGCGTGCGGCCGGCCGGCCGCGGGCTCGACGGCTGCGTCACCTGCCATGCGGTCAAGGACGAGCGCGGGGTACCGGTGACCGTCGCCGACGAGCGCCATTTCTGCAACTCCTGCCACATTTCGGCGGCGGTGCGGATCGACTGCTTCTCCTGCCACAGTTCGCTGCCGGGAGGAGCGCGATGACCGCCTGTCCATCGCGCCGCGCGCTGCTCGCCGGGGCGGCAACGACACTGCTGGCGCCCGGCTGGCTGCTGGTCGCCGCCCAGGCCGCCGTGCCGACGGGGCGGCGTTGGGGGCTGCTGATCGACACAAGCAAGTGCACGGCCGGCTGCGACGCCTGCGTGCGGGCCTGCGCCGCCGAATACGGCTGGGGGGACGCCACGCAGGTGCGGTCCGATCAGGCGCCGCGCTGGATCCGCAAGGTCGAGGCGAAGGATCCGCGTAGCGGGGCGGTCAAGTCCCTGCCGGTGATGTGCCAGCACTGCGCCAAGCCGCCCTGCGTCGACGTCTGCCCGACGGGCGCGTCGTTCAAGCGGGCCGACGGCATCGTGCTGGTCGATCGCCACGTCTGCATCGGCTGCCGCTTCTGCATGATGGCCTGTCCGTTCGGCGCGCGCTCCTTCGTGCATGAGGCGGTGACCGGCCAGCGCGCCAGCGCGCCGCGCGGCATGGGCACGGTGGAGGCCTGCCATCTCTGCGTCGGCCGCGTCGATGCCGGCCTGCTGCCGGTCTGCCTGGAGGCCTGCCGGTCGGAAGGGCGCGCCGCCATTCTCTTCGGCGACCTCAACGATCCGGACAGCGCCATCGCCCGCCGCATCGCCGAGATCGCGCCGGCCCGCCTGCGCCCCGATCTGCGGGTCGAGCCGGGCGTCCACTACGGGGGGCTGTGACCATGGCCGGACCCAGGATCCGCTTCACCACGCTCGATACCGGCAGGCCGCACCTGCGGGCGGCGGCGCTCGTGCTCGGGGTGGTGATCCTCGCCGCCCTGGGTGCTGCGTTCCTCATGGAGCACCACGGGCACGCCATCACCGGCATGAACAATACGGTGGTGTGGGGGCTGCCGCACGTCTTCGCCATCTTCCTGATCGTCGCAGCGTCGGGAGCGCTCAACGTCGCCTCCATGGCCTCGGTGTTCGGGCGAACGGTGTACAAGCCGCTGGCGCCGCTTTCCGGGCTGCTGGCGATGGCGCTGCTGGCCGGCGGGTTGTTCGTGCTGGTGCTCGACCTCGGCCGGCCGGACCGGTTGACGGTCGCGCTGACCCACGTCAACCCGACGTCGATCTTCGCCTGGAACGTCATCCTCTACTCCGGCTTCTTCGCGCTGGTCGCGGCCTACCTGTGGGCGTTGCTGGACCGGCGGGTCGGCCGCCACGCCGGCACCATCGGTTTGGCCGCCTTCATTTGGCGGCTGGTGCTGACGACCGGCACCGGCTCCATCTTCGGCTTTCTTGCGGCGCGTGACGTTTACCATTCGGCGGTGATGGCGCCGCTGTTCATCGCCATGTCGCTGTCGTTCGGGCTCGCCGTGTTCCTGCTGGTGCTGTTCGCGCTCCATGGGCGGGATGGCATGGGCGACGCGCTGATCGGCCGGCTGGGGCGGTTGCAAGCGCTTTTCGTTGCCGTCGTGCTGTACTTCGTCGTCGTGCAGCACCTCACCGGCCTCTACACGGCGCGCGGCGCCGAGGTGGAGCGCTTCCTGCTCGGCGGACCTTGGGCGCCGGCGTTCTGGCTCGGCCAGATCCTGATCGGCACGCTGGCGCCGCTGGTCCTGCTGCTGGTGCCGCCGTTCAGCCGGGCGCCGCAGTACGTCCCGATCGCCGCGGCTTTGGTGGCGGTCGGCGGCTGGTTCCAGGTCTATGCGCTGGTGATCGGCGGACAGAGCCTGCCGCTGACCCTGCTCCCCGGTCTGGACGTGACGTCGGAGGTGCCGGCCGCCTATGCGCCAAGCCTTCCGGAAGCGCTTCTCGGTCTCGGTGGCGTCGCGGTCGCCCTGGCCCTGGTCGTCGCCGGTTGCGCCGTGTTGCGCGTCCTGCCGCGCGGCCTGGTGGACGAGACCGCTTCGGGGGAGGGGTGAGATGGCCAGGCTGTTCATATCCGCCACCCACAAGTCGTCGGGCAAGACGACGGTGACGCTCGGGCTGTGTGCGGCCCTGGCGGCGCGCGGCCTCGCCGTGCAGCCCTTCAAGAAGGGGCCCGACTATATCGACCCGATGTGGCTCGGCGCGGCTGCCGGCCGGACCTGCCGCAACCTCGACTTCAACACGATGGCGCCGGACGAGATCATCGAGCATTGCCGCCGGCACTCACACGGGGCCGACCTGTCCATCGTGGAGGGCAACAAGGGCCTGCATGACGGCGTCGATCCAGCAGGCCACGATTCCGGCGCGGCGCTGGCCAAGCTGCTGAAGGCTCCGGTGGTGCTGGTGCTGGACGGCAGCGGCATCACCCGCGGCGTGGCACCGCTGCTGCTCGGCTACCGCGCTTTCGATCCGGAGGTGCGCATCGCCGGCGTCATCCTCAACAAGGTGGCCGGCGCCCGCCACGAGGCGAAGCTGCGTGCGGCGATCGAAACCTACACCGACGTACCGGTGCTGGGGGCGGTCCATCGATCTTCCGCTCTGGAGATTTCTGAGCGTCACCTGGGCCTGGTTCCGGTGAACGAAAAGGCGGAGGCCGAAGCGATCGTCGGGCGTATCCGCGACGCGGTCGCCGCCCAGGTCGATCTCGACGCGCTGCTGGCGGTGGCCCGCATGGCGCCCGCGCTGGCCGGCCCGGCTCCGGCCGCTCCGTCGCCATCGCCGCCGCGGTGGGGCCGCATCGGCTACGCCTCGGACGCCGCCTTCGGCTTCTACTATCCGGAGGACCTGGAGGCGCTGGCGGCCGAGGGGTTCGAACTGGTGCCCTTCGACACGCTGAACGATCCGGCGCTGCCGCCCGGTCTCGACGGGCTGTTCATCGGTGGCGGCTTCCCGGAGACGCAGATGCAACGGCTCGAGGAGAACGCCGCGATGCGTGCCTCGGTGCGCACGGCGATCGAGGCCGGCCTGCCGACCTACGCCGAATGCGGCGGGCTGATGTACCTGTCGCGCGGCATCCGCTGGGGCGACCGGCGGTGCGCCATGGTCGGCGTCTTGCCGCTCGACACGGTGATGCACGCCCGCCCGCAGGGCCGCGGCCATGTGCGCGTGCGTGAAACCGCCGACTTCCCGTGGCCGCGCCTCGGCGCGCCGGAGACGGTGGCGGCGCACGAATTCCACTACGCCGGCGTGGCCGACCTCGCCCCCGGCTGCCGCTTCGCCTACGCGGTGGAGCGCGGGTTCGGCATCGACGGGATGCGTGACGGCATCCTCGTGCACAATGCATTGGCCGCCTTCACCCACCGGCGCGGCGTCGGCGCCAATTCCTGGCCGCGCCGCTTCGCCTCCTTCATCCGCGCCCATTCAGGCGCCCGCAACGCCCGCGCCGCATAGCCCCAGGGAGGAACCAGCATGTCCCGCCAAACCATCGATGCCCGCAACGCCTTCTGTCCGGGACCGCTGATGGAACTGATCGCCACGCTCAAGTTGTCCAGTGTCGGCGACGAGGTGGAGGTGCTGTCGTCCGACAAGGGGTCGGCCGACGACATTCCCGCCTGGACCCGCAAGGTCGGCCACGAACTGGTGTCCTGCGACAAGCTGGAAAACCATTGGAGCATTGTGGTTAAAAAGAAAAAATAGTACGCTCATCCTGATGTTGGCAAAACAAACGGCCTAAAATCGGCATTGCTCCCTGCATTGCCGAAACAATGGAGTTTTGGGGAGGGGTGAAATGCCTAAACGCATACTGATCGTTGGTGGCGGTCTGGCTGGCACTATTGTGGCAAATGGTCTGTCTCGTCGGCTGGGAGGTGAGCTGCGCTCCGGTGACGTCTGCATCTCGATGCTGAGTATTACCGATCGGCACATGTACCAGCCCGGGCTGCTGTACCTCCCCTTCGGCCGCTTCCGCGAGGATGAATTGTTCCGCGACCAGCGATCGGTGCTCGACCGCCGGGTCAACTTCCATGTCGATGCCGCCAAGTACATCGACTGCGAGAAGAAGGTGGTGACCACCGCTTCGGGGAATGCGTTTTCATACGATTACCTGGTGATCGCCACCGGGTCGCATCTCAACCTCGACGCCATTCCCGGCTTCCGCGATGGGGCGCATTGGTTCTACGACCTCGAAGGCGCCAAGAAGCTGCGCGCCGCGCTGACGAAGTTCGAGGGCGGCCGGATCGTGGTCAACGTCAACGCCCCGCACAAGTGCCCGGTAGCACCGCTCGAGATCACCTTCATGCTCCATGACTACCTCAAGGAACGCAGGGTGCTGGACAAGTCGGAGATCACCTACACCTACCCGATCGGCCGGCTGCACGCGCTGGAGCCGGTGGCGACCTGGGCCCTGCCGGAATTCGAGCGGCTCGGCATCAAGTACCAGACCTTCTTCAACACCGCCGAGATCGATCCGCAGGCCAAGGTCATCAAGTCGGAGGAAGGCGACGAACTGCCCTACGACCTGCTGATCGGCATTCCGCCGCACAAGGGGGCGGCGGTGATCGAAGAGTCCAATCTGGGCAAGGGCGGCTGGGTCCCGACCAACACCAAGACGCTGCTGCGCGACGGTTCCACCGATGTCTTCGTCGTCGGCGACACCACCAACATCCCGATTTCGAAGGCCGGTTCCACCGCGCATTTCGAGGCCGACACCATCATCGACAATCTCAGCCACCTGATCCAGGAGGGCTGCTGGGCGCGCGACTACGACGGCAAGGTGTTCTGTTTCATCGAGACCGGGCTGAACAGCGGAACCTACGTCTGGTTCAACTACAACACGCCGCCCAAACCGAGCGAGCCGACGCAGATGGTTCACTGGTTCAAGCTGGCCTACAACCGGATGTACTGGCTCTCGGCCAGCGGTCTGCTGTGAGCGGGAGGGATGCGATGGCCGACACGATGATCCTGGACCGCACCGCAGCGCCGGCATCGCCGTCCTCCTTGGACGCGCTGCTCCGCGCCGCGGGAGACGCGATCACCGACGGCATGGTCGAGCGCGCCGCGACCACCGGCGCCAACGCGCTCGAGGTGCTCGACCGGCTGAACGACGAGGACACGCGTGCCGCGATCCTCGCCCTGACCGACGGGCTCACCCGTCTGCACCGTTCCGGTGCCCTGGAGACGGCGATCAACCTGCTCTCGATGCTCCACGCCATGCGCGAGGCGGCCACCGACGGCATGATCGAACGGCTGGTCGTCTTCGTCGAGACGATGATCAGCAATCTGGCGACGGAACAGATCGCGTTGCTCGCCAAGGCGACCGAATACGCCATGGAGGATGCCGTAGCCGACGTGCAGAAGGTGCCGGAGCCGACGATGTTCGGCATCCTGCGCGAACTGCGCAAGCCGGAAACCCTGCGTACGCTGAGCTTCCTCCTGGCCTTCGGCCGCCGCGTTCACGAACGCTCGGAACAATGGGCACACAAGCCGCCGGTGTCGTGAGGGGAAAGGGCGGCTCCGGGATCTCATGCGTTTCTGACCAGTCCGAACCGGCGGCAAAGCAAATGCGGCTGGATCAGATTGGCATCGGCGGCAGGAATCAATCTTGGTGGCTGCACGCCCCTGCCACCCAATGCGTCGAACTAAGCCACTGAAATTCCTCGCATTTTGGCGGATTTTCGATTCTGACGCAACCATCGGGACGTGACAGCGCGGGCCGGGCTTGGGCCGAAGGCGCCGTAAGATCCTGAAACCGCTGGCCGTTCGGGAAAAGGTGGTTGGTGACGCAGGGCATCGACACCAGCGGCCCGGCGGGGCCTCTGGTCTTCGCAGTGCTTGCACCATTCCAGTGCGCATCGGCGACCCTCCTCATGTCCGCGGTGCCCCGCTTACGCTTAACCTAGTATCGGAGAGCGTCGGGAAACCGCCGGCCTCGGCACAAGATCGGATCGACCAGATGGTGGAGCGGCCTACGCGCTTCTTCGAAATGGCGACACAGAAGGGGACACCGGCTCCGGAGTCTCTGGCGGTCCCCTTGTCCATAAGATTAAATTTCCAACATCCGCCTGCGACCGAGCCGCCTTCACGGTGTTCTGGTGTGAAAGGAGATATTACCATGAGAACCCGCCACCCTGCGGCACCGTCTTTGTCACCATTCGCCCGCCCTGATGGGACCTGCCTTGGTCGCCGTCCAGAGGAGGAACACGAGGAGCCGGTGCCTGTCGCGCCGGCAGGAGCCGAGGATCCGCCTGTCGATCCGGCCGAGCCGATGCTTCCGGCCTGATACCAGCCGGACATTTCAGCTCAACCCTGAGGTGAGGTCCGACGCATACCGCCTGATCAGCTTGGCCTCTTCGAGACGAACCGATGCCTGCCCCTCTGCTTTACTTATCAGGCACACCTTCTGTCCGCTCATGAAGAGCATGCGCTCGTGGAGCAACTCGCGGCGCTGCCTCTTCGGGTCTTTGAGTTCCGGGAGTATTTGGGCAAGCGGCGGGTTATCTCTTTTGGCTGGGGGTACGGCTTCAACCTGTTGCAGGGTCGGCACGGACGGAGTGGGAACATAGCATCCCAGCGGTCGACAGCTTGCGCTACTCGGTCACCTTTAGGAGCTTCAAGCCGCACGCGTTTCCGAGCCGATCGGTATGCTTCTCGCCCGGTGCCGCGGTTGCCCGTGTAGCGAAACGGAACGGACCCGGCGCCGATGTTGCAAAGGGGGTCCGATTCCTCACGCGCCGCTTCGGCCGCGGGATGTGATGACGGCGGGCGGCATTCGCTTTGTATGGCACCGCCAAACACCTCAACGGGGCAGGGCTGTTGGCTACGACATCAACCCCATCCATGCAACAGAGCCCAAGGAACCGCTCCGCATTGGGAACGTTGACACAGGCAATACAGGGGAGGGGCGTTGCGACGGGCGTTCATCATAGAACGAGGCTCCGGTCGGGGAGCGGCGATTATCGGTGCACTTCTCGTTCTGGCCTCCTGGGCGGCCCTTGCCAGCCCGGCGACGGTCACCATCGCGTGCAGCGGCATCGGCATCGGCCGCCAATTGTGCGAGGACGGGGCGCAGGCGTGGGCGCAGCGGACCGGAAACCGGGTGCGCCTGATCTCCCCGCCGAAGAGCGCCAGCGAGCAGCTCGCCCTCTACCAGCAGCTGCTCGCCGCCGAGGCCGAGGACATCGACGTCTTCCAGATCGACGTGGTGTGGCCAGGCATCCTCGGCGACTACTTCGCCGACCTGACGCCGTACGTGGACCAGGCCATCCTCGACCGGCACCTGCCGGAGCTGGTGACCAACGCCACCGTCAAGGGACGCCTGGTTGGTATTCCCTGGTTCGCCGACGTCGGCCTGCTGTACGGCCGCGCCGACCTCCTGGAGAAGTACGGGCGGCCGATGCCGCGGAGCTGGGCCGAGCTGGCGGAGACCGCCCGCCTGATTCAGGACAGCGAGCGCGCGGGGGGCAACCCACGCCTGTGGGGCTACGTCTGGCAGGGACGCGCGTACGAGGGCCTGACCGTCAACGCGCTGGAATGGATCGACAGCTTTCGCGGCGGCATCATCGTCTCCCCCGACGGCACCATCACCGTCAACAATCCCCGGGCCGAGCAGGCGCTGGAGATGGCCGCCAGCTGGATCGGCTCGATCACCCCACCGGGCATCCTCAACTACACCGAGGAGGAGGCGCGGGGCGTCTTCCAGTCCGGCAACGCCGTGTTCATGCGCAACTGGCCGTATGCCTGGCCGCTCGCCAACGCCGCTGACAGCCCGGTGCGGGACCGGGTCGTCGTCGCACCGCTGCCCCGGGGCGGTTCCGAGGGCAAACACACAGGCGCCATCGGCGGCGCCATGCTGTCGGTCAGCAAGGGGTCGCGGCACCTTGCGGCGGCCATCGACCTGACCCGGCACCTGGCGTCGCCGGAGGAGCAGCGGCGGCGTGCCATCGCCGGGGGTGCCAACCCGACCATCCCGGACCTCTACGACGACCCCGCGGTGATCGCCTCCAACCCGTTCTTCGCCGAGCTGCGCAATACCATTGGCGACGCTGTCGCACGGCCGGCCCGCGCTACGGGCATGCGCTACAATCAGGTCTCCAACGCCGTCTACACGAGCGTGCACGACGTGCTGTCCGGCCAGACCAGGCCGGCCGCCGCACTGGCCGAGCTGGAGCGCACCCTGGTGCGCATCAGCCGCGGCGGGCGCTGGTAGGGAGGGGAGGATGACCGACGCCCGGCCCCTCAGCCTTCCGCGCCAGCGTCGGCGCATGGCATGGCTGTTCCTGTTGCCGGCGCTGGCGGCCCTGGCCCTGGTTGCCGGCTGGCCGCTGGCGCGCACCGTGTGGTTTTCGCTGACCGACGCTACGCTGGCGACGCTGGACGGCTATGTCATCCTCGGCCTCGCCAACTACTACTGGCTGGCGCTGGACCCGGTGTGGTGGCGCGCGGTGTGGAACACGGCGGTGTTCGCCGCCGTGTCCGTGGCGCTGGAGACCGTTCTCGGCCTGGCGATCGCCCTGATGCTGAACGCCCGCATGCTGGGGCGCGGGGTGCTGCGGGCGGTGGTGCTGATTCCCTGGGCGATCCCGACGGTGGTGTCGGCGCAGATGTGGGGCTGGATGTTCCACGACCTGTACGGCGTGGTGAACGCGGTGCTGCTGTCGCTCGGCATTATCGGCGAGCCGCAGGCGTGGACCGCCGACCCCGACCTGGCGCTGCCGGCGGTGATCGCCGTCGACGTCTGGAAGTCCACGCCGTTCATGGCGCTGCTGATCCTGGCGGCGCTGCAACTGGTGCCACGTGAGGTCCACGAGGCGGCGCGCATCGACGGCGTGAACCCGGTGAAGGTGTTCTTCCGGGTGACGCTGCCGCTGATCCGCCCGGCGCTGATGGTGGCGGTGATCTTCCGCCTGCTCGACGCGCTGCGGGTGTTCGACCTGATGTACGTGCTCACCGGCAACAGCCGCAGCACCATGTCCATGTCGGTGTACGCCCGCCAGTACCTGATCGACTTCCAGGACGTCGGCTACGGCTCGGCGGCCGCCACGTTCCTGGTGCTGGTCATCGCGCTGGTGGTGGTGGTCGCCATCACCGCCGGCCGCGTCCGGCTCGGCGCCGAAGCGCGGCCATAGGAGGAGAGCGCATGCGGGCACGACGCGCCCTTGCCGGTCTCGGCTACTGGCTGCTGGCCGCGGTGGTCGCCTTCTATTCGGCGTTCCCGTTCGCCTGGGCCGTCATCTCGTCGCTGAAGACCGGCAGCGCGCTGTTCCGGGTGGAGCCGTGGCCGACCGACCCGACGCTGGACAATTACGCCGCCATCTTCCGCGAGCAGGCGTTCGGCTGGAACATCCTGACCTCGCTCACCGTCGCCACGGCCAGCGTGACGGTGTCCCTGGCGCTGGCGGCGACCGCAGCCTACGCGCTGGGCCGCGTGGCCTTCCGCGGGCGCGGCCTGGTGCTGCTGACGGTCCTGGGGGTCTCCATGTTCCCGCAGGTGGCGGTGCTGTCCGGGTTGTTCGAGGTGATCCGCCGGCTCGGCCTCTACAACAACCCGGGGGCGCTGATCCTCTCCTACATGATCTTCACGCTGCCGTTCACGGTGTGGGTGCTGACCACCTTCATGCGTGAGCTTCCCCGCGAGCTGGAGGAGGCGGCGATGGTGGACGGCGCCACGCCCTGGATCATCCTCACCCGCGTGTTCCTGCCGCTGATGGGGCCGGCGCTGGCCGCCACCGGGCTCCTGTCCTTCATCGCTGCGTGGAACGAGTTCCTGTTCGCGCTCACCTTCACGCTGACCGACACCCGGCGCACGGTGCCGGTCGCCATCGCGCTGATGACCGGCGCCAGCCAGTTCGAGCTGCCCTGGGGCCGCATCATGGCGGCATCGGTGGTGGTCACGCTGCCGCTGGTGGCGCTGGTGCTGATGTTCCAACGCCGCATCGTCTCCGGCCTGACGGCCGGGGCTGTGAAGGGATAGGGGGCAGGCATGGCCGACGTCCGGCTTTGCGGCGTGCGTAAGTCGTTCGGCCGCGTCGCGGTCATCCACAGCGTGGACCTCGACATCCGGGACGGGGAGTTCCTGGTCTTCGTCGGCCCGTCGGGCTGCGGGAAATCGACGCTGCTGCGGCTGATCGCCGGGCTCGAGGAGGTCACGGCCGGCGACATCGTTATCGGCGGGGTGCGGGTCACCGATCTGCCGCCGGCTCGGCGCGGCATCGCCATGGTGTTCCAGTCCTACGCGCTCTACCCGCACATGAGCGTGTACGAGAACATGGCGTTCGGCCTGACGCTGGCCCGCACCGCGCGCGAGACGGTGGACGAGCGCGTGCGCGCCGCCGCGCGCACCCTGCAGATCGAGGGGCTGCTCGACCGCCGACCGCGTGAGCTGTCGGGCGGGCAGCGGCAGCGCGTCGCCATCGGCCGTGCCATCGTGCGCGAGCCGAAGGTGTTCCTGTTCGACGAGCCGCTGTCAAACCTCGACGCCGGCTTGCGCGGCCAGATGCGCCTCGAGATCGCCCGGCTGAAGGAAGAACTGGGCGCCACCATGGTCTACGTTACCCACGATCAGGTGGAGGCGATGACGCTGGCGACCCGCATCGCCGTTCTGCAAGGCGGCCGTGTCGAGCAGGTCGGCGCCCCGCTCGACCTGTATGAGCGCCCGGCCAACCGCTTCGTCGCCGCCTTCATCGGCTCTCCCGCCATGAACTTCCTGGAGGCCGAAGTGGTGGCGGTGCCCGAGGCCCGAGGTGTTGCCGTGCGTCTGCCCGGCGGCGCGCTGGTGACCGTGCCGGTCGATGCCGCGGGCGCGCCGCCGGGAACCCGGGTGGCGCTCGGCGTGCGGCCGGAGCACATCGTCGCTCCCGATGCCGCCGATGCGGTGGTCGAGGGGCGGGTGTTCGCGGTCGAGCGGCTGGGGGCGGAGGCCTATTGCCATGTCCGGCTCGGGAATGGACAGGCCATCGTCAGCCGTGTCGCCGGAGATGCGCCTGTCCGTACCGGCGAGGCCATGTCGCTGGGGATCGTTGGCCGCACGGTGCATCTGTTCGATGGGGATGGTGTCGCGCTGTCGCGTCTGGATTGAAGTCCTCCGTGCAACATGCTGGTGGTGACCGACTCCGCGGGCCTGAAGGTCGTGGGCAGTGGCGAGTGGCACCTGGAAAAAGACGGCGGCAAAGCGCACACCACGCCGTCGCCGAACGCTGTGGTGATCATCTCACGGTGTGCATCCCCATCCAGCGCGATCGGCACATCCGGATGATCGCCCATCGGGGCCGGCTTGGCTCCTCCAGTGGGCCGTTGGTCATCGGCTGGTCCAGAAGTTGACGGTATAGGGCCGGCATGGCGACGCGCCCTGACCCGATGTACGCCGGCTACCGGTTCCCCGCCGCGGTGATCAGCTACCAGCAAACTGACGGTGCCACCCAGCATCTTCCCGACATCACCCCAATGCGAAAGAAAGGAGCCAAAGCAGCGAGAATCCCAGCAAAAGCATCAGCCCGGCGAACGCCCGGTTCCATTGCCACGAAACCTGGAAGGAGTGGCCCTGAGAGTAGCGCGCGATCACGGTCGCCAGGATCGTGAAGGGGCTGACGCTGAACGCAATCGAATACCCCACGGTGATCGCCAGGATGTGAGGCAGTGGCGCTAGGCCGATCGCCGAAGGCGGCAGTGCCGTGGCGAGAAACAGCGCCGTCATCACCGGGTGGATACCAAGAAGCGACAGCACGAGATTGCAGGTGAGCAGGAATAGGATCCCGAGCGCCGGGCTGCCCACAAGGGGCTGGACCGCGTCGGCGACGCGTTCCACCGGCACAGCGCCACCGATCATCGACGCCATGATGCCAATGCATGCGAAGAATAGGGCCTCGGGCGCCATTCGCGGCAACGACGCGCGGGCGTCGTCCCGCAGCCGTTCCGCCGCTGCCGTGAGCGATCCCGCATCGATGCAGTGCCACATCATGCCGAACACCGGAGCGAGCATGATGATCGCCACAGCGACACTGAACGAGAGCGCATGGTGGAGCAGCAGCGATGCTGAAAGGAACACTCCCATACCGACCAGCAGCGGTGCCAGCAGGTGCCCGAGACTGATCACCTCCTGCAGCACGCCCGACTGCCGGCCGGCGGTGGGACGCCGGGACGGGCCAACGGCGAGGGAGGTTAGCGAGCACAGCAGGCCGGCGGCCAAGCCGAAGGGAGCAATGTCCGGCCAATCCAGGCCTGGATAGAGGGTCAGCAGCAGCGCCAAGTTCCCGAACATCGGGCTCCAGCAGGCCGCAGCCGCAAAGCCGCGGTGGATCGCGCCGAAGACGGCCCGGTTCCAGCCCCCCGAAACCGCCGCCTGTGCGCCGGCGTTTGCGGCTGCCATTTCGCAGAGGAGAACCGAGCCCGCGAAATTGAGCAGAGCTGGGAACAGGTGCGCCGCCACGACGAGGGACAATTCCCCTTGCCGGGAGTCGCGACCGAGCAAATGTTGGGCAACACCGTGGATGGCCGGGCTGCGCCGCGCCGCCCCCGCCAAAAGGGAAACGCTTGCCATCAGGGCGACAAAGGTGCTGCCGATCCCCAATCCTTCGGAAAGACGCACCAGGGGATGGTCGACAAACGGCATGAGCATCAGGCCGACCGCGGCGGCTCCGGCCGACAGGCAGGCCTGCTGCCGTGGAATGCGCTGCCATTCCAAGCCGATGAGGATCACGGACGAACCGGCCACGACCCAGGCAGCCGTCGGCGCCTTGACGAGGGCCAGCACGCACGCCGCAGCGACCAGGACGACCACGCAGAGCACGCTGGCGTCGGAGCGCGGTGTCGGATGGAGCACGGCGGTGTTCACGACGATGCTCCACCCCGTCCCCTACGTCGTGGCGCGCACGATGACGCAATCCAGGGGGCGGCAGCCCTGTCCTTCCGCCAGCACCGCGAGCGGGTTGATCTCCACCTCCCGAACCTGGTCCTGATGGTCGGCGATAAACCGCGAGACCGCGGAAACGACCGCCGCGGCCGCTTCCAGATCACCCTTTGGCCGGCCGCGCCAACCATCCAGCGTCTGGCCCACCTTGGTTTCGCGGATCATCTCCGCGGCCGTCTCCGGCGTGACCGGGGCGAGTCTGATCGCCACGTCCTTGAACAACTCCACCTGCACCCCACCGCTTCCGGCGACGACGACGGGGCCGAACTCGGGATCGACGCGGGCACCGACGAGAAGTTCGGCGACCGGGGAAATCATTTCCTGGACCAGAAGGGAACTCCCGTCGCGGTCGCCAAGCGTCCGGATTTGGGCCAGGAGGTCCTCCGCCACGTCCAGCGCCTCCGCTTCGTCGCGGATGTTCAGGTGGACGAGTCCCAGATCCGATTTGTGGACGATCTCGGGAACGATCGCCTTCATCACCACCGGGAAGCCGATGTCGCGGGCGGCTCGGGTGGCGGCCGCGGCGGTGGTCGTCGCGTGCTCGCGCAGCGCAGGGACGCCGTACGCCGCCAGGACTCTTCGACTGTCGTGCTCCGCCAGAACTCGAGAGCCGCTGGCCGTCAGGGCCGCCCTGGCGGCGGCATGGGCGTCCTCGGAGGGGGCCGGCACCGATGCCGTCGCCTGGGCGTTACTCCACGCCAGACGCCGGGCGATGGCCGTCGCTCCCTCCACGGTTCCGCGCAGGCAGGGAACGTTGTGCCGGAGCGCCATCGCCTCGTAGTCCGGGTGCAGGTCGCCGGAAATGTTGGACAAGGCGACCAAGGGCACGCCGGCCTCCGCCGCCCCTTCGGCAACGGACCCGAGAAGGGTCGCGTAGCGGTTCGCCTGCTGTGCCCCTAGCCCGCGCGGCGAGTCCTGCAACAGGACAATGAGGCCGATGTCGGCCTGCTCACCCAGAGCCCGTGCACAGCGGCGCGCCACACTCGCGTCATAGAGGCCGACCCATGTCAAATCGAGGGGATTGGCGATCGTCGAATACGGCGGCAGCAGCTCGGTAAGAGCGTCACGCGCCGTCGTCACGGGCGGGAACGCCAGCCGGGCCTGCTCGCCGGCGTCGAGCGCCAGCGCGATCTCTCCTCCTGACAGGCTCAGCATGGCCGCCCCGCGCCCCTTCAGGGGGCCTGGAACCGCGGAAAACACCATGGCCGTCTCGATCAGCTCGTCGAGCGAGGAGACCTGAATGGCGCCGGCCTCCCTGAACGCCGCGTCGCAGACCTCCACGCTGCCGGCAACCGCGCCGGTGTGGGCCATCACCGCCTTCTGTCCGCTCGCCGTACGGCCGCTCTTCAGCACGATCACCGGCTTTCCGGCGGCGCGGGCGCGGCGGCAGCCGGCGATGAATTTCTGCGGATGGCGCAGCTGCTCCAGGAAGATGGCGAACACGCGCACGTCGGGATCGTCGATCAACAGGTCCATGTAGTCGGCGACCGTGGTCACCGCTTCATTGCCGGACGTCACCAGATGACTGAGCCCAAGGTGCCTGGCCGCGTTCAGCAGCGCGATGCCGATCGAGCCGCTCTGGACGATGGCGGCCACGCCGCCCCGTTGCGGCCGATCCGGCAGCGACGTTCCGAACAGGGCGGTCTTTCCGGCGAAATTGAGGAAGCCCAGGCAATTCGGGCCGCACACGGCGATCCCGTGCTCGTCGGCAAGCCGCTTCAACTCCGCCTGCCGGGAAAGCCCCTCGGCTCCGGCCTCCCCGAAGCCGCTCGAGAGGATGGCGAGGCCGCCGGCGCCCTTCTCGATCGCCTGGTGCATCACGTCGATGACCTGGTTCTGCTGAACCGCCACGAAGACGGCGTCCACGGTGCCGGGAACCGCCGCCAGCGTCTTGTGGCAAGGCTGCCCGAAGAGGCTGTCGCGGCCCGGGTTCACGAAGTGGACCTCGCCCTGGAAGCCGACGGCCTGCAGCGCCGCCCGCGCGTTGAACCCGGGCCCGACCTTGTCCGAGGCGCCGACGATGGCGACCGAGCGTGGATAGAGAAGGCGGTGGAGCGACATCTTACAGGTCCCGGAACTGCGGGGCGCGCTTCTCGAAGAAGGCGGTCATGCCCTCCTTCGCGTCCGGATGCTCGAAGACCTCCTCGCAGAGTTCCTCCTCGTAGCGCACCATTTCGTCCCACGAATGGCGCAAGCCGTACTGGATGGCCCGCCGGGTGGCCAGAATGGCGGTCGGTGACGCCGCCGCGATCCGCTCGGCCGCCGCACGCGCCTCGGACATCAGGTTCGCGGCGGGAACGACCCGCGACACCAATCCAATGGCGAGCGCCTCCTCGGCGCCGAAGTTCTGTCCCAACAGCAGAATGTCCAAGGCCTTGTTGCGACCCACGAAACGCGGCAGACGCAGGAGACCCATTCCCCAGCTCGGGATGAGGCCGAGATACGCATCGGCCGCACGGAATACCGTGTTGTCGGCCGCGATCCGGAGGTCGCATGTCCAAGCCAACGCGGTCCCGCCACCGATGCAGTATCCGTGAATCGCGGCGACGATCGGCTTGGCGAAGGTCTCCAGACGGTTCAGCGTGCGCCGACCGTATTCGCGGAACGCCTTCGCCGCCCCGGGGTCCTGGAACTGCGACTCCTGCCGCAGATCGCCGCCGGCGCAGAAGGCCCGTTCACCGGCCCCCGTGAAGATGACGCAGCGAACCGACGAGTCCGCTTCGACCCGGTCGAGCGCCGCGTGCAGCGCGTCCAGGGTCCGGGTCGAGATGGGGTTCATCGGCGGGTCGTTGAGCGTGACCGTCGCGATCGGCCCGGTAATTTCAGTCAAGACAAGCTGCTCTTGCATGGAAAATCTTGCCTTTCGATCCATGGGGGTGCGGGAGTGACGGGCTGGTCACGAGCCGTTCCGCTCGGCCTTCTCCGCCTCGGCCCAGAAGACGAACCTGCGGTGCAGGAAGCGAACCATTGCGTGCAGCGCCATGCCCATCAGCGCGAGCAGGACGAGCACGGCGAACATGCCGGCGATGTCGAGGCTGAAGTTCATCTGCATCAGCAGGGTGCCGAGGCCGGCCGTCGCGCCGACGAACTCGCCGACCAGGGCGCCCGTCACGCTGAAGACGATCGCCACGTTGAGGCCGGCGAAGATGAACGGAAGCGCATTCGGAAAGAGGACGATGCGGAACGTCTGCCAGCGCGACGCAACGAGGGAGCGCATCAACTCCAGCTTCTCGGCTTCGACGGTCGAGAAGCCGATGACGGAATTGATGAGGACCGGGAAGAAGGAAATGATCGTCGTGATGGCGATCTTGGAGCCGATGCCGAAGCCGAACCAGACGACGAGCAGAGGCGCCACGGCGACTTTCGGAAGCGACTGGAGCGCCACCAGATACGGCATCAGGGCCCGCTCCAGCATCTCCGACCGCGTGATCACGGCGGCGATCAGGATGGCGGAGGCCGAGCCGAGCACGAAGCCGAGCAGCGCCTCGGTCAGGGTCACCGCCAGGGCGTGCAGGAAGATGCCGCCGACCACGCCTTTCCACAGCGCCACGAACACGGCGGAGGCCGGCGGTATGAGCAGTTCCGGTACGTCGAAGACGTGCGGCAGCGCTTCCCACAGAACGAGAACGACGACGCCGGTGACGAGGGGAGGAGCGATGCGCCGCCAGTTGAGCCGCGGCCAGCCCAGGGCTGCCAGGGTCGCCATGCTCCCGTATCGCGCGCTCAAGCTCATTGCATCCTCTCCGAATGCATGTTTTCGAAATACCCGCGGAGCGAGGCGGCCAGCTCGATGAACGCCGGTTCGTACCGCGACCTGTTGGAGCGCGGTCGCGAGACCTTGACGTCCAGGACATCGGACAGACGTCCCGGCCGCGGCGAGACGACGAAGATGCGGTCCGCGAGGAAGATGGCCTCCTCGATGGAGTGGGTGACCAGAACGACGGTCTTGCGCTGCGCCTCCCAGATGCGAAGGAGTTCGATGTTCATGGACTCGCGCGTCATGGCGTCGAGCGCTCCGAAAGGCTCGTCCATGAGCAGGATCTGCGGGCTGTGCATCAGCGCGCGCGCAATGGCGACGCGCTGCCGCATCCCGCCGGAGAGCTCGGAGGGGAACTTGTCGGCGAACTGGGCAAGCCCGACCAGCTCCAGCAACTCGACCGCGCGGCGTCTCGCCTGGCCGGAGGGCAGGCCGATGACCTCGGCGGGCACCAGGATGTTGTCGATCACCGACCGCCAGGCCAGCAGCACGGGTGATTGGAACACCATGCCGATTTCACGGCGCGGTGACCGGACCGGCGTGCCGGCGATGACCGTCTGCCCCTGGGTCGGCGGGACGAGCCCCGCGATGATCCGCAGCAGCGTGCTCTTGCCGCAGCCGCTGGGACCGACGACGCAGACGAACTCACCTTCCTGAACCTGGCAAGAAATGTCGGCCAACGCCGTGACATGCTCCCCCGAGCGTGTTTGGAATTTCTTCCACACGCCATTGACATCTATGAAATTGCCCATGATGCGTACTCACTTATATGCTTTGGCTTTGGCAACAATGGCGGCTTGATCGAAATCGTTGATCTTGTCGATGAATTGGTCGGTGTAGTAGGTCTTGACGTCCATGGACTTGGACGCGATGCCGCTCTTCAACAGGAAGTCTTGGCTTTCCCGCCATTCGGCTTCCGTGAATGCGCCCCATTTGGGGATCGCCCGTCGGTCGATGCGGTATTTTTCGAGGCGGGCGGACAGCACATGAACCGCCTGCTTCAACGCCACCTCTTCCGGCACGCCGGTCGGTTTCGACTGGGGATAATGTTCCCAGTGGATGCGGACGGCGGCTTCGGGATTGTTGATGGTGAACAAAGTGGCCTTGGCGATGCCCTGCGCCAGCTTCATAGCAACGTCCGGATTCGCCTTCACGAAGTCCTCGTTGCCGATGATCATCAGGCTGAGAAGATCCTTGGTCTCTTCTGTTGTGAAGTGCCGAAAGGACAGCCCGGCGTTCTCAAGCACCGCGTAACCCCAGTCCCAATATCCGAGCGCGTCGACCTGATTGTTTTGCACCGCCTGCGCCGCCTGCGACCCGATGCCGATGGGAAGCCAGCTGACGTCCCGCTCAGGATCGAGCCCGGCTCCGGCCAGCATGGCCTTTGCGAAGGGCACGGCGCCGCTCGACAGGCTGAGGACGCCGATGCGCTTGCCTTTCAACTGCGCCAGTTGGGTGATGCTGCTGTTGGCCGGTACGGCGATCGTGTAGATCGGCTCGCGCGTGTGGTTGTACACGGCGATGATCTTGCCGCCCTGTTGCCTGGCTCCGATGACCGGCTCCACGGTCGGCATCGCGAACTGTGCGGTCCCGGCGGCGACGAGTTGGGTCGCCAGCGTCGAACCATTGACCGGGTTGACCTGGACGTCGAGCCCGGACTCCTTCCAGAACCCCAACGCCGCCGGTACGGACGCGTGAGGCGCCTCGGCGACTGTCGGGGTGGGCGACGTCAGGTTGTAGATGATCTTTTGGGCGCTTGCCTCGGCGGCGCTGAATGCCAGAGCAATCGCGCAACACGTGGCAAGAGATATTCTTGTATGTCGCATTCGCTCATTCCTCCCATGATCTATTGGCCCGCACTTCGGCTAGGCTTCGTTATTGTCTCCAGTGTGGCCACGATCAATTTACGTGGCAAACGAACAATAAGCGTGCGAACTGATTGAGATGAAACGATTTGGGTATGCTGCAACAAAGAGAGCTTATGCCCCGCTTTTTCTTCTCAGCATTTGCAAGCAGGTGTCATGCGCAACCTATGTGCGCCGCACACCCGCCCGCGATTCACCGATATAAATTGTAATGCTTGTCGTTGGGCGGGACCGTCTCGCGCCCCGTGCGCCGGCATGGCCGGCGATCGTCATCGGCAGCGCGCTCTGACTACAACCGCTGGGTCCGAGACGGCTGATGATTGGTCCGCTCGGACCACCGAAGACCGCTTCGAACTGCCGGTAGCTTTGTCGGACGATCGGAATCCTGACTCCCACTTTTGCCGGTTGGCTGTGGGCGGCCCCATCCAGGCGGGAATTGTGCGCCTGCGCGATCGTCATCATCCGATATTCCCTCAGAGTGCGGGCGACTGGGTCAACGCAGGCGGCCAGTCCCCCATGGTGGCGGCAAGCCAGCTAGCTCACAAACGCCAATGATCCTAAGGTACGTATGATAGTATCACCTATCTTATGTGAGATAGGAACACGTTGCAAGACGGAAAATCGGACATGTCATACGGACGGCGCTTGAAGGCTTCCATTGAGGCGGTGGCGTTCCACCTGTCTGAGGATGGGCAGCAAGGTTCACCTGGTTCATCACCTTGAGGCCGATGAGCTGCATCGGCGGTACAAGGACGCGAA
>Ga0196970_1000609_pt1 | contig 38525 bp, 35 predicted proteins | sample S1v_513CmetaG_FD_148672 | JGI IMG/M metagenome (GOLD analysis project Ga0196970, IMG submission 148672) | Soil microbial communities from Anza Borrego desert, Southern California, United States - S1+v_5-13C | ecosystem: Environmental > Terrestrial > Soil > Desert | place: USA: California... | reverse complement strand
GTCGCCACCACCAGCGAGGCGGCGCGAAACCGGCCCTGCGTGGTATCCACGCGGAAACCTTCGCTGCCGCGCTCCACCGCGGTCACCGTGCAATGGCTGCGAATCTGCGCCCCGGCGGCCTGGCATTCGTCCACCAGCAGCTTGACGATCAGCTTGGAGGACACATCGCAGAACAGCTGGCCCAGCTCCTTCTCGTGGTAGGCCACGCCGTGGCGCTCGACCATGGCGATGAAGTCGCCCGGAGTGAAGCGCGCCAGCGCCGACTTGCAGAAGTGCGGGTTGGCCGAGAGGAAGTTGCCAGGGCCGGTGCCGGTGTTGGTGAAGTTGCAGCGGCCACCACCGGACATCAGGATCTTCTTGCCGATCTTGTTGGCATGGTCGATCACCTGCACGCGGCGCCCGCGCTGGCCGGCGGTCAGCGCCGTCATCAGGCCGGCGGCGCCGGCGCCGATGACCAGCACGTCGCAGTCGATCACGCTCATGCCGTGGCGGTGCGCTCGATCGGCACCACGGTGACGCTGCCGGACTCGCCCATCAGTTGCACCTCGCCGTCCTGCACCAGCACGTCCAGGCGCATGCCGCGGCCGATCAGCGCGGCCAGGGCGGCGGCGGTGGCCGGGTCGATCTCGATCACCCGCAACTGCCGGTAGCGCGACAGCGCGGCGCCGTTCTTCTTCCACCAGGTCTCCACCGCCTGGCCGCCATAGGCCAGCACCACGACTTCCCGCGCGCGGCCAATGGCCTTGCGCAGCCGCGCTTCCTCCGGCGTGCCCAGCTCGATCCACTGCTCGATCTCGCCGCCGTAGTCGCGCCGCCACAGGTCCGGCTCGTCCTCGCTGCTGAGCCCACGGCCGAAGGCGAGGCGGTCATCGGCGAACAGGACGAAGGCCAGCAGGCGCAGCATGAGCCGCTCGTCGGTCTCGGAGGGGTGCTGGGCCAGGGTGAGGTTGTGGTTGGCGTAGTAGCCGCGGTCGATGTCGCTGATCTGCAGGTCGGCCTTGCGGACGGTGGCGGTGAGGGCCATGGGGGTTGCCGGGTAAAGGGCGGCCATTCTACGCGCCGCTGGCCCGGGCCCAGCGGCGGGGCAACTGGCCGAATTTGTGCATTCATGCCGGCATTCCTGCCCATCTATGCAAAACTGGAACCGAAAATGGCTGAACCGGTACTAAGATGAATAGGTCAACTGTCGCTTTTTGGCGAAAAGGCGAGTAGTGTTCGCGGCACTGTGTTTGCTAGTGGTCACCGTGAATCGTGGCCGTGCGGTTGATCTCATCCGATCCGCTTCAACGTGTGCGCTTTACCAACGCCTGCAAAACAGTCTCGGCCCCCGGCGTTTCGGTGGTCGCGATCCATTCCATCCAGGAGTTAGTAATGTCTGATCGTCAGAGCGGTGTCGTGAAGTGGTTCAATGATGCCAAGGGTTTCGGTTTCATCACCCCGGAAAGCGGCCCGGACCTGTTCGTGCACTTCCGCGCCATCCAGGGCAACGGCTTCAAGTCGCTGCAGGAAGGCCAGAAGGTGACCTTCGTCGCCGTGCAGGGCCAGAAGGGCATGCAGGCTGACCAGGTGCAGGCGGTCTGATCCCGCCTGCTGCCGCAAGGTAGCCCCGAACGCCGGGAGCGCAAGCTCCCGGCGTTTTTTATTGCGCGCCCACCAGAGCCCGCGCGCGCGATGAGCACACCACGCTGCGGCCGCGGTGGCTAACATCGGTCATCCCCCCGCACGGCCGCCCCCCGATGATCACCGTCCACCACCTCAACAACTCCCGTTCGCAGCGCGTGCTGTGGCTGCTGGAAGAGCTGGCCCTGCCTTACCAGATCGTGCGCTACCAGCGCGACCCGGCGACCCTGTTGGCCCCGGCGGCGTTGCGCGCGGTGCATCCGCTGGGCAAGTCGCCGGTGGTGGCCGATGGCGAACACGTGCTGGCCGAGTCCGGCGCGATCATCGACTACCTCACCGAACGCTACGACACCGAGCGCGTGCTCTCGCCCACGCCGCGCCCGGTTGATTCGCCCGAACGCCTGCGCTTCCGCTACTGGATGCACTACGCCGAGGGCTCGGCGATGCCGCCGCTGCTGCTGACCCTGGTCTTCCAGCGCCTGCGTCAGGCGCCGATGCCGTTCTTCGTGCGTCCCATCGCGCGCAGCATCGCCGACAAGACCATGAGCCGCTTCGTCGGCCCGCAGGTCAAGCTGCACCTGGACTGGATGGAATCGCAACTGGGCGAAACCGGCTGGTTTGCCGGCGAGCGCTTCACCGCCGCCGACATCCAGATGAGTTTCCCGGTGCAGGCCGCGGCCGCGCGCGGTGGTGGCCTGGCCGCGTACCCAAACCTGCGCAGCTTCCTCGAACGGGTGCAGGCACGTCCGGCCTACCAGGCAGCGCTGCAGCAGGGCGGGCCGTTCGCGCTGGCTGGCGGTGCGGAGTGAACCTGCGGTTCGACAACCGTTTCCTGCGTGAGCTGCCGGGCGACGCCGAGCGCGGCCCGCGCGTGCGCGAAGTGCTGGGCGCGCTGTGGTCGGCGGTGGCGCCCACGCCGGTGCGCGCGCCGCGCCTGCTCGGCTATTCGTCCGAAGTGGCCGCCGCGCTGGGCCTGGGCGCCGATGACGTGGCCGATCCGGGCTTCGCCCAGGTGTTTGCCGGCAATGCGCAATGGCCGGGCATGCAGACCTATGCGGCCAACTATGGCGGCCATCAGTTCGGCCATTGGGCCGGGCAACTGGGCGATGGCCGCGCGATTGCGCTGGGCGAGGTGATCGGCATGGATGGCCGACGCCATGAACTGCAGCTCAAGGGCGCCGGACGCACGCCGTATTCGCGCGGCGCCGATGGCCGCGCGGTGCTGCGCTCGTCGCTGCGCGAGTTCATCTGCAGCGAGGCCATGCACCACCTGGGCGTGCCGACCACGCGCGCGCTGTGCCTGGTGGGCAGTGGCGAGGCGGTGGTGCGCGACATGTTCTACGACGGCCATCCGCGCCCGGAACCCGGTGCGCTGGTGTGCCGGGTCGCGCCGTCGTTCCTGCGCTTTGGCAGCTATGAGTTGCCGACCTCGCGCGGCGATGTGGCGTTGCTGCGGCAACTGGTCGACTTCACCCTGGCCCGCGATTATCCAGAACTGCCCGGCAGCGGGCCGGCGCGCGATGCGGCCTGGTTCGCCCAGGTCTGCGAGCGCACCGCCGACATGGTCGCGCACTGGATGCGGGTGGGCTTCGTGCACGGGGTGATGAACACCGACAACATGTCCATCCTCGGCCTGACCATCGACTACGGCCCCTACGGCTGGCTCGAAGACTACGACCCGGACTGGACCCCCAACACCACCGATGCCGCGGGCCGCCGCTACCGCTTCGGCACCCAGCCGCAGGTGGCGTACTGGAACCTCGGCCGCCTGGCGCAGGCGCTGGCGCCGCTGTTCGATGACGTCACGGCGCTGCAGGAAGGGCTGGACCGCTTCGTGCAGCGCTACCGCCACCGCGAGCGCGAGGACACCGCAGCCAAGCTCGGCCTGGCCGAGTGCCGTGACACCGACCTGGTGCTGATGGAAGACCTGCGCACATTGATGCAGCAGGCAGAGATGGACATGACCTTGTGCTTCCGCGGCCTGATCGACATCGACCCCGAGGCGCCAGTGCTGCTGCCGCTGGAAGCGGCCTTCTACGATGACGGCAAGCGCGACGCACGCAGCGCCGAACTTGCGGCATGGCTGCAGCGCTACGCCGCGCGGCTGCGCGAAGACCCGCAACCGGCGGCGCTGCGCCGCGAGCGCATGCGCCAGGTCAATCCGCTGTATGTGCCGCGCAACTACCTGGCACAGGAAACCATCGACCGGGTGGAGCAGGGCGATACCGAGGCCCTCGCCACCTGGCTGGAAGTGCTACGCCATCCCTGCGACGAGCAGCCCGGCCGCGAAGCCTACGCGCGCCGGCGTCCCGAATGGGCCAAACAGCGCGCCGGCTGCTCGATGCTGTCGTGCAGCTCTTGAGCCCCCGTTTCACTCCAACTTCGACGCCATGACTCCCGATCCGTATCCCTGGGCCGCGCACCTGCGCGATATCGCCGACTTCCCCAAGCCGGGCATCGTCTTCAAGGACATCACCCCGTTGCTGGCTGACGGCGCGGCGTTCAGCGCGGCCATCGCGGCGATGTGCGCGCCCTGGCGCGAAGCCGGCGTGCAAGCGGTGCTGGGCATCGAGTCGCGCGGCTTCATTCTCGGCGCGGCGATGGCGCAGGCGCTGGGCTGCGGCTTCGTGCCGGTGCGCAAGCCCGGCAAGCTGCCGGCGCACGTGTTGCGCCAGGAATACGCGCTGGAATACGGCAGCGACTGCATCGAAGTGCATGCCGATGCGCTGGCGCCCGGTGCGCGGGTGCTGCTCGTCGATGACGTGCTCGCCACCGGCGGCACGCTGCGCGCGGCGCTGTCGCTGGCTATGCAGTTGCAGGCGCGGGTACTGGGCGCGGCGGTGTTGATCGAGCTGCCGGCGCTGGGCGCCCGCGCGCGCTGGCCCGCCGAAGTGCCGTTTCAGGCTACGCTGGCGTTCTGAGGGCGCCGACGGTTACAGCTTGCGCACGCGGAACCGCCGCCCCTTGATCTTGCCGGCTTCGAGCTGTGCCAGCGCCTTGCCCACCTGCGCGCGGGCAATGGCGACGTAGGAGCGCGTGGGCTGGATCAGGATCTTGCCGATCGCCGCGCCCGACAGTCCGGCCTCGCCGGTGAGCGCGCCGAGGATGTCACCGGCGCGCAGCTTGTCGGTCTTGCCGCCATCGATGCGCAGCGTGACCATCGGCGCCTGCGGCAGTTGTGGCGGCTTGCCGGTAGCCAGCGGCGTGCGCGGCAACGACAGCGAAATTCCCTGGTCGGCCGCCACCGCCTGCGCGCGCGGCAGCTCGCGCGGCGACACCAGGCTCAGTGCCAGGCCGTGGCGGCCGGCACGCGCGGTGCGGCCGATGCGGTGGCGGTAGCTTTCCACGTCGGTTGGCAGTTCGTAGTTGATCACCGCCGCCAGCGCTTCCACGTCCAGACCGCGCGCGGCCACGTCGCTGGCGACCAGCACGTTGCAGCTGCCGTTGGCAAAACGCACCAGTACTTCCTCGCGGTCGCGCTGCTCCATGTCGCCATGCAGCGCCAGCGCCGAGAAGCCGAACTGTTGCAGCGAGTTGGCGACCTCGTCCACTTCCTTGCGCGTATTGCAGAACACCACGGCCGACTCCGGCGCATGCTTCAGCAGCAACCCGGCCACCGCCTTCTGCCGGTGCGCCGGCTCCACTTCAAAGAACAGCTGCTGGATCTGCGGCGCGCTCTGGCCGCCTTCGATGGTGACTTCCACCGGTTCGCGCAGCAGCTGCCTCGCCAGTTCGCGAAAGGCTTCGGGGAAGGTGGCCGAGAACAGCAGGTTCTGCCGCTCGCGTGCGCAACGTCCGGCGATTTCGCGGATCGGCTCCTCGAAGCCCATGTCGAGCATGCGGTCAGCCTCGTCGAGCACGAAGCAGCGCACCGCGCCGAGGTTCAGCACGCGCTTGCGCGCCAGCTCCTGCACCCGCCCCGGCGTACCGACCACCACTTGCGGGTCGTGCGCCTGCAGCGAGGCGATCTGCGGTTCCAGCGCTGTTCCGCCGGTGAGCACGCTGAGCTTGAGGTTGGGGATGCCGGTGGCCAGCTTGCGCAACTGCTGGCCGACCTGGTCGGCCAGTTCCCGCGTCGGGCACAGCACCAGCGCCTGGGTGCGGATCAGCGCCGGGTCCAGGTGCTGCAACAGGCCGAGCCCGAACGCTGCGGTCTTGCCACTGCCGGTCGGCGCCTGCGCGATCACGTCGCGTCCGTCGAGGATCGGCGGCAGCGCCAGGGCCTGGATCGGAGTGAGGGTGGTGTAGCCGAGCGCATCGATGCCGGCGGCCAATGCCGGCGACAGCGGCAGGGAAGCAAATTGAGTCATGCGGCATTTTCGCACACTGCGTGGGTGGGCCATTGCGCCTTCAGACCGCGGGCTGTTCGCGCGGACTGTCGGGCGGTCGGGGGCAGGGCCTGCCCCCGGCCGCCGCGCGCACAACCCCGCACGCCAGCCAACCCGCGCCTACAGCCGGGGGGGGATTACAATGCCGCATGCCCCTGATCACCCTGCAAAACGTCGACTACAGCGTTGGCGGCCCGTTGTTGCTGGAAAAAGCCGAACTGTCGATCGAACCCGGCGAACGCATCGCCCTGATCGGCCGCAACGGCGCCGGCAAATCCACCCTCATGAAACTCATCGCCGGCGAATTGCGCCCCGATGATGGCGAGATTCGCGTCCAGCAAGGCGTGCGCATCGCCCGCCTGGAACAGGAAGTGCCCGCCGCCGCGGCCGGCAGCGTGTTCGATGTCGTGGCCGCCGGCCTCGGCGAACTCGGCCAGTGGCTGGCCGAATTCCACCACATCAGCCACGCCGATACCTTCGATGCCGACGCCCTGGCCCGCGTCCAGGCCAAGATCGAAGCCGCCCAGGGCTGGGCCCTGGACCGCCGCGTCGCCGAAACCCTGACCCGCCTGGAACTCGATGGCGATGCCGCCTTCGCCCGCCTGTCCGGCGGCATGAAGCGCCGCGTCCTGCTGGCCCGGGCCCTGGTTTCCGCCCCCGACCTGCTGCTGCTCGACGAGCCCACCAACCACCTGGACATCGAAGCCATCGACTGGCTCGAAGCCTTCCTCAAGGGCTGGAGCGGCAGCGTCGTCTTCGTCACCCACGATCGCCGCTTCCTGCGCGCCCTGGCCACCCGCATCGTCGAGATCGACCGCGGCCAGGTCACCAGCTGGCCCGGCGACTGGGCCAACTACGAACGCCGCCGCGAAGAACGGCTCAATGCCGAAGCGCAGGAGAACGCGCGCTTCGACAAGCTGCTGGCGCAGGAAGAGGCCTGGATTCGCCAGGGCATCAAGGCCCGCCGCACCCGCGACGAAGGCCGCGTGCGCCGGCTCAAGGCGATGCGCAACGAACGTTCGCAGCGCCGCGAGCTCGGCGGCAACGTGCGCATGCAGGCGGCGCAGGGCGAGTCGTCGGGCAAGAAGGTCATCCAGGCCCGCGAGGTGCGTTTTGCCTACGGGGCGCGGACGATGGTCGCGGATTTTTCCAGCACCATCCTGCGTGGTGACCGCATCGGCCTGATCGGTCCCAACGGCAGCGGCAAGACTACCCTGTTGAAACTGTTGCTGGGCGAATTGCAGCCGCAGCACGGCGAGGTCGTGCTTGGCACCAACCTGCAGATTGCCTATTTCGACCAGTACCGGGCGACGTTGCGCGAGGACTGGAACGCGATCGAGAACGTGGCCGAAGGCGCGGACTTCATCGAGGTCAATGGCAAGCGCAAGCATGTGCATGCCTATCTGCAGGATTTCCTGTTCACCCCGGAACGGGCGCGCGCGCCGATCACGCGGCTTTCGGGCGGGGAGCGCAACCGCTTGTTGCTGGCGCGCCTGTTCGCGCAACCGTCCAACCTGCTGGTGATGGACGAACCCACCAATGACCTGGACGTGGAAACGCTGGAGTTGCTGGAGGAGCTGCTGGCCGACTATCCGGGCACGCTGTTGCTGGTCAGCCATGACCGCGATTTTCTCGACAACGTGGTGACCTCGACGATGGTGATGGAGGGCGAGGGGCACATCGGCGAATACGTGGGTGGCTACAGTGACTGGCTGCGGCAGCGGCCGGTGGCCGGGGCTGCGGGAGCGCGTGGGCCGGTGGCGGCTGCCGTGCCCGCGCCTGCGAGCGCGGTGGTGCCGGCCAGCGAGGCGGCGCCGGCCAGGCGCAAGCTCAGCTACAAGGATGCGCGCGAGCTGGAGTCGTTGCCGGGGCGGATCGAGGCGCTGGAGGCGAAGCTGGCGCAGATGACCGAGGCAATGAACGACCCGGCCTTCTACCAGCGCGACAGTGCGGCGATGGCAGCGCATACGCAGGAAATGGCGGCGGCGCAGGCGGAGCTGGATCAGGCGTATGCGCGGTGGCAGGAACTGGATGGGTGAGTGGTCAGCCGTCGTAGGAGCGGCTGTAGGAGCGGCTTCAGCCGCGACCGCCACCCGATAGCTCGCGACTCCGCCGGTCGGGGCTGAAGCCCCTCCTACAGTGGCCCCAGCAGATTCCCCACGGTGGCCCCAGCAGATTCCCCACGGTAGCCCCAGCGGCTCTCCCACAATGGCCCCAGCAGAATCGCCGACAGCCGCCGCAGCCGGCGCCGCACACTAATGCAGCGGCGCAGCTTCATCCTCCAGACAAACAAAGGCCACGAACGCCACCCCGGCCGCGGCCCAGGCGTTGGCCGCCTCGTCCAGGACATCGAGGAAAGTGTGGAAATCCTCGCCCGCATTGCCACGCAACGCGTCGGCCGCTTCAAGCAGCAGCGCATAGCCACCAGCAGGCAGCCACGACAGATCGCGCAGGCTGTCGGAGAGCGCATCCCAGTTCATGCCATTGCCGTGCGGGAAATCCAGCTGCACCGCCAACCGCGCCAATAGCGTGCGCTTGCTCGCGCAGCCAGCCAGGTCCACGCGCAACACGCGCAGGCCGGCATCGCGGGCCAGGGCGGCCATCGTGTCCAGCGCGGCCGGGTCGATGCGGTATACGCCGGACTGCGCCGGGTCGGCCAGGTCCAGGTCGAAGTGCGCGCTCATGGCTGCTGCGCCTGCGCCGGCACGCTGAAGCTGCGGAAGCTGTCGTAGTGGTCGTCGCTGTAGTACCAGATTTCGACCGGGTCACCGCCGGTCACGATGCGTCGCGCGCCGCGGTGGGCCAGCCCGGGTGTGTCGACGGTGTACTCGCGGTAATAGCCGCGCGGGCGTTGCGGCAGCCGGCCCTCGCGGTTGCCGAAGACGCTGCCGTCCTGGCGATACGGATAGGGGCCGCCGCGCTGGATCAGTGCGATGACCGGCCTGGCTTCGGCGGGCAGGAACGGCGGCAACGCCGCATTCGGCGCCGGCGTGCTGCGCGGCGGAGTGGCCGTTGCCGGGGCTTGCGCGCCGGTCAGCGCGGGCGCGAACTGCGGGTGTGGCTGCTGCACGCTGCGCAGCGCCCACAGGCCGCCGATGAGCAGCAGCACGGCGACGATCAGCAGGGCGGGTTTGCGCATCATCGGGACGGGTTCCTGCCGGGCCAAGGTCGCAAGTATGCGCAGGCTTGCCTGTTGAGCGCTGAACAAAGCGCGGTTCACGCCGGGGTAACCAGGGGCTGCGGCATGGTTGCGGCCTCGCCGGTTATGCCGCGGGGGCCGGACGGGACGCTGCATCCCCGGCCGTGCACTTGGTAAGCGCCCGCCGCATCCTTAACATTGTCAACGCAACGTCCGCTCTGCCGCGGACGAGAGAGTCAGGAGACCCCGCATGGCCTACACCCTCCCCAAGCTGCCCTACGCCTACGACGCGCTTGAGCCGAACATCGATGCGCAGACGATGGAAATCCATCACACCAAGCATCACCAGACCTACATCAACAACGTCAACGCCGCGCTGGAGGGCACCGAGTACGCCGACCTGCCGGTCGAGGAACTGGTCTCGCGCCTGAAGTCGCTGCCGGAAAACCTGCAGGGCCCGGTGCGCAACAACGGCGGCGGCCATGCCAACCACTCGCTGTTCTGGACGGTGATGTCGCCGCAGGGCGGCGGTGAGCCGGTGGGCGAAGTGGCCAAGGCGATCGAGCGCGACGTCGGCGGCTTCGAGAAGTTCAAGGAAGCCTTCACCAAGGCCGCCATCAGCCGCTTCGGCTCGGGCTGGGCGTGGCTGAGCGTGACCCCGGACAAGAAGGTGGTGGTCGAAAGCACCGCCAACCAGGACAGCCCGCTGATGGAAGGCAACACGCCGATCCTGGGCCTGGACGTGTGGGAACACGCCTACTATCTGAAGTACCAGAACCGCCGCCCGGAATACATCGGCGCGTTCTACAACGTGGTGGACTGGAACGAGGTCGAGCGCCGCTACCAGGCCGCCATCGCCTGAGGCAAGCGCACCGCTTGGTCGTGACAAAGGCCGGGTTCGCCCGGCCTTTGCTTATCCGCGGCAAGCCGCTCTCAGGGCGCGGCGACGGTCGGACCCAATACCTGCAACGTGGCAATCAGGCCGCGCGCACGCGGACCATCGGCACTGGGCAGGCGCAGCGCGGCCAGGCGCAGCACGCGGAAGCTGTCCCTGCGCAGCAGGATATGGTCGTTGCCGGTGATGCCCGGTTCGGCGGCGTTGCCCATCTCCAGTGGCGACTGCCGTGATTCGCGCGCGGCCGGCAGGCGCGCTTCCTGGTATTGCCCATCCAGCGCGGCCAGTTCGGCGGCGCCGGCGGCGCAGGCGAAATCGCCGAGCAGCACGGTGGGCAGGCCGTCGTCGGTCACGTCCATCCAGCGCAGCAGGTTGACCACCTGGCGCGCACGGATCAAGCCGTCATCGCTGCTGGCCGCGCCCGGGTGCAACTGGGTCACGTAGGCGTTGACCGGCAAGCCGGCCACGTCCAGCCGCACCATGCCGGCGGTGCTGGCCATTTCAAACGGATGCAGCAAGGTGACCGCATCGGCGCTGACCGGTTGCCGGGTGAGCAGGGCATTGCCCTGGCGGCGCGGGCGGCTGGGCGGGTCAGCGCTGATGAAGCTGCAGCCGTAGTCCAGCTGCGCCGCCAGCCAGCAGGCCTGGTTCGGCATTTCCGGGGTCTGCTCGACATCCTGCAGCGCGACCACGTCGGGCTTGAGCGCGCGCAGCGCTTCGACGATGCCATCGCGATGTGTCAGCCAGCGCGCCTGATCGGGCGCGAGGCTGAAGGTCGCCACGGTGAGCACGCCGTCGCCGGCGGCTGGCGGCAACGCCACCGGCAAACCCGGCGCATGCGCCTGCGCCCAGCCGCCGACCAGTAAGGTCGGCAGCCAGCTCCAGCGTGCGATGCGGCGCAGGGCGTGTGGGGACATGCGCCGATGCTAGCGCGTCAGGGTGCAGGCGCCGTGCAGGCGGTCGCGTCGGCGCAGTCGATCGCCACCGTGGCCGCCGGCAATTCCACCGATGCCTGCGCCACCGGCGCATCGGCCGCCTGCGCCAGGGTGACCTGGTAGCTGCCGGCGGCAATGCGCCACTGCTGTGCGGCGGTGTCGAAGCTGGCCAGGGTGCGCGGCTCAAGTTCCACTTCCAGGCGCTGGCTCTGCCCGGGCTGCAAGCTGACCTTGCGCCAGCCGGCCAGGCGCAGCGGCGCCGGCGCCCCGTCCGGCAGGCGCACGTACAGCTGTGGCACGGCGGCACCGGCGCGCTGCCCGTCGTTGCGCACATCGAAGCTGGCGAACACCCGCGTGCCGTGCACGGCCACGGCGAGGTTGTCCAGGTGCCAGCGCGTGTACGACAGGCCGTGACCAAACGCGAACTGCGGGCGCAGGCCGCGCGCAGCAAACCACTTGTAGCCGACGTTGGCGCCTTCGATGTCGTAGTCCACGGTGGCGGCGGCTGGCTGCGCGGGCTTGAAGCCGAGGCCGGGAATCTGTGGGCGCGGCAACTGCGATTCGTCCACCGGCCAGGTCACCGGCAGGCGCCCGGAAGGATTGGCCTGGCCGCTGAGCAGGTCGGCGATGGCCGGGCCGCCACCGATGCCCGGGAACCACGCCTGCAACAGGCCCGGCACGCGCGACAGCCAGGGCAGGCGCACCGGGCCGTTGGTTTCCAGCACCACCACGGTACGCGGGTTGGCTGCGGCGACTGCTTCGATCAGTGCATCCTGGCCATCGGGCAGGCGCATGTCCGGCAGGTCCACCGACTCGGCGGCCCATTGCGTGGCAAACACGATCGCCACCTGGGCCTGGGCGGCCAGGCGCGCGGCGGCGACGCGGTCGCGGCCATCGAGGTAGTCGATGCGCGCCTGCGGGAAGCGCTGGCGCAATGCCTGCAACGGCGAGGAGGGATGGAACATCACCGGGCCCGGCCAGGTGGTCGGGGCCACGCCGGGCACGGCGTTGGTGCCGAGCGCGGTCCAGCCGACCATGGACGAGCCGCCGCCGCCGATCACGCCCTTGTCGGCATGCCCGCCGATCACCGCGATGCGCTGCACGTCGGCGGCAATCGGCAGCACGCCGCCTTCATTGCGCAGCAGCACGCTGCCTTCCTCGGCGACCTGCTGCGCGGCGCGCAGGCCGGCCTCGGTGTCGATGGGGCCGCGCTGCGGCGGGTGGTCGAAGGCGCCAGTGGCGAAGAAGGCATGCATGATCCGCCGCGCCATGTCGTCCAGCCGCGCCTGCGGCACCACGCCTGCGGCGACCGCCATGCGCAGCGGCTGGTCGAAGTACACGGCCTTGTCGAAGGTTTCGCCAGCGGACTGCTGGTCGAGCCCGGCCAGCGCGGCCTTGGAGCCGCTGTGCACGCCGCCCCAGTCGGACATCACGTAGCCGGACCAGCGCCACTGCTGCTTGAGGATGCGGTTGAGCAGTTCGTCGTGCTCGCAGGCATAGATGCCGTTGATGCGGTTGTAGGCGCACATCACCGAGCCCGGCTCGCCGATGCCCAGGGCGATCTCGAAGGCCAGCAGGTCGGACTCGCGCATCGCCTGCTCGCCGATCTGCGCGCTGTGCTTGTCGCGCGCGGTCTCCAGGTCGTTCATGGCGTAGTGCTTCATCGTCGAGACCACGTGCTCGGCCTGCACGCCGCGGATCGATTCGCCGACGATGCGCCCGGCCAGCAACGGATCTTCGCCGGCATATTCGAAGTTGCGGCCGTTGCGCGGATCGCGCTGCAGGTTGACGCTGCCGGCCAGCAGCACGTTGAAGCCCTGCTGCCAGCTTTCGCGGCCCATGGTGCGGCCGCCCTCGTAGGCGAGCGCGCGGTTCCAGGACGAAGCCAGGGCCAGGTTGGACGGCATCGCAGTGGAGACATCGCCCTGACGCATGCCGCCGGGGTTGGTCACGCCCACGCCGGCATCGGCCAGCTGCTGCGCCGGCACGCCAAGGCGCTCGATCGCCGGGACGTAGCCGGCCGAGCCCAGTGCCAGCGACGGGCGCTTGTCGCCGATGCCGAAGTAGCTGCGCACCATCTGGAATTTTTCGTCCTGGGTCATCGCCGCGACCAGCAGTGCTGCGCGCCGCGCCGGGGTGAGCGCGCGGTCGCGCCAGGGCTGCGCCGCAGCCGCGGGCTCGCGCAGGCGCACCGTGGTGAGCACGCCGTAGTGGTCGGAGGCGCGAACGCCTTGCTTGTCGCGTTGCTGGAACAGACGCTGGCTGTCGAGCACCTGGAAACGCTCGCGCTGCACGAACAGGTGATCCACGCGCAGCGGCGGCGCGCTGGCTGGATCGAGCGTGGTATCGGCGGCCCGGTCGCGGCCCGGGTGCACGGCGCGGTAGCCGTCCTCGAAACCGCTGCCCAGGGCAGCCAGTTCCGGGGCTTCGCTGCTGGCGTTGAAATCACCGGCCAGCAACACCGGGATGCCGTCGGACTGGCCCGTCATCCAGGCCAGCAGATCGCCAAGTTGTTCGCCGCGCATGGCGGCGCCGGCGGGCGTCTGCTCCCACTGCAGATGGGTGACATAGGCATCGACCACGCGGCCGTCGATGTCCAGGCGCGTGCGCAGCGCGGTGCGGCTGTCGGCGAGCGGGCGCAGGCGGATTTCGGCCGCATCGAGCACGCGGTGCCGGGTGAGCAGGGCGTTGCCGTAGCGCATCGGGCTGCCGACCGGATCGGTGCTGACGAAGCGCCACTGATAGCCGAGTGCGTCGGCCAGCCATTGCGCCTGGTTCTGCTGGCCTTCGCGCTGAATCACCTCCTGCAGCGCGATCACGTCCGGGCGCAGACGTTGCAGGGTTTCCAGAATCTGCACGCGGCGCCGCGGCCAGTCTTCGCGGTCGTGGTAGAGATTGAGCGTCAGTACGCTGAGCTCGGGACCTTGCGCGGGCGCGGCGGTGGATGCAGTGCCGGCAGGCGCTTGCGGCGCAGCCGCGGCGTCAGTGGAGGGGACGAGGAAGGCGAGCGCGAGCAGGCAGCCAGGAAGGCGTGAAATCGTTTTCATCGGCGGGCGTGCTTGTGGTGGGGGAGGGAAGAGGTCATCAGGCATCAGTCGTGGGGAGTGGGGTAACGGACGCTCAGTCGAGCGCGCGTTCGCTGCGCATCACCGGGTACAGCCGGTAGCGCTCGTCCCAGGCGGGGTGGCGGCGATAGAAGAAGTCCAGGCGCGCACGCGGGTCGGCGGCGAAGGCGGCGTCCTCGCGCACGCGGCGCTCGAACTCGGCCTTCAATGCCGGATCGTCGGCCAGCATCTTCTCGGCGACATCCTCGGCCACATAGGCTTCCATGTATTCCTTGCGCTCGAAGGCGTTGTTGAACTCGCCCCATTGCAACAGCGAATCGGGGGCCTGCGGTTCGAGCAGGGCCATGACCAGGCGCGCCTGTGGCTGGGCGATGGGCACGAACAGCGCGCCGGCACCCACGGCGCGCGATTCGTCGCGCCACTGGCCCTGCACGCTCAGGCGCTGATGCCCTTCCACCGACTGCGCGGCAAAGTCGGCCTGATCCGCGCGGAAGGTCTGCAATGGCAGTGAACCCTGCGCGCCCAGCACCTGGAAGGCGATGCCGTGCTGGCGCAGTTTTTCACCAACCCAGGCGGCGTGCGCGGCGGGCACCACATAGCCGCCGCGCGGCGCGGTCACTACCACGCTGGGGCGCACGTCATCGCGCAGTGGCAGGTGCCAGAGCTGCGGGGTGTTCTCGTCGTAGCGGGTCATCAGCGCGCCGGACACCGGCGAGGGCGTGCGCGTGTAGGCGTAGCCGCGGAAGTCGACCTGGCGTACGCGGTCGCTGGCCTTGTAGTCCAGCGCCACCGGCTGGCCGCCGAGGTTGGCGCGGTCGGCCGCGGCTGCATCGGCGCGCCACTGCCGGCCATGGCGGGCGGCCTGCTCCAGCACCGAGACGATGGTGTTGCGGGTGATCCGCACGCGCTGCGGATAAGGCTTCCACGAGTGCGTTTCGACCAGCATGCCGAAGCGGTTGCGCAGCTGGAAATAGCCGTGCGAGAAACGCGGCGGCGGCACGCTGTCCTCGAAGCCGGAAGACGGGTCGTCATCGACGACAAAAGAAGGGTAGTACGGCAGCGGCAACGAGCCCTGCCGGGCGAGGTCGGCGATCACCGCGCCGCGCAGCGCCTTGCCGTCCGCGCCAAGCCGCGCGTCGCCGGCATGCACCGGTTCGACCTGGATGGAGACATCGTGCTCGAACTGCGCGCCATCGGTGGCGTGCAGGTCCACGTAGAGCAGCGGGTCCCACTGCTGCACCAGGCGCAGCATGGCCTGCATTTCCGGCGCGTCGGCCTTGACGTAGTCGCGGTTGAGGTTGAGGTTCTGCGCGGTCACGCGCCAGCCCATCTCGCGCGGGCCGCGCTGGTTGGGTCGGTTCCAGGCGCCAAAGCGCTCATGGCCATCGACATTGAACACCGGCAGGAACAGCCACACGACCTTGTCCAGCGTGCCGCGCGAGGCCTCGCCGTCGAGCAGCTGGCGCAAGGCGAGGAAGCCGGCGTCCTTGCCATCGATCTCGCCGGCGTGGATGCCGCCCTGGATCAGCACCACCGGCAACTTGGCTGCCGCGGCGGCGGCGGGATCGAGCGCACCGGCCGTGGACACCGCCAGCGCCTTCATCGGCCGGCCCTCGGGCGTGGTGCCGAATTCGATGCAGCGCACCGCAGCCGGATAGCGCGCGGCAAACGCTTCGCAGAGCGCGATGACTTCCTCGTAGCGGCCGGTATCGACGAACCCGCTGCGCTCGGACACCGTAGTCAATGCCGGTGACGCGGCAGCCGCTGGCAGGGCCAGGGCACAGAGCAGGGCAGTGGCCAGCGCGGTGGGAAAGCGCATCCCGGGGTTCCTGGAGCAAGGATGAACACGCGAGCCTAAGCGAATGTGTCGCGGCGGCCAAGCTGCGCTGCGGCGAAGGCAGGCAATACAGCCCGCAGCCAGCAGCGCCCCGCACCACAATGGGGTAGGCTTTCGATTTACCCGATCGAATCCCACGATGACGACCCTGACCCCGGCCGCCACCGCCCCCGCGCGCACGCCGCGCCAGATCCTTTTCATCATCGGCAACGAAGCCTGCGAGCGTTTCAGCTTCTACGGCATGCGTAACGTGCTGGTGCAGTTCCTCATCACCTCGCTGCTGCTGCAGGAAGTGACCGCGCCCGGACGCGAGGCCGAAGCCAAGCACATCCTGCACAGCTTCATGATCGGCGTGTACTTCTTCCCGCTGCTCGGCGGCTGGCTCGCCGACCGCTTCTTCGGCAAGTACAACACAATCCTCTGGTTCAGCCTGGTCTATTGCGCCGGCCACGCCTGCCTGGCGCTGTTCGAGGACAGCCGCAACGGCTTCTTCCTCGGTCTGGGCCTGATTGCCTTCGGCGCCGGCGGGATCAAGCCGCTGGTGGCCTCCTTCATGGGCGATCAGTTCGACCAGACCAACAAGCATCTGGCCAAGCTCGCCTTCGACGCCTTCTACTGGATCATCAACTTCGGCTCGCTGTTCGCCTCGCTGCTGATCCCGCTGGCCCTGAAGAACCTCGGCCCGGCCTGGGCCTTCGGCATTCCCGGCCTGCTGATGTTCATCGCCACCTTCGTGTTCTGGCTCGGCCGCAAGCGCTACGTCCATGTGCCGCCGCCGCCGCATGACCCGCACGGCTTTGCCCAGGTCGTGCGCACCGCGCTGCTCGCACATGCACCGGGGCAGGGCCGCCCCGGCCTGGCTCTGGCGGGCGTGGCCGTGCTGCTGGCCGTGGCCAGCTTCGCTCTGGTTGGCAGCCTCGGCATCGTGATCTGCCTGTGCCTGGCGCTGGTGTTCCTGCTGGCCGGCGTCGGTGGCGGCGCGTGGTGGCAGCTCGAACGCGCCCGCGGCACGCATCCTGATGCCGCCGTGGATGGCGTGCGCGCGCTGTTGCGCGTGCTCGTCGTGTTTGCCCTGGTCACGCCGTTCTTCTCGCTGTTCGACCAGAAAGCCTCGACCTGGGTGCTGCAGGGCCGCGAGATGGTGATGCCGGCCTGGTTCACCGCTTCGCAGATGCAGGCGCTCAACCCGCTGCTGGTGATGCTGCTGATTCCCTTCAACAATCTGGTGCTGTACCCGTTGCTGCGCCGCCTCGGCCATGAGCCCACGGCGCTGCGCCGGATGACCGCCGGCATCGCCTTCAGTGGCCTGGCCTGGGTGGTGGTCGGCGCGATCCAGGTGCAGATGGACGGCGGCGATGCGATGCATATCGCCTGGCAGATCCTGCCCTATGCGCTGCTGACCTTCGGCGAGGTGTTGGTGTCGGCCACCGGCATCGAGTTTGCCTACAGCCAGGCACCAGCCTCGATGAAGGGCGTGGTGATGAGCTTCTGGTACCTCACCACCACCGTCGGCAACCTGTGGGTGCTGCTGTCCAACGTGGCGGTGCGCAATGACACGGTCACCTCGCACATCGGCAGCACCGGCCTGAGCGAAACCGCGTTCCTGATGTTCTTCTTCGCCGGCTTCGCGTTCCTGGCGGCGCTGGCGTTCGGGCTGTACGCACGCCGCTACCGCGCCGTCGATCATTACCGTCCCGCCTGACCCCCTCTGCCAGAGCGCCACCGAGCCGATGTTCACCCTGATCCTGATCGCCATGACCGCCATCTCCTCCTGGATGGCGTTCAACAACCGCAAGCTCGCCGACCGCATGGTGCTGTGGCCGCCGGCCATCGCCCGCCAGCGGCAGTACGACCGGCTGGTGTTGTACGGCTTCATCCATGCCGACTGGGCGCACCTGCTGTTCAACATGGTCACCCTGTTCTTCTTTGGCCGGCACATCGAATTCGTGATGGCGCAGATCACCGGCACCTGGCTGACCTATCCGCTGTTCTATCTGGCCGCGCTGGTGGTCTCGATCCTGCCCAGCTATCTCAAGAACCAGGACAACCCCAACTATTTCAGCCTCGGCGCGTCCGGCGCGGTGTCGGCGGTGATGTTCGCCTACATCCTGCTGGAGCCGTGGACCAAGCTGTTCCTGTTCTTCATTCCGATCCCGATTCCGGCGATCTTCTACGCCGTGTTCTACGTCGGCTACAGCATCTGGATGGATCGGCGCGGCAGCGACAGCATCAACCACAGCGCGCACCTGGCCGGTGCCGCATTCGGCGTGCTGTTCATGGTGGCGATGGCGCCGGCGGTGGTGCCGCTGTTCCTGCGGCAGATTTCCGGCGGCGCGAACTGATGGGGGAACCGCCCGCCAACGCGGGCGGACGGCCCCCCTTGACCGGCTCAGGCCGCGGTGCGGTTGAACACTGCTGCGATCCTGCCTTCCTGCTCGGCATAGGCCAGGCGCAGGCGCTGGTAGACCTCGCTGGTGAGCTGGTCGAACTCGTGGCCCTGGGTGTGGCCATTGACTGCCAGCTGGTACAGCCCTTCGAGCAATGAACTGTCGGGATCGCGCGGGTTCGCGTGGGTGTCGATGCTCACGATCGGTACCTCTCCTTCAGTGTTTGTGACGAAAGCTGCAAATCCCGTGCCAACGCGGCAGAGGTTCTCGCAGCTGTTAGCGGCCGTTCCGCGCGCGACTTGAGGACCGAAAGTGACGCGGCGCGTCGGCATGCGGCGTGCGGCTTCACGCCGGGGTCGCGCGGCGCTGGAGACAATGCCGCCGGGATGAAAGGGGCAGCACATGACTGACGAAACCGGACTGGCGATCCGCCATGACGCGGCGGCGCAGCGCTTCGTGGCGCAAGTCGATGGCCACCAGGCCGAACTGGACTACGAGCTCGCGCAAGGCGTGGTGCGCATCGTGCACACCGGCGTGCCGGCGGCCATCGGCGGCCGTGGCGTGGCCGCCGATCTGGTCCGCAATGCGCTGGAATTCGCCCGCGCCCAGGGCTACAAGGTGCGCCCCGATTGCGCGTATGCAGCGGCATATTTTCAGCGTCACCCGGAACAGCAGGACCTGCTCGGCTGAGCGGGGCTCACATTGAAGGAGTCGAAGATGCAGTGGTTTGCAGCAGGCAGGGCAGGGATGCGGGGGCCGGCAATGACCCGGGCCGCGCGCGTGGCAATGGTGGCGGTGGCCTGCACCCTGGCCGCCTGCCAACCCGATCGCCCGGCGCCGGCCGCCGCGGACAAGGCCGCCCCGGCCCTGGACAACGCCCCGGCCAGCGCGCCGCCAGCGGCGGCCCCGGCCGCGCTGCAGGACGTGATCGAGCGTGATCCGCGCTATGTGGTCGGCATCAGCTACCCGCCGGGCCTGGCCCGCCACGCCGGCCTGGCCGAGGCGGTGCAGCAGTACGCCACTGCCGCGCGCGCGGAGTTGATGCAGGCGGTGGAAGGCCTGGGCAACGACAAGCCGAGTGCGCCGTACGAGCTGTCGCTGGCCTTCGAGCAGGTGCTCGATACGCCGGACATCGTCGTGGTGGCCGTCGATGGCGGCCGCTATACCGGCGGTGCCCATGGCGAACCGCTGGTGGCCCGCTTCGTCTGGCTGCCACGCAGCCAGCAGATGCTCACCGCCGACAAGCTCATCCCCACCCGCGAAGGCTGGGAAACGGTGGGCCAGTACGTGGCCGCGCAGCTGCGCGATGCCGCGCGCAAGCGCGCCGAGGCCGACAAGCTGCCGCCGGCCGATGCCGAGGCGCTGCTGAAGAACGCCGACAAGATGATTGCCGAAGGGACCACCGGCGACCCGGCCAATTTCCAGCAGTTCGTGCCGCTGCTCGATGGCGCAGGCAAGATCGCCGCGCTGCGTTTCGTGTTCCCGCCATATCAGGTCGGGCCGTATTCGGATGGCACCCAGAGTGCCGACGTCCCGGCCGGGGTCTTGCGTCCGCTGGTCGCCCCGGAGTACACCGCACTCTTCGCCCAGTAGCGGAAGCCGCCATGCCCGAACGCCTGCGCCAACGCGTCCTAGGATTGCTGGCCGAGGCCGGCGTGGAAGTGGGTGGCCGCCGGCCGCAGGACATCCAGGTACACGACCCGGACTGGTACGCGCGGGTCCTGGCCCAGGGCTCGCTGGGCCTGGGCGAGAGCTACATGGATGGCAGCTGGGACGCCAACGCGCTGGACGTGTTCCTGCTGCACCTGATGCGCGCGCGGCTGGACGAGCGCGTGCATGGTTTTGGCGAGATCGGCGATGCGCTGCGCGCGCGCCTGTTCAACCTGCAGGCCGGACACGGCAGCTACGAGGTCGGCAAGCGCCATTACGACCTGGGCAACGACCTGTACCAGTCCATGCTCGGCCGCCGCCTGGTCTACAGCTGCGGCTACTGGGCCCAGGCCAGCGACCTGGACGCCGCACAGGAAGCCAAGCTCGACCTGATCTGCCGCAAGCTCGGCCTGCGCCCGGGCCAGCACGTGCTGGACATTGGCTGCGGCTGGGGCGAAGCGCTGAAGTTCGCCGCCGAGCGCTATGGCGTCAGCGGTGTGGGCATCACGATTTCCAACGAGCAGGCGCAGTTCGCGCGCGAACTGTGTGCCGGCCTGCCGATCGAGATCCGCCTGCAGGACTATCGCGAACTGGACGAGACTTTCGACGCGGTGTTCTCGGTCGGCATGTTCGAGCACGTCGGCGAGAAGAACTACCGCCGCTACCTGGAAGTGGCACGGCGCTGCCTGCGCCCGGAAGGCCTGTTCCTGCTGCATACCATCGGCACCAACATCAGCCGCCACCGCACCGATCCGTGGATTGCGCGCTACATCTTCCCCAACTCGATGCTGCCCTCGATCCGGCAGATCGCCGAGGCCGCCGAAGGCCTGTTCGTGATGGAGGACTGGCACAACTTCGGCGCCGATTACGACCGCACCTTGCAGGCATGGCGCAGCAATATCGAAGCAGCCTGGGAGCGGCTGGACCCGGTCCGCTACGACGAGCGCTTCCGGCGCATGTGGCGCTTCTACCTGGCCGCGTCAATGGCCAGCTTCCGCTGCCGCCATTCGCAGCTGTGGCAGCTGGTGCTGTCGCCGGACGGAGTGCCGGGCGGCTACCGCTCGCTGCGTTGAGGGCAGGCGCGGCGTTCCAGTGGCGGAACACGGTAATTCATCCCGATATTGTTCAAAAGTGTAATATATGGGCCTGAGCTACCGGCAGAGCCCCCATGAGCAGCTTTGAACCCACCGAAAGGCGCCTGGCCGTCACCTGCGAACGCTACCCGGCGTTTCCGCGCGAACCGGCGGTGCTGGTGCGCCTGATCAAGCAGCTGTACAAGCGCATCCACGCCAACGCCAACAGTCTGCTCAAGCCTTATGGCATCAGCCATCCGGAATACGACGTGCTGATGATGATGTACGGCACGCCGGACCAGTCGCTCAGCCCTTCGGAAGTGGCAGAGGCGGCCGGCGAGAAGTCGGCCAATGTCACCCGCCTCACCGACCAGCTCTGCGAGAAAGGCCTGATCCGCCGCAGCGGCAACGAGGAAGACCGGCGCAAGGTCGTGCTGACCCTGGAGCCGGCCGGCGTGGCGCTGATCGAACGCATGCTGCCGGAAATCTGCGAGCTGCTCGACGCCGAGGTCGGCGGCATGGCCGAAGCCGAACAGCTGCGGCTGGAAAAACTGCTGAAGAAGATGCTCGACGGCATGGACCGCCTGTAATCCACCTGCGTACCGCCCCCACACCCATGTCCGCCCCCACACTCCCGGCCGCCGCTGCGCGGCGCGAGGCGCTTTGGCAGTTCCTCCGCGAGGAGGGCGATGCCTGGCTGTTCATCGCGCGCACCGTGCTGTCCTACTTCATCGCCCTGTGGCTGGCGATGCGCCTGCAGCTGCCTTCGCCCAACACCGCGGCGATGACCACGATCATCGTCATGCACCGGCAGTCGGGCATGGTGCTGGCCAAGAGCTTCTATCGCGTCATCGGCACGCTGGCCGGCGCGCTGGTGGCGCTGGCCATCGTCGCTGCATTCCCGCAGCAGCGCACCCTGTTCCTCGGCGCGATGGCGCTCTGGGTCGGCCTGTGCGCGGGCGGTGCCACGCTGTACCGCAACTTCAAGTCCTATGCCTTCGTGCTGGCCGGCTACACCGCCGCGATCATTGCCCTGCCGGTGATCGAAGCGCCTGGCGGGGTGTTCGAGTCGGCGATGTACCGCATCACCGAACTGATGCTCGGCCTGCTGGTCAGCGCCGTGGTCAACGACGTGGTGTTTCCGGTACGGGTACGCGACACCTTGCGGCAGACCGCACGCCAGCAATACCGCCATTTCATCGACTTCATGCGCGGCAGCACCGCTGGCGCGATCCCGCGCGGCGAGATGGAGAGCGCGCACCTGCGTTTCGTGCGCGACGCGGTGCTGCTGGAAGACCTGCGCAGCTCGGTGATCTTTGAAGACCCGCAGGCGCGCGCCCGCAGCGCGCACATGGAACTGGCCAACCACCGCTTCATGGCGGTTTCCACCAGCTTCCAGTCGCTGCACCACCTGCTCAATCGCCTGCAACGCGGCGGTGGCGCGGACGTGGCGGCGGCCGTGGTCGCGCTGTATCGCCCGCTGGGTGATGCGCTGGGCGACACGGTGCCTTCGCGCGCGCTGCTGCGGCGGCTGCGCGGCGCGCGGCGGCAGATGCCGGCGCGGGCCGGCGCCGCGCGTGCGGCGCTGGCCGGTGCTGATCCGACGCGGGTCGAGGAATTCGATGTCGGCGCCAACCTCGTGCAGCGCTTTGCCCGCGAGCTGGAGCTGTACGTGGCCTCGCAGCTGGAACTGCGCGGCGAACGCATTCCCGGCAACCTGGTCGAGCGCGCCCGCTTCGTGCGCAGCAATGACTACGCCGGTGCCGCGCTGGCCACGGCGCGCACCATTCTCACCATGGCCTTGCTGGCGCTGTTCTGGATCGCCACGGCGTGGCCGCTGGGTTCCAGCGCGATGCTGCTGGCGACGATCTTCTCCGGCCTGTTCGCCACCACGCCGGGCCCGGTGCGCACCACGCTCAAGGTCGCCGCCGGCTATCTCGCCGGCATGGTCGCCGGGTTCCTGTGCGTGTTCTACGTGCTGACCCGCATCGACGGCTTCCCGCTGCTGGTGGCGTGCCTGCTGCCGTGCCTGATGGTCGGCGCCTACCTGTTCACGCGGCCGACGCTGGCGCTGTTCGGGCTGGGTGCGTGCATGGGCCTGGCCTACATCGTGACCATCACCAACCCGATGGTGTTCAACCCGCTGCACTTCATCAACGACGCGGTGGCGCAGCTGCTCGGGCTCGGCGCGGTGGTGCTGATGTTCGGGCTGGTGCCGCCGGCCATCGGCAGCGCCTGGCTGCGCCGGCGCCAGCTTGCCGCGCTGCGCGGGCAGGTCGCGCGCGCCGCCGAAGCGCCGCTGCCTGGTTTGCGATATCGCTTCGAGAGCGTGAATCGCGACCTGTTCCATCAGATCGTCGGGCAAACGGCCGCCGGCAGCGAGGATTCGCGCCAGTTGCTGGCCTGGGCGCTGGCCGTGCACGAAACCGGACGCGCGATCATCGAGCTGCGCCATGACCAGCGCGAACAGCCGTTGCCGCCGCAGCTGGATGCCGCCGCCGGGCAGGCCATCGCGGCGTTGGGGCGCTTCTTCGAGCAGCCGTCCGCTGCCGCTTATGGACAGGCGCTGGCCGCGGTGGAATCGGCGCTGGCCTGCGCGCGCGAGTTGCCCGGCGAGAGCGCCGCGCTGTCCTTCGTGCGCGACCACCTGCATCTGATCCGCCTGGCGCTGGTGGACGACCAATCGGTGATGGCCCGCTACATGCCCGTCACCGCAAAGACCCACAAGGAGCCTGCGCATGCCGCGTGAGATCGTCCTCGGCGGCACCCTGGTGCCGGCCATCCTGTTGTTGTTCGTCGCCATGCTCGCGGTGTTCTGGGGGCTGGACTGGGTCGCTGGCCGCTACCAGCTGTACCGCCACGTCTGGCATCCGTCGCTGTTCCGCATCGCGATCTTCCTTGTCCTGTTCAGCAGCCTTGCGCTGCTCCTGCTGTGAGCCTTCCGATGAATCCCCGCCTGTTGTCATTGCTGCGTTTCTGCCTGACCGCCGTGGTTGTCCTGGTCGCCGTGCTGGTGGCCTCGCTGTTGTGGAAGCACTACATGTACTCGCCGTGGACGCGCGATGGCCGCGTGCGCGCGGAAGTGGTGCGGGTGGCGCCCGACGTGGCCGGGCTGGTGACCGAGGTGGCGGTGAAGGACAACCAGCAGGTGCGCAAGGGCCAGCTGCTGTTCGTGATCGACCCGAGCCGTTACCGCTTCGAGCTGGACAAGGCGCAGGCCAACCTGGCCGCCGCGCGGGCGGCGGCGCGGGCGTCGGGCGCGAGCATCCAGGCGGCCGGTGCGAGCGCGGCCGAGCAGGCGGCCAACCTGGCCAAGTACCAGAGCCAGTACGAGCGCCGGCAGCGCATCCAGGGCAGCCTGATTTCCGACGAGGCGCGCAGCGACGCGCTGGCGGCAGCCAACGCGGCGCGGGCGGCGGTAGCGCAGGCGCACGCCAGCGAACGCCAGGCGAGCGCGGCGCAGCAGGAGGCGGTGGCGGCGGTGGAGCAGGCGCAGGTGGCGCTGGCGGCCGCGGCCCTCAACCTGGAGCGCACGCAGGTGCGTGCGCCGGTGGATGGGTATGTCACCAATCTCGACGTGCGGGTGGGCGATTACGCCAACGCCGGCAGTGCGCGGGTAGCGGTGATCGACCAGCATTCGTTCTGGATCTATGGCTACTTCGAGGAGACGAAGTTGCCGGCGCTGCACGTCGGCGACCCGGTGGAGGTGCGGCTGATGAGTGGCGGCACGGCGCTGCAGGGCAGCATCGAGAGCATCGCCCATGGCATCACCGACAGTGACAACCCGGCGGGCGGTGATCTGCTGGCGGATGTAGATCCGACCTTCAACTGGGTGCGGTTGGCGCAGCGCATTCCGGTGCGGGTGCGTATCGATGCGGATCATCTGCCGGCCGGTACGGTGTTGGCGGCGGGGATGACGGCGACGGTGGTGGTGCGGCCGCGGGGGTAACGGCGGGGGTCGGTGTGGGAGGGGCTTCAGCCCCGACGAGCGAAGCCGCGAACTGTCAGATCACGGTCGCGGCTGAAGCCGCTCCTACAGATTGCCGCCACCGCGCCAATCGCACAATTTGTTCGAAACATCGCATGGACGCGAGGCTGGCGGCGGGAGGAGCCTTCGCCATGTCGGCCTCAAAGGCGAATGCCATGAACAGACGATTGCGATGGTTTGGTATCAGCTTTGCCGCGCTGGGCCTGGTCGCCGTGCTCGGAGCAGGTGTCAACATAGGGTTTGCCGAGGTACGACAGCGCTTTGTGGAAGCGCTGCAATCTCAGCCTCGCGTCCAGGGTGCAAGCCGGGATTCTTCATCTGCCTCCCGACCGGCGAGCACAGGTGATGGACTGGAGGCGCTGATTCGCGCTCGCCGAGTGGACCCGGAAGTCGTGCGGCGCTTGGGCGGCCGGGCCTTCGAGGTGAGCAGGCCTGGCGGTGTGCGGCGCGGCCCTCGCTCTGGCGAACAGTCGTTGGATTACGTCAAACGATTACTGCCCGCATCGCAACGGGGTGAGGCAGCCGCTACCTACGACGTGTGGCTGGCCTTCTTCGATTGCCAGAATGCCACCTCGCCAGATGCGACGGCCTCACTGCCCTTGATGGCCACTGCCGGAATTGACCCGCAGCGGGAAATTGAGCGTTTGACGCGGGTCGCGCTTGCATGCGAAAGCTTGCTGACCGATCCAGAGCTCAGTCGGGTCAACTGGCTTGAGCGCGCGGCGGAACAGGGGTCGATCGAGGCGATGCTGGTGTATGCCGGCGCACCTGACCGTATTCTCGGTTCGCTGGCCAATGTACTTCGCGAGCCTGACCGGCCGAGACTCGTGCGGGAACGCGCGATGAGGTATCTCGAGCAGGCTGCGGCGGCTGGCAACGTCAATGCCCTGAGAAAGCTGAGCGAAGCTTTCAAGGGTGGTCTCCTTGCCGATCGAAATCTCGTGCGTGCGTACGCCTATGCATTGGCCAGTAATCGCGTTAATCCGCTTGCGCCAATGCCCAGGGTGCCTGGCCTGCCACCCTTTCCCGATCCCGATGAGTTACTTGCAAGCCAGCTCTCGCCCACGCAACGCCAGGAAGCAAAGGCCTTGGCCGATCAGATTGTGGCGGGGTGCTGCCGATGAAACACTCAAATTGCTCGAGGCCCATGCGCGTGGTATGTGGTGGGTTTGCACTCTCTGCACTGGCGGCATCCGTCCCTGTCGTTGCGCATGATTCGGGAACAGTTTGGGGCTCCTACCCGTGTCAATCGTGTCGCCTGGAAGAGCCAGTGCCGGAGTCGCAGACGTTCCTGTTCCTGACAGAGCTTGAAAAATTCCAATACCGCGTTGCTTGGGACGATCCCAACTGGCCGCGCGACCCCATAATGACGAGGGTACCATTGATCAAGGAAGGCGATATCGTCATCGTGTGCAACAGCGGAGGTTGCGTTGAGTACCGTCGGATCACGAACGGATACTATTCGGAGAAGTTCCGCCCGCGCCTCGAACATCCCGCTCCCCCGGACAACAAGCCTGACGATTCCGGCAGCCGTCCGCCGATCGATGGTCAAGATCCGGTTTCGAACAATTTCGACGCGCGCGGATTTGCTTGGCCGCCAGGTTTCGGAGCGTATCCAAACCCAAGGGTGACAGTGGGGACTCCGCGGCAGATTCCGTGATCGAGCTGAAACGGGTTAGTGGCCGCCAGAGCCTGACCAGCGGAGGACCATGCCAGCCGCCGCCAAGAAGAAGGGCCGCGCAAGCGGCCCTTCTCGTAACACACACTCGCCGCGCGGTTACTTCTGCGGCTGCGTCTTCGGCTGTTCGCCATCACCACCGCCGACGGTCAGGCCGCGCTTTTCAAGCAGGGGCTCGATCTGCGGCGCATGGCCGGCGAAGTTCTGGAACAGCTGCATCGCATCGACGCTGCCGCCCTTGGACAGCAGAGTCTTGCGGAAGTGGTCGCCGTTCTCGCGGCTCAGGCCGCCGTGCTGGCGGAACCACTGCTGGGTGTTGGCGTCCAGCACTTCGGACCAGATGTAGGCGTAGTAGCCGGCCGCGTAGCCGCCCATGATGTGGCTGAAGTACGGCGTGCGGTAGCGCGGCGGCACTGGCGGGTAGGCAATGCCGTCGGCAGCCAGCGACTTGGCCTCGAACGGCATCACCCCAGCAGCGTCCGGAATCTGCCCGGCCGAGAGCTGGTGCCAGTTCTGGTCCAGCATCGCCGCGCCCAGGTACTCGGTGGTGGCAAAGCCCTGGTTGAACTTGGCCGCCGCCACGACCTTGTCGAGCAGGGCCTGCGGCATCGGCGCGCCGGTCTGGTAGTGCTTGGCGTAGTTCTTCAGGATCGACGGCCAGTCGGCCCACATCTCGTTGACCTGCGAGGGGAACTCGACGAAGTCGCGCGGCACGCTGGTGCCGGAGAAGTACGGATACTTCACGTCCGAGAACATGCCATGCAGCGCATGGCCGAACTCATGGAACATCGTGGTCACTTCATCCCAGGTCAGCAGGGTCGGCTGGCCGGCCGGCGGCTTGGGAATGTTGAGGTGGTTGGCGACCACCGGCTGGTGGCCGGTCAACTCGGACTGCGATACGTAGGAATTCATCCAGGCGCCACCGCGCTTGGAGGCGCGGGCGTAGGGGTCATGGATGAAGATCGCCAGCTGCTTGCCGTCAGCGTCGAACACGTCGTAGACGTAGATGTCGTCGCGGTACTTCGGCAGGTCGTGGCGTTCCTTGAAGGTCAGGCCGTATTCCTGGTTGGCGGCATAGAACACGCCGTTTTCCAGCACGTTCTTGAACTCGAAGTACGGCTTGAGCTGCGCCTCGTCGAAGTTGTACTTGGCCTGGCGTACCTTCTCGCTGTAGAAGGCCCAGTCCCACGGCTCCAGCTTGAAGGTCGGCTTGCGCGCGGCCTTCTGCTCGGCGTCGATCATGGTCTGCAGGTCGGCGGCCTCGCGCTTGGCGTTGGCGACCGCCGGCGGAGCCAGCTGGCCGAGCATGGCGTTGACTGCTTCGGGGGTCTTGGCGGTCTGGTTTTCCAGCGAGTAGGTGGCGTAGTTCGCAAAGCCCAGCAGCTTGGCTTTGTCGGCGCGCAGCTGCATGATCCGCGCAACCAGGGCGGTGTTGTCGTACTGGCCGCCGTGGCTGCCGCGGTTGACCGATGCTTCGTAGATGCGCTGGCGCAGTTCGCGGTTCTTCAGCTGCGCCAGCGGCGGCTGGCCGGTGGTGTTGAGCAGGGCGATGACGTACTTGCCATCGAGCTTGCGCGCCTTGGCGGCTTCGGCGGCGGCGGAAATCTGCTCTTCGGACAGGCCGTCGAGCTGCTTGACGTCGTCCACCACCACGGCGGCGGCGTTGACTTCGGTCAGCACGTTCTGGCTGAACTGCGTGCCCAGGCGCGCCAGTTCGGCGTTCATCGACTTCAGCGTGACCTTGTCGGCGTCCGACAGCTTGGCGCCGTCGCGCACGAAGTCGGTGTAGTACTTCTCGACCAGGCGCACGCCTTCGGCATCCAGGCCCAGCGTGTTGCGCTTGTCATACAGCGTCTGCAGACGCGCGAAGAGCTTGCCGTTGAGCGCGATCGCATCGCGGTGGGCGGCGAACTTGGCGGAGTAATCGGCCTGCAGCTGCTTGCGCGTGTCGTTGGTGTCGGTGCCGACGAGGTTGAAGAACACCGTGGTGGCGCGGTCGAGGATGGCGCCGCTGTTTTCCAGGGCGATGATCGTGTTGTCGAAGGTCGGCTTGGCCTTGTTGTTGGCGATGGCCTCCACTTCCTTGAGCTGCTGCGCCATGCCCGCGTCGAAGGCCGGGGCGAAATCGCTGTCCTGGATCTTGTCGAACTGCGGGTAGTGCAGCGGCAGCGGGCTCTCGCTGAAGAACGGATTGGCCGAAGCCGGAGTGGCGGCGGTAGCGGCGGTGGCGCTCATGGTGTCGAGGGCATTGGCGAAGGCGGGCGTGGTTGCGCCGAGGGCGGCGGCCAGGGCCAGGGCGAGGCGGGTGGTCAAGGAAAGCTCCTGCGAAATCGGAACCCCGAGGCTACCCGATGCCGCCGTGCCCCCGCCCGTGACGAAAGGCATGCGACAAGGCGGTTCTACAACACTTCAAACTGGCGCGCGATGAACAACAGCTGGTAAGCCAGGCCGGCCACGGCGAAAGCGCCGTGGTACAGGGCGTTGCGGGTGGCGATGGCGATCAGGCTGAATGCGACGCAGGCCAGGTCGCGCACCAGCATTTCGGTGGCCATGGCGGCGAAGTAGGCCTCGCCCTTGATGCGGGTATCACCCAGGTCGATCAGGTAGGCCGCGGCGAGGAAGCCGAAGAACCAGGCGCGCCGGGCCTGGAAGTAGTCACGCCAGTCCCGGTATTCGTCGATGTTCTCCGGCAGCACCAGGGTGCACAGCAGATACAGCAGCAAGGCGTAGACGGTGACGAACAGGTAGAGGTTGAACGTCCACTGCGTGACCAGGCTCAGCCGGTACTCCCACCACCAGAACGAGAGCAGGTATACGAACATCGAGCCGGCCCAGACCAGGTGGACCCAGTACAGCCGCTTGCGCCCGGGGTGTTCGATGATGCGGGCGAACTGCCGCAGCAGGTGGGTCAGGCCCAGGCCGACCACCATGCCCAGCACGATGCGCATGTGGATGAAGCCGGGGGACAGCACATCGGCGGCGGTCGGCATGCAGGGCTCCGTTGGGTGGGGCGCGGACACAGCTGGATCGTGGCCGATGGTGTGCCGGGCAGGGCGGCAGATCAATCCGCCGCCCCACGCCGCCACGGGCTGGCTTATGCTGGCCGGGCACATGCAGGGGGATGCAGTGACCACGGTCTACGATTTCAGCTATCAGGACAGCGCCGGCGTGAACCACGACCTGGCCGAGCATCGCGGCCAGGCCTTGCTGCTGGTCAATGTCGCCTCGCGCTGCGGTTTCACGCCGCAATATGCGGACTTGCAGGCCTTGTGGCGTGAATACCGGCAGCGCGGGCTGGTGGTGATCGGCTTTCCGTGCAACCAGTTCGGTGGGCAGGAGCCAGCCGCCGACGAGGCGATCAAGGTCTTCTGCGCGCTGGAATACGACGTTGATTTCCCGCTGTCGCGCAAGATCGAAGTCAACGGCCCGGCCGCCGACCCGCTGTGGCAATGGCTGCAGCGCGAGCGCCGCGGCCTGTTCGGCACCACCGCGGTGAAGTGGAACTTCACCAAGTTCCTCATCAATCGCGAAGGCCGGGTGGACGGCCGCTTTGCGCCGACGACCCGGCCGCTTGCGCTGGCAGCGCGGATCGAACATGTCCTGGGCTGAGCCGGGGTGGAGTGCGGGCGATTGCCGGATGCACTTCCAGGTGCAGGGCACGACGTTGCGGGTGGAGCTTGCCGGCGCCACCGGCACGGCGCAGGCGCGGCTGGCCTGCTGGACACGTGTGTCCGAGCAGGTGCAGTGCAGCGGGGCCGGCGCGGTGCTGGCGGTGGACCGGCGCGAAGGCGCGCTGGCCGCACCGGGCGAGTGGCGCGCGCTGCTGAAGGACCTGGACCTGGCTGCCTTCAAGAATCTGCCGCTGGCCTACGTTGGCAGCTGGCCGCGGGTGGCGCAGATGGAAGCCTTGAACCTGTCGCTGCTGGAGCGTGGCTTTCGTGCCCAGGTGTTCGACGACGAAGCGGCCGCGGCGCGTTGGCTGCGCTACGGCGAGCACGGGCGCGCACTGCGCCCGGGCTGATCACTTTTCGACAAAGGCGCGCTCGAACACGTAGTGGCCCGGCTGGCCGATGCGCGGCGAGGCCTCGAAGCCGCGTGCGTCGAGCACGTGGCGCAGGTCGGCGAGCATCTGCGGGCTGCCGCAGATCATGAAGCGGTCGTTGGCGGTGTCCAGCGGCGGCAGGCCGAGGGTGCGCTGCATCTCGCCGCTTTCGATGAGCTCGGTGAGGCGGCCGCGGTTGCGGAATTCCTCGCGGGTCACGGCGGGGTAGTAGAGCAGCTTGTCGCGCAGCAGGTCGCCGAGGAATTCGTGGTTGGGCAGTTCGTTCTCGAAATAGTCGCGGTAGGCGAGGTCTTTCTCGAAACGCACGCCGTGGGTCAGGATGACCTTGTCGAAGCGCTCGTAGGTTTCCGGATCCTTGATGATGGACAGCCAGGGCGCCATCCCGGTACCGGTGCCGAGCAGGTAGAGATGGCGGCCGGGATGCAGGTCGCTGATCAGCAGGGTGCCGGTGGGCTTCCTGCCGACCAGGACCTGGTCGCCGGGCTTGATGTGCTGCAGGCGCGAGGTCAGGGGGCCGTTGGGTACCTTGATGCTGAAGAACTCGAGTTGTTCTTCCCAGTTGGCGCTGGCGATGGAGTAGGCACGCAGCAGCGGCCGGGTTTCGGTTTCCAGGCCGATCATGACGAACTGGCCGTTGTCGAAGCGGAAGCCAGCGTCGCGGGTGGTGGTGAAGCTGAAGTAGTCGTCGGTCCAGTGCCGGACCTCAAGCACCGTTTCGGCGCCGAAAGCGGAAGACATGCCGGGGGATTCGATTGGGGGGAACCCTGCGGATTCTAGCGCAAATGAGAGGGGCTCTCATTGGCGGCCGGTCGCCGGTTGCCGGGACCCCAGCCGTGTTCCCGATGCCTGATGGGCCGGGCCCTCATCCCTTCGGCGGTTCGATCTGCAGCAACTGCCCCTGCGCCTCATCGGTCAGCACGTAGACCTTGCCGTCGGCGCCGACGCGCACATCGCGGATGCGCTGGCCCAGTTCGCCGAGCAGGCGCTCTTCGCCAGTGATGCGCTCGCCATCCAGGCTCAGCCGGATCAGGTTGCGCTCGGCCAGCGAGCCGAGGAACAGGCTGTCGTTCCAAGCGCTGCCGGAATGGCCCGTGTAGAAGGCCAGGCCGCTGAGCGCTGGCGACTTCGGCCAGTAGTGGTAAGGCTGCTCCAGCCCTTCGCGGGCCTGGCCGATGGCCTCGCTGATCGGCTGGCCGGAATAGTCGATGCCGTAGGTGATCAGCGGCCAGCCATAGTTCTTGCCGGGCTCTGGCAGGTTGATCTCGTCGCCGCCGCGCGGGCCATGCTCGGTTTCCCACAGCTTGCCGCTGCGCGGATCGATGGCCAGGCCCTGCGAGTTGCGATGGCCGTAGCTCCAGATCTCCGGGCGCGCGCCAGCCTGGCCGACGAAGGGATTGTCGGCGGGCACGCTGCCATCCAGGTTCAGGCGAACCAGCTTGCCTTGCAGCTTGTCCAGTTCCTGCGCCATCGGCCGCAAGGTGCGCTCGCCCTGGCTGATGAATACATGGCCCTGGCCATCGAAGGCCAGGCGCGAACCAAAGTGGTTTTCGGTGTCGACCTTGGGCAGCTGCCGGTAGATCACTTCGACCTCGCTGAGGCCGCCGTCGCCCAGGACCCCACGGGCCACCGCGGTACCGGCGAGCACGCCTTCGCCCGGTTCGGCATAGCTGAGGTAGATGCGCCGGCTCTGGGCGAAATCCGGGGCCAAGGCCACGTCGAGCAGGCCGCCCTGACCGCGCGCGTAGACCGCCGGCACCCCGGCCAATGGCGCGGAGATGCTGCCATCGGCACCGATGCGGCGCAGCGCGCCGACCCGCTCGGTGACCAGGAAGCCGCCATCGGGCAGCAACGCCAGGCCCCAGGGGTGGCGCAGGCCGGTGGCCAGTTCGCGCACCTGGATCGTGCCGGCCTGGCTGCCCAGCGGGCGGGCGGTGGCAGTGGCGGCGCTGCGCGCGCTGGGCGCGGCGTCGCCGCTGTCCGCGGATTGGCCGCAGGCGCTGAGCGCGGCCACGGCCAGGGCAAGGGGAAGCAGGCGGGAGAAGGTGCGGGCGGCCAGGAGCATGCGCGGTGGACTCGGTCGTCGGAAAGCTCAACGATAGCCAGCAGCCTGCAGTTCAAACAACTCCGCGTAGCGCCCGCCGGCGGCCATCAGCTGCTCATGGGTGCCGGCTGCCTCGATGCGGCCGTTGGCCAGCACCAGGATGCGGTCGGCCATGCGCACGCTGGAAAAGCGGTGCGAGATCAGCACCGCGGTGCGCTGCGAGGACAGTTCCTTGAAGCGCTGGAATACCTCGTACTCGGCGCGCGCATCGAGCGCGGCGGTGGGTTCGTCGAGGATCATCACCTGCGCATCGCGCAGGTAGGCGCGGGCGATGGCGATCTTCTGCCACTGCCCGCCGGACAGGTCCACGCCGGTCTTGAAGCGGCGGCCGATCAGCTGTTCATAGCCGTGCGGCAGCTGTTCGATCACCTCGTCGGCGAGCGCGCGGCGCGCGGCGGCCTGGATGCGCGGAGCATCGTCCATCGCCGCGACCAGGCCCACGCCGATGTTCTCGCCGGCGCTGAGGTGGTAGCGCACGAAGTCCTGGAAGATCACGCCCATGTTCGCGCGCAGGTCATCCAGGTCGTAGTCGCGCAGGTCGCGGCCGTCGAGCAGGATGCGGCCTTCGTCCGGGTCGTACAGCCGCGCCAGCAGCTTGACCAGCGTGGTCTTGCCGGCGCCGTTCTCGCCGACCAGGGCCAGCACTTCGCCAGCGCGCAGCTCGAAGTCCAGATGGCGCACGGCCCATTGTTCGGCGTCGGGATAGCGGAAGCCGACGTTCTCGAACACGAAGCCGCGCGTGATCGGCCGTGGCACCGCCACCGCGCCGGGCCGCGAGACGATCTCCGGTTCGATGGCGAAGAACGAGAACAGATCGTCCAGGTACAAGGCCTGGCCGGCGACCTGCGAAAAGCCGATCAGCAGGCCCTCCAGCAACTGGCGCAGGCGCAGGAAGCTGCCGGCCAGGAAGGTGAGGTCGCCGATGCTGAAATCGCCGCGGATGGTGCGCCAGGCGATATAGGCGTAGGCGACGTAATAGCCCAGCGTGCCCAGTGCCGCCAGCAGCGTGCCCCATAGCGCGCGCTTGCGCGCCAGGGCACGGTTGGCGCGGTAGTAGCGCTCGGCGAGTTGGCGGTAGCGGGCGATCAGGAAGTCGTGGAGGTTGAAGATCTTCACTTCCTTGGCCGTCTCGACGCTGGCGCCGACCTGGCGCAGGTAGTCGAGCTCGCGCCGCTCCGGCGTCCACTGGTAGTTGAGCGAATAGCCCAGGGCGTTGAAGTGCGATTCGCCAATGAACGCCGGCACCAGGGCCAGCGCCAGCAAGGCCATCAGCCATGGCGCATAGACCAGCAGACCGACGGCGAAACTGGCGACGGTGATCGCGTCCTGCAGCTGGCCGAACAGCTGGCTCATCAGGTTCATGCGGCCCATGCTCTGACGGCGCGCGCGGTCGAGCCGGTCCTGCAGCTCGGGATCTTCGAAATCCTCCAGGTCCAGCTGCGCGGCGTGCGCCATCAGGCGCACGCTGGTGGCGTTGTTGAACAGTTCCGAGAGCAGGTTGTCGGCATAGGCGACGAGCCGGCCGAGCAGGTCCGAGCCGATCGCCAGCGCCAGCTCCAGCCCCAGCAGACCCAGCAGGTGGTCGAGCTGGCCGCTGGCCAGTGCCTGGTCCAGCGCGTGCAGGCCCGGTTGCACGCCGGCCAGGCGGATCGCCTCGTCGATGATCAGCTTGCCGATGTACAGCGTGGCCACGGGCATCAGCGCGCGCAGCAGGCGCAGGCCGAGGCTGGTGAGGGTCAGGCCGGGGCTGGTTTCCCAGATCTGCCGCAGGAATGGCGGCAGGTTGCGCAGGGCGTGGAAGCGTTCGCGCAGGCTGGGCTGGCGGGCGGGGGCGGCGGCAGCTGGGGTCATGCGGCGATTGTCGCGGCAAAGGCGCCCGCGCGGCAGCCGGGTGCGCGCATGCGCCGCGCCTCAGTTGCGCCAGGACGCATCCGGCAGGCGTGCGGCGCAGGCATTACTTCGATTGCGTGGATTTTCCGGACTTGCCGTAGTTGCCGGAGTCCTGCGTACGCGGCGCCTCGGTCGGGCCGGTGGATTCATCCGGGTCCAGCGTGCGCACCGCTTCGCCGCGCGGGCCGAAGCTGTCGGCGCCATCGTCGTAGCGGATCAGGTTGCGCACCGCACGTACGCCGGGCAGGGCGGCGACGCATTGCTCGGCCAGTTCGCGCATCTGTGGCTCGGGCACTTCGCCGGTCAGGGTGACTTCGCCGTCGCTGACCTGGGCCAGGATTTCGGCCGCCTCGATGCGTTCGTCGCGGGCAAGGGTCACGGCGATGTCGTCGCCGATCAGGCTGTCGGAGCGGATGCCGCGGGCATCGTTCTGGTTTTCGCGGGTCATGGCGGGCTCGCTGCAAGGGCTGGCCCGCAGTCTTGCGCCGGCGTCGTGACGGCAGCGCAAAACGGGCTCATTCGTCCAGGCGCAGGGTCAGGCACTTGGCCGCGCCGCCGGATTTGAGGAACTCGTCCAGCGGGGTTTCCAGCGTGGTGTAACCCCAGGCGGCCAGCGCGCCACGCAGCGCGGCGCTGGCGCGGTTGAGCAGCAGCACGCGGTCCAGGTCCACCGCGTTGCAGGCAAAGGCCAGCGCGTCCTGCTCGGTCACGGCAATGCGCTGCTGTGGCGGGATGCGCGCGGCGATCTGCGCCTGTGCGGCTTCGTCGAAGGCTGCCGGGTAGTAGAGCAGGCGGCCATCGCGCAGCGGGCAGAAGCAGGTGTCCAGGTGATAGAAGCGCGCATCGACCAGGCGCAGCGGCACCACCTCCACACCCAGCATGCGTTGCAGTTCCGGTGCCACGGCGGCATCGCTGCGGTGGCCGTGGCCCAGCCACAGCAGACCGGGCCGGCCGCGGTCGAACAGCGCATCGCCGGCGCCTTCAAAGTACAGCGGCTCGGGCAACGGGCGGATGCGCATGCCGGCGCGGCGGAACCAGTCGATGCACAGCGGCTCTTCGCCACTGCGTTCGGCATGGCGAAAACGGCTGGGCACGAAGTCGTTGCCGCGCACCAGCCCGGCGTTCGCGGTGAAGACCAGGTCCGGCAGGCCGGGGGCCGGGGGCAGCAACGCGATGTCGGCATGCTCGGCCAGCCGCGCGTGCAGGGCGCGCCATTGCAGCGCGGCGCGCTGGCGGTCGGCATGGTGGACGTGACCAGCCATCCACGGGTTGATGACGTAGTCCACGGCGAAGTGATCGGGCGCGCACAGCAGCAGGCGGTGGCGCGCGGCGGCGAGGTCGTCGTTGGCGGCGGGAGGCAGTTCGTGGTCGCTGCCGGGTGCTGGCAGGCCGTGCTTGAGATCCATTGCTGCGCTCCGCATTCGGGGAGCGTTGAACCTAGCGGCGGCGTATTGCACGCAGGTGTCCGCAGGCGGCGGCCCCGGCGGGGCTGCGCCTGAACCGGTTGCAGCGGCCCGCGGCGGGGGGTGGAACAGGCCGTGCCGATCCCGGTCCTCCGGCCGCGCTGGCGCTTTGGCTTAAAATGCTCCGGCTAACCCTTCGTCAGCCTCCCGCAAGCCTCCCAAGAGCCAGCCGTGACCCCGATCAAGCAGGAAGACCTCATCCAGAGCGTCGCCGATGCGTTGCAGTACATCAGCTACTACCACCCGGTCGACTACATCAAGAACCTGTCCGCCGCCTATGAGCGCGAACAGTCGCCCGCGGCCAAGGACGCGATCGCGCAGATCCTGATCAACTCGCGCATGTGCGCCGAGGGCCACCGGCCGATCTGCCAGGACACGGGTATCGTCACCGTGTTCCTGGAAATCGGCATGGACGTGCAGTGGGTCGATGCGACGATGGGCGTGGAAGACATGGTCAACGAGGGCGTGCGCCGCGCCTACAACCACCCGGACAACAAGCTGCGCGCCAGCGTGCTGGCCGACCCGGCCGGCAAGCGCCAGAACACGCGCGACAACACGCCGGCGGTGGTCAACGTCAAGGTGGTGCCGGGCGGCAGCGTGGACGTGATCGTGGCGGCCAAGGGCGGTGGCTCGGAAGCCAAGAGCAAGTTCGCCATGCTCAACCCGTCCGATTCGATCGTGGACTGGGTGTTGAAGACGGTGCCGACGATGGGCGCCGGCTGGTGCCCGCCGGGCATGCTCGGCATCGGCATCGGCGGCACCGCGGAGAAGGCGATGCTGCTGGCCAAGGAAGCGTTGATGGAGCCGATCGACATCGTTGATCTGCAGGCGCGCGGCGCCAGCAACCGGGTCGAGGAGCTGCGCCTGGAGCTGTACGAGAAGGTCAACGCGCTGGGCATCGGCGCGCAGGGCCTGGGCGGGCTGACCACGGTGCTGGACATCAAGATCAAGGATTACCCCACGCACGCGGCGAACCTGCCGGTGGCGCTGATCCCGAATTGCGCGGCAACGCGGCATGCGCACTTCACGCTGGATGGCAGTGGCCCGGTGGCGCTGGAGCCGCCATCGCTGGAGGACTGGCCGAAGCTGACGTACAACCCGCAGAACGCGCGGCGGGTGAATCTGGACACGATCAGTCGCGAGGAGGTGGCGCAGTTCAAGCCGGGCGAGGTGCTGTTGCTCAATGGCAAGCTGCTGACCGGCCGCGACGCGGCGCACAAGCGGATGATCGACATGCTCAACCGGGGCGAGAAGCTGCCGGTGGATTTCACCAACCGCTTCATCTACTACGTGGGGCCGGTGGATCCGGTGCGCGACGAGGTGGTGGGGCCGGCGGGGCCGACGACGGCTACGCGCATGGACAAGTTCACGCGGCAGATGCTGGAGCAGACGGGTCTGCTGGGCATGGTGGGCAAGTCCGAGCGCGGCGATGCGGCGATCGATGCGATCCGCGACAACAAGGCGGTGTATCTGATGGCGGTGGGCGGTTCGGCCTATCTGGTGTCCAAGGCGATCAAGGCGAGCCGGGTGCTGGCGTTCGAGGACTTGGGCATGGAGGCGATCTACGAGTTCGAGGTCAAGGACATGCCGGTGACGGTGGCTGTGGATTCGGCGGGCACGTCGGTGCACAAGACCGGGCCGCGGGAATGGCAGGCGCGTATTGGCAAGATTCCTGTGGTGGTTGAGGCGGTTTGATTGGCCTGTGCGGGGTCGGCTCGGTCTGCGGGTTCTGCGGCCTGCGAGGTTGATCGGCTCGCTTGGGTTCTGCGCGCGGCATCCGGGGGCAGGCCCTGCCAGGACACGCCGTGAATCCGTCCCTGGAGGCTCGTAGGCAACATCCATGTTGCCTACGGTCCTGGCAGGGCCTGCCCCCGAATGCCCGACAGATCGGCGGCGTCGGATGGGAAGAGCGGGGCGCGCCGCCTGAAGGCGGCGAACCGCGGTGTCGGCCGATGCCGTTGTAGGAGGGGCTTCAGCCCCGACGCGACCAACTGGATGAACCCATGCCGTTTCCCGCTCGCGGCAGCGCTGACAGGACACTAGCCTTTGCGCTCCTGCATCGTGGCAAGCGCAATGAGAAAACGTCGGGTTCTGCTTCTGGTCTGCTGGATGCTGCCGGCGCTGTGGCTCACCGGCTGCGCCGGACCGCCGCAGCCGCTGGCCGGGGGCGATCCTCAGGCCTGCATCAACACCTGCAATGATGTGGGCAAACGTTGCCTGGGCAGTGGCGCGAGCTGCCCAGTGCGGGGGCAGCACAACTGCAAGGGCCTGGCCGACGCCAGCCAGCGCCTGGCCTGCATGAGCGAGGAGGGCGAGTGCGGGGTGTCGCGGGAGGAGCGCTGCCTGACGCTGCGGGCAAACTGCGTACAATCCTGCGGTCTGTGAAGCGGGGGAGCCGCCGATGAGTGCCGTC
>Ga0196970_1000608_pt1 | contig 38534 bp, 45 predicted proteins | sample S1v_513CmetaG_FD_148672 | JGI IMG/M metagenome (GOLD analysis project Ga0196970, IMG submission 148672) | Soil microbial communities from Anza Borrego desert, Southern California, United States - S1+v_5-13C | ecosystem: Environmental > Terrestrial > Soil > Desert | place: USA: California... | reverse complement strand
GCGACACTTCCTTGAGGATGTCCCCGGCCAAGTCTTCAGCCATCAGGAGCGTGCCGAGAAGCCGCTGCTCACACGCCAGAGGGCCGTTGTCGGAGGCGAAGGTGCTGTTCAACGACGTCACGGAGCCACCGGCGCGGGCTTGCTCCCTCGCCGCCTCGTCCGGCCGAACCCACACCGTGTGCCCTCCGTCGGGCGTCCAGTTATCGCGCCGGACGTAGCCAGGGCGCTCGGATTGCGAGATGAGGGGGCCATCGGGCATCAGCGACCCCGCTGCAGCAGAGCCAATTCACGTTGCGCCTGCTCCCGCATCTCGCGGCCGGCCTTCGCCCAGGCGAGGAAGGTCTCAGAAGCCGGGAAGCCCAGGCTGCTCAGCAGCCCGCCCCACGCGGCCTGTGCGGCGAGCGCCACGAGCTGCGCGTTCCTCTTCCAGCTGGGCCGAGAGGACGTCCCATCGTGATTGCTCATTCCTTGCCCTATCGGCTTGCGTCTCGATGAAGCTCTCCAGCGTCTCGCCCGACACGGCGGCGCCAGCTTCGATCAGGAACCCGAGCCCGTAAGCGAGCGTCAGGCGGGTGACAGATTTCGCCGACAGGTGGCCTGCCAGCAGGTTCTCCGCCGTGCGCACCGTGCACTCGCCCATGCCGACCGCGGACAGGTCCGCAGCGACGCTCTTGGCCGTGTGATAGGGATGCCGCTTCCGGAGCAGGGCTCCGACCGCCAGACCAAAGCAGTCAGCGGTTCGACGATTGTGCGGGACCGACCCCATGAACGTCTCTCCAGTCAGTGACATGAATGTCTCCGACGAAGAGGAGCGGTGGCCGCATGGCGGAGGTGGATCAGAGGATTGTTCAGGCGATAGACAGCGCCGTTGCAGCGGCTCGTTGGCGCGATGCTGCACGGCGCGAGAAGGGCGATCGAGCGCGGCTCTACAGCCAGCTCGCAGACCGCCGGAGCGCGCGGACAGGCGCGCTTCTGGCAGACTTCCTCAAGGGGGCGACTGTTTCCAGCCGCCCCCCGAACGCGCGGTCGGTAGGAGGGGCGTCCGCTCCTTCCGCGCGATCCGAAGATTGATGTGACCGACGCCCCAGGCATGGCTCAGGCCGCCTGTTCGGCGTCGAGCGGGACCGCCGCGCGGCTCCGGGCGCTGAGCATCAGCGTATCCAGATCCTTGCTCGCACGAGCGAGGCGCAGAACGCCGATGTCGCTGCCGCCCTTCAGCTGATCGAGGCGGTTGCTCTTACCGAATAGCTCGCGGCTCAGGCCGCCCCACGACTGCCCGGAGGCGTCGCAATGGCGCTGGCACCGCTCAAGGAACGAGTTCAAGTCGGTCATGCGGCGCAGCATCGGGGATTTGTCCCCGACAGTCAACCGGGGAAACTTCCCGCTGAAACATCCACAGCCCTTGCGCTATACCGCGCCGATGTCGGGGATTGATCGAGAACGACTGCTCGCTGCCTTGGCGCGCAAGGGCTTAAGCCCCCGGAAGGCGTCACTTGACGCCGGCCTCGGCGAGTCGTTCGTGCGCGATGTGCTGGATGGCCGCAGCAAGAGCCCGCGGGTGGATAGGCTGCAGAAGCTGGCGAGCACGTTGGGCGTCGACCTTCCTTACCTCACGGGAACCAGCGACGCGCCGGGCGAGCCCACCGAGTTGCCGCCCCGCCGCCTCCAAGAGTTGACGATACGCGGCCGTGTGCAGGCCGGCACCTGGACGAGCGTAGATCACGGCGTGCAAGAGCCCTACGGCGTCGAGGTTCTCCCAACCGATCCACAGTTCCCGCACGCCAGGCAGTGGCTGGACATCGTCGTCGGTGACTCGATGGACAAGGCGCGGATCTTCGACGGCGACCTCATCCGGGTCGTGGATGCCGCCGACATCGGCTATGCCCCGCGCCCTGGCGACATCGTCGTCGTCGAGCGCACCAGCGCAGACGGCTCAATGGTCGAGCGCAGCGTCAAGCAGGTTCAGGTGGGCCGCGGCGGCGTCGTGACCCTGCACCCCAGGTCAACAAACCCCGCGCACCAGAGCCCGCTGCAACTCTCGTTGCCCCAGAACCCCGAGGAAGACGGTTTCTCGCGGGACTATGAGGTGTGCATCACCGGCCTTGTGCGGCAAGCGATCCGGCAGTTTCGGTGATCTAATCGGGGAAACTTCCCCGAAAGGTGTTGACCGGGGACATTTCCCCGACGTAGGTTGTCCCTGCCAACGGGAGACCACGCCATGCAACGCCCCTTCGAGACCGCCCTCGCCGATGCCGACGCCGTAGCCGTCGCCGCTATCGAACTCGCCCGCCAGCTGGGCCGCATCCACAACGACGCCGAGCTGGCCGATCTCGCGGGGAGCACGACCGCCACCCAAGAGGCGCTCGACGAGGCGGACGACGAATGGCAGTCCGCGCTCAACGCCGCCGACACCGCCGTCACCGCCATTCTGGACGTCCCCGTCGCGAGCCTCGCGCAACTGGCGACCCGCTCTGACACCTACCTCCGCCGCTGTGCCGACCTTCTAGCGCCGAAGTCCGAACGCGAGACCCGCTACGACGGCGACCTGCAGCGCTTCCTCCATGACGAGGAGCGCCGCCGGCTGCTCAATTCCACGCTCGCCGCCATCGCCGCGATCAGCAACCCACCCCCGCCCCCGCAGACACCCTTCGCTGCAGCCTTCGCGCGCGTGCAGGAAGCCACGGCAGCGAACGTGGCCGCGACCGAAGCCTACCAAGCCGCGGACGCGGCGGTGGACGCCGAGGCCCCCATTCCCGAAATCCTCCGGATCAGCGAGCATCAGTGGTTCTTCACCGAGGAGGCGATCAACCGCGAGGCCGGGCTCTCCATCGACGAGAAGGCGCAGAAGCTCGCCGCTCTCCGGGCCTACCTTCCGGCCCGTGACGCCGCCCGGCAGCGCCACAACTACGACGCTGCCAGCGCCGCCGACGACGACACCTGTGATGCCATGCGCAGCGCCATGTATGACGCACTCGACGTCCCTGTCGCGACGCTGGAGGAGCTGCAGCAGAAGTTCTGGATCTATCTGGATCTCTTCGCAGCGGACTACCAGGGCGAGACACCCGACGCGCCGGAGATGTTCAGCCGGATGCTCTCGGGGCCCAGCGACGAAGCGGGCCTCGCCCGCCTGTATCAAGACGTCCTGCGGCTCACCGGAGCGTCGAGCGCCGTTCTCGACGCCGAGCGCTTCGACGCGCGCGCGTGGATCGAGGACGTCGAGCGCCTGCCCGGCGCCGTGGTGGATCGCTGCGGCGTGGGCGTCATGGAGGACCATGACGGCAAGGTGAACAAAGAGCCGTTCGCCCGCCAGCGCGCCCTCCTGCGCTGGCAACGCAAGCTTGTCCTGCTCGCAGCCGAGGAACGCGACGAGGAGCGGAGGAACAGCCCGACGGCTGCGGCGGATGCCGATGCCATGCACAAGGCTCGCCGCGCGATATCGCCGACCCCCTTCAAGGTGGCGCGCGAAATGACCCGCGCCGAGATGGAGGCCGCGTGATGGGCGACGTGGTGAAGCTCGACCCGGTCGCCAAGGCACAGGAGCGCACCGCTCCTGTAACCGAGGCCATGAAGCCGCTCGTCGAGGTAGCGGAGGCGGCGACGGGGACGGCCAGCCGATACCTTGTCGCCACCGTAGCAACGACCGGCCTGAGCGCGGCGCTCGACCGAGGCGACGCGCTGACGGGGACGGGAAGCTATCTCTTGCTCCGCGCCGCCGCAGTGTGCCGGTTGCATGACGCAGGCGCGGCCGAGACCGTCAAGAACCTGCGCAACCTCGCCGACGAGTTGGAAGGGGAGGGCCCGCACGATGCAGCCTGAGACCCTGAACCCGTGCCCCATCTGCGGCGAGCGCGAAATGCTGAACAACGGCTGCAGCGGCGAGGTCACACGCCTCGTTGATGGAGAGGTCCGCCTGGATCCGGACGGCAAGGGCCTGGTCTGCGCCGACGAGGTCGAGTTCATCAACTGCGTAGTCTGCGAAGCGATGATGCCCCGCACCGTCTGGCAGGGCGAGCGCCCGACGCCGGCTTACCGTGCGGCTCTCGCGGCCTACTACCTGACCGACGAAGCGGAGGTGGCTTGATGCGCACCGCCATCGCCTGGGCAACCGCCATCGTGCCCTCCCTCACCGGCTGGGCCGCCCTCATGGTCCTGCTGTTCATCCTTATCCCGGCGGTCGCCTCATGACCGGGCCCGCTGATACGGAGCGCGAGGACGAACGGCTTCCGGAGGACGCCTTCGACCCGTCCGAGGAGTTCGACCCGCCGCTTGGCCAGAACGACACGAGGGGCGAATGAGCGCCGCGAAGGAGAGCCGGGACCAGGAGCGCATGTGCGTTCTGGAGGAGTCGACCGTCTCGTTTCTCCGGCTCGCGCTCGAGAGCTACGAGAAGGGCGACCTCGAGACCGCTATGACCGTTGCGGCGTGCGCGGGGCGCACCGCCCGCGAATACAACCAGCGACGGATGGGCGTGTTCGACGAGGACGCCGAAGCGATCACCTACCACCTGCGCCGCCTCCAGGGCGACACCGTGGAGGCGTCCATGAAGAGCCGCAGGAAGCCCCGCGGGAAAGGCCGAGTGTGACCCCGCTCTACGTCGTCGCCGCGATCTTCCCTCACGACACGGTTGTCCGCGTGGAGACGCCGACGGCCCACTTCGCCTTGCTTCACCCGGAACAGGTGGCCGAGCTGCGCTCGCACTCGCCCGGCCTGTTCGCGGGCCCGAACCGACTTTCCCTCATCGACCTTGACGACCCCAGCCTCGACACCGCTGACCGGCGCCGGCTTCTCACGGAGATTGCCGCTGCGCTTCGCGAGACCGGCCAGGACGTCAGCCCGCTCATAGGCTCCGCCTGATGTCCCGCTCGCCTGCGATCCGCTCGACTGACCTAGACCGCGTGCTGAAGGCGCTGGCGAAGAACGCCGTGCCGATGCGCGGCGTCGTGGTTCGCCCAGGCGGCGAGGTCTATATCGACTTGACCACCGACGCCGCCGCTGAACAGGTTGCCGACGACCTGGACGTCTGGCGGAGCAAGAAGCGTGGCGATCGTGCGGCTTAAGGGGCTCAACCGGCTCACCAAGACGCTCGCCGACGGAACCCGCGTCACCTACTTCTACGCCTGGAAGGGCGGCCCGCGCTTGCCGGGAAAGCCCGGCTCGCCCGAGTTCGTCGCCGCATACAACGACGCCGTGAAGGACCGGCGCCAGCGGCCGAAGGAGACCCTCGCCCTACTCGTCTCACGCTACCGGCAGTCGCCCGAGTTCACCGGGAACAGCGCCGCCGTGCAGGCGGAGTGGGGGCGGTGGCTGGCGAAGATCGAGTCCGACGACATAGGGGAGTTGTCGTTCAAGGCCCTCGACGACCGCCGCGTTCGCGCCGACCTTCTGGAGTGGCGAGATCAATGGCAGGACCGCCCGCGCGCGGCCGACTACGCCATCCAAGTCCTGCGGCGCGTTCTGTCCTGGGGCGTCGACCGCGGGTTGCTGGAGCGGAACGCCGCGGCCGGTGTCGCCGAGCTGTATAGCTCCAACCGGGCAGATCAGATGTGGGATGCGGGCGAGCTGGCGCGCTACCGCGCCGCCGCGCCGTCGCCCGAAGTCGGGTTCATCGCGCCGTTGGCGTGCCTCACCGGCTTCCGGCGGACAGACCTAACGCAGCTGGCATGGCCGCACGTTGGCGACATCGCCATCAAGAAGCCGACATCCAAGAGCCGCGGACGCGCTGTGCAGACGGTCCCCCTGCTACCCGAGACGCGCGAGCTTCTCGCCCAGATCCGGAAGCAGCAGCTGGCTAGGCATCGCGAGCTGTGCGCGCTCGCCGAGAGGAAGGGGCGATCGCATCCGCCGATGCCCGTCACGGTGCTGTCGAACACGCGGGGAAAGCCCTGGACGCCCGACGGGCTGGAGGCTCAGGTCATCAAGACCAAGAAGGCCGCGCAGATCGACAAGCACCTGCACGACGCTCGCGGCACGTTTGCTACCCGGCTCAGGAAGGCAGGGCTCGACAAAACGCAGATTGCGATGGTGCTTGCGTGGGAGGAAGACCGCGTCGAACGCCTGCTCAACACCTATGTCGACGACGATCCGCTCATCCTGGAGATCGCCCGCAAACTGAACGAAGCGTGATCGAAACGCCCAACCGTTTTCCCAACCGGCCCGGCGCAGGGCCGGGCCGATATGAAGGAACCGCGTATGCAGCAAGGGAAGAAGATGGAGCGGCCGGCGGGAATCGAACCCGCGACATTCAGCTTGGGAAGCTGCCTCAATTCCAATGAAATCAAGCGCCTCGCTCCCAACTGGCGCGAAAGTGCCCCTATATGCATCAATCGGTTAGGCCGAAATCCCCAACCGCACCTACGCCCGGCGCGGACCAATGCTATCGTCAGCGAACACCAAGGAGGCGACCGTGCAGCCTGACAAATCGACTTGGGAGTCGCGGGTCGCCGAGGGTCTGAGCGAGTGCTTGAGCGCCCTTCCCGCAGGGGCGGCGCCCGAGGTTGCCCTCGCTGCCGCGGCGATCAGATCGGCCCAGGCGGGCTTCCCCGCCCACAAGGCCGGCTTGATGATCGAGCACAACCCGCACCTGGGCAACTACGAGACGGTGGCAGAGTGGGTCGCGCGGCGCGAAGTGGATGATGACGACTGGCCGTCGCCGGAGCAGCGGGACAAGGCCATCGCAACGGACACCCTTTGGCTCGTCCAGTGGTATCCGGAGACACCGGTCGGCTTCCGTATGGTTGCCGCGGCCGACCTGGCTGAAGCGCTTAAGGCGGCCAGCGAATGAGCGGCGACGTCATCATCGGTCCGTGGGGCCGCAGCGCGACGCCGCGTTATGAGAAGGAGGTCTGGGAACCAGCCGTCGACCTGGTCCAGACGGTGGGCAGGCTGTCGAACGCCAGCGGCGAAGCGCGCGAGGTGATGATGTATGCGCTCTTCCGAGACATCGCGACCGAGTTCAAGCTCATGGGCGTCCACCCCACGCAGATCGCCGGCTGGCTTGAGGCGGTCGTTCGAGAGTTCCGCGACCCGGAGACGGTGCGGGAGTTTGAGAACCCGGAGATCTAAGCCGCCTTCCGCGCCTTGAATTGAGCCGCCGCGTTCGCGAGCGCCGCCTCCCACGACTCCAGCTCGCCGGCTGGCCGGGCGTCGACTTCGGGCGCCTGCCCGCCGATGCCCTCCAAGCTGGCCAGAAGAGGGCCCTGCAGCGCAGGCAGGCACAGCAGCGGCTTCCCGTCAGCATCGAGCACATCGACCGAGAAGAGCGCCCAGGCCGCGAGAGGAAGCTCGACATAGCCCCTCAAGGCGTCCCACTCTCCATCGCTGAACGTCTCGACATCTTCACCCTCTTCCGCCTCGTCGACTAGGTCGTCGAGATCGGAGACGGTCACGCCGAAGACTGCTCTCGTGGTCTTCTCGACGAGCGCCGGCCACCCGTCACGGTGTGGCGACCAATCTGGATAGGGGTGCTCGTGGATTTTGCGCGCCAGCGCTTCGAGTTCTTGGATCGCGGGGATGTCCCGAAGGACCAGCGGTCGTGAATCGCTCATGCCTTCACCATACCACCGTTCACCCGCGGGCGAGAACAGGGCGTGAACAAGAGGCGGCGACGAAACGACGCGCCGCGGAGACCCGCGTTTCCTGAGAAGCTGCGGCCAGGAGGAAGCCATGAGTGACGTGACCAACCCGGAGATGATCGGCCTGATGGAAGACCTGGAGGAGCTGTTCTCGGTCCTCACGGCCAAAGGGTTCAGCCAGCAAGAGGCATGGCGCGACCTCTACAACGTCATTGCGTCCGCCTGCATCGAAACGGATGGACCCGCCGCGCTTGTTGAGATTGAGGCGCACAGCGCCGAGCTGCTCGAAGCGCAAGGGATCAAGGGTGCGCGCGAAGTCATGGCGGCGATGCAAGCTGGACGTCCGGCTATCAACTAGGCAGGCTTGCAACCATGCGCACGCCCGAGGAACAGGATGCCTTCGACCAGGCCGTCGAGATGAAGGCGGCGGAGATTGCAGCCGGCTGCAGCAGCCCTGAAGCTGTGCTCGAAGAAGCTTACCTGCTTCGGGCCATAGCGGACGCCCTGGAGACGCGAGCGGTCGCCGCGACCCATACGCGAGGCGAGCCCTTCGAGTAAGCGGACAGCAGAGCGCCCCCGGTGGAACCGAGGGCGCTAATGGACGGCAATGAAGCCTAATGGTCGTTGGCGCCCAATGGGCCGATTTTCGGCCTGCTACGGGCGCAGCGCCTTGTCTGGCAAGGGCTTGGGGATGGCGCCGAAACGTCAGCCAGGATCAGGGGGACGACACCAATCCTTCGGGTATGGAGCGCCAAGATCCAACGCCCACCGGCACACCCGCCCGAGCGCGCGGTCGCGGCGCTCGGCCCAAGCCTCGAGCTCGATCTCGTAGTTCGCCCGTGCTTCGGCCGAGGTGACGATGTCAGGGCTCGGCTTGGGCTTGTCCTCCCGCTTCACGTCCTCCGCACGCGGGAAGTTTTGAAACGTCCTCCCCGGCGTTCCGCAGCCTTGCGCAGCCAAGAGCGACGCCGTGAGCATCAGGCACAGAGTCCGGGAGATCAGCGACCGCATCAGTCAGCTCCTTCTTGAGATCGGCCACTTCGGCCGCGTCCACCACGGATCGCTCCGCAGAGGTGTTGGAGGCCGCCGCGCCCTGCTTCACAGCTTCGGCAAGTGCGATGGCGCGATCGGCCTTCTCGTGCTCGCGCTGCCTTTCGGCGCCGCTGCACTGTCCGAGCAGGAAGGCGAAGGGGAAGACGACCAGCGCCCCGAGAGCGGCCTTCCACCAGGCGCCCACGAACGACTTGGCGGCCGCGACCGCCGGCAGGGTCAGGAGGCTCACGCGACATTCTCCGGAAGGAGACCTTCAGCGAGCAGGGCGTGGACCTTCGCCGCCGCTTCCGCCTTGGTAATCTGGTGATCCTTGTCGCTGTCCAGGCCCGCGTTGACGGCGTAGGCCGCAGAGCCCTTCACCCACATGACGAAGCTGTCCGGCTTCCCCATCGCCACCGGGTTGAGGATGGCCATGTAGCAGTCGGACAGGCGCGTGATGGGCCCGCGCTCCTTGATCCGGTCCCGGAAGTAGAGCCACACGTAGTCCAGCTGCTTCTCGGCCGTCATGGCGGCAAGCTTCGCCGTCGTCGTCCCCAGGCCCTTCGCCGTCGCGGCCATGAACTGGATGAGGCCGGTGGCGGTCGACCTGGGGTTTTTCTTCGACGGCGAGAACGTGCGGCCGGTCTCGAACGCCATGCAGGCCATCAGCCAGTTGGGATCGAAGCCGAAGTCCGCACCGGTCAGCCGGACCCGCTCACGGAACAGCGGCGAGACCTTCGCGCCCCACGCCAGTGGTGCGGCGGCGGTGGGCTGCTTCTCGACCGGCGGGATGACCACCGCAGCGACCGGCGCGGACGGCAGAGCGTCGGCCAGGGCGAGGGCCTCCCGCAGCTTCTCACGGAGGAGGGGGACAGTCATTATTTGCGCTCCCAAGGCGGGGCTTCAGGGATGGCAGTCGCTGGCGGGGTCGTGCTGGCCGTCACTGTCGGGCCAGCAGCGGCAGAGCCAGCCGCCGCCGCTACGGCGCCGGTGGCGGGATTGATGTTCCCGGCCAGTTGCCCGTCGCTGCTCGTGACCTCGAACTCGCCGGCCGCGGTCTTCCCGCGAACGGTGGCGGAGCGGCGCTGATAGAAGAGCGTGCCGAGACCGATCAGCACCAGAGAGCCGATAAGAGCCGCGCCCAGGATGGTAATGCGCTGCTCTTCCGTGGCCTCGGTCCAAGGGAACCACACGACCACAGCCGTCACCCAGACCGCATAGACCGTCAGGATGGGCGTATAGAGGACCGCCGCCCAATCGCGTGCGGCATCGGCCGCCGACTTCCATTGCGCCGCCGTCCCGAGCTTTAGGCGCCAGAGCAGCGCACCGCCGATCAGCAGCGCCAGCACGGCGACAGCCGGCACGATGAACCAAAGCCACATCATCCGGCGGCTCCGCCATTCTTGAGGCCGATGCCGGCGGCGAACGAAACGAAGGCGGTGAAGATCCAGGGTGCGTGCTTCGCCAGCCAACCAGCTACGGCTTTGACGCCGACGTGCTGTTGTTGAACATCCTCCAGCTTACGCACGCGGCCATCCAGATCAGCGATTTCGCGTTTGAGGTTGGTGTTCGCAGCGACCACGTCTTGCCTCAGCTCTGCGAGCCCTTGGCGCTGCTCCGTCCGCATCTCTTCGAGCCGAGCTTTGATGTTCTGCTCTTCCAAGATGGTCGTTATACGCTGGCCAAGATCACGCGCTTCACGGGCGTCCGTTTGCGCGGCCTCGGTCTGGCGGGCCAGGTGATCGAGGCGCTCCTGCGTTGCTGCCTGACCGGCGAGCAGTTGTCGCAGCAGGGCTTCCTGACTGTCAGGCATCAAGGGCCACTCCGACGGACGTGGCCAGATGATCCGATACTTCGCTCAGCGTGCCAGTGTTTCCACCCGCTCAGGCTGTGCTACCCATGCGCCCGGAGGAACCGATGCGCGCACTTCTCGTCCTCGCGGCCTTTGCCGCCCTGACCGCCTGCGATCGGCCGGCGACCGTCGACCATGAGGCCGCCATGAAGGCGGAGGTGGCGGCCGATGCCGTCGATGTGGTCGACCGCCGCGCGCAGACAGCCTTCGAGACTGCCGCGCGCGCCAACAAGACCGCGCAGGAGAACGACGCCCGGCTGGATGCCCTGGAAAGCAGGGTGAAGGAGCTGGAGTGGGACCGAATGAACCGTGACGGCTCCCGTCCCCGCTACCAAGGCGAGCCCCAGCTACAGCTGGAGCCCGGCCGCTAGCCCTCCTGATAGTCCTGCGGGCCCTTGATGACGCCGTGCAGGAACTCGAGCGGCGTCTCCGGCTGTTGGTCCCCGTCCATGATGTCCCAGAGGTATTGGGTTGTCACGCCTAGTTGACCGCCAGGATAGCCCAGCACATAGCCGCCGGCCTCGATGGTGTGCTTCGGGGCTTTGTCAGCCTCTTCGCCCTCCACCAGCTTCAAGACGTCGCGCACCACCGCCTCACCGGCCTCGAAGGCACGGTTGATGGGCGTCTGCCCGAAGGTGGCGAACTTGCCGACGAGCTGGCGCTCAGTGAACCCAGCTGCGTCCCGAATGATCGGGACACCGGCAAACAGGTTCCAGAACATCTTCCGGAACATCCATTCGATGATGCTCTCGTCCTCCTCCGGCCAGTCGCCAGTGAGAGCGGCGCCCAACACTGGCCCGACCATGAGCACCCAGAACGTCTGAGCGAACACCCGCTCGAAATCAGGCCGCTTGCCTTGGCCACGGCCAATCCGGACGACGCTTCGAGCGACGGTGCGCTGCCGCTGATACTGGACGTTGAAGTAGCTGTAGAACATCGCATAGAGCTTCGTCAGCTCGTTGCTCTGATCCTGGAAGGCCGCGAGATCCTTGGCGCGACCGGAGCCCTGCGAGGCCCGCACCGCCTTGTCGGCGAAGGCTACGGCGTCCCGCTCTTCCATTCCCTGCGACAGCGCCTTGCGATAGCCCCCGAGCCAGGTGGGCATGGCCACCGCATACATATCAATCCAGCCGATGTGCCAGAACGCGGCCCGCTGCATCTTCGCAAACGGATCGTCGCGGCCCTGCAGCGAGCGGAGCGCATCGCGAACGTCCACGTTCAGCTGCTCGCGGCGGTTGGCCAGCTCCTGCGAGCGCGAGAAGACAAACCCATCCGCATCGCCCCGCAAACGGGCCAGCTCGGCAGAGCCGACCCCGACCCATTTGGCGCCGATGACGCCCGCCGACGAGGCGAGGCCCGCAGTCTGAGCCAGACCAGTCGTGACCCGGAAGCCCATCGCCACGATGGTCGCGTTCGTGCGCGCCTTCCGGATGAAGCGCGAGAACCAGGCGGCTCCGCGCAGATCGACCAGGGAGTCGTTGACTTGCCGGGTAAGCCACTTGGGGAACTGATCGTAGTATTCCGGACCCAGCTTCGAGACGATGACGTCGCGCACCCGCTTGTTGCGGATAAAGCGCATGGCCGAGAGCGCGAACTCGCCGTAGGCGATCCGCTTGATGACCTTGTTGATGTGCCCGGAGAGCACCGCCTCCAGGTCTAGCAGGATCGGAGCCGCGAAGTCCGTCCGCTCCTTCGTGTGGCCCTTGGGCGTGGCGACGTGCGTGATGTAGCCGAACATGCTCTCGGCTTCCTTGGCGGCGTTCTCGTTCGCCTTCTGGGAGCGGAGAGGGTCATAGACGACGGGGTAGTAGCCGCCCCGGAACTTGCCGTGCGGCGTGTCCAGCTCCATCGGTTCGACGCGCTCGGGCGCAACGCCGCTCAGCCGGCGTTCGGTCTCAGCGATCTCGGGCCAGAGCGTTTCCAGGGTGTCCCAAACCCCCTGAACGAACTGCCAGTCGCTGGCGGTCAGCTCACGGTTCAGCACCTTCAGCACCGCGTCAGGGAGCCAGTTGTAGCCGCGCGCCAGCTTGTCGAGGTTGCCCTCGTTGCCGGCGTTCAGGGCCACCGCGACCAGGTCCGCGCGCGTGAAGTCCATTGGCTCGCCGGTGTGGACGTTGATGAGCTCGGGCACGACGACCTTCTGACGCCAGCGCTTGCGGTCCTCTTTCGAGATGCCGTCGTATTGCTTGCGCAGCTCTTCGACGACCTTGTTCCGTAGAACGTCGAACCGATTGGCGGCGTCGGTCGCGCCACGGACCAGGACCTTGTTGAAGACGCCGTTCGGGTCTTCAGCATCCAGCCAGTCCGCCATCTCTTCCATCTTGAGGAGCATGGCGTCGGCCTCAGCGAGGCCGCGCTTCTCCAGGATCACCTTGTTCGTCAGCGGCCGGCTGGGCAGCGCGTCGGCACGGTTCTCCATTTCCGTCAGGACCGCATCAAGCGCGGCCTGCTCGCCGGCGACTAGGAGCCGTTTCTGTTCGCGGCCCAGGTGCGCGATGCTCCGGATGGTGTCGTAGAGCCCGCGAACCTCTTCCACCGTGAGCTTGGTGTAGTGCTTCAGCTGGGCATCGGCGAGCAGTTCCGGCGCCACGACCACCGTGTTTCCGGCCGCCTGCTGATCGGCAACCCACTTCGCGAGCGCCTCCCGTTCGGCAAGCGCCTTCTTAGTGCGAGTGCGGAAGTCCAGGCGTTCGAGCAGACCGTGGATCTGATCTAGATAGGATTGCTCCATCGTCGCCAGGGTCTGCTTGGAAGCCAGTCGGCTCATCAGCTTGAACGCGGTGGCAACGTCGCCCTCCGCAGCCTTGGCCGCGCGGTAGAGATGAAGGTTCAGGAGCTGCTTGAACTTGTGCTCCAGCGCCTTCGTCTTGTCCCCCTTGAGGAGCGCCCGCTGGGCATCCAAGCCAGCCCTGCGCTCGGTGCGCAGGTATACGGACGACCGGACGTCCTCGACGGCCGTGCCCGCGACCTGATGCTGAGCCCACATCTCCAGGGCGGCACGGGTCCAAGTTCCGTCTTCGCGCCCCGCCTGCCGCGCGAGGGCGCGCACCTCATTGTTGAGGATGTCCGCCCGGCGCACGTCGTTGACCTCGGCAAGCGCCTCCTCCTCGATCGAGCCATCGCTCAGCATCTCGCCGTGTCGATCGACCATGCGCCGGTCGGTTTCAGCGTCGATGCGGGCGGCCCGGATGTTCCGGTTGTCGCCGCTGGCCCGCATCTCGCGACGCTCCTGCTCCATCGACATCACCGCCTCAATGGCCGCGGTCGCGCTGGGGAAGCCCGCAGCGTCAGCCAAGTAATCGGGGTGAGCGCCGCCGCTGTTCACGAAATAGGGCGGCACGCCACGGGGGAGGCGCTCGACCACCGCCTCCGTTCCGAACAGGTCGACGACATCCTTGCGCGAGACCGAGATCGCGCGCGTCTCCAGCATCGCCCAGGCGCGATGCTCCGGCGTCGACTCCAACTCCGACGCGACCTCCTCGCGCAGCGCCTCCCACTCGACGCGCCATTCCTTCGTGCGTCGGCGCCGCACATCGTTCATTGCCTTCGCGGCGAGCCGCTCGGTCGCGCGGCGGTCAGCGTCTTCCACCGCCCGCTGATAAGCAGCGTATTCGGCATCCGTCATTCCGGCGTCTTGCGCGCTGGCGAAGAAGGGGCGCAGGGCCTGGGCTTCCTTCGCGGCCGCAATCTCCGTCTCCGAAGCGAGGAGCCGGTCAAAGATGCCCCGCACGTCGTCATTCAGCTCGACGTTGAGGTTCAGGACGGTGCGATAGATGCGGACCAGCCACGCCTTGAAGCGCTGGAAGTGCTCTTGCAGATCGGCGCGGGGAGCGCGCCCTTCCATGAAGTAGGCTTCCCCGGCCCGCGCCCAGCGCTCGTGATGCTCTGTCGTGACTTCCGACCAGGAGCTGACCCCGAACCAGTTGAGCACGGCCTGGAAGTCACGGCGCACCTGGATGCTGGCCGCCGGATCGGCCGCGTCGAACGCCAACTCTTCGAGCCAGACGTGGCTTGCCTCGTGCAGAAGCGTGGACAGATCGCGGCCTTGGAAGAGCTGGATGACGGCCCGCCCCGCCGTGAAGGTGACATCGCCTCGCGCACTCTGTTGATAGACCGTTCCCGGCGCCGGGCGATACATCGCTTCGCTGATGGTGAAGGCGCGATTGCGCCCCTTGTTCTCGACGAACCCGAACCTCTTGTAGAAGGCCCGCAGCCGACGGACGTTGCCGCCGAACGCGCCCGAAGGCGTGAGCGCCAGCGCGACGCCCGCGTCGTCCGCTGCCTGGGTGAGCATCGCCATGATGTCCGAGCCCATGCCTTCGCCTCGAGCAGCGTCAGGAACCTCGATGCGGGAAAGGGTGGCGATCCGGCCGTTGTCCGTGAGGGTCAGTTGGACATCCGGATACTTGGCCGTCACCGCGGCGGACAGGCGTTGCGAGAACTCGCCAGCCGGCCGAAGGCTCGACTGATCGAAACGCAGGGCAGGGGCGTCGACTTGGCGGAGGCGCGGACCCACCGCTTCAGCGAGCGCCGCTCGCGTCAGGTGCTCCAGCCGCAGAGTGATCGGATCTTGCTTGCGCTCCGAGAGCGCGCGCGCCGCCGCAGCGTAGCCCTCGACGGCTTCGTTGAGCGATTGACCGTTGCCGACCCGCTCACTGATCGCGCGCAGGGCAGAGGCCAGGGCAGGGCCAGCGTTCGCCTCGCCGACGCGCACCGCCTCATCAGGGTCAATGCCGCCGATGTCCGCCGCGAGATGCGCCAGCTCGCCCAGGTTGGGGGCCAGCGAGACAGCGAGCGCCTGTTGCTCAGCATCGGTGGCCGCGCTCACGTCCGCGGCAGAGCGGTCATCGAGGCGCACGTCAGGGCGCATGACCGTAGCCTCGCCCGAGAACTCATCAAGCAGGCCGGGCGAACCGTTGGCCGCCGCTTGGTAGAGGATGCGCGGATCGCTCCCGTCGTAGGTTCCACGGTTGAACGTCGACTTCACCTGTTCGGGGAAGAAGGCTTGCGCCTCGACCTCGCCATCAGGGTAGCGGACGACGATGCCGTCATAGCCCTTCGCGATCAGCTCGCGACGGTCGAAGCCCCGGTCAGTGTAGCGCTCAAGCGCCTCGCGGTCGGCAGGATCGACTTCGAGCGGGTTCTTCAGGGCCAGGTGCACCGGCATGAGCCGGGCGCCGACGGGCTGGGTCTCGTCCATCGACTGCGGCACAGCCGCCGCCGCTCGGACGTTCGCGTATTCCTCTGCGTAATCGGCGGCCGACGTGAAGTATGCGCCGTCACCTTCCGCGATGCTGAAAGCGTCAAAGTCGCGGCTCGTGCCGTGATACATCACGAGCGGCCGACCACGCGCATCGACGACCTTGCTACCCGCGAACCACCGCTCGAAGGCTTGCGCCTTGGCATGGGGCGGCGCTTCCACTATCTTCAGGTCGGTCGCACCCGCGTCTCTGACGTATCGGCGGATGGTCGCTGCAAGGCGAATGGCATTAGTCGGGGTGCGACTCTTCCACATCGACAGCGACGCAAGCTCCCGACGGCCCGTGCGGACCTCCGCCAAGAAGACTGTCGTGCCGTTGCCGATGTCCTTCCCGAAGACGACGATGTCTTGATTGCGCTTCGTTTTCGCGCCGAGGACGACCCGGTCAGGCGCGGCGACGATGTCAGGGATGGCGTGGAAGTCTGCAGGCGTCACGGCCTCCTGACCACGCTTCTCCTCGCTCTTCGCATTGCCGTGGCCCGCCTTGATGTGGCGGACAGCCGGGGTGTCGATAGAGGCGTGATAGCCCTCCAGCTCGACACCGGCTTCACGCGCTGCCTCGACTAGCCAGCCGGGAACGGGCCCAAGGGTGGCCTTGGCGTAGCTGTGCCCCGGCTGGTCTGCCGCCTCTAGCACGGCCTCAATCTGCTCCGGAGAGGGCTCATCCGGGCCGAGCGCCGTGTGCTCCGCGGGGATGGTGAGCAGCTCGCCGACGCGGTCGCGCTGCAGCCGGAGGCGCACCACCGCCTCCGCCCGCGGCACGTCGCGGGTGTAGTCGCCGGGAAGGTCGCCGCGCTGGGCTTCCGTCATCTTGCGACGAGCCTGCGTGTTGCGCGCCTCGATCTCCCCAGCGGAGCGATGATAGACGTTCCGCGCCGCGGTCATCTCGACCATCTCGCGCTCGCCGTCGAAGCCCAGGTCTTCCAGGCGGGCGATTTCCTCCTGCAGCGCGTCCGCATAGGTCGACTCGCGCATTGCTGAGACGCTCGACGGAGCGCCGAGCGCAAAGCCCTCGTCCGACTGAATGACGTGCTGGATCTCGTGGAGGAGCGAAGACAGCGCCTTCTCGCGGTCGCCGCTCTCGACGAGGCGCTTGGCCAGGGCGATCTCACCATCACCCCAAGCGGCGTGCGTCCCGCGCGACTTAAAGGCCATCACCCGGATCGGGTAGGCCCGGAGCTTGGGATAGGCGGCGAACAGGCGGTCATGCGAGATGACTTCGCCGAGATGGACCGTCCCCTTGGGCCCGTCATCGCCGGCTCGCCTCTCCAGCTCCGCCCAGCCGTCTTCCCGCAGCGCGGCATCTTCGTCCGTGATCTCATAGCGCCATTGGCCGTCGTCGCCCCGGCGCCAGCCGGTGAAGTCTTCGATGATGCCGGGTAGCTCCCCGGCCGCTTCCATCTCCTCCGCGCGCGCCAGCTTCGCCCGATCGGCGGTGAACGAGCGACGGCCGGCGAACTGCTCAAACGACCGGCCCTCCGGCTGATCGCTGTATGCCTGGATCGCCTGCTTGATCTCCTCGTTAGAGGCGCGGTCAGGGTCGATGCCCAGCGTGGCGAGCAGCTCGTCGAGCTGATCCACGGCTTGCGCCACTTCCGCCCGGCGCTCATCCGTCGGCACGGCGAACCGCGCCGATCCGCGCAGCTCGCCCTCGATCGCTTCAAGCAGCTCAGGGCCCGACGGGTTTTCAACGGCCTCGGGGAAGTAGCCGGCCTCCCACGCGGCCACCGCCATATCGCCCATCGTTCGGCCGTCCTGCCGAACGATCTTGCGACGGCCGGGCTTGCCCTTGTGCCACTTGTCAGCGTCCCGCGCGGCCAGCTCACCGCCCTCGTCGTTGATGCCCCCTTGCCGCGCAATGAACTCGAGAAGCGACGGGCCGCGCTTCTGATCCGGCCGGCGACCGGCGCGGAGCGCATCGACGATCACGTCGAGCCGGTCGACGCGGCGACGCAGCTGCTCAGGAACGGCCTGTTTGATGACGAGGCCGGTGCGCTGATAGGCGTCCCATGCATCCACACCCAACCGGGCGCCGCGGGTCTCGTAGCGCGCCGCCAGGACAGCGGCATAGCGCTTGGCGACGTCGATGGTGAACCCCGCTTCGCGGGCTTGGCGGAACAGGTCGCGATAAACCCGAGTGGAGGGGCCCTCCGCCGCCTCCTCGTCCTGGGCCTGCCGAAGCAGCCGCTCGCCCTCTTCCGCGATCAGCGCGCTCTTCTCCTCCTCGAACGCGCGTGCTTCGGCGACGCTCATATCGTCGATGCCGAACCGCACATGATCGGCGAAGGCTTCATGCGCTTCGCTCGTGGCTACCCGCGCCAGGTATGTGCCCGCTGGCATGACTACGTCAGCGTCCGCGGTCAGGGCAGGCTCAAGCTGATCTTCGATGCCCCAGAACTCGATAAGCTCCTGTTGCCGGTCCTCCGGAAGATCCTGGAGGAACGTGCGCACCGCCGATGCCGGGACGAACACCTCGCCCCCATCAGCAATCGTGTTCATCAGCTGTTCGAGCCGCTCCGGCGCGCGCTTGACCAAGGGGGAGCTCGACACCTGCTCAGCGACGTCGCGGAGCGCATCGGCCTTGGCCTGGGCCTCGCCAGCCATCGCAGACCGCGCCGCGAAGGTGCGCCCCGGAACCGCAGCCAGGATCACCGCGCGAAGGATGCCGCCAGCACCACCACCGGCGAGGCCCTCATCCACCACGCCCTGCAGGATCGGAGCATCAGGATTGAGCAGGGCGCGCTCAATCAGATTGGAGGCGACGGCCTGGGTTGCCTCCGTCGTGCCCTCCACGGTCGCGGCAATGGCGACATCCTGCACGGCCCGGAGCAGTTGACGGCGGCCAGCCGGAGGGACGCGATCAAGGAGGCGGCCGATGCCGAGCCGCTCCAGGATGGCGTTTGACGTGGCGTTCACCACCATCGCCGCGTCGGCTTCCGCCGTGTTGCCCATCCCGACCGCTTCGGCGCGGTCAGCCATATCTTCCGCACCCTGCCCGGCCATCATGGCTCCGGCGGTTGGAGCCCCCATGCCCTTTGTCATGGCGACCTGCACGAGCACCTGACCCAAGGCGCTGTTGATGTCGGTCCAGAGGTTGCGCTCTTCAGGAGAGGGCCCGATGCGTTGGGCCGAGGCTTCGACCGCCTCGCCCGCTTCGTCCGCGGCCCGGAACAGAGTCGGCAGATTGGCCACCGCGTTCCAGAGCGCATCGAATACCTGATCGCCCTTCTTGATCCTGATGCCGAAAAAGTCGTGCTCCGCCTCCGGCTGATTGCCCTGCCACGGGCCGATAGAGCGGATGCCGAAGTCGCTACCGGGGCGGATGGGGTTCAGCCCACGCGCCCGGCGCTGCGTCCGGTCGAGCGCCTGCCCCAGCTCGCCAATACCGCCGACGCCCTGACCCACCGAACCCACGGCGCCGGAGATGAACGCGCGATCCGCAGGAGCCTTGAAGATGTCGCGGATACCGCGCTCAAGCTGCGTGAGCGGCGTAACCTGATCTTGCGCCACCGCGGCGTTGTCCGGATCGCCCAGCCATGAGCGGGTGCGCGGAGCGCTGGAAAGCGCCGCGGCCGCCTCCTCTTGCGCAAGGATGCGCTGAACGGCCGGCGTCTCGCGCAGCACCGTTTCCATCGGCAAGCCGAGCTGATGGCCAGCCCGGATTGCGAACGCCGCTTTCTCCGGATCGGTCAGACTCCGGGCATTACCGAGGTTCAGGGCGGCTTCTTGCGTCTCGATGCGGTCGAGTTCGTCCAGAGGGTCAAATTGCGGCATCAGTAGATCCCGCGGGCGCGTGCCCGCCTCCAGAGTTCACCAAGTTCGCGAGGATTGGGGTCGCGGCCCTCACGCCGGCGGAAGCTGTCGCGCAGCTCCTTCTCCGCCTTGTCAGGCACGTCGTAGTTGAAGCGCGCGCCGGTCGGCACCTCGAAGCGGCGGGCGGGCTTGTCGCCACCGAGGAAGCCAGCGTCGCGAATTTTCACATCGAGGAGCAGGGTATCGGCGAAGCGCAGCCAGTCTTCGTCCGACGGAGGTTTGCCACTGAGGCGGCGGTGTTCCGCTCCGGTAGCCATCAGCTGGCGGAAGAACAGCGCCTTGGCGTCGCCTTTTACGTCCTTCGGGAGCACCCTGCTCGCCGCCCGGTTCGCCGCCTCGATGCTCAGCTGGGAGTCGGAGCGCTCCTTTGATGTTCCGGCACCGCTGATCGCTTCGCGGCGCCAGCCCAGCACCTGCTCAAAGTCCCCCGGCGTGAGGCTGTTGACGTAGGTGGACGGATCAAGCTTCGCGAACGCCGCCGGAGACGAGGCGAAGAGGTCCGATAGGTAGAGCAATTTCGCCGGATCGGTGACGCGAGCCTTGCCAGCAGCGTCTTCCTTCGCCCGGCTGACGAAGAAGCGGTCGAGCTGGGTGAGCTGCGTGGGCGAGAGGCCCCGACGGATAGACGCGGGGATTTCGTTAATGGAGCGCGCGGTCGAGCCTTCGAGAAGGAACGGCTGCACGTCGTCCCAGGCTTTGCGCTCGCGCTCAGTCTTCACCGCCTCTTGGCGGCCAAGCACGGCCAGCCCTTGGGACAAGAACGCCTGATAGCGGATGGGATCGCCAGCGGCCGCCACGCGGGCCGCCCGGTCGACGGACTCGAACGTCAGCTCACCCGGAGCGCGGGCGGTGCGCACGGCGTCATCGGTCGCTGGAGCGCCAGGCACACGGGCCTTCTCCGGATCGAGGCGCTTGCCGTTGAAGAAGACTTCGTAGTGCAGGTGAGGGCCCGTCGACTTGCCGGTCGAGCCAACAGCGCCGAGGGGGCGGTCGCCGGTGACACGGTCTCCCACCTTCACGTTGATCGCGTCGAGATGGCTGTAGGTCGTTTCCCAGCCGTTGGCGTGGCGCACGCGGACCTGATTGCCATAGCCGCCCGCCCTACCTGCGAAGATGACTTCGCCGTCCGCGGACGCCACGACTGGCGCTCCCCTCTCAGCAACGTAGTCGGTCCCCCAGTGCATTTTCCGGGTGCCGTCGATGGGATGGTCTCGCAACCCAAACCTGGAGGAAATGCGGCTGGCCTCGACAGGCGGCCTGAAGGCCGGCGTTGTTGTGTCGCTTTCGCCCCGCCCCGTCGGCTCCGGCATATCCGGATCCTCGAACACTCCAGACGTGAGGCTCATCGCGAAGGTCGCGGTGTCCAGCTTTAGCTTGGCGTCCTTCACCTGGGCGCCGAGCACTGCGCGGTCGCCCGGCTGCAGCTTCCCGCCCCAGCGATCGAGCGCCGCCTCTGCGTCGCCGGCGCGGGTGTCGTCCGCAAGGATGTTCTGGATGATGCCCTTATAGACGTTCGCTTCGGCCGTCTGGAAACGAGCGGTGACGAACTCGACGCCCAGGCCCTTCCGGTCAGCGAAGTCCTCCAGCTCGCCCCGAAGCGCCAGCATCTTCACTTCGCGCTCGTCGTCGTCCACCGCCTCCTGCGCTTCGCGGGTGAGCAGGGTCATCCGCTCGTTGGACATCGTGTCCTTGTAGCGGTCTTCCTCCTGAACGACGTGCGCGTCGATCAGCTCGAACTCTCGTTGCCGACGAGCCTGCAGAACCTGTGAGATCATCTGCCGGCGCTGAGGCGTCATGTCGCCGTCGAGCGCCTTCTTGTAGATGTCCTCCAGCTGCTTCCGTGTCGCCTCGGCCGCTGTGACCGCGTCCAGCCCCTGAAGACGGAGAAGCCCCTTCTCGCCCTTCAGGACTTCGCGAGAGGCGTTCGCCGCTTCGATCTCAGCCTGCCGCGTGGCGGCCTCGTCGAGCTCGTCTTGACGCTTGGCTGCAGCTGCCGCGGCATCCTGGAAGCCTTGCGCCAGCCGCTGGCCAGAGCGCGCGATGCCAAGGCCGAACGCTTCGGGCGTGGCCACGTCCGCCTGCTTCACGTCAGCGATGGGCCGAAGCTGAACCTGCTGGCCACCGTATTCAGGAACGCGCATCTCAGACCCCCGGAGTGCCGAAGGAGAACCCGCCCACGGTCGACGGCGAGGATGTCTTTGGGGTCCAACTCGCGCCCGACCCGCCCATCCACGTCGGTTTGCCGTAGGTGCTCATCGTGGAGCCCACCTGGGAGGCGCTGCTCAGCACCGTCGCCGCCGTGTCCAGAGCGGTCGAGATCAGTGCGTTCCTGCTCGCCGCCTTGGAGGCGGCCGCCTTGGCGCGGTAGTTCTGCGCCGAGATGCGATAGCCCTGCGCTTCCCGCTCGTGGTTCTCGCGGATGGTTGCCTGATCGGCGAGCCCCATGACCGTCGTGTCCCCGGCGACATCCAGAGCGGAGCCGAAGCCCAGGTCCAGCCCTTCGGCCGCGAAGGCGGCCTGCTGCTCGGAGCGAAGAGCGGCGACCTTCCGGGCGTGGTTGAGCTGCTCCTGCTTGCCGCGCTCGATCGCATCTTCCGCCTGCCTGTCGGCATAGAGCGCGTTGTTCTTCGCGACGCCGGCCTCATACTTGTGCATCTGCGATTGCTGGATGCCGGAGAAGACGGTCGAGATAGTCGACACGGCTGCGGCCGCGATCATCAGGGTTGTCGGCTCACACATGTTGGAAGCCCTTATGGAAGCGGTGCATCGGCTCGCCGCCGATGACGGTTTGCTCAGCGTCGATGGTGAAGCCCAGGCGGCGCAGCCAGCGGCCGGACTCGTGGTTGTCGGCGGAGATCCAGTTCTCCAGCTTGGGGAACATGCGCTCGATACGGGCCAGCCATTCCGGGGCGTGCTGCACGATGGCGCGGTAAGGCACGGCGTCCGTCTGCAGCATCCACGGCACGCCCAGGCGATCCATCAGGCTCTTCGGCGTCACGCCGAACATCGCCTCGACAGAGCCGTCGACGAGGCCGGTCCACGCGTCGCCCCCGGAGAGCAGCGCTAGCTCAAGGGCCTCTTGCGGCGTCCGCCCCCAAGCAGCGCACTCGCGGCAATCGACAGCGCGCAACCGGGGCGCCAGCGCGGGGATGTCTTCAGGCTGAGCCGGGCGCACTTCGATCATGGCGCCGTCAGATCGTAGGAGATCCCGGTCAGGATCATCGGCAGGGGCATCTTCTGCCGCACGACGACAGACGCAGAGCGCCAGTCGGTCCCACCAAGCGTTACATGGAGGTCGCCGGTGACGGGGCCCGTCACCGCTCCGTTGCCGATGTTCGTGTCCAGCTTCGGCGGCCGGAAGCCGTGGCACTCCCCGTCGCTCGTCTCCTGGGCGCCGGGCGCGGGGTTGCGGCCGGGGCCGACCTCGAGCCCCCATGTGTCGATCACGGAGAGCACCGCCTTCGTCACCTGCTGGGACTTCCCCTTCTGTGACCCGTCCCGCCCTTGGATCGGCGGCGGCAAGGTCCGGATCCACGCCTCATAGGGCAGGCCGACGTGAACCTTGGAGGCCGCTTGGGGCAGGGTGATCTTCCCACCGCTCACCACGAGACCGAGCCGGGGGATGCCGTCGGCGAGCGCGTTTACAGTGCGGCCCTCAAGGTGCTCCATGCCGCGGATGACAGTGGCCGGCGTGCCCGAGTAGCTACGCGAGCAGTCCAGATGCACCGCGTCAGCCACGCTCGCCCAGGTGGGCGAGGCGATCCGCTCAATGAAGCGAACCTGCTGCGCCTGAACCGTGCGGCGGACGACGAAGTAGGTCACGCTCTCGCCGTTCTCGGTGACGGTGCAGGCGTCCTCTACAACCCCGTCGGTCTGGCACAGGCTCCAGCCCCAGACGTCCTGCTCACGTTGCCAGGTGAGCGCCGGCACCTTGCCGTCCGAGCGGACCACCCAGAGCGTCTGCGTCGGATAATCCGCCCACGAAAGGGCGTTGACGGTGAGGCCGCGGAACAGGTGCGGGGCGAAGACGGTGATGTCGTTGCCCGTGTAGCCGTCATCCTGGAAGGAGTAGTTCAGCGTCCGGATCGCACCCCCGAGCGCCGTGTTGAAGAAGGCCATGTTGTCGACGATGGCCGGGCGCACACGCGACGAGCCGCGCATCCCGCTCGGCTCGATCTCGACGTTTGTCGCGGTGAACGGTTCGCCGGAGATGGCGAAGATGTTGTCCGACGTGAGCACGATGAGCTTGCTCAGCGGAACGAGATGCTGAATGGCGTTCACCTGCCTCGCCACGAGGTTCATCGTGACGGCGTCGGTCGCGCGCAGCGGCTGTGAGACGTTCAGGTTCTCGAAATCGCCCGACTGCGAGAAATACATCCCGTTCGGCTTGTTCTTCGTCCGCGCCCAGACGGTGCGCTGCTGAAAGAAAGAGACGCGGGCCGGCTTGTCATACGCCCCGTTGAACGGCTCTCGGTTTTCGGGAGGCGAGAGGCTCAGGTCGGGGATGTAGTTGCGATCCGTGAACGTCGTGTCGGTCGCGGCTCCGATGAAGCCGAAGACGCCGTTCTCGCTCCGATAGATGTTGTAGCGGGAGGCGCCCGTGACCGCGTCCCACTCGACGATGTTGATGTTCCCGGCGCTGAGCTCCAGGTCGTTCTCGATCGTGACCGAGGCCGACTGCAGCGACTCCTGCCCCGTGTCGCCGTTAACGGCGGTGACGACATAGGTGAACGGCCGGCCGCGGTAGTTCTCGCCGGTGTTCGTCGCCTCGCGGCTGATCGAGACGCCTTGCGGAATGGCGGTCGTAGCCCCGAAGTCGATGACGGACAGTATCCAGGACGCGTGATCATACCGCGAGAGCTTGCGGGGCGGGTGATCCACATGCGTCAGATACATGACGTCGGCGCTCTGCTCGAACCCGAGGTCGAACAGCTGATCCTCTGTGTAGGGCGTCGGCAGGGTGTAGATGCGGGCGGCAGGCATCAGTTCACCTGCCCATCGTCGTTGCCGCCTGGGATCAGCGGGCCGCCGGTGATGACCTCGCCCGTGTCGGGGTCGTTGTCCTCGTAGGGCGGCGGCGGCGGCGGGTCTTCCGGGTCCGGTGGAGGCGGTGGCGCGACATCGCAGGCGTTCACACCACCGACGTCACCGGTGAAGGTGCTGAATGTCGTGGTGTTGATGTCGACCTTGACGCGATCGGCGTCGACCACTTCGAGCACACGGCCGATGCGCCCGTTAATCTGGGTCATCCCTGTCACGCCAGAGAAGTAGATGTCATCTCCGACTGCGTAGGCGTGGCAGGGAACCTCAACGACGGCCTGCGCCGCCTTCGTGATGCCCGCGATGGTCTGCTGGCGCTCGGTGACATAGCCGCCATCCACGATGAAGCGGAGGCTTTGGTGGCCAAACTCCAGGACGTAGGACTGGCTTATCGAGAACTGGAACGGCAGCGCACGAACGCGCTTGCTGCTGTCTCTCGCCCTGCCGACGAAGCGGAAGCCGGGCCGCGCATACACGCCGCCCGTGACCATGCTCAGCACGTTGCGAGCCCGACGGAGCGCCGTGCCATACTTGGCCGTGTCCATGCGGGCGACGAGAGCTTCGCCGATCTCACCGCCTGCGAACGTGGGTGCGTCGATCCTCACAGCCCGCGCGCCCTCACGACATCCGGGATGAAGTCGCCGTAGGTCTGCGGCCGGCGGTTGGCGTCCGCGGCGATGGAGCGCTGCGTCTCCATCTCCGCTTGCTGCATCAGAAACTGCTTCAGCCGCACGTCATCCTTGATGGGCATGACAATCCGAGCGGCCAGGGTCAGCACGAAGGCGCGCGTGAATAGTGCGGAGAAGACGTTCGCGGAGGCGTCGTTCTCGACATACTCCAGCACAGCGCCCGGCGCAGACGTGTAGAGTGTGCTCCCGGCGTAGTCGTAGGCCCAACCACCGTCCCACGCTCCTACCGCCGAGTTGCCCACGAGCGTCTGACCGGCAAGCGGCACATAGCTCCCAGCGGGGCTCTCAGGGCCGCGGAGCACCTTGATAGGGAGCGCCAGGTCGGCAGGGAGGGTGAAGGCTCCCGCCCAGGTCTCCTGCCGATCGTTCGAGGATGCCGGGACCAGCTCGGCGCGCTTGCGAGCAAAGCCCCACTGATGGCGCTCGAGCAGCTCGCCCAAGACCGCCGCATGGTGGCGACTGCACGCGTCCGCTTGCTCGCTATTCTCAACGAGGGACGAGATCGTGCCCGCCCGGATCTCGTCGAGCGCCATGTTGCAGATTTGGAGCGTGGTGTAAGGCAAGGTGGATCATCCCGAGCTTGACCCCCGAGATGATCCGATACTTCGCTCGCGACGCCAGCGCCTTGCAGCGCTTGGCTTAGAAGTGGCGCTTGCCCCGGATCAGGATGCGGCCCGAGGCGGCGATGTTGCCAGCCGAGGGCGTGAACCTGATGCAGTCGTGCGCCTCCGCAGCCGTGTCGTAACGGCCCTGCCGGAAGTAGGTCGTGGACGACGCCTCCAAGCCCGCTGAAGCCCGCATACGGGTCTTCTTGTCGGCCTGGTTGAAATCGGTGATGAACGCCGTGCCCCAGAGCTTGTTCGTGCTGGCGTGCGTGCCGCTCAGGTTGAACGCGTCCGTGAGCGCTGAACCAGCCATGACATAGCCGGACGTCCGATAAACGCCCCCGGCGCCCAGCTCGATCTTGATGAGCCGGCTCGTGACGGCGTCATCATGGGTGATGCCCTCGAACTCGACGATCAGCTCGCGGAACTGCCCCAGGTCGGTCACGGCGTAGCTCGCTGCCGCGCCATCTGCAGCGAAGTCCTTGGTGACAAGGATCTCACCATCGAGGTAACGGCCCGACTGCCTGGGCGACCGGCTGGGCACGGGCTCGCTGGCGTGCGAGCCCGCAGCCGTCACCTGAACAGGAGCGCCGACATCGAGGTCGCCGCGGGGGACCGCCCGGAAGGCGTGGGTGAACTCGCGATCCGACTGCACCTGAAGCCGCCAGGAGCTGACCGTGAAATTGGTGCCCACCGGCGCAGGGATGTCCGCCTCGCCGGGCTGCTCATAGCTGATGCTGTCCGCGGTGACGGAGATGAGGCGGAAGCCGCCGCGCGCGCTCGACTCGACCGTGCTGCCGGCCACCGTGACAGCCTCGCCCCTCACAAACGGATGGCCGACCATCGCGCCGCCCTGAATGGTCGTCACGCCGTTCTTGCGCGTGATGTGCGCGCCGATGACGTTCACCGACCGCTGATGGCTTGCGTAGGTGATGAAGCCGACAGCGTCTCCGGTCTTCCGGGCGAGCGTGGTGTTGTGCTCGAAGCGGGCCAGCGGCCCCATCGTCGCGACGCGGGGCCTGACCGGATAGTCCAGCGGAGAGAACGGGTCGACATCGAGCTCGATGTTCGCCTCGTGAATCGTTCGCCCCTGGATGGTCAGCAGGCCGGCGCCGACCAGGAGGGGAAGCTCGATGCGGCCGCCATACTGACCAACGCTGAAGGTGCGGCCAGGATCGCGCAGATCGGACGTGCTCGACGAGTAGAGGCCGCCTCCGTTGACGCGGGTGTCCACCAGTGGCGTGACCGTGTTGTTCCGGAACGTCGGTTCATTCCAGACAAAGCCGCCCGACCGCCAGTCGATGGCGTTGTAGCAGGTGCTGATGACCGTCCCAGGCCGCGCGTCGTCGCGGCGGCCGGCGTTGGTGAGCCGGCCTTGAACAACGAACTCGCCGCGGGTGAAGTGGGAGAAGCGGCTGTTCAGGGTGGAGACTTCCGCGCCATCCACGCGCACGCCTTCCGTGCCCACCGAGAAGAAGCCCTGATCGAGCGTCCACTCACAGCCGGGCCCGGCATAGCAGAGGATCTTCTTGGCCAGGCCGACGCAGTCCCGCGTCGACTGCCAGTGGGCGCCATACTGCATGACGACCGCCTCGACGGCGCCATAGACCCCAGGCGAGATGTTGGCGCGGTTCGAGCGGAGCTTGGACCTGTCGTCGCCGCGGATGGCCCGCTCGCCGGATGAGCCAAGGACGCCCGCATAGTCTCGAAGCTCGATCTCGCCGCCCTTCTTGATGCCGAGGAGGCAGCCCAGCTCCTGGCCAGGGTTGTAAAGCTCGAGGCCGATGTTTTCGAGGATGACGCGGCCACCATACCAGGCGCCGAACGCGCACTCCGTCGTGAGGCCGTTCATACCGCCCAGATGGACGATGCTGAACGGATAGACCACGACCTTGTTGGCGTTGCGGTCGTCATCGTTCTCGCCGGCCGCTTCGTCAGCGATGAGGTTGATGACGGCCGGGAGTTGATAGAGAGGCGTTTCATCATCCGACGACACAGCCGTCGGATCGAGACGCTTCATCCAGATCTTGAAGCCGAAGGTGCGGCGGCCGGGCGAGATGCTCTCGATGCGGACGATGCCGTTGAATGCTTCGGCGTCGATGTTGTCGACGCCATCGCCCTGGAAATTCTGCAGGCCGACGCTGCAGCCGACGACGACGCCAGCATCGAGCGGGTCCCCCGCCGGATCGAGGTCGCACTCGATGTTCCACAGCCCGAAATCCGGGTCGCTTGAGGTCGCCGCCGGGTTGGCCTTGGCGCACCGCACCTGCACGGCCTGGAGGAAGGTCGGAGAGTCGCCGCCCGAGATGAAGAGCGCATCCTTGCCGCCGTAGCGGATGTAGGGCTCGCGATCACCGACCACCGAGGGGTTACGCATGAGCGGCGGCTGGATGGTGATGAGCTTGGACGCGCCCTCCGGAAGCCGCGGCACGACCTTGATGCGGTTGTCCGCCCGGCACTCGCCGATGAAGTCCCAAGCCCCACGGAAGGCGGCCCACCGCTCTTCCGCCGTGGCGTTCGGATCGACGTCGACGAAGAGCCGGAGGTCAGTCTTATCAGGACGCGGCCAGCTTGCCGCATCGGCCAGGGTCAGGCCCTTCGAGAGCCCGTCATAGCGGATCGGCTTGCCCTCACGGCGGGCGCGCTCCAAGGCCGCCTCGTTCTGTTCGCGGGTCCGGTTGGGACCGCCACCGAACAGCTCGATCGGATAAACGCCTTGCTTCAGGCTCGCTTGGAACAGCTTAGGCATAGTAGGCCACGCTGACCACCGTGCCGACGCCGGCCGGGGTTTCGATCAGGCGGATGGCGGTCAGGTCCGCGTCGTAGTCGAGGCCCATGCCCAACTCGACGAGCAGGCCGACGTCCTCGGTCGGATCGGCCGCACCGTCATCGCGCCAGCGGAAGCCGCCGTTCTCCGGCTGGATCATGGCGCGGCGCGCGCCCTCCGGGACGGTGAGGCCCACCGCCGCCGACAGGTCCGTGATGCGCTGGAAGCCCGCAGGCTGGTTGGCGTTGACGGGCGTGCCGTTCGTGCCGGTCTGGATGGTAGCCAGGGCGGGGTTCTGGCGAGCGTTCCCGTCAGGGTCGCGAGTTTCGATGTCGAAGCCCGCAAGGGGGCTGTTGGCCGATAGAGCGCGGGCTACCACGAGCGCCTCCTCTTGAGCACGTCTCCCGACGTTCCCTGTTCAGTCGATCGGCGGGGGCCCGGAGACCCCCGCCGCAGTCTTAGGCTTGGTCGCGCTCGGCCTGCGAAAGCAGGGTCTGCAGCTCGCCCTTGGTGGCGCCCGACGGATACTCGACGCCGCGACGGTCCAGCTCGGCCGCGATCTCGGCCTTCGTCATGGAGCCTCCGGCATCGCCGCTCTTGTCCAGGTCGAGCGGGCCGCCGTCCGCCACAGGGGCGTTGCCGAAGCCCGCCTGATCCGCAGCGCCGGGGGCCACGGCGCGCTGAACGCCGCCCGGCTGATCGGCAGAGGCCGGCAGAACGAACGCGCCACCAGAGGCTTGCTCGCCGCCAGGCGGGGCGCCTTGCGGGCGGGTCGTGCCGGGCGAGCGAACGGTCGTGTCGGCGATCTCGACGGGGATGGCGCCGGTGTTGTTCGGGGTCGGGTCAGCGACGTTGGAGCCGAACACGACAGCCGCCTTGCCTTCCTTCTCGCGGCGCGCGGCGAGCGCGGCCTCGAGTTGCTCGACGGTCATGTTGCCGATGGGCGTGGAAGGAGCGGGGGCCACGCTGATGTTGCCCTTGGCATCGACGTCGACCAGCTCGCCGGGGTAGCGGAGAGCGCCGCCGATGAAGGTCTTTTTGGTGAGGACTTTCTGGGTCACGAGACCCTCCTTGATGGGGTGTCAGGACGCAGGCGTCAGCCGCCCCGAAGGGCGGCCTCTGCCTTAGAAGTGGGTGTGGTAGGCGGGGCGGTTGTCGAGCGCCGACTCCGTGTCGGAGACCAGGCCGGCGGTGAACTTGCCCGCCGTCAGCGGCCCCGTGGCTACCGTGTAGCGGAAGCCCAGGTAGGGCTTCGTGGTCGTCGGGACCGAGACGTCGAGCACGCGGGTCCCGTCGGGAAGGGCCGCCTTGCCCAGCGCGCCGGTGGAGGCGAGCACGCGGACGTTGGAGGTCAGGGCGCCGTCGTCAGCCTCGATCAGCTCGATGTTGACGGTGGCGGCGCCGGCTGCAGCAACGGTCTCCGTGACCTGGGCGAAGGCGCGCAGGGCTCGCCCGCGGCCGAGGTCTCGGGCGCCGATCAGGAGGGAGTCGGTGGAGACGGCCGTGGCGGTGACGGCCTGTTCCAGAGAGGCGAGGTTTTCGCGGTCGGTATACATTTCGCTTGTCCCTTCAGGGGTTCATGGCCGGTCGATTAGACGACGCGATCTTCGTCGACGTTCAGAGCATCGGCGCGGCGCACCGGCGTCTCGCCGAACATCGTGACCTGCTTGCCGCCGATCTGGCCCCAGTTCATGTAGGCCGACTTCTGGGTCACCAGCTGGCGGCGCAGCATCGAGCTGACCTGACCGGGGACGTAGAAGGCGGCGTTCACGCCCTGGAGGCTTTTGATCTTGTCTTCCGCCTGGATCATCAGATCCTGGATGTCGGCGCCGGTGGATGCGTCCTTCGACAGGAGAGACACGTCGATGTTGGCGATGCGGACGACGAAGCGCGGGTCTTCGACCGACAGGCCCAGCCGCCAAATCCAGCGGTCCTTGTAGGCCATGTAGGTGTTGCCGTCCTCGTCAGCGACCTCGTCGCCGATGGGGAAGCCGTCTTCGCCGATCGCCTTGTTGGCGGTCGCGTCGAAGTGGTTCAGGCCGCCGGTCGTGCCCTTCGGGTAGATCAGCGAGACCTTCTCCGGGTGCCAGCCGATGAGCCAGATGGAGCGGTTGTCCGTGCCCGTGCCGCCGCCGTCGATCACCTGGGAATTGGCCAGCTCGTTGAAGCGCGGCGCCAACCCGGTGAACTCCGTGTCGTTGAAATTGCTGTTGCCGTAGAAGATCGTTTCCGCGGCCTCGTCGTTCATCGACTCGATGAAGGGACGGCCTTGCGCCCAGCGATACTCCGCCGGGTTGCCCGACAGGATCGCCAGCTCACGGTCCACCTGGTGGCGGCCCTCCAGCAGCGCCGAGGCTTCGTCGACTTGCGAAGACGTGCCCTTGCTGCTCGGGACGCCTTGGTTCAGGCGGCGCCAGCCGACGGTCGGCTTGCTGGTGCGAACCGTGATGCGGTTGCCGGTGACGAGGTTGCCCTCCTTCACCGCGGCGTCTTCGAGCATCGGGTTGTCCTGGGTCAGGATCTCCGCGATGTCCGCCTGCGTCCCGTTGGGGTTCAGGCCGGTGACCACGTCAGTCAGCGTGGGGATAGTGGCGTTGCGAACGGCCATCTGAAAAAGGCTCCATCTAAGGGCTCGGGCGTCATCGCGACGCTCGTAGGGGGAAGTCTAAGCGCTACTCCTTGGGGGAAAACGCGGGGTCGTAGGCCCGTTGACCGGGGGTCTTCTTCTCCACCGCAGCGGTGGTGGAGCGGTGGAACGTGCCTTCGCCGATCGCCCGACCGCCCCTCACGAAGAGGCGGATGAACTCGGGGTGATTGCCGAGGCCCGTTTCGTCGAGAACAGCCGTGAGCTCGGGCGTGCCGAACTCGTCGCGGAAGCGAGCCGCGTGCGTCATGTTCTCAGCGAACTTGTCTTGCGTGCCGCCAAGCTCCGGGTCCGCGCGGGCTTCATCAGCCCAACGGCCGCGCGTCTCGACGATTTGCTGCGTGAACTCCGCCTGCCGGGCGGCCGTGGCGCGCTCCACCATGCCGGCGATGACCGGAGCGAACTTGTTGATGGTGTCCTGCGCCTTCTCGGTCGTGTCCACGCCGAGGGCCGCCAGGATCGGCGCGGCATCCTTCAGAGCGGCCTGATCGAGCGCCTCGAAGCCTTCAGGCGGGGCGAGGCTGGCCACGTCGAACTTGACCTCGACAGCCGCAGCCTCGCCCTCGCCTTCAGCGCCCCCTTCGCCCCCAGCGTCAGCGGCCTTGCCGCCTTCGCCCAGGAGGGAAGCCTTGGCGAGCGGATCATCCTGCCCGCTCGCGCCATCGCCTTGTCCTTCGCCTTGGGCGCCGGCGTCTCCGCCTGCTCCCTTGTCGCCGCCTTCAGCACCGCCGGCCGCGCCTTGCGCACCACCGTCCGCAGCGCCTTCACCCGCACCGCCAGCACCGGCACCATCACCGCCTTCGTGGCCATCGGGGGCGCGCATGAAGCGGCCCGCCGCACGTTCGGCAGGGGTCATGCGGCCGAGCAGCGCGGTCGCGCTGGCGGAGTCGAGCAGAGAGGGGGCTTTACGGGTGTTCACGGTCGTCATCAGTTTCTCCTGGATGTGGGGCCACAGCCGCTCGCTTGACGTCTTCCGCCAGCAAATCCCCTTCCTGTTCCAGGATCGCGAGGACGCTAGGCTCAGCGTGCTTGAGCATGTGCAGCACTTCCAACCCCAGGGACTGACGACCCACGTTGATCGTGGTCTCGTGCGACGTCCCGGCAGTCGCAGGGTAAAAGATGCGGGCTTCGCTCAGGATAGTCCACACGAAACGGCGGAAGGCTGCGCTGGTCTGCAGCAGGTTCTTCAGGTCAGCGCGGAAGGTGCGCTGGCGAAGCTCGTGCATGGTGATCTTGGGGCGGTCGCTCATCAGCCGCCAACCCCGAGGCGCTGCAACATGCTCTCGCCGTTGCCAGCGTCCGTCTCAGCCAGCAGCTTCCCGGCGGTCGCCACGTCCCGCATCGGCTGGGCCATCTGCGCCATCTGTTGAGCCTGTTGCTGGGCAGCGCGCGCGGCCCGGATCTCTGCAACGGCTTCATCGGAGCGCGTCATGCGCGCCGGCACGCCGAGACGCTCATAGTATTCGTCGGCGGCTTGGTCGGCGTCGACCTTGTCTTTCAGCTCAGGGAAGGCGGCGAGCAGGTTGCCGGTGAAGGAGAGGGCGCGCTCGATGGCGCCCACGCCGATCATGCGTTGCGCCTGGGCAAGCACCGAGACGAACTCGATCTTGATGTCCACGCCCTGCAGCTCCGGCGGAGGCGGCGCGAGCTGGCGGGTGCTGGCGAGAATGTTGAACGCCCGCTCGACGGCGACGCGGAGCTTCTCGTTCTGCACGCGGTCGACGACGGGGCCGAGCTGGGTGAGCTTCTCCTCGTTCCGTCGCGCGATCTCCTCGATGTTCCGGGGCTGCACGCCGGGCATCATCGTGATCGCCAAGAAGAGCTCGACGAAGAACGCCGAGCGGACGTCCTGCTTCGTCTCCTGGATGGAGGCGCTGATGTTCGGAATGGCGGCCGGGTTCACGTCCCAGATGGCGCGGAACTTGTCGACGTCCGCGGTCAGCGTCGTGATGGTCCCCGGCATCAGGTTCGCGTGCGTGTGGGTCAGCGCCGTCGGGCCCGCCAGAGCGGGCCGCACCAGGTAGTCCATCGCCTGGTGCTTCCGGAGCTTCTCCGCCTGCAGCCCCTTCACATCGGACAGGGCGTTCATGCCGGGCGAGCTTGAGCCGTAGGTCTCAGTCCCTACCGTGTCCCATCGTGGGGCCCAGAACGGCCGCTCGTCGAAGCCCTCGATCGCGAGGATGCGGTCCTTCTCGTCGGTCTCTTCCCAATAGATCGAGCGGAACGCCTTGTTGCGGGCGTCACGGCGGCCGGGCACGCGATCCATGTTCGGCTCGATCGCGTGCATGATCCGGACGGCGTTGGCATAGTTGCCCTTGTCGTAGTCCTCCATGACCTTCGTGGAGACGTTGTCGCCGAACTTCTCGACGGCCTGCTTCACGGTCATATCCACGCGCCGATAGAGCGTGTCGGCGACGAGGGCGTCGTCCAGGGCGATCCAATACTCGCCGGCTGTCAGGGGATAGGTCGCCCCGCCATGCCGCCAGTGGCTGGTCATGACGCAAGCTTCCGTCCCGAAGACGCCAAGCTCGCGATAGCCCGACTTCACGGAGGGATAGAACGCCGTGCGGGCTAGGAAGCTGTAGATGCGGTTTTTCGTGTCGTCCAACCACTCCTTGACCGTCTGGAACTCCTTAAGGTCAGGGTCTTCCGTGGTCAGGGTGAACCAGGGCGTAGAGGGCGAGGTCAGGCCCGACGCCATGCCGCTCGACAGGATCTCGGCAGAGCGCACCGCCTCGCCGTCCAGAAGCTTCGGGTTCAGACGACTCCGGTTGCGGCCGCCCGGCGTCCGCCCCGAGGATGAGCCGGTCAGGTAGCCCGAGCTGCGTGACAGACAGAACCGCTCGAGCTCCTGCCAGTGCGGTTCATAGTCGCCGCGGTCGGCTCGCATTCCCGCGAGCGTCCGATCCAAGCGCTCACGGAGCTTGAGGTCGCGGTGGCCGCCCTTCTCATACTCGGCGCGGTCGAAGGCCATTACTGCCCCAGGAGGCTCTTGCCGGTCGTGGCGGCGGGAGCCAGCCCGCCGGGCCCGGTGAGCACCGTGGCGGCCATGCCGAAGCGCCGACGCTGCATCGCCTCCGCGTTCTCGCGCACCGAGTTGGGGTCAGCCATCTTCGGGGCTTGGCGAGGCGGGAGCGGTGGGGGAACCTTGGGAGTGCTGATGCACATGGGCGGCGAGGTCCGGTTCGGCTGCGTTGCCGAAGGATGATCCGATACTTCGCTCGCGATGGAAGCCTCACACGGAACCGGGTTCAGGTCGCTAAACCTGAACCCGGAAAGGGAAAGGAGACCCGTGAACTTTCGGCTCTGCCAAGCCGCCGGGCTGGCAAGCCCGGTAGATAGGCTAGTGTCAGCCCCTTCGCGCGACGCGTCAATGAACGATCAGGGCCGAACGATGCCGTTGAAGGTCTCCCGATAAACGATAGCGTTTATTCGATCCGGGCATCTGCTCACCCAGCCAGTATCAATCTCTCGCGCGGTCATCACATCCTCCAGGTCATCACGAACACGGGCAGGACGTCGCCCGAGGCGCGCGCCCGTTCACGCTCCTCGAGTTGCCGATCTATCCATGCCTGGGCCTGCTCCCGCGTGTCAAAGCCCGCGCGGTCCAAGAGTGCGGGACCGCCTGTCGGCATCCATCCGGGTCCGAAGCGGATCAGATCGGGGCGCGAGCCGCGACGCTGGATGCGCCAGCGCAGCTGGCTATCGTCCCAGACCGGGCGGAACTCGGCGTCGTTCGCCTCCCACTCCGCTACACGGCGGGCGTGCTCTGGCTCAATCGCTTGCCGCTGCTGTTCCGCGAAGCTGTTCGTCATGGCCGTGCGGCTCGCATATGCACCGAGCAAATCGGGCGGCGGAGATGACCTGAAGAGCTTGTCTAGCATCGGCTACATGATGTCCTTGAAGGGGTCGTAGGCGGCTCCGACGGCCATCTGCGTTGGGCTCCGGAGAGCGCGCTTGGGCGTGCTCATGTTGGCCAGGACGACGGCGTCGCCCTTGTCCGGTGAGCGGCCGATGCGCTTCCTGATGTCGTCCTTGCTCTCGACCTGGATGCCGCCACCGCCGGGCGCCATCTTCCAGCGAGGCGCGGCCAGATCCGCCCGCAACTCCGGATCAGGGGGTAGCGCCATCGGATGCGGGTTCATGGGGCCAAGCGCCTCGCGCAGTCGCCACCACGTCTCCGCACGGCGGTTGAAGAACGGCAGCTCGCCTTCGAGCGACTTGCCGGTCACGGCCTTGCTCGCGCCGTTGACCGCGATCACCTGCAGCTGATTATCCCGGAGCAGGGCGTAGGGGCCGGCTCCCCAGCCGACGACGTCGATGTGAATGGGCGCCCGATCGCGCAGGACGGTCATGATCCGGCCAAAGCCCACGGCGGGCTCCGTGATCTCCTTGCCCTCGATAGCGATGACCCGGTCGAACCATGTGCCGTGTCGCGGGCACATCGTGAACTTGTCCGCGCCGCCGGCCGCGACGTCCACGCCCAGGCTGTCCATTGGACCCTTGGCGTCCTTCTCCTGCCAGCGGGCCATCGCCTGGTCTATCCAGAGGGTCGGGATCACCTGCCACGGGTCATCCTCCGCCCCGGCCATGAAGTCGCCCTTCAGCATCTGTGAGCGCAGGGGCTCCGGCAGGCTCTGGAGCTGGGCCATGTAGCCGGTGGACGTGAGGAAGGGGTTGTCGTTGACGCGCGACGGGATGAACGTCCTGCTCAACGGCGTGATGATCTCTTCCGGGAGGTGCTCGTCAGGATCGAACATCGTGACGCGCCTGCCGCCGATCAGCACGAAGGGCGAGCCGTCAGGCACTTCCAAGTCCTTCCCCTTCACGGTGGCGAACCAACGCAGCTCACCCGGCCTGGCGGGGTTCGGGTGCTTGTCGTCGAGCCACGGCGCGAAGAAGCTGATGACCCATCGGCCTTCAGCGTCCGTAGGCGGGTTGAAGGTGAGCAGGGCCTGACACCGCTGGCCGGGCTCCGTGGTCCGCAGCCAGCCCAGGAGGAAGCGCACCTGCGACTCCAACAGGTTCGTCGCCTCGTCGAAGCCGATGAAGTCGTGCGGCCTGCCCTGATAGCGCTTCTCGTCGCCCGCGTGCGGCACAGATCCGAACTCGAGTTGCCGATCGGGCAGACGCCAAACCTTCTCCTGACTGTTGAAGCCATCCTTCGACCCGAGAAGCTCGCCGAGCCGGTCAGTGATGCCGAGCAGCTGCGGAGCCTCCCGCCGGAAGATGATCGCCCGTTTGTGCTTCGTGAGCGCGGAACCGCACATCAGGTCCGTCTTGCCGCCGCCGGCCGCGCCGCCATAGCCGATGATGTCCGCCTCGGACGCGTAGGCGTCGGTCTGGGGCCCAGGCAGCGGACGCCATACCCGCGCAGCCTTGTCGACCGCGAGCAGGGCGTTCACTTCAGCGCGCTCCTCCGGCGTCATGTGCGGCAAGAGCCGGGCAACGTCCTGGGTAAGCATCAGGCGTTAGCCTTGCGCTCGGTGGCCTGGACAGTCGGAGCAAGCCCTTCCAGCGCACACCAGCAGGCCATCCCGATGAGAACTGCTGTAGTCACGTCAACGCCCAGCCGAACCATTGCGCTAGCGATCAGGGGGCTCACCAGCCACCGCATGAAGGCGCGACCGCTCATGCGTCTATCGCCTCCAACAGCTCAAGCGGCGGCGGTGTGTCCGTGTCCGCCGCGGGGACGTTGTCGATGAAGGCGGGCGTCTCGCTCTCGCCGATCAGCCCCAGACGGCCGCCTTGCAGCCGATAGAAGCGGTAGGCCGTGGCATCGGCGCGCTCAGGCGCGACGATGGCCTTGTCCGCGCCCGTGTAGGCTGATGGTGCGTGCCCGCGGGCGAGATACTGTTCGACCCCGCCCACGACCGCCGTGGCGATGTAGAAGGGGCCGAAGCTCCCCCCCGCCACCAGGTAAACCTTGGGCTCGCTCACGCCGCCGCCCTCTTCGAGAGGAGCCCGCTGAGCGGCGGCTCGCGGGAGAGGTCGGGGATGTAGTTGCGATCCACGAACACCGGCTGCTCGCTCTCCCCGATGAAGCCGAAGCGCCCCGAGTCGGGTTCCTCCCTGTAGAACCGGTAGGAGCGGGCGATCGGATGATCCATCGCAACGACCGTGTTCGCGGCTCCTGCGATGCTCAGATCATTCTCCTCGCTTCGGCCGAGCGCCAGGTAGTGCTCTTCGCCCAGATCGTTGACGTAGGTGGCGACGTAATGCAGGGCGGTGCACGGCTCCGGGCGCAGAATGACGGTGCGGCATCTTGGGGCGATCGTCAGCGCTCCCGGCCTCGAGTTGGAGGCGGACGCAGGATCGCTGGCCTTGAGGATGCGGATGAAGTCGCAAACGCGGGTCCGCTCCGGCTCTGGCATCTTGTGCAGCTGCGCGGCGATGTCGGGGTGTAGTTCCATAGCGGCCTCCTTCAGTCAGTTGGCTAGTTGGTGGGCGAGCAAGCCCAAGGCGGCCGTCGCGGCGGCAAGGATCAGCAGAGGCGCGCCCAGGTCATCGAGGACGACGCGGATGTCAGACCGCCTGTCGGCTTCAGCGATCGTGATGATGCGGGACAGCGGCAGGTTCGGGCACAGGGTCTCGAATGCCCGCAGCCTGGAGGCTACCGCGTGGAGCGCGCCGCAAGCGGGCACGCCGCCAGTCCTCGCCAGCTCGCCGCGGGCCAGGGCCGCGCCGAGCAGCTCAGTCTCATGCGGTGTGCGGTAGGCGGGCCACATCAGCCTTCCCCACCGACGCGGCGCTGAACGTCAGCCAGGATGGCCGCAAGACGTGCGGCTGCCGCGGTGTCATCGTGGGCCGGCGGGTTGTTGCCGTCGGCGTCCGCGTGCTTGAGCTGGACGCTGTCGCCATACTTCTTGGGCGCGAGCTTGGCGGCATACCACTGTCGGCTCGACACCCGGAGGGCCGAGCGCTTGATGTGGTCGCCATCGACCTTCACGCCGACCAGCTCGCCGTCGGCATTGTGCACCGGCGCCCAATCGTGGCGGTCATCGTCGGCAATCTCGATGGTCTCAGCGGCGTAGTCGTGGGCCTGGACCTCTCGCGCACGCGCGCACTTGGCCCGGAAATCCTCATGCTCCTCCAGCCAATCGAGCACCGTGGACCGCGACGGCATGTGATCATCCGCGCAGATGCGGCGCATGCTCTGGCCATCCATCAGGCGCTCAAGGATCTCGCGCACAACGGGCTCGGTGTAGAGCGTCGGGCGGCCTGGGGCCGCCTTCTCTCCGGGCGTGGGCTTCTCAGCGTT
>Ga0196970_1000607_pt1 | contig 38535 bp, 33 predicted proteins | sample S1v_513CmetaG_FD_148672 | JGI IMG/M metagenome (GOLD analysis project Ga0196970, IMG submission 148672) | Soil microbial communities from Anza Borrego desert, Southern California, United States - S1+v_5-13C | ecosystem: Environmental > Terrestrial > Soil > Desert | place: USA: California... | reverse complement strand
GCTCAGCGAAATGGCCGAGATCGGGTCGGCCAGCGCGGCACTCGGGCGCAGGATGGCCGGGCCGGCCGCGTGCACCGCCACCGCCTTCTGCATCAGCACTTCCGGGTTGAAGCCGAACTGCGCCAGCGCCAGCACCACCAGGATGGTGCAGCCGCCCAGCAGCAGCACCGCCTTGATGATCTGCACCCAGGTGGTGGCCAGCATGCCGCCGAAGGTGACGTAGGCGATCATCAGCACGCCCACCAGCACCACGGCGTAGGCGTATTCCAGCCCGAACAGCAGCTGGATCAGCTTGCCGGCACCCACCATCTGCGCGATCAGGTAGAAGCACACCACCGCCAGCGACCCCGTGGCCGCCAGCGAGCGGATCGGCGTCTGCGCGAGGCGGTAGGAGGCGACGTCGGCGAAGGTGAAGCGGCCGAGGTTGCGCAGCCGCTCGGCGATCAGGAACAGGATGATCGGCCAGCCGACCAGCCAGCCCATCGTGTAGAACATCCCGTCGTAGCCCTTGGCGTACACCATGCCCGACACGCCCAGGAAGGCGGCGGCCGACATGTAGTCGCCGGCGATGGCGAGGCCGTTCTGGAACCCGGTGATGCCGCCGCCCGCCGTGTAGAAGTCGGAGGCCGAGCGCGTGCGCTTCGCCGCCCAGTACGTGATGCCCAGCGTGCCGAACACGAACAGCAGGAACATGACGATGGCCGTCACGTTGACCGGCTGGCGCTGCACCGCGCCGTCGATCGGACCGCCGGCGGCCAGCGCCGGGCCGGTGGCGAGCAGGGCAGCCGCCAGCAGGGCGGCGGTGAAGAGACCCAGTGCCTTCATCGCGACGCCTCCTCGAGGATCAGGCGGTTCAGCGTGTCGTAGCGGCCGTTGGCGCGGCGCACGTACAGGCCGGTCATGACGAAGCAGAACAGCGTCAGCGCCACGCCGACGGTCAGCCCGACGCTCAGCGTCATGCCGCCGGCGACCGGCAGGCCCAGCACGTCGGGGCGGAAGGCCGCGGTCAGCACGAAGGCGTAGTACACCAACAGTACAATGATGGACAGCATCCAGCTGAAACGATTCCGGTTCGCCGTCAGTTCGGCGAATTTCGGGTTGGCAAGCACCAGGTCGTAGATTTCATCAGACATGGGGAAAGTCCGCCTTTCCTGCTTTTTCCCATTCGGGACGGTATTGCGCGGAGCAATACATCGATTGGCAGGGGCAAAAAAGGAAAATTATATTGCTAAATGGGGTTTTGCTGGACTGACAATTGACTTGTTCGGCATTCCGTCAATGGAAATTCCGTCCCTTCGGAAAAACGCCCGGCGCCGAGGCGGCGCGCGGCTCGCGGTCGGTGAGGTCGGCCAGGCGGTGGGTGAGGTCGACCAGACGCTCCACCTTCAGGTGCACCACCGTCTCCTCGCGCTCGATCCGCCCGGTGGCGGCGAGCAGGCGGGCCCCCATCACCTCCTTGCGGAAGCGCTCGAAGACGTTCGGCATGACCACAAGGTTGGCGACGCCGGTCTCGTCCTCCAGCGTCACGAAGATGACCCCCTCGGCACTGCCCGGCCGCTGGCGCACCAGCACCAGCCCGGTGGTGGTCAGCCGCTTGCCGGCCGGCGCGGCGTTGACCGCGGCGGCCGTCGCCATCCCGGCCAGCCCGTCGCGCAGCAGGGCGAGCGGGTGCATCTTCAGCGACAGCGTCAGGCTGGCGTAGTCCATCACCACATGCTCGCCCATCGCCATGTCCGGCAGGGTCACGTGCGGTTCGCTCTGCGCGTTGCCGTCCAGGGCGGCGAACAGCGGCAGCACGTCGGCCCCCAGCGCCTTCACCGCCCACAGCGCCGCCCGCCGGTCGAGCCCCATGGACCGGAAGGCGTCCGCCCTGGCCAGCCGCTCCAGCGCCGCCACCGGCAGCCGCGCCCGCCGCCACACGTCGTGCGGGTCGCGGTACCCGCCGCCGCGCGCGTCCACCAGCGCGTCGGCGTCCTCCTTGCGGAACCCGCCGATGATCCGCAGCCCCAGGCGCAGGGCCATTTTACACCCTCCCCCGGCCCCGGCTCTCAGCGGATGCCAAAGGCATCCGCCTGACGCCGTCAGCGCTGGCCCTTGGCCAGCGCGAAAGGCGGGGGAGGGAGGGGCCCCAAGCTCCGCTTGGGGAGGGTGGGGGCAACGGCCTGCCCGAGAATCCACGCCCTGCACGGCGTAGGTTGGGTCGAGACCCAACATCCCCCGCATCGTCGGCGTATTGCCGGGAGCGTTGGGCTTTCGCTGGCGCTCAACCCAACCTACGGGCCGCTGATCCTCGCGAACAACTGGCCCCCACCCTCCCGCTTCGCGGGCCCCTCCCTCCCCCACCGGAGGCGGGGGAGGGGTTTTCTCCATCTCCACCAGCGTGCAATCCCACTCCGACAGGTTCACATCCGGCGGCAGCACCGCCACGCCGTGCTCGCGCGCGTCGCGGACGATCTGCGCCGGGGCGTAGAAGCCCATGGGCTGGCTGTTCAAAAGCGCGCAGGCGAACACCTCCGGGTACCAGCGCTTCACCCACGCCGAGGCGTAGACCAGCAGCGCGAAGCTCGCCGCGTGGCTCTCCGGGAAGCCGTACTCGCCGAACCCCTCGATCTGCTTGAAGCAGCGCTCGGCGAAGTCGGGGCTGTAGCCGTTGGCGGCCATGCCGGCGATGAACTTGTCGCGGAACTGCGCGATGCGCCCGGTGCGCCGGAACGCGGCCATGGAGCGGCGCAGCTGATCCGCCTCGGCCCCCGTGAAGCCGGCGCCGACCATGGCGATCTTCATCGCCTGCTCCTGGAACAGCGGCACGCCGTAGGTCTTGCGTAGCACCTCCTCCAACGCCTTGGACGGGTAGTCGACCGGCTCCTTGCCCTGGCGGCGGCGCAGGTAGGGGTGCACCATGTTGCCCTGGATCGGGCCGGGGCGGACGATGGCGACCTCCACCACCAGATCATAGAAGCACTTCGGCTTCAGGCGCGGCAGCATGCTCATCTGCGCCCGGCTTTCCACCTGGAACACGCCGATGCTGTCGGCGCGGGTCAGCATCTCGTAGACCGCCGGGTCCTCCTGCGGCACGGTGGCGAGCGTCAGCTCCCGCCCGTAATGCTCCTCCAGCAGGTCGAAGGAGCGGCGCATGCAGCTCAGCATGCCCAGCGCCAGAACGTCGACCTTCAGGATGCGCAGCGCGTCGATGTCGTCCTTGTCCCACTCGATGGTGGTGCGGTCCTCCATGGCGGCGTTCAGGACGGGGGTGAGTTCGTGCAGCGGCCCGCGCGTGATGACGAAGCCGCCCACGTGCTGCGACAGGTGGCGCGGGAAGCCGATCAGCGCGTGCGCGAGGTCCAGCGTCAGGCGCAGGCGCGGGTCGTTCAGGTCCAGCCCGTTCTGGCGCACGTGCTCGTCCTTCACGCCGTCGCGGCTCCACCCCCAGATGGAGCCGGCCAGCCGCCCCACCACGTCGGCCGACAGGCCCATCGCCTTGCCCACCTCGCGAATCGCCGCGCGGGAGCGGAAGCAGATGACGGTGGCGGTCAGCCCGGCGCGGTCACGCCCGTACTTTTCATAGATGTACTGGATCACCTCCTCGCGCCGCTCGTGCTCGAAATCCACGTCGATGTCCGGCGGCTCGTCCCGCTCGGTCGAGACGAAGCGCTCGAACAGCAGGTCGGTCATGGTGGGGTCGACCTCGGTGATGCCCAGGCAGTAGCACACCGCCGAATTGGCCGCCGACCCGCGCCCCTGGCACAGGATCCCGCGGGACCGCGCGAAGCGGACGATGTCGTGCACCGTCAGGAAATAGGGCGCGTACTTCAGCTGCCCGATCAGCGACAGCTCGTGCTCCAGCCCCTTGACCACCTTCTCCGGCACGCCGCCCGGATACCGTGTCGCCGCCCCCTCCCAGCTCAGCCGCGCCAGCTCCTCCTGCGGGGTGCGGCCGCCGGTGGTGGTCTCGTCCGGGTATTCGTAGCGCAGTTCCTCCAGGGAGAACTGGCAGGACTCGACGATCTCCAGCGTGCGCTCCACCGCGTCCGGCGCCGGGCGGAACAGGCGCGCCATCTCGGCCGCCGCTTTCAGGTGCCGCTCGGCGTTGGCGGCCAGCCGCCAGCCGGCCTCGTCGATGGTGGTGTGGGTGCGGATGCAGGTCAGCACGTCGGCCAATTCGCGCCGGGCCGGGGAGTGGTAGTGCACGTCGTTGGTGGCGACCAGCGGCACGCGCGCGGCGTCCGCCACCTCCTTCAGCCACGCCAGCCGCGCCACGTCGTCGCCGCGATACCGATGACTGGCCGCCAGATAGACGGCGCTGCCCAGCTCGGCGCGCCAGCGCCGCAGCTCCGCCGGGAAGGCCCCGTCGCGGCGCTGGTCGGGCGGCAGCACGGCGAACAGCATGCCCTCGGCATGCTCCAGCACGTCCTCGCGGCCGATGAAGCAGGCTCCCTTCGGCGCCCGCCGCTTGCCGACGGTCAGCAGCCGCGCCAGTCGGCCGTATGCCGCCCGGTCGGTCGGGTAGGCCAGCAGGCTGCCGGCGTCGGTCAGGTCCAGGCGGCAGCCGACGACGAGGCGCAGGTTGTGCTGCTTCGCCGCCACGTGCATCCGCACCACGCCGGCCAGCGAGTTGCGGTCGGTGACGGCGATGGCCGCGTGCCCCAGCGCCGCCGCCGTCAGCGCCAGCTCGTCCGGGTGCGAGGCGCCTTCGAGGAAGGTGAAGTTCGTGGCGACCTGGAGTTCGGCGTAGCGGACCATGCGCCCCTCACCCGAAAAACCCGTGCACGAACCAGCGCGCCTTGACGCCGGGCTGGTAGAGGCCGAGGCGGAACAGCCAGAACCGGCTGCCGTCCATGTCCTCGACCCGGTAGTAGTCGCGCGGCTCTCCCCCATTGGTTTGATTGGCGCGCCGCCACCACTCCGGGCACAGCCGTTCCGGCCCGTCGGCCCAGCGCACGCGGTGCACGGCGCCCCGCCAGCGGAACAGCATGGGCGGGTCGTCGGGGACCGGGGCCACCACCTCCACCGGCTCCGGCGGGCTGAGCAGGCGGACCGGGCGCGGGCGGTCTACGGGCCAGGACGCCAGCGGGGCCGGCGCGTCCAGCGCCGGGGCGGCGGCCACCGCGCGCTCCGGCAGCCAGCTCTGCCGCGGCACGAGGCGCAGCACCGAACGCTCCCCCAGCCGGTTGCCCAGCCGGTCCACCAGCTCGCCCAGCGCGGTGTCGTCGCCGTCGCCGTCCAGCCCGGTCTGTATGGCGCCCAACGGGCCGGCCACCGGGGCCGACAGCGTCATCACCTCGATGCCGGGGCCGGGTTCGATGCGCTCCAGCGTCTCGGCGAACAGGCGCATCAGGGCGGCCGGGTCGCGCGTCGGCCGGCTGGTGCCGACGGCGAGGGTCTGCGGGGCATCGTCCAGCTTCTGGTCGATGCGGTGCGCCGCCAGCTCCAGCCGCCGGGCGCCCTCCTGCGCGCCGGACAGGCCCCGGCACAGCTCCTCCAGCAGGCGGCGAACGGCATGCGCGATGGCGTCGGGCGTCGAAATCGCCTCGGCGAAGGCGAGGCGTGCGGCGTGCGGGGCGATCGGCCGGTGCGGCGACACCGGCTCGTCCAGCCGCCCCAGCGCCTGGTCCAGCCGCCGCGCCGGCTCCGGCCCGAAGCGGGCGGTCAGCGTGGCGCGCGGGATGGCGTGCAGGTCGCCGATGCGCGGCAGCCCCACAGCGGACAGCGCGTCCACGGTGGCGGGAGGCAGGCGCAACGCCGCCACGGGGAGGGGGTCGAGCCAGGGGAGGGTGTGCGCGGGGGGGACGATAAGGCCATTGCCCCCTCCCGCCCTCCGCTGCGCTCCGGGCACCCTCCCCCTCTTCGAGGTGGAGGGTTTGTCGGCTGGCGGCGGAGTTCCCTCCACCGCGAAGCGGGGGCGTGGAGCCGACGGCGAAGCCGGACGGGCGCCGAAGGCGACCGTAAGCGGAACGCAGCCGCCCGACTTGCGGGCGGCTGTGGTTAGGGAGGGGGCAAAAGGCCCAAACCGCGCCACCCCCCACGCCGCCGCCGGCGTGTCCGCGATCGCCGCGCGCGACTCGAACCCCGCGCGCTCCAGCCGGCCCAGCAGGTCGGCCAGCAGCCCGCGCTCGCCGCCGAACAAATGGGCGCAGCCGCTGATGTCCATCACAACCCCGTCCGGCCCGTCGGCCGCCGTCCACGGCGTGTAGCGCAGCGCCCAGCCGGCGATGCGCTCCAGCAGGCGCGCGTCCGCCGCCGGATCGGCGTCGAAGGCGACGAGATCCGGCTCGACGGCGCGGGCGTCGGCCAGCGTCTGCCCCGGCCGCACGCCGGCCAGCCCGGCCGCCCGGTTGACCGCCGCCACCATCAGCCGCCCGCGCTCGGCCAGCACGGCGGCGACCGGGCGCGCCGCGTCCTCCGGCCGCCGCCGTGTCCAGGCGTCGGTGGTCAGACGGGGCAGCCAGAGCGACAGGATCCGCCGCGCCATACCGGTTCACCTCCTTGCCGTGAGAACAATTCAAGAACATCATAGGCGCGGAATCGCTCCGTGTGGAGTCCCAAGCGTGGGCTTCGCCATTCCGAAAGGGGTGGGCCGCTTGTCCCGCGCGCATGGCGCGCCGACATACATGATATGAAGACGATCACCTTGGCCGTGCTCGCGCTCGGCCTCGCCGCCTGTGCCGAGACCGAGGTGCGGGACGAGATGCCCGGCACCGCCGGCGCGCCGCTGCCCAAGAGCGTGCGCACGCAGACCTACGTCCCCGCCGCCACCGCCACCACCACTGCCGCCGCCGAGTCGCGCCCCGCCGCCCAGCCGGCCCCCCCGGCGCAACAGCCGCTCACCCCACCCGCGCCGCGCCGGCGCGGCAGCTCGACTCCGCCCGACCAGCTTTTCCCGCCGCCGGGGTCCGGCGCGCCGCAGGCGACTCCGCTGCCGATGCCGAACACCGACGCGACCGTCAACCAGCTGAAGCGCAACCAGATGCAGAGCGACGTCGACCGCCTGCGGAACCAGGACGCGCTGGGCCGGCTCGACCCCCTCCAGCAGCGCGACCTGATGAACCGCCAGCACGAGATGGACCGCCTGGGCCGCTGAGCGCGGCGCTCCGCCCCTGGTTTGCGTGCCGCTCCGGCATGGGATTGGGGGACACGGATGAACACGGATGCCGGCGGGGCCGGCGCACGGATGCACACGGATGAAACAAGCTATTTTTTAATCCGTGTTCATCCGTGCAAAATCCGTGTGCATCCGTGTCCCAAAAGCCCGTCTTCCTTGCCGGCGGCCTTCCGGCCCGACCGGCACCTGAGCGCCCCCCTTCCGAAACACCCCCGCCACCGCTATACCGGAAGCATGAGCATTCGCCCGCTTCCCGTTGCGGCGCTGCTGATGCTGGCGGCCCTGCCGGCGGAGGCGCGCACGCTGATCACCGGCAGCCCGTTCGCCACCGGCTTCCTCGGCCCCATCGGCGTGCTGGAGCATCTGCTGGGCCTCGCCGCCATCGGCCTGTGGGCCGGGCAGAACGGCAGTGCGGCCGTGTGGCAGGTGCCGGCCGCCGCCCTCACCGCCGCGCTGGCCGCCGGGGCGGCGGCGCACTTCGGCCTGCGCCTGCCGTTTGCGGCGGAGGGGCTGGCGGGATCCCTCGTGGTGCTGGGCGTGCTGGTGGCGGCGGGGCTGCGGGCACCGCTGGTCGTCGCCATCCTGGTGGCGGCGGTGGCGGCGGTGTTCCATGGCTACGTCCAGGCGGGCGGGGCGCTGTTCTGGGCGGGGTTCGCGGCGTCGGTGCTGCTGCTGACCGCGGCCGGGGTGGGGCTGGTGGCGGTGCTGGGGCAGGCGGCGTCCATGCGGGCGGTGCAGATGTGTGGCGGTGCGGTAGCACTCGCCGGCGTTCTGGCGCTCTACCGGCTGTTTTAGCCGCTTGGCGGCTTGAAAAAGGTGGGTTGCCGGGGCACGTCTTGCCAAACGCCGCCGTTTCCCTCACGCCTGCCAACTTCCGATTGGACCGCCGGTGAAGCGCGCACCCGCCCATACGCCACGCTCCTCCCTTGGCCGGGGCGTATCGCGCCGCCATATTCTGGCCGGCGCCGCGGGTCTGGCGCTGTGCGCCGCCGCCGGACGGCCGGTGTCGGCGCAGGACCTGAAGTTCTTCCGCATCGCCACCGGCACCACGGGCGGCACCTACTTCCCCATCGGCGGGCTGATCGCCAACGCCATTTCCAACCCGCCGGGCTCCCGCCCGTGCGAGAAGGGCGGCAGCTGCGGCGTGCCGGGGCTGATCGCCGTGGCGCAGGCGACCATCGGTTCGGTCGAGAACATCGACCTGCTGCGCGTCAACGGCGCCGACGCCGCGCTGGCGCAGGCCGACGTGGCCTACTGGGCCTACACCGGTACCGGCACCTACGCCGGCAAGCCGGCGTTCGAATCCCTGCGCAGCATCGGCACGCTCTATACGGAGGCGGTGCACATCGTCGTGCGCGCCGACAGCGACATCCACGCCATCCCCGACCTGAAGGGCAAGATCGTCTCGGTGGGGGAGGAGGGGTCGGGGACGCTGGTCGACGTGCGCGTCATCCTGGCCGCCTACGGCCTGAAGGAGAGCGACCTGCAGCCCCGCTACCTCAAGCCCGGCACCGGCGCCGACCGGCTGGTGCGTGGCGAGGTGGACGCCTTCTGCATCGTCGGCGGCCATCCGGTGGCGGCGGTCAGCGACGTGGCCGGCAAGGTCCCCATCCGCCTGCTGCCCATCGAGGGGCCGCCGGCCGACGCCCTGCGCAAGGCGGAGCGGTTCTTCATCGACACCACCATCCCCGCCGACGCCTACCCCTGGGTGCCGCCCACCCGCGTGCTCAGCGTCGGCGCGGAGTTCCTGATCCGCGCCGACCGCGACGACGATCTGGTCCACGCCATCACCCGCGCCCTGTGGAACGACACGACCCGCCGCCTGCTGGCCGACGGCCACCCGCGCGGCCGCGCGCTCGACCCGGCGAAGGCGGTGGCCTCCATCTCCGTTCCCCTGCACCCCGGCGCCGAGCGCTACTACCGCGAGGCCGGGCTGATCGGCAACGCCGCCAACGAGGCTGGCGGAAGCGCATCCCCCGCGCCCGAACCCGAGCGCAAAGAGCCCGAGCGCAAATAATGCCCAAGAGCACCGTCCCCTACGGCGCGTGGCCGTCGCCGGTCAGCGCGCGCAGCCTCACCGACGCCGGCGTCGGCCTGCGCTCCCCCTGGCTGGCGGGCGACGCCGTGTGCTGGCTGGAATCGCGCCCGTCGGAAGGGGGCCGCACCGTGCCCGTGCGCCGCGCGGCGGACGGCGGCGTGGCCGACCTGCTGGGTCCCGGCTGGGACGTGCGCACCCGCGTGCACGAATACGGCGGTGGCGACCGGCTGGCGCTGGACGGCGCGCTGGTGTTCTGCAACGCCGCCGACCAGGCGGTGTACTGCGTCTCCCTGACGGGCGGCGAACCGCTGGCGCTGAGCGTCGCGGGCCGCGACCGCTTCGCCGACCTGTCCTTCGACGCGCCGCGTCGCCGCGTCCTGGCCGTGCGCGAGCGCCACGCGGACGGCGGCGGCCATGCCGAGCCGGAGAACGCGCTGGTGGCCCTGCCGCTGGATGGTGACGGCCCCTCCGACGGTGGCGTCGTGCTGGCCCGGGGTGCGGACTTCTACGCCTATCCGCGTGTCAGTCCCGACGGGGCGCGGCTGGCCTGGGTCAGCTGGAACCACCCCAACATGCCCTGGGACGGGACCGAGCTGTGGGCCGCCGCCCTCGACGCCGCCGGCCTCCCCACCGCCCCCGTGCGCGTGGCCGGCGGGGCGGAGGAATCGGTGGTGCAGCCGGTGTGGCTGGCCGACGGGCGTCTCGTGTACGTGTCCGACCGCGGCGGCTGGTGGAACCTGTACGTCTGGGACGGCACGGATTCGCGCGCCGTGCTGCCCATGGAGGCCGAGTTCGCCCGCCCCATGTGGGTGTTCGGCGAGGCCGACGTGGCGGCGGTGGACGCCCGTACGCTGGCCTGCGCGTACACCCGCGACGGGCTGTGGTTCCTGGGCCTCGTGGACATTGAAGACGGAAGCCTGAAGCCCGTCGAACTGCCGGGCACCACCCGCGTCGGCGACCTGTTCGTGCAGGGCCGCACGCTGGCCTTCATCGCCGCCGGCCCGGCCGAGCCCGGCGCGGTGGTCACCCTCGACCTCGACACCCCCACGCCGGCCGTGGCGAAGCGCGGCATGGCGACGCCGCCCGACCCGGCCACCGTCTCCACCCCCACCCCGATCCGCTTCCCCACCACCGGCGGTGCCACCACGGGTGTCTTTGAGGCGCACGCCTTCTACTACCCGCCCGTCAACGCCGCCGTGCAGGCGCCGGACGGCGAGAGGCCGCCGCTGATCGTGCGCGGCCACGGCGGCCCGACCTCGGCCACCGTGGCGGTCTATTCGGCGAAGATCCAGTACTGGACCAGTCGCGGCTTCGCCGTGGTGGACGTGAACTACCGCGGCAGCACCGGCTACGGCCGCGCCTACCGCGACGCGCTGAAGGGCCAATGGGGCGTGGCGGATGTGGAGGACTGCGTCGCCGCCGCGAAGCATCTGGCCGCCCAGGGGCTGGCCGACCCGGCGCGGCTGGTCATCACCGGCAGCAGTGCCGGCGGCTACACCACGCTGTGCGCCGTCACCTTCCACGACACCTTCCGGGCCGGCGCCAGCCACTACGGCATCAGCGACCTGGAGGCGCTGGCCACCGACACCCACAAGTTCGAGGCGCGCTACCTGGACAGCCTCGTCGGCCCCTACCCGGCGCGCAAGGACCTGTACGAGGCGCGCTCTCCCATCCATTTCGTGGACCGGCTGAACGTGCCGATGGTGTTCTTCCAGGGCCTGGAGGACAAGGTGGTGCCCCCCAACCAGGCCGAGCGCATGGTGGCGGCCATCGACGCCAAGGGGCTGCCCGTCGCCTACGTCACCTTCCCCACCGAACGCCACGGCTTCCGCAAGGCCGAGAGCATCGTGGCCGCCCTGGAAGGCGAGCTGTACTTCTACGGCCGCGTCTTCGGGTTCACCCCGGCCGGGGAGTTGCCGGGGATTCCCATCCGGAATTTGTAAGGACTCGCCGGGAAGCGAACGTTGGATTTTCGCTGTGCTCAACCCAACCTACGACGGAACCGTAGGTTGGGTTGAGGCCGAAGCCGAAAACCCAACGACAGGCGCTTGGCACCAATCTACGCCACTGCAAGCACCACGATGTCCGATGCGCTCAGCGTCCGCACGTTCAGCGTGGCGATGGTCACCGCCGCACCCGCACCCGACCCGTCGGCGTCGAACGACAGCACGCCCGTTGCGGTGCTGAACACGAACTGGGCGTTCGCCGACGCCGGGTTGTCCAGCGCGAAGTGCTGCGCCGTCAGCGTCCCCGCCGGGATGCTCCCGAAGTTCGGGCCGACCACGGCGATCTTGTCGACGCCGGCCTGGAAATCGGTGACGACGTCGCCGCCGTCGGCCGGCCGGTCGAACCGGTAGACGTCCGCCCCGTCGCCGCCGGCCAGCGTGTCCCACCCGGCATTGCCCAGCAGCGTGTCGTTGCCGGCGTTGCCGAACAGCGCGTCGGCCCCCAGGTTGCCCAGCAGCGCGTCGTTGCCTTGTCCGCCGTACAGGCCGTCGTCGCCCTGTCCGCCGAACAGCCAGTCCGCCCCCTCGTTGCCGAACAGCGCGTCGCCGCCGAGGTTGCCGTACAGGGCGTCGCCGTCGCGGCCGCCGAACAGGGTGTCCGTGTCCTGTCCGCCGAACAGCCGGTCCACCCCCTGGTTGCCGTACAGCACGTCGGCCTGCCGGTTGCCGTACAGCATGTCGTTCCCGATACCGCCGGTGACGGTGTCCAGGCCGTCGCCGCCGAACAGCTGGTCGTCGCCCTCCTCCGACCCGATGAAGTCGTCGCCGCCGCCGCCGTGCAGCGTGTCGTCGTCCGCACCCAGCACGATGTACTGGGCGGAGCCGTCGGCGACTAGGTTCTGCGACCCGCTGCCGCCGGTGACGCGCACGGCGCCGACGATGGCCGCGAACTCGATGTCCTGGAGCTGGATCACGGTGCCCGAGGGCAGGTTGGAGGCGTCGATCACCACGGCCTCCTGCTTCAGGCCCGTCCCGCCCGCCGCCGTGCCGGTCTGGCCGGTGATGACGATGGGCTGGGTCGGGGCGCTGGTCAGGGTGGGTGCGGTCGGCACGATGGTGCGCACGGTCAGCTCCGCGCCCGGCGGCAGCTGCGCCGCGAAGGTATTCCCGGCGACGGTCATGACGCTCTGGTCCGGGTCGTCCGGATCCACGCGCCGCTGGAGCGCGGTGAGCAGCCCGTCGATGCCCGACGCCGTGCCGTAGCTCTCCACCTGCATGCCCACGCCCGCCGGCACGCTCGCCTGCAGGCTCGGCTGGCCGGTCTCGTCGGTGACCAGCGGCACGCTGGTGCTGGTCTGGTCCGGACCCGTGGGCTGCACCGCCGGGATGGTCACCGTCTCGTGCGGGATCACGGGCGCGGTCACGGGGGGCGTTGTGCTTCCGCCGCCGCCCCCTCCACCGCCTCCGCTGTCACCGCCGCCCCCGCCGCCCCCACCGCCGTCGCTGCTGGGCGGCGGAGGCGGTGGGGCATGGTAGGTGATGGCGGTGCCGCCGCCCGACGCGGCCGTCGTGAAGGTTCCGCTGTACTGCCCGGTCAACGTGATGGTGGCGTCGGCGCTGCCGTTGCCGTCGGAATCGTAGGCCAGCGTGGTGGTGGCGCCCGGCGTGACGGTCACCTGCGTCACGCTGGCGGCCACCTGGATGGTCTCGCCGTCCTCCAGGTCGCCGATGGTGTCGCCGTCGGCGGCGAAGAAGGTGTCGTTGCCCAGGCCGCCGCGTAGCCAGTCGGCACCGGCGCCGCCGTGCAGGACGTCGTCGCCCGCGTTGCCGTACAGCGTGTCGGCGCCGTTGTCGCCCGACAGCAGGTCGTTGCCCGTCTGGCCGTACAGCACGTCGTTGCCGTCGCCGCCGTAGACGGTGTCGGCCCCGGCGCCCGCCGACAGGTCGTTGTCCAGGGCGTTGCCGGTGATGCGGTCGGCCTGCGCCGTGCCGGCGACCGCTTCCACCGCCTGCGTGTAGGGCAGCGGCCCGGACAGGGTCCGGTAGGTGGTCTGCCCGGTGGCCAGATCGATGACGATGCCCTGCGACAGCCCGCCCAGGTCCAGCCGGTCGCTGCCCTGGGTCAGCCGGGTGCCGACGCTGCGCAGCCCCTCGATCGCCTGGGCGGCGGTCAGCGGGGACCCGCTGTTGGACAGCGTGCCGACGAGATCGCCGTTGGCTTTCGTCACCACCAGTTCGCTGACGTTGTAGGTGCCCAGGTCCACGGCGGCCACCACCTGCTGCAGCGATCGGCCCGCCGGGCCGGGCAGCGCGTTGGCCAGCGTGCCGGTGATCGCCACCCGGTACCCCTCGACCGCCAGCGACGCCGCGCCGGTGGCGAAGTCCAGGCGCGCCGTTTCGCTTCCGGCCGTCGTCAACACCAGCGAATCGATCTGGAAGGCGTCGTTGATGGCGCTCTTGTCCCAGAACGGGCGGACGCTGGCGAAGCTGTTGGCGAACTGGCCGCGGACGGTCAGCGTCTCGTCCTGCGCGGTGATGGTGATGGTGTCCGCGCTCACCGTCGCCGCGGCGAGGCGCGTCGCGCCGTTGTAGAGTTCCACGCCGGTGACCGTGCCGTTCGGCCCCTGTTTGATGTCCTCCAGCAGCTGCGCCGGGGTGGTCGACGTGAACGCGAAGGCGCCGGTGAATTCGACCCGGTGGCTGCCGGACTGCAGCACGATCTTCTGCGCGGTGATGCTGGACAGCGTCAGCTGGCCGCCGACATTGTCGGCGAAGGCCAGGATGTCCTGGAACTTCGCTTTGTAGGCGTCCAGCCGGGCCGTGTAGTCGTAGCCCTTCGCGAAGTCGTACAGCCCTTCCAGGGCCGGCCCCAAGGTCAGTGTGGTCATCGGCTCTCGTTTCCTGCGCGCGGATTCCTGGTTTCTCGGCCGGCTTCGCTGCCCGGCTCAAAGCCGGTAGTAGAAGCCCATGCCGAGGTGCATTTGCTGGTAGGTCTGCTTGATGCCGGCCGGCAGGCCGGTGCTGACGACGTACTTGCCGATCACCTCGACGCCCAGCCGGTCGGCGAGGTCGTACTGCGCGCCCAGGAACGCCTGGGCGGACGGGTACCAGAACCGTTCGTCGACGTCGAAAAGCGTCAGGCCGTTGGCAAGGATGTTCGACGTCGCCGCCGTCCGCACCTTGAGGCTGCCCCGCCCGCCGCCGATGCCGACGCCGAAGAAGGGCGACACCGCCGCGTCGCGTTCGGGGAACAGGGCGGCGTTGAGGAACACCGTGTTCTGGGTCAGGCGGGCGTCCAGGTCGACGTTGACCGGCTCGTCCACCACGTCGACGCCGTTGGGTGCCACGCCGTGGATGCCGGCGCTGGTGCGGCCGCGGCTGTACTCCAGGCCCACCGACAGGGAGCGGGGGCTGGCGAAGTCGTACCACAGGGCGGCGCTGCCGGTGATGCCGTTGCCGCCGATGGCGCGGCCGAAGTGCAGGTTCACCCGGTCGTCGTTCAGCTGCGTCCGCACGTCCCCGCTGTAGTTGCCCAGCGTGTAGGCGACGCCCAGGTTCACCCGCAGCCCGTGGCGCGCCGGCTGCGCCGCAGGCGGCACCCCCACCGGCATTGCGGCCGCCACCGGGGTGGCTGCCGGGGCCGCCGTTGGGGCCGGCAGCGTGGCGCGTGCCGCGGGCGGCGGGGGAAATGCGGCGTCGTAGCAGGACAGTCTTTGTTGTGGATCGGCAATGCCGGCACAACGCTGCGCGTCGAAAGCGCCTGCATGCAAGGTTATGTAGGGGATGATGAGGAGTGGTATGCTCAACAGGGCTGGAATAAGCCGGCGCCGGAGGCGCCTGTAGGATGCACAGACCTTGAATTCCATAACCCGTTTTTCGTGTTCGCGCGTTCTATCCCGCCTGTCGCGTCGTCGTCTGCCGCTGCGGACAATCTCACGGAGAGCGGGAGCATAGTCTGCAACCTGAAGAGCGCATACGGCTTTCGGCACACATACGAAATGACGCGACAATCTGTCGCAGGTCTGCCTGCGGCCGGTGCCGGAACGGCTGCGCGGCGCCCGGGGGTGGTTCCACCGGGCGCTGCCTCGGCACCCGTCAGCGGCGCAGCGCGTCCTGGGTGATCACCCATTCCTCGTCCCGCGCCGCCGCGTACCAGTCCCGCATGGCGGGCAGGTCCAGCACCGCGTCGGAATAGGCTTGGCTGACCGGGTCCAGCTCCACGGCGTAGGCCCGCAGGCGCGTCACCACCGGCGCGAACATGGCGTCGGCGATAGAGAAGCGGCCGAACAGGAACGGCCCCTCCGCCCCGAAGCGCGCCCGCGCGTCGGCCCACAGCGCGGTGAGGCGGGCGATGTCGGCGGCGCACTGCGGCGTGCGGCCCAGATCCGGATAGACGCCCTTCAGGTCCATCGGCATCGCCGTGCGCAGCCCGACGAAGCCCGAATGCATCTCCGCCGACACCGACCGCGCCACGGCGCGGGCGTGCGCGTCCGCCGGCCACAGCGCGGCGTCGGGGAAGGTCTCCGCCAGGTACTCGCAGATGGCCAGGGAGTCCCAGACCGTCCGCTCCCCGTGCTTCAGCAGCGGCACCTTGCCGGTCGGCGACTGCTCCAGGATGCGCTCCTTGCTGCCCGGGCGGTACAGCGGGATCACCACCTCCGTGAACGGCACGCCGGCCTGCTTCAGCGCCAGCCAGGGGCGCAGCGACCAGGACGAATAGGCCTTGTTGCCGATGACGAGCGTGAGGTCGGACATGCGAACCGCCGTGGGTTGTGGAAAGCGGCGCAGTCTACGCCGGCACGGGAAAGGGCCAAAGCCCCCTTTTCAGCCGCCGCCCGGCGCGCCATCCTCTTCGAACACGTGTCCTCCGTCCGTAACCAGAAGGACCTCCTCCGTTGCTCGCCACCCTGCGCGCCAAAGAGGGCGCCGCCACCGTTCCCGTCACCCCGCTGACCAAGGCCGACCTCGCCAACTGGCTGTCCGCGCAGCCGGCATCGACCGCCGCCTGGGTCAGGGCCGTCAACTTCACCGCCGAGGCCGGCTCGACAGCGCTGCTGCCCGGCGACGACGGCCGGCTCGGCCGCGTGCTGGCGGGGGTTTCGGCGTACGATGACCTGTGGGCGCTGGCCGGTCTGCCGGCGTCGCTGCCGCCCGGCGCCTACCGCCTGGATCCGGAGCCGGAGCGCGCGGCCGCCACCCGCGCCGCCCTCGGCTGGGCGCTCGGCAGCTACCGCTTCGACCGTTACAAGAAGTCCGACAAGGGCTTCGCCCAACTCGTCTGGCCGGAGCACGCCGACCATGGCGCGGTGGAGCGCACGGCGACCGCCACCGCCCTGGTGCGCGACCTCGTCAACACCCCGGCCGCCGACATGGGGCCCGCCGAACTCGCCCAGGCCGCGCAGGATCTGGCCGGGGAGTTCGAGGCGGAGTGCACCGTCATCACCGGCGACGACCTGCTGAAACAGAACTACCCCGCTATCCACGCCGTCGGCCGCGCCAGCCCGCGCGAGCCGCGCCTGATCGACATCACCTGGGGCCGCAAGACCGATCCCAAGGTGACGCTGGTCGGCAAGGGCGTGTGCTTCGACTCGGGCGGCCTGGACATCAAGCCGTCCTCGGCCATGCTGATGATGAAGAAGGACATGGGCGGCGCGGCGCACGCGCTGGGTGTCGCGCGCATGGTGATGATGGCCGGCCTTCCCGTGCGCCTGCGCGTGCTGGTCCCGGCCGTCGAGAACGTCATCTCCGGCAACGCCTTCAAGCCGATGGACGTGCTGAAGACCCGCAAGGGGCTGAGCGTGGAGGTCGGCAACACCGACGCCGAGGGCCGCCTCGTGCTCTGCGACGCCCTGGCCGAGGCGGATGCCGAGAAGCCGGCGATGCTGGTCGACTTCGCCACGCTGACGGGTGCGGCGCGCGTGGCGCTGGGCACCGACATCCCGGCGCTGTTCGCCAACGACGACGCCCTGGCGTCCGACCTGCTGGCTGCGTCGGAGGCGGAGGCCGACCCGCTGTGGCGCCTGCCGCTCTGGCAGCCCTACCGCAAGGGTTTCGAGAGCAAGATCGCCGACCTCAACAACTCCGCCAACCACGGCTTCGCCGGGGCGATCATCGGCGGCCTGTTCCTGGAGTCCTTCGTGTCCAAGGGTACGCCCTGGGCGCACCTGGACGTCTACGCCTGGAACGGCTCCGCCAAGCCCGGCCGCCCCGACGGCGGCGAAGCCATGGGCCTGCGCGCCGTCTACGCCGCCATCGAAAAGCGGTTTGCGAAGGGGTGACGCCGTCACCAAGGATCAGGGATCGTAGGTTGGGTTGAGCGCCAGCGAAAACCCAACATCCCTCGCACGGCGAACACGTTGGGTTTTCGCCTGCGGCTCAACCCAACCTACGGATCTCCTGGAGGACTTGCCCCCACCCCGACCCTCCCCCGCTGGGCAGGGGAGGGGGAAGACGGCCGTCCAACCCTCCCCTGCCCAGCGGGGGAGGGTGGCCGAGCGAAGCGATGGCCGGGTGGGGGCAAGAGTCGGCAAAGATCGGGAGGGACCCTCCGCCCGCACCTTACGGCCGCGAACCGGCGATCGACAGCTTCACGCCCTTGACCTCCTCCGCCGTCGGCGGGCGGGGCGGGGCGTTGCCCTGGGTGATGCGCAGGCGCAGCGACACCTTGCCGTCGCGGATCGCGTCGGCCGGCACGGGCATCGCGTAGGTGCCCGCCCCCTCCCCGGCGCGGATGCCGAAGGGGGAGACGGTGCCGATGGGGCGGCCGTCGGCGGTCGTCACCTCCACCTGCTGGCTGCGGGTGATGGGGCCGACCGTCACCTCGACGAACGCCGCCTCGCCCTGCCGCAGGGGATGCGGCAGGGCAAGCGTCAGCGCGTCGTCCGCCGCGGCCGCGGGCCGGCCCGGAAAGGCCAGCACCGCGAACACGGCGGCGGACAGCAGGGCGTCAGAGAGTCCGGACCGTGACGGCCTTGACGGCCGGTGCACGGGCGGTCTTGTCGTACGTGGGCGCAAGGCGGATCTCCAGCTTGGCCGGGGCCGGCGCGCTCGCCCCCTCCAGCGCCTTCGCCGCCGCTGCCATGGGCGGCTTCGGCAGCGGCACGGCGAAGGTGGAATCGTGCGCCATGCCCGGCATCGACGGCCCGAAGAAGCCGATCGTGCCGCCATAATAGGGGCTGTCGGCCCCCACTTCGGTCACGCCGGCCGGCGCGTTGATCAGCACGTCGAAATGGCGCGGGGCGGACGGGTCGGCCGGGCGCGAAAGCGTGACCGTGGCCACGGCCGTGCCCGCCGCGGCGGCCAGGGTGACCGAGCCGACGCCGTTCTTCACCGTCCCCTTGACCGCCGGCGAGGGCTTCGCCGCGGCCACCGGCGCCGCTTCCATGTCGCCGAATCCCGGTGCGTAATCATACTCGAACCGGTCCGTGCTCAAATAATCCCCGGCCTTGCCGTCCAGGACATAGGAGCCGTCCGGCTTGACGAAGAACAGGAACGGCTCCCGCACCAGTTCGGCCAGTTCCTGCTTGTCGGTCGGCAGGATCGGCAGGCCCTGCGCCTGCTGCTTGCGCGTCCACACGTACCACAGCCGGTCCATGTTGGAATGGTGCAGGAAGAAGACCGGGTCGACCGGCGACAGGAAGTTCGTCATGTTGCCGTACGGGCCGGGATCCCAGGGGCCGACGCCGCCGATGTAGTTGTGCACCAGGTTGTGCGGCTGGCCTTCCAGCACCGAGAATTTGGTGTTGTTCCCCGGCATGGTGTTGTGCGACGGCGTCTTGGAGCTGGTGAAGCTGCCGACCACGTCCGGGCTGTAGTACTGGACGGGCGTCAGCCCGGCCATGATCACGCCCGGCGAGCAGGCGTGCGCCGTCTTGGGGTCCAGCTTCGGGTTCTCGCGGGTGAGGTAGCGCGCCTTGTCGGTGGCGGCGAACGCCTGGTTGCCCGGCACGATCTTGCCCGTCTTCGGGTCATAGCCGGTGACGTCGTTCCACAGCAGCTCGAAGGTGCTGTAGCCGCGGATGTCCAGCTGCTTGCGCTGCGCCTTGTTCAGCGAATCCCAATACGCCTTCATCGCCGGCTTCATGGTGGCGGTGAAGGTGTCGAGATCCTTGGTGAAGGGCAGGTACGCCTTGTCGACCGGCGTCAGCACGCCGTCGAACATCTCCTCGGGGATCTGCGGCAGCTGCGTCCAGTCCCAGTAGGGGAAGGCGAAGTTCGGGTTGCCGCTCAGCAACCGCACCGTCTGCTCGAAATATCCCAGGTAGCCGCGGTGCCAGACGTAGAACCACCAGTTGCCGTGCGGGCAGTCCATGAAATGGACGAAGGCGTTGCGGAACCAGTTGTGCGGATGCTCGGGCGGCAGCGTCAGCATCTTCTCGATGGCGACGGCGTAGCTCTTCAGCATCGCCTTGCCCTGGGCGCTGGTCGCGTTGTAGCGCGTGTACTTCGCCGGTGTCGATGGGGCCGGTGCGGACGGGGCCGTGGCGGCCGACGCCGGAGCGAAGGGCAGGGCGGCGGCGCCGGTCGCGGCGGCCGAGGTTATCAGGAAATCGCGCCGAGAAAGACTCATATCGGTGGCTCCCATCGCCTTATACGAGAAACATGGAAAAGTATGCGGAAGATAACGATCGGGATGCACGAACTTTTGCACGTCATGGCTGATGGGCGCGCGCGGCGCCCCCCGCCGCTCCGTCGCCTGAATTTTCCTCCCCCCATCGTTTCGATCCGCCTCCGAAACGCTTGCGGGCGCGCGCGGGGTTGGGCACACTCGCGGGCGGCTGCGTCCACGGGGGGAACATGGCGCGGAACCTGAAGGCTCTGGGGTTGTGGCGCACCGTGCTGGTCGAAAGCGTCCGGCGCGACGGCCCTGACCTGTCCGCGCGCCAGATGGCCATCGTCCTGCAGGTCTACCTGACCGACCCGCCGCACACCGTGCGCGGCCTAGCCAAAACGCTGAACATCTCCAAGCCCGCCGTTACCCGCGCGCTCGACCGCCTGTCCGTGCTGGGCTTCGTCAAGCGCAAGCGCGACACCGAGGACAAGCGCAACGTGCTGGTCCAGCGCACGGTCAAGGGCTCCGTCTTCCTCTCCGACTTCGCCGAGCTGGTGATCCGCTCCGGCTGCGTGACGGCGGAGGACATGGAGACCGTCCGCGCCGAGGAGGAGCTGGCCGCCGCCGCCAAGGCGCGGCTGGAGGCCGAACTGCGCACCAAGCCGAGCCCGAGCCCGGTGGCATGATCGCCCCGCCCGACCCGCGCCGCCACCCCTACCGCCCCGACCTCGCCGCCGCCCACCTGCGGGGGCTGGTGGAAGCCGAACGCTTCGTCGACGGCGTGCCGCACCGCGTGCGCACCGGCGTGGCCGGCCTGCGCGGCAGCCCGGACGCGTCGGCCACCCAGACCTCGCAGGTGCTGTTCGGCGAGAACTTCACCGTCTACGACCGCCAGGGCAACTGGGCCTGGGGCCAGTGCGGCACCGACGGCTATGTCGGCTGGGTGCACGCGCAGTCCCTGAGCCCGGAGGTCTCCGCCCCCACCCATGTGGTCACCGCGCTGCGCAGCTTCCTGTTTCCCGAACCCAGCCTGAAGACGCCGCCGCGCGACGCCATCCCGCTGGGCGCCCCCGTCACCGTCCTGCGCGAGGAGAACGGGTACATGGCGCTGGCCGGCGGCGGCTGGCTGTACGGCAGGCACCTGGCGCCGATCGGCAGCACCGACCCGGATTTCGTCGCCACCGCCGAACGGCTGCTGGGCGTGCCCTACCTGTGGGGCGGGCGCTCGCCGCTGGGGATCGACTGCTCCGGGCTGGTGCAACTGGCGCTGCTGCGCGCCGGCATCGCCTGCCCGCGCGACAGCGACATGCAGCGCGCCGAGGTGGGCGACCTGCTCTCCACCGACGGCCGGGGCGTGGACTACCGCCGCGGCGACATCGTGTTCTTCCCCGGCCACGTGGGCTTCATGCTGGACGAGGCCCGCCTGCTGCACGCCACCGCCTTCACCATGACGGTGACCGTCGAACCCCTGGCGGACGTGGTGACCCGCGTCGACCCCACCCGGGCCGGCGGCATCCTGGCGGTGCGGCGGCTGGCCGGTTAGGCCGGCGCGACGCACACGCGGTTGCGGCCGCTGCGCTTGGCCTCGTACAGCGCGCCGTCCACGCGGACCAGGGCACGCTGCAGCGACTCCCCTTCCGCCAGCGCCGCGAGGCCCATGCTGACGGTCATGGTGAAGGAATGCCCCACCGCGTGCACGGCCATCTGCGCCACCGCCAGCCGCACGCGCTCCGCCACCGCCAGCGCGTCCGCCGCCACGGTTTCCGGCAGCAGGATCAGGAACTCCTCGCCGCCGATGCGGCCGATGGTGTCGGTCTCGCGCAATTGCCGCCGCAGTACGGCGATCAGCCGGCGCAGCGTCTCGTCGCCGGCCGTGTGGCCGTAGGTGTCGTTGATCGACTTGAAATGGTCGACGTCCAGGCTCAACAGCACCACCGGGTGGCGGTAGCGGTGGGCGCGCATGATCTCGCGCTCGGCCAGTTCCATGAAGTGGCCGCGGTTGGCGACGCCGGTCAGCGTGTCGGTGGTGGCCAGCCGCGCCAGCTCGCGCTCGACCGCCTTCTGCTTGGTCACGTCGCGGCCGGCGGCCAGGATGCCGCCGATCTCGCCGGCCGGGTTGCGGTAGATGGAGATGTTGAACAGCAGCTCCGTCAGCGGCCCGTCGCCCTTGCGCATGGACAGCGGGAAGTCGCGCAGCACGCCGTGCTCCAGCGCCGTCTCCAGCCCGGCCGCCGCCTGCTCCGGCTGGGTGAAGTGCTCGACGAAGCCGGAGCCGATCAGCGCGTCGCGCTTCAGCCCGGTCACCTGCTCGGCCGCCGCGTTGACGCCGGTGATGGTGCCCTTGGTGTCGATGGTGATGAAGGGGTCGATGCTCGCCTCGATCAGGCTGCGCGCATAGTCCGCCATCTCGCGCAGGCGGTTCTCGCGCACCACCGTGGCCGTCACGTCGGTGACCTGGACGAGGCACAGCGTGCCGCCGGCCACCGGTTTGGAGGGGCGGATCGGGCGCACCATGGTCGACTGCTCCACCGGCGCGCCGCGCCGGCCCGGCCCGCCGGGCTGCGCGGTGAACAGCGGGAAGGGCCGCGGGTGCAGGTTGTGCGACAGGATCGTCGGCAGGCCGGAGCGCAGCGCCATGCGCACCGCCTGCTCGATCCGCGTGTCGGCCAGGTGCGGGAATAATTCGGCCAGCGTGCGGCCCACCGCCCCGGTCTCGGGGATGCCCGAGCGCTCCGCCATCCAGGCGTTCCACAGCACGATGCGCTCGTCCGCGTCGATCAGGACGACGCCGCAGTTAAGGGCCCCCAGCAGCCCGGCGCAGGTGTCGTACCGCATCGGCCTACTCCCGTCCCACCGCCCGCAGGCAGGCGGAGACCAGCTGGCGGAACCGCTCCACCCCCACCACGTCCATGACGAACATCAGGTAGCCGCTGACGTCGTCGCTGCGGATCAGGAAGCGGATGTGCAGGAACAGCACCACCGAATCGTCCGGCCCGCCGCCGCTCTCGCGCGTCCCGGCCGTCGCGAACAGGTCGCGGTTGACCTCGCTGGTCAGCGCGGGCAGCGACGACACCACCTCCGTGTGGAGGAAGTTGCCGATGGTGCCCAGGCAGGCGTTCAGGATGATGTTGCCGATCTCCAGCAGGGTTTCCTGCGCCAGTTCGGTGATTTCCTGCACCGGATAGGCGCCGCCCAGGACGGAGCGCACGATGTGCAGGCTCTTGGCCTCCGGGAACACCAGGGCGGCCACGCCGGCCAGCGCGCCCTCGAAGCTCTGCGTGATGCCGGTGGCGCGGTCGCTGGTCAGGCGCGCCAGCGCCGCCGCCGCCGCCTCGCGCGACATCACCTCGACCGAGGGGACGGACAGGGTGATCTCCTCGCCGATCATCTGGCTGAAGGCGGCCGCCGCCTGCCCGACGCCCATGTTCATCAGCTCGGTGACGACGTCGCGCTCGTCCTCGGTCAGTTCCAGCATGTCCGTGGCCTTCAGCCGGCGTTCAGCAGCGCCAGGATCTGCTCTTCCTTGGCCGGCTTGCGCAGGAAGGACAGGCCGCGCTGGCGCGCGCGTTCGGACAGCGCGTCCTGCACGTTGGCGGTGATGATGGTGATCGCCGCCGTGATGCCCCTGGCGCGGATCTTCTCCGCCACGGTCAGCCCGTCGTCGCCCGGCATGTTGTAGTCGAGCAGGATGTGGTCGGCGGAGATGTCGCCCAGGATGTTCAGCGCCTCCTCGCCGTTGGCCGCCTCGGCGACGTACCAGTCGGGGAAGTGCTGCTCCACGATGCGGCGCAGGGAGAGGCGGGCGAACCGGCTGTCGTCGACGATGAGAATGGATTTCGGCATGGGTGACCTGAGGCGGGGAGACCTGATGGGTGGCGGCGGTGGAATTTTCGTCCGAAGGTTTGCATTTTAGTAGAAATTTTCGGACGGGGAAATGATTTCCCCAAAGGAATTATACCGCCGTCAGCCATCCGGCGTTGACCTGGGTCATACGAACGCCGACCAGGGTCACGCTGTCGGTTCCGAAGCCGACGACGGCGTTGCCGGCGGCGTCGGCCGTCAGCGTCCATCCCGTGCCCGCCGCCACGCCCAGGCGGTCGCCCTCGGCCCAGTTGAAATCCGTGACCACGTCGTGGCCGGCGCCGCGCCCGACCAGGAAGACGTCGGCACCCGTCCCGCCCGCCATGGTGTCGTTGCCCAGGTTGCCGATCAGCCGGTCGTTGCCGGCGTCGCCGAACAGGGCGTCGCCGCCCTGGCCGCCGTACAGCGTGTCGGCGCCCAGGCCGCCGGCCAGCAGGTCCGCCCCGTCGCCGCCGAACAGGCCGTCGTCGCCGCCGCCGCCGAACAGCGCGTCCGCCCCGGCCCCGCCCGACAGCACGTCGTCGCCCGTGTTGCCGTAGATCTGGTCGTTGCCGCCGCCGCCGGCCACCGAATCGTTGCCGGCCCCGGCCTGCACCGTGACGGCCGCCGCGTTTCCGATTCCGACGACGGCGTCGTTGCCGTCCCCGGCGAACACGGTGTCCGCCCCGGCCGCCGCGACGATGGTGTCGGCTCCCGCCCCGCCGTACAGCAGGTCGGCCCCGCCGCCGCCGTCCAGCCGGTCGTTGTCCTGGTTGCCGTACAGCACGTCGGCGCCGGCACCGCCCGACAGGACGTCGTGCCCCTCGCCGCCGCAGGCCAGGGCGCCCTGGGGGCCGCCGATGACGATGACGTCGTTGCCGGCGAATCCGGAGATGGTGTCGGCGCCGCCGTCGCCGAGGATGGTGTCGCCGGCGCTGGTGCCGATGATCAGTTCCGCACCCCCCGATCCGTTGTAGGGGGTGCCGGCGATGACGAAGACGGGTGTGGCCATGGCCTCGCTCGCACGCCGGGCGGGGCAGGGAAGGGGCTCCCGCCGCCGAACGCGTCCGGATGTGTTTCTAACATCCTTCGCGTGTGAGTCAAAGGACGGTCGGATCCGTGGCAAGCCGCCCATGAGGAAGGCGGCCTTTGAGACACGGATGGACACGGATGTCGCACGGATGAACACGGATGAAAAAATGATCTCTCTTCATCCGCGTCCCCGGTTCTCTTTCTCCACTCAATACCCGCGCGTTCGGTCCACGACGTTGGTCAGCGGCCGGCCGGCGCGGTGGCGGCGGATCGACTCGGCCACGTGGTCGGCGGTCTGCGAGGGGTGGGTGATCCCGGCCACGTGCGGCGTCACGTGGATCTTCGGGTGGTTCCAGAACGGATGCCCCGGCGGCAGCGGCTCCTCGGTGAAGACGTCCAGGCTGGCACCGGCAAGGTGGCCCGAATCGAGCGCGGCCAGCAGGTCCGCTTCCACCAGATGGCCGCCGCGCGCGGCGTTGATCACCACCGCCCCCGGCGGCAGCGTGGCGAACAGCTTGCGGTCCAGGATGCCGCGCGTGGCGTCGGTCAGCGGCAGCAGGCAGACCAGCAGGTCGCTGCGCGCCGCCAGCGCCACCAGCCCGTCCTCGCCATGCACCGTCTCGACGCCGTCCAGAGGTTTGGGCGTGCGGCTCCACCCCGCCACGTCGAAGGCCAGCTGCTTCAGCGCGCGCCCCGCCGCCTCGCCCAGCACGCCCAGGCCCAGGATGCCCACGCGCACCTCGGCCGCCGGCCGGTGGACGAGCTGCTTCCACACGCCCGCGCGCTGCTGTTCGGTGAAGGCGTCCAGCTTGCGCTGCCAGCGCAGCACCTGCATCACCACCCACCCCGCCATGTCGTCGGTCAGGCCGGGGGAGACCATGCGCACCAGCGGCACGTCCGGCAGGGTGGGGTCCAGCAGCAGCGGCTCCACCCCCGCCCCCAGCGACAGCACGACCTTCAGGTTCGGCAGCCCGGCCAGCATGCCGGCCGGCGGCTTCCACACCAGGGCGTAAGTGATGTCGGCCGGGTCGCCGACGTCCGGCCAGACGCGCACCTCCAGGTCGGGCAGGCGCGTCTTCAGCTCGGCCTTCCAGGCCCCGGCGTCGTCGTGGGCGGAGCAGAACAGCAGCGTCATGGCAGGTCCTTGCGTGCGGCGTCCAATTCCTCCATGTCGTGTGTCGTCCCCGCTTGCCCAAGTTCTTCCGTTGGTGATCGTGCCGCGCCTCATCCTCCTGAACAAGCCCTACGGCGTGCTGCCGCAGTTCACCGACCGCGAGCACGGGCGCCCCACGCTGGCCGACCACGTGCCGGTCGCGGGCGTCTACCCCGCCGGCCGGCTCGACCGCGACAGCGAGGGTCTGCTGGCCTTGAGCGACGACGGCGCGCTGATCGCCCGCATCGCCGACCCCCGCCACAAGCTGCCCAAGACCTACTGGGCGCAGGTGGAAGGCGTGCCGACCGAGGAGGCGCTGGAACGCCTGCGCCGCGGCGTGGAACTGAACGACGGCCCGACGCTGCCGGCCGGCGCCCGGCTGATGGACGAGCCCGCCGGCCTGTGGCCGCGCGACCCGCCCGTGCGCTTCCGCGCCTCCATCCCCACGGCGTGGATCGAGCTGACGTTGCGCGAGGGCCGCAACCGGCAGGTCCGCCGCATGACGGCGGCGGTGGGCTTCCCCACGTTGCGCCTGATCCGCTGGGCCATCGGCGACTGGACGCTGGACGGTCTGGCGCCCGGCGAGTGGCGGGAGGTGGCGGTGCCGTCGCCGCCCGCCCGTGCTAAGGTTGCCGCCGACAAGAAACCCGAGGGGAAGAGATGGACCTCGCCGCCTACTTCGCGCGGATCGGCCACGCCGGGGACACGGCGCCGACGCTCGCCACGCTGACCGCGCTGCACGAGGCGCACGCCGCCGCCATCCCGTTCGAGAACGTCGACGTGCTGGTCGGCCGCCTGCCGTCGCTCGACCCGGCGGATCTGGAGGACAAGCTGGTCCGCCGCCGGCGCGGCGGCTACTGCTACGAACAGAACCTGCTGCTGCTGGGGGCGCTGGAGGCGCTGGGCTTCACGGTGCGGCCGCTGCTGGCGCGCGTGCGTTTCCGCCGCCCGCCGGGCGCGGTGATGCCGCGCACGCACCTGCTGCTGCTGGTCGAGATCGAGGGGCGGCCCTTCATCGCCGACGTCGGCTTCGGCGGCCTGGGCCTGCTGGAACCGCTGCCGCTGGAGGCCGACCGGGTCTTCGCCTTCCCCCTGGTGTCCTTCCGCCTGCTGCGCGAGGGCGACGCCTGGGTTCTGCAGGGCGACGACGGGACCGGCTGGGGCGACCTCCACACCTTCAACCTGGACCGGCAGGAACTGGCGGACATCGAGATGTCCAACTTCTACACCGCCACGCACCCCGGCTCCCCCTTCCGGCGCGCGCTCACGGCGCAGCGCGTGCGGCGGCAGGAACGGACGATCCTGCGCGACAACACGCTGCTCCGCCTGCGCCCCGACGGCCGCACCGAACACCCCATCGCGACGGAGGCGGAGGCCCGCGCCGCCCTGGCCGACCACTTCGGCCTGATCCTGCCCGACGACGTGCGCCTGCCGGAGCGGCTGTTCGCAGTCGGGGTGGGGTGACGCGTGTCCAACGTTGGGTTTTCGCTGCCGCTCAACCCAACCTACGGGAACGTCCCTTGTCGTCATGGCCGGGCCCAGTCCCGGCCATCCACGCACCTTGGATCGGTCGGAGTGCGTGGGTGCCCGGCACAAGGCCGGGCATGACGATGGAGGGGATGCGCCCGTAGGTTGGGTTGAGGCGCCAGCCGCAAAACCCAACATCCACACGTCACATCCGGACCGCGTCGGTCTTCACCGCCTCCAGGTTCAGGGCGGCGGCGAGCAGGGCGCGGGTGTAGTCCTGCTGGGGGGCGTCGAAGATCTGCCCCGTCGGGCCCTGTTCCACCACCTTGCCGTCCTTCATGACGATGACGTGGCTCGACAGCGCCCGCACCACCCGCAAATCGTGGCTGATGAACAGGTAGGCCAGGTTGTGGCGCGCCTGCAGGTCGCGCAGCAGGTCGACGATCTGCGCCTGCACCGACATGTCCAATGCCGAGGTCGGCTCGTCCAGCACCACGAAGCGCGGCTTCAGCGCCAGCGCGCGGGCGATGGCGATGCGCTGGCGTTGCCCGCCGGAGAACTCGTGCGGGTAGCGGTGGCGGCTCTCCGGGTCCAGCCCCACCTCCTCCAGCGCCCGGGCGATCATGCCGTCGCGCTCGGAGGCTGAGCCGATGCCGTGGATCTTCAGCCCCTCGCCGATGATCTGGCCGACCGACATGCGCGGGCTGAGGGAGCCATAGGGGTCCTGGAAGACCACCTGCATCTGCCGGCGCATCGGGCGCATGCGCGCCGTCTGCCAGCCCTGGATGTCGGTGCCGTCGAAGCGGATGGCGCCCTGGCTGGCGTGCAGGCGCAACAGCGCCAGCCCCAGCGTCGTCTTGCCCGATCCGGACTCGCCCACCACGCCCACCGTGTGCCCGGCGCGCACGGCCAGCGACACGCCGTCCACCGCGCGCACGTGGTCCACCGTGCGGCGCAGGATGCCCTTCTTGATGGGGAACCAGACCTTCAGGTCGTTCGCCGCCATCACCTCCGGCGCGTCGGCCGGCGGGGTCAGCGGGTCGCCCTTCGGCTCGGCCGCCAGAAGCTTCTGGGTGTAGGGGTGGCGCGGGCGGGCGAACAGCTCGGCCACCGCCGCCTGCTCGACGATCTCGCCCTTGTTCATCACGCACACCCGGTCGGCCATCTTGCGCACGATGCCCAAATCGTGGGTGATCAGCAGCAGCGCCATGCCGAACCGCTTCTGCAGGTCCTTCAGCAGCTGGAGGATCTGCGCCTGGATGGTGACGTCCAGCGCCGTGGTCGGTTCGTCGGCGATCAGCAGGTCCGGCTCGTTGGCCAGCGCCATGGCGATCATCACGCGCTGGCGCTGCCCGCCCGACAGTTCGTGCGGGTAGGCGCCCAGGCGCGATTCCGGGTTGGGGATGCCCACCAGCCGCAGCAGCTCCAGCGTGCGGGCGCGTGCCTTGGCCGCGTCCAGGCCCTTGTGCAGGAACAGCGTCTCGTTGACCTGCCGCTCGATGGTGTGCAGCGGGTTCAGCGAGGTCATCGGCTCTTGGAAGATCATGGCGATGCGGTTGCCGCGCACGTCGCGCAGCACCCGCTCCTCCGCACCCATCAGCATGGTGCCGTTGAACTCGATGGAGCCGGACGGGTGGCGCGCCATCGGGTAGGGCAGCAGCTGGAGGATCGACAGCGCCGTCACCGACTTGCCCGACCCGGATTCGCCGACCAGCGCTAGCGTCTCGCCCTTGGCGATGTCGAAGGACACGCCCTTCACCGCCGGGCTGGACCCGAACGACACCGACAGGTCGCGCACGGAGAGGAGTTCGCTCATGGGACACCGCCAGGTCTGCCGGAGGACGATCGCTTACATGGTTTGCCGCAGGGCCGCTGGCAATTCCAGACGGATTTCCGGGCGGATTTCCAGGCGGATTCCGGCGCCGTCCGGGGATGCGGCGCATGCGGCGAAAATTCAAGGCGCATTTTATACTATTCGACAATACAAGGTTGCGTGTGTTAGGCGGAAAATCTCTTTATTGGTATATGCATGGGGGAAATACCAATGCACGCCTTTCGTTTCGCCGCGCGCCTGACGGCCGCGGTCATGGCCATCTCGACGCCCGCCGCGGCGCTGGCGCAGACCTGCAGCTACGGCACGGGGGCCGCGCTGTCGATCGCGCTCGTCCCGCAGGCACCGGGTCCGAACCTGATGACCACGCCCTTCTACGCCCAGGTCGCGGTGGGCGGCGGGGGTGCGCACCAGGTTTTGGTCGACACGGGATCGCCGGCCATCGCCATGGCGCTGTCCAAGATCGGGTCGAACTACACGGTGCTGTCGCAGAACCAGACCTACGGCTACGTCAGCAGCGGCAACTACTTCATGGGCGACTGGGTGCTGGCGAACGTCTCCGTCACCCTGGCCGGCGGCGGGTCGGCCACCACGACGGCGCCCATCCCGGTGTTCGGCGCGACGCAGTACTGCGAGAACAAGGACAACTGCCAGCCGCTGAGCGATAAGCAGGTCGCCACCTTCGGCATGCTGGGCGTCGGCTTCAAGCCGTTCACGGTGCCGGGGCTCGCGGCCGGCGTCACCGTGCCGAACACCAACCTGTTCATGAACCTGCCGGTGGAGACGCAGGGCTACGTCATCACCGCCAACAGCATCCAGGTCGGCCTGAACCAGGCCAACACCGCCAACTTCAAGACGCTGCCGGCCCCCAACGCCACCCCGCCGCAGACCTGCATCAGCTACACGGCGGCCAACGGCCAGACCGGCCCGTTCTGCGGCGCCACGCTGCTGATGGACACCGGCATCAACCACTTCTACCTGACCATGCCGCAGGGCTATTGCCCGGCCAACGGCGACAGCCAGGGCGTGGCCCCGAACGGCACAACCGTTACGCTGTCCGCCCCCTCGACGCAGGACCCGATCCTGAACTTCACCTTCACCGTCGGCGGCACCGGCAACCCGCCGATGACGCCGTCGTACGTCAACTGCGTGACGGAGACGGGCGGCACCGTGCCCCCGCCGCCCTCGGCCTTCCACGTCAACACCGGCCGCATGGTCGTTGCCGGCATGGACTACATGTACAACCCGCAGTGCGGCGTCGTGGGCTTCCGCCCGACCACGGCGCAGTAGCCTCATTCCGCGGCGTTCTTCTGCGCGGCGGCCACCGCCGGTGCCTCGTTCGCGGCGCCGGCGGTGTTCAGCTGGGCGATGGTCTTGCGCGGGTCGAAGGCGTCGCGCACCGCCTCGCCGATGAAGATCAGCAGGCTCAGCATCAGCGCCAGCACGAAGAATGCCGTCAGGCCCAGCCAGGGGGCCTGCAGGTTGGCCTTGCCCTGCGCCAGCAGCTCGCCCAGCGAGGGCGAGCCCGGCGGCAGGCCGAAGCCCAGGAAGTCCAGCGCCGTCAGCGTGGTGATGGAGCCATTGAGGATGAACGGCAGGAAGGTCAGCGTCGCCACCATGGCGTTGGGCAGCACGTGGCGCACCATGATGTGCGCGTCGGTGGCGCCCAGCGCGCGGGCGGCCCGCACATAATCGAAGTTGCGCGCCCGCAGGAACTCCGCCCGCACCACGTGGACCAGCGCCGTCCACGAGAACAGCAGCAGGAGGCCCAGCAGCCACCAGAAATTGGGCGTCACCACGCTGGACAGGATGATCAGCAGGAACAGCGTGGGCAGGCCCTGCCAGATCTCGATGAAGCGCTGGAACAGCAGGTCGGTCAACCCGCCGAAATACCCCTGCACCGCCCCCGCGACGACCCCGACGACGGAGGAGAACAGCGTCAGCGTCAGCCCGAACAGCACCGAGATGCGGAAGCCGTAGATCAGGCGCGCCACCACGTCGCGCCCCTGGTCGTCGGTGCCCAGCCAGTTCTCCGCCGACGGCGGGGCGGGGGCGGGGACCGGCAGGTTGTAGTTGATGGTGCGGTAGGAATAGCGGATGGGCGGCCACAGCGCCCACCCCTTCTCGTCGATCAGGCCCTGGACGTAGGGGTCGCGGAAGTCGGTGTTCGTCTCGAACTCGCCGCCGAACGTCGTCTCGGGATAGTCGCGCAGCACCGGCGCATACCAGTTGCCGTCGTACTTCACCAGCAGCGGCCGTTCGTTGGCGATGAACTCGGCGAACAGGGTGACCAGGAAGATGGCCAGGAAGATCCAGAACGACCAGTAGCCGCGCCGGTTGGCGCGGAAGTTGGCGAGGCGGCGGCGGGTCAGCGGCGTCATGGGCTCAGGTCCTCCGCGCCTCGAAGTCGATGCGCGGATCGACCAGCATGTAGGTGACGTCGCCCACCAGGTTCATGATCAGGCCCAGCAGCGTGAAGAAGTACAGCGTGGCGAACATGACGGGATAGTCGCGGTTGATCGCCGCCTCGAAGCCCAGCAGGCCCAGCCCGTCCAGCGAGAAGATCACCTCGATCAGCATGGCCCCGGTGAACAGGATACCGATGAAGGCGCCGGGGAAGCCGGCGATGACGATCAGCATGGCGTTGCGGAACACGTGCCCGTACAGCACCCGCCGCTCGCTCAGGCCCTTGGCGCGGGCGGTGACCACGTACTGCTTGTTGATCTCCTCCAGGAAGGAGTTCTTGGTCAGCATGGTCAGCCCTGCGAAGCCGCCGATCACCAGCGCCGTCACCGGCAGCGTGATGTGCCAGAAGTAATCCAGCACCTGCCGGTACCACGGCAGCTCCGACCAGTTGTCGGAGACGAGGCCGCGCAGCGGGAACCAGTCGAGGTACCGCCCGCCGGCGAACACCACGATCAGCAGCACGGCGAACAGGAAGCCGGGGATGGCGTAGCCGACGATGACGACGCCCGACGTCCACACGTCGAACGGCTGCCCGTCGCGCACCGCCTTGGCGATCCCCAGCGGGATCGACACCAGATAGACCAGCAGCGTCGTCCACAGCCCCAGCGAGATCGACACCGGCAGCTTCTCGATCACCAGGTCGACCACGCGGCGGTCGCGGAAGTACGACTTGCCGAAGTCGAACACGACGTAGTTGGAGATCATGTGGACGAAGCGCTCGTGCAGCGGCTTGTCGAAGCCGAACTCGCGCTCCAGCTGCTTGATGAACTCCGGGTCCAGGCCGCGCGCCCCGCGGTATCGGCTGCCTTCGTTGCCGCCGCCCGACGCCTGCCCCTGCTGCTGGGCGGCGGCGCCTGCGTCGCCGGTGCCGGTGCCGCCGATGCGCGCGGTGGCGTCCACCGCCGTGCCCTGCACACGGGCGATCATCTGCTCCACGGGGCCGCCGGGGGCGATCTGCACGATCAGGAAGTTGATGACCATGATCCCGAACAGCGTCGGCACGATCAGCAGCAGGCGGCGGACGATGTAGGCCAGCATGCGCGGGGTGTCCTCACTCCTCCGGGGGCGCCATCATGCGCGGATAACGATGCTCGGGCCAGCCGCCGTGCCACCCCTTCACGGCGTACCCCGAAGGAACGGCCCCCGAAGGAACGGCGGCGCAGGCGATCTTTCGAATCTGCACTTAGCCCGCGCGCGTGGCGATATCAAGGCGTGGGTTGCCGAACGCCCCGGCTGCCGCGCCGTTGAAGATGGTGTAGACTGCCCGCATCGACAGGGAGAGCGCCGCCCATGCCCGCCAAGATGACCGCTACCGTCCGTGGCGAGGAGATCCCCCGGAGCCTCGCCGTCCGGCTGCCGGAGCACCCGATCCCCGGCATGCGCTACCGCATGACCCTTGAGCCGGTCGAGGAGACCGACGAGGAGAAGCTCGCCTCCCTGCGGGCGGACCTGCAGGAAGGGCGGGATGCCATCCGCGCCGGCCGGGTGGTTCCGGCCGACACGGTGTTCGCCCGGCTTCTGGCGCAGTACCCGGTCCAGGACGGCGAATAGCCGATGGGATCGGTCGAGTTCTCGGATCTGGCGGAGCGCGATTTATCGGAGATCAGCGCGTACATCGCCATGGAGGATCCCCGTGCGGCGCGCCGTCTGCTCGTGAACATCAGGGAGAAGTGCCTCTTCCTGGGGGAACGCCCGCTGGCAGGACGGCGCAGCGACGATCTGCTGCCGGAATCCCGCTGCTTTCCAGCAGGCAAGTACCTGATTTTCTACGAAATCCACGACGACGGCATCGTTGTGATCCGCATCGTCCACGGCGCCCGCGACCTGCGGACGATCTTCCCCGAGTAACCGTCTTCCCCGGATAGCCTTTCCTCACCGCCCCAGCTTCGCCGCCTTCGCCGGGTCCACCCACCAGCTGGCCGGGAAGCCGTTGTTGCGGAAGCCCATGTCGTACTTCGCGTTCCTTTCCGGCCAGCCGAACCTGTCCCACGCCGCCACCCAGGTCTCCGGGTTGTACCAGTGCGGCACCATGGTGTGGCCCCACAGCAGCACGCGGTCCAGCGCGCGGGTGGCGGCCCGCAGGGTCTCCAGGTCCTTGGCGGCGATGATCGTCTCGATCAGCGCGTCGGCCACCGGCTCCCGGATGCCGGCGTAGTTGGCGGAGCCCGGAACGTCGGCGGCGGCCGAGCCGAAATAGCTGCGCAGCTCCGTCCCCGGCGGGCTGAAGAAGTTGAAGTTGGCCACCACCACGTCGAAATCGAAGTCGTCGGTCAGCTTCTCGTACTGCGCGGTGTCGACGATGCGCAGGTTGGCGTCGATGCCGGCGCGGCGCAGCGTCTCGACATAGGGCTGGACGACGCGGGTCAGCGTGCCGCTGCCGTCCAGGAACTCCACGCTCATCGGCTCGCCGGTCTTCGCGTTGACCAGCCGGCCGTCCTTCAGCTCCCACCCGGCCGCCTTGAACAGGCGCAGCGCCTCGCGCTGGTTGGCGCGGTTGTTGCCGGTGCCGTCCGTCTTCGGCAGCTCGAACGCCTTCGTGAACACGGCCTCCGGCAGCTTGCCCCGGTACGGTTCCAGCAGTTTCAGCTCCTCCGGCCCCGGCGGGCCTTTGGCGCCGAAGTCGGAGTTGGGGAAGTTGGACGTGGTGCGCCGGTACTGGCCGTACAGCAGGCTCTTCTGGATCCATTCGAAGTCGAAGAGCTGGCCGAAGGCCTCCCGCACCCGCGGGTCGGCGAACTTCGCCCGGCGCGTGTTGAAGCGGAAGCCCTGGGCGCCCAGCGGCAGCTCGCTGGCGATCACGCGCTTCACCACGCGCCCGTCCGTCGCGGCCGGGAAGTCGTAGCCGATGGTCCAGCGCTGCGCCCGGTTCTCCATGCGCATGTCGTAGGCGCCGCCCTTGAACGCCTCGAACATCACGTCGTCGTCGCGGTAGAAGTCGACCTTCACCGTGTCGAAGTTGTAGAAGCCCCTGGCGACGGGCAGGTCGCGCCCCCAATAGTCCGCCACCCGCTCGTAGGTGATGGAGCGGCCGGGGTCCACCGCCTTGATCCGGTAGGGGCCGGATCCCAGCGGCGCCTCCAGCGTCGTCTTGGAGATGTCGCGTCCCCCGGCGGTCCACCAGTGCCTGGGCTGCGGCCCCATGGACAGGCCGAAGTCGATGATCGGCTTGATCTCGCCGGTGGTCTTCAGCGTGATCTTCACCCGCCGCTCGTCCAGCGCCGCGACCGTCGCCACCTTGTCCAGGAACGACTTGATGAAGGGCGCCCCGTGCGCCTGGATGGCGTCCCAGGCGAACACCACGTCCTCGGCCGTCACCGGCTTCCCGTCGTGCCAGCGCGCGCCGTCGCGCAGGTGGAAGACGGCCCAGCCGCGGTCGTCCGGCACCTCCACGCTCTCGGCCAGCGCGCCATAGGCGGCGTCCAGCTCCCATCCCGACGACGCCATCAGGCTGTCGGAGATGAGGCCCAGCGTGCGCGGCCGGACACCGCGCAGGATCAGTGGGTTCAGGCTGTCGAACGTGCCCGGCGCCGCCATGGTCAGCTGCCCGCCCTTGGGGGCGTCCGGGTTGGCGTGCGGCAGATGCGTGACCTCCGGCCCGAACATCGGCGCGCCGAACTGGCGCAGCGCGTGCGTACGCGTGGTCTCGGCCTGCGCGGGGATGGCCAGAAAAGCGGCGGCAAGCAGGGCGGCGAGGGCGTGCAACAAGCGGCAAACTTTTGCCCCCTCCCTAACCCTCCCCCGCTTCGCAGGGGAGGGGACTGCCGCCGCCGGCCGACAAACCCTCCCCTGCGAAGCGGGGGAGGGTGCCCGGAGCGCAGCGGAGGGCGGGTGGGGGCAATGCACTGCGGTAACTCCTCTTACGCCTTGCCGTCCTCGTCCCCCTCCTCGAAATCCTCTTCCTCGTCCTCCTCGAACTCCGGCGCCAGGATCAGTTCGAACAGCGATTCGTACCGGCGGTCGGTGCGCAGCAGCTTCTTGAACTCCTTGCCGTGCTTGAAGTCCGCCTGCAGCCACTGCTCGGCGGCCAGCGCGTGCTCGTCGTGGGCCGACAGCAGGTAGAGCGCCGCCTGCTCCACGCAGGTGATGCGCTCCTCGCCCAGGCGCTCCAGGATGGCGCCGATGAACATCGGCAGCACGTCGGCCGAGGCCGACACCTCGTCCTCCCCGTCGTCGTTCTCGGACACCTCGGCGTCCGGCATCTGCTCCAGCGTTTCCAGCGCGCGCTCGGCCTCCTCGGCGCTGATGGTGCCGTCCTCGATGCCGCGCATGACGCGGTCCAGCTCCAGGCGCTGCTCCTCGGTCAGCGCGGTGGCGACGTCCAGCACCGACAGCACGTCCATCAGCGTCTTCTTGCGCACCTTCCAGTTGGCGTCGTTCTTCACCCGCTCGACCATTTCGTCCAGCGTCGGCTTCAGATCGTCGGGCGCCGACTCGTACAGCGACGTCTCGGGCTTCGGGATGGCGATCATCCGGGTTCTCCTTCCAGGCTCCGGGCCAGGCTCCGGACGGCATTGCCGCCGGGCGCGCGGGCCGTCTTCAACAGGGTGGCGAAGCGCTTGTCGGCCTTCACGATCCTGCGCACCGCCTTGGCGTTGCGCGGGTCGGCCATCATCCAGGCCTCGGCCGCCGCCTGGTGCTCGGGATGGATGGACAGCACGTAGACGGCGGCCTGCTCGGCGCTCGCCACGCGGTCCTCGTCCATCCGCTCCAGGATGGCGCCGACGTAGAAGGGCAGCATCTCGGCGAAGCGCCGGGACGCCTCCCCCTCATCGGCACCCTCATCGGCGTCATCGTCCGGCGGCAGGTCGCGGCCCAGGCCGTCGGCCATCCGGCGCTTTTCCTCCGGGCTCATGGACAGGTAGGCGCCGAGGCTCAGCATGGTGTCGCACAGCGTCTTCTTGCGCACCATCCAGTTGGCGCCCTGCGCCACCATGCCGGTCAGCGAGGCGACGAAGGCCTTGAGGTTGTCCGGCGCCTCGTCGAGGACGGAGCGCGCGGGGCGGGTGATCGGGATGGACGTCATGATACCTGGATAGATGGGGTCAGCCGGCCAGCGCGGCGAGCGCCTCGGCGTGGGTACGGGCGTCGCCCGCGGCGATGACGTGCCCGTCGGACGTGGCGTCGAGCGGCCGGCCCCGCCAGTCGGTCATGATGCCGCCGGCCCCCGTGATCACCGGCACCAGCGCCGCGAAGTCGTACAGCTTCAGCCCGGCCTCGACGACCAGGTCGTAATAGCCGCTGGCCAGCAGGCCGTAGGTGTAGCAGTCGCCGCCGTACACGGTGACCTTGGCCGCCGCCGCCACGCGGCGGAAGGCGTGCACGTCGCCGCCGGGGAACAGGTCGGGCGAGGTGGTGCCCAGCATCGCCGCGCCCAACCCGCCCACACAGGCGCGCACCGTGGCCGGCTGGCCGTTGTGCGTGGTCGGCCGGCCGGCGGCGCCGATCCAGCGGTCGCCGATGACCGGCTGGTCGATGACGCCCAGGATCGGCCGCCCGCGGTGCAGCAGCGCGATCAGCGTGCCGAAGATCGGCCGGCCGGTGATGAAGGACTTGGTGCCGTCGATCGGGTCGATCACCCAGACGTATTCGGCGTCCGTATTCTTGTTCCCGTGCTCCTCCCCGACGATGCCGTCGTCCGGGCGCTCCGCCTCGATGATGGCGCGGATGGCGCGCTCCGCCTCGCGGTCGGCGATGGTGACGGGGGAGGCGTCGGCCTTGTCGTCCACCGCCACCGGCGTGCGGAAATAGCGGCGCACGACGGCCCCGCCGGAGTCGGCCAGACGCTCGGCAAGCGCCACCAGGGGGGCGGGACAGGTCTCGGTCATGGTTGGGGGCTCCGCCGGCAGACGAACGAGGCGGCATCCTAGAAGGCGCGCGGCACCGCTGCAAACGGGAAAGCGCGGCTGCCATGCGCCGCGTTCATGAAGGGCGGCGCTTGGCCGCGGGGGATTGCCGTGCCTACACTTCCCGCATGATCGAAAGGCCAAACGTGTATGCGGCGGCGCCGCTCGACCGCGCCGCCCACCGCCGCAAGGACGCCGGCTGGCTCAGCGCCGCCCGCGCCGCCCCCAAAGCCCTGGTCCTGCCGCTGTGGCAGGCGCGCTCGCTGGTCAACGGGCCGGAGGACGCGCCCCGCGCCGTCATGCTGCCCGCCGCGTGCGACTGGGGTGCGGAGGTGGAGCCGGTGCTGCTCGGCCTGATGGGCGAGGTGCCGCTGTTCGCCGTCGACCTCTCCGCCCTGGCGGCGGAGGCCGAGGCGATCGCCGCCCACCCGCTGCTGGCCGGGCAGGGCCGCTTCCTCGACCTGCGCAGCATGGGGCTGCTGCTGCCGCGCGGCGAGGCGGCGCTGTGCGCCTACGCCCGCGGCCTTTTGTGGTGGAACGCCCGGCACCGCTTCTGCGGCGTCTGCGGCGCCCCGGCGCTGAGTGCCGAGGCCGGGCACGTGCGCGTGTGCAGCAATCCCGCCTGCGGCGCGCAGCACTTCCCGCGCACCGATCCGGCGGTGATCATGCTGGTGCACGACGGCGGCGACCGCTGCCTGCTGGGCCGGCAGGCGGCGTGGCCGCCGGGCATGTACTCCACGCTGGCCGGCTTCGTCGAACCCGGCGAGTGCCTGGAGGAGGCCGTCGCCCGCGAGGTGTTCGAGGAGGTGGGGCTGCGCGTCACCGACATCCGCTACCACTCCTCCCAGCCCTGGCCGTTCCCGTCCTCGCTGATGCTGGGCTTCACGGCGCGCGCGCTGGACACCGAGATCGCGCTGACCGACGAGATCCAGCACGCCGTCTGGGTGACGCGCGAGCGCATGCGCGACTGCGTCCCCGACGACGAAAGCTTCCGCCCCCCGCGCGGCGATTCCATCGCGCGCCGCCTGATCGACGATTGGATCGCGGCGGGGTAGGGGAGGGGACCCGTAGGTTGGGTTGAGCCGCAGGCGAAAACCCAACGCCCTTCGCACCGCGAACACGTTGGGTTTTGCGGCTGGCGCCTCAACCCAACCTTGTCTTTTGCGAAGCGGCTAAGATGGCGCTGTCCGGAGGGGAACCGGGGCCACCCCCATGGGGGTGGCCCCGGTTCGCGGGGTCGGTGACACCGTACCCAACCCTGAGTTCAGC
>Ga0196970_1000606_pt1 | contig 38541 bp, 46 predicted proteins | sample S1v_513CmetaG_FD_148672 | JGI IMG/M metagenome (GOLD analysis project Ga0196970, IMG submission 148672) | Soil microbial communities from Anza Borrego desert, Southern California, United States - S1+v_5-13C | ecosystem: Environmental > Terrestrial > Soil > Desert | place: USA: California... | reverse complement strand
TACAGCTTGGCAAGATTTTCCTGATGCTTCGTAAACAATCTGCCCATCACAAGGGACTGTCCATTCGGACTAACGTTTTTTAGTTCTTTCCGAGATTCTTCATACCAATTCTTCTCCAAAGCCTTTACCTTTGGCATACCCTTAAACACAGGCTGAAGTTTATTGTAAAGAGCTTCCAAAATGGAGTTTAAACTCTCTCCCTCAAAGTAAATATGCTCTTCTTCACAGTTACAAAGCGACCAGTATGTGTATATGAATTTCATTATATTGTTCCTAAATGATGGTGGCGAATTTCTTCAAGGTCTTTAAAGAGACTGACAAAACTCAATGGATCACAAATATGGATATAGTCAGCAAAATTAAAGTCACAACAGCTATCCCACTTCATTCGACCATGGAGAATAACTTCAAACTCACTCCCATTATTCATTTCTGTAACAGCGACATTTATGTAATATATTTTATTATCAGGCGCGTCTGGCTTTGGAACATCGACATCAATCCTGACTTCCTGCATCGGTGCGCTCACCATGCGGCATATATAAGGATCATCCCCAATATCTCTAAACTCTGCGTATGTTGTAATTACTTTCATTTTTATCTAAACCCAAACCATCTTAATAAATTATCAAAATCAAACAACTTTTCATGCGCAGGATCAACACTCTCGCAGACTCTCCGAAGAGGCGGAATATCGGTAATGTCTGGCATTACATCATCACCACAATTGCCATATTTCACCCAATCAATAATTTCATCTGCCATATGCTCGATATACTGTGTAATCACTGCTCCAGGACGCACAAGGCGAGTTTGGTGAAATACATCTGCCTTGCGCTGGTAGTTTGGATGATGTCCAACAAACAAGGGTTTGTCTGTCATGGACCATGCTCCAAGCTCATAAAGAGTTATTGGGCATAGAGTCTCTTGCGGAAACCAGAACGTGATTGCATCAGCACGGCGAAGATGATCGAATTCCCATTTAATCTGATCATAAGATGCACTAGGATCATCGATTGGAAAGTTGGCTCTTCGCGGGTTTAAGATGGTTAAATCAATATCTAGCTTTGCGCGAAGGATGTCTACGAGTTCTTTTTGCCAATCAGGGCAATCGGTAATGCCGCCGCCAAGAAAAAGACTAAGCTCTCCCTCTTTGGGTATATAGCTCTCAAGTGCTTCAATATAGGTTATCATTTATGGCTTTCTGAAATAAGGTTTAAAAAATCATCTTCGGTCAAAATGCGTATATTATGACCTAATTCGAAGAGCTTCTCTGCCTTTTTGTGTTTTGTGCTTTTCATATCATCTGTAAGAGAGTGCAAATTTGTATCCCCCACAATCAACATAGTAGTTTCTTTGGTGACTGACGGTTTTACTGTGCCGCCATGTTGAGTAGCTAATATTTCCATATCAGATTTAACCATACAAAAACTTCCAGTGAAGACGATGTTTTCGCCAATCAGTCTGTCGTCAATAATGTCAATTTCATCAAATTTAATCATTTCTCTAGGCAGTGTTTTGAAAGAAAGATTTTCCAAAGAGTCAATTCCAAGCTCTTCTATGGCTTTAATCAATACTTCTCCACACAATTTGGCATCACAAACTGCGTTATGAGCATTTGTGTAATCAAGATTTAAGTATTTTGATAGCTCAGCAAGACCGCAACCTGTCTGTTTTCCCCAAATTCGTCTGGCGATACGTAGAGAATCTAGCCAAGAACAAGGAATTTGAGGCAACGAATATTTTTCTGCGGCTTGCATCATTGCGGATTTATCAAATGGAGAATGATGAACAACCACTTGATTATGCAACAATGAGAAGACTTTATCATAAATTTCTTCAAAGGTTGGAGCGGAAGCAATTGCTTCCGCGTCTATTCTATGGAGACGATTATTGATACTTTTGAATTCTGTCATTGGATTAAGCAAAAAATCAAAGGATTCTACAGCTTCTCCAGATTTAAACACAACTATGCCTATTTGACAAATGCTGCCATAAAAGGCATTTGCGGTTTCAACATCAAGCGTAACAAAATTCAAGCTGTCATTTTTAAGTGTCATTTTGGTCCGCTTTCCATTTAGTATATGCTTCTTGAGTAAACTTATAGTCATACACAGGTACATCGCAAGGACCAATATATTCAAAAAATCTTTCGTGCGAATACGACGAAATGCGAAGGTGATTGGTGCCACTCTTGGTTATCGCTGTTGCTTTTATTCCAAGATCATGAAGTTGAGGGATGATAATTTCTTGCAAAGATTCTTTTGAGAATTGACACGCAGCAATACACATCTGCCAAGATTTTTTCTGTTCTCCATTAGGTTTTCTGCCAGCAGATACATATCCGTAAGTTCCGTCGCCTAAATACCAGAATTTTAATATTGTGGGAGTTATAATAAGGTTTTCAGGAATCTTCTTTATATCGTCCTTGATATAGAAAGACTTTCTGAATTCAGTTAGATCAGGATGAACATGAGAATTCATCGTATAGCTCGTACAATCGTATTTTTTATGATAAACTTCATTAATATTGCCGAAACTAATAGAGGGAAGCTGAGACTGTAGCCATTCTAGATATTCCCGATATTTGGAAGACTGTCCGTAATAGCAATATCCATTATTATTTCGAAGGTCGCCTCTCACGCATCCATCTCCAAGGAGTTCACCCTTGATAATTTCTTTTTCTTTATCGGAGATGGAAATAAAGTTCAGAGTTCCTTGTTGAGTTAATCGAGCGGCATCTCTACGGGATCGAGATTTAATACCATAATCTTCCATATAGTGCCTAATAACTCTAGGGTTGATTCCTAATTTAGTGCCAATTTCATACGTAGACAAGCATTCTATATTATATAGTTGATGTAGTTGATCGGCACTGACATCGTGCTTTTTGTGACCTTTTTGATAGCCCATAAATAATTCTTTCGTTTAATTCGAATACATAGCAAAGTTGTTAGTATTCATAGCATGAGAAACGATAAGACATAAAAAAAGAGGACCAGTATTTCTACTGATCCTCAATTTGATTACATTATTAATTAACTGTTATGATTAGCTGGTTGCTGACAATGTGATTTTGCCTGTGGCATAGTCATTGATAATAACAACCCCAAGCTCTTCGTATATAACCCAGCCGAGGCGGAGTTCCTTAGGATTGTCAGCAGGTAGAACGGTGATGTCCTGACGAACAGGAATTGCACCGATATACTCAGCAGGAGCAAGAACATATACAGTTCCAGGTGGAACGCGGTGTGACACGTGAATGTCAGCGGTCCAGATATGTCCGAAGAGACCGCTCATCAATACGTCACGACGAGTTGCTTCATCGAATACATCTCTGCCCCACATACGAATGTCAGCATACTGACGAGGATGAACAACAATCTTGGCAACTGTTAGATCATGCTCTTCGATTAGGCTGAAGAGGTAGTTAAGGGTCTGTACTGCAAGCTCACCAGCGGCTGAAACGTTATGCTGAGCAGGAACAGCAGCATCGATAGCAGCGAGAATTTCTGAATCCTCTGCCTTCTGAATTGCTTCCTTTGCTTTCATCTGTGCGCGGTCTACAATGTAGAAACGACGAGACTTAATTTCGGAAAGACGAATCTGAGGGTTAGCACCGATTTCAAAGGTTGGAACTAGAACTTCCTCACCTTCGGTGATACGATCAGGCAATGCGCCTCTACGTGGGATAACATATGCTACTGAAGGAATATCCTTTTCGTAGCGAGCAAGGGCACCCTGAGGTAGCTCATCGACCATAAGAAGCTTACGACCAATTGCCTGATACTCAAGTGAGCGCTTAATAGGCTCAACCATTGCCTGAGCAAGAGCCACACGACCGTCTTCGGTCTCAAGGGCTGCTGCGATTACATATTCCTTCTCCATGTCAGTGAAGGAGTGCTTAAATAGCTGTGACATTTTATAAATCCTCCATACGATTCATAATCATATAATATTAAACAAATAGCTTAACGTGTACAAACTTCTTAGGTGCATCTGAGTCATACCCAGGCTCCCACACGTTAGGAATGCCGCTCTGTAGCTTGTAAGCATCGCTGCCACCAACTTCAGGAACACCAACAACAACAGCTACTAGGCAGTTTGCACCTACAGTGTAAGGGTTGGTTGCGGAAGCATTAACAACAAGAGTTCCTGCGGTTGTACCTGGGGAAAGCTTGCTACCAATTGCTGGGGATGCATCTTCGATAACATCACCAGTTTCAAAGCTTGTATCAGAAGCATCCTGGTTACAATCGAGATAGAACTCGCCGCCACCATGATATACTGTTACGTAGCCAGATGCACGAGTTTCATCACCCATGTCTGAGAGACGGTTTACGAATGCACCAGGGGTCATTGAACCCTTAGTGTCTGCTACCAATCCAAATGGAAGGGTCGTGCCAGCAGAAGAAAGCAACTTGGCTTCACCAGAAGTACCTACTGTTACAACCATTCCTGGTTTGAAAGCAGCATCGGTCTGTGCGCCGATTGGGAGTCTGGAAGCGTAGTTGTGGAAAATTGACTGTAGAGCCATTTTATAATTCCTCCTAAATTACTTGGACTTACGATAATTTTGATAATCTTTAATGCTACTATCAGAATACTGCTGTCCAAGCTTGAAAGTATCTTTTAGTTTATCTACCATTGCTTCACTACGAATTGTAGTAGGTGTCACGTTCACTGGAGTATCTGCGTCATATACTCTTGGTACTGACCATGACCCCGATTGTAGCCCTCCGAATGCTTCAAAACCGTTCTGTACGCGGTTTGCTTTTACAGCGATGGGTTGTACTTCTGAATCAACAGAAGCTTGTTGGTTAAGCGTAGGGTATTGCTTTACTCTTTCTAGTTCGCGAGCAAGATACTTAACAGGCATATCTTCAGCGATTGTAGCAATTCTAGCATCAACATCTTGTTCGCTAGCGAATGTATACAATCCACGTTCGATTTCAGCCTGAACGATCTTACTTGCGTATTTTTCACGTTCTAGTCTAATCTTTGCAGCTTGAGCTTCCCTCTTTGCTTCCAACACTTCCCTTTCTTTTTCTGCGAGTTTCAGTTCGAGTTCCTTCATAGCAACTACTGCATGATTTTTCGAATCACCTGCGGGGGTTGGTTTTTCTCTATCTTGTAGAGTTTGGACATAATTATCGGAATTACCGCTATCATATCCATCAGCTAGTTCTGGTTCAAATGTAACTTTCGCTCCACCTAAACCGTCGCCACTAGAGTCACGCGGAACCATATCCGTGTCACAACCATTGTCTCCTAGCTCATACTTATACTTATATACAGTTACTTCTTTTGGCTCGGTCTGCTTTAGACCGACGCTTTCATCACGAGGAATATCAAGACGGGTTTCCCCCTCTTCTACACGATTCTGTTCCTCGATAGTATCTTTAGGCATTACTTCTTTCTGAGATACCTGAGCAACTTTGGTGATGATCTCACCCTTTTCGTTGACTTGAATTCCATTTGAAAATGTGTGTGCCATGTCTATCCTCTTGAAATGATATTTTAACTTTCGTTAATTCCCGTGAAAACTCCTTCACGATGTATATTTTTTTTAACTTTTTTTGCTAATATTAGCGATTTTGATCGAATGAAAGACCAAACGGGTCGGTATTATCATTCATATCACCAAAATCATCTCTTACATCAGCATATCCATCTTGAGAATTATCATTGCTTTTAACTCTCATTGCTTCAGGAGTCACGATATCTGGCTCACTACTTCCAATAAATTCGCTTTGCTCAGCATCCTCTCTTGAGACTTCTTGAACAATAACGCTTGGTGTATTGAAGTAGCCTTCTGCCGCCTTATAAACGTCATCTTCGCCCAGTCCTTCAATTAAGATGGTCTGTCCGTTGTTGCCGCCTCTAAGATTCGCAAAGAAAAGCTTAGTTAATTCAAAGCCCGTTTCTGTATCAAGATCGAATGTAGATTTTCCGAAGTTATTCTGAGTATCTACATCAAATGTTGTTTGTGAGACTTTGGTTACTTTTGCTTCCCTTACCTTCTGCTTCCAATTCTTCCCGTTCTGACCAGCCCATTCCTGCACATGATCCGTCCAAGTTGAATTATTTGATGCCATACTCTTGGGTGTTCCACGCTCCTGAAGGTGTTTTGGAGTCTTTAACACTTGCTCATTACCAAATCCCTTATTCTTAAAGGAATCAACGTTCTTGCGTAGATAATCTCTATCCATTTCCGTCTTTGTTGGCTTTGGTTTCTTGTTAAATAAACCAGCTTCAGTAGCAGCTAAACTCTTAGGCGTTCCACGCTCTTGCAGATGCTTCGGAGTCTTTAATTTTTTCTCATGTCCGTATCCCTTTTCCTTTAGAGAGTCTACGTTTTCGCGTAAGAAATCCCTATCAGATTGAGGAGAAGTGGCAGGCTTCTTCTTGTCGAAGAAGCCTGCTTCACTACTTATTTTTTTTTTAGTTTTGCTACGTATGTGCTGTCTTTATGAGCAACCACTACATAGTTTCCAGCTTCCTTAGCTTCGAGGCGGGAAGGATCGATACCCTTCTTAGATGCTACGAGCTTGATAGCCTTTGTTTCTACGGAGCTATACTTGCCTGCTGGAGCTAGTTTGTTATCTTCATCGCTCACAGGAGTAGGCTTGATTTCGTTGCCAGCCTTGCCCTTGCCTTTGCCCTTCTTAGCGGTCATTGGCTCGTCACAAGAAGCTTCCTTATCGGACTCATCAGAATCCTCTTCGCCCTTCTTCTTGAATAAAGGAGCAGCTTTTCCACCGAAAGGTTCACCCTTCTTTTTACCAGCGGTGTTTACACCTTTGTTAACTGGGGTGATGCCGTGGTTCTTTTTACCATCTGGTGACTGAGGCTTAATGTGTGATCCTGCATTAGGAGCACCCTTTGAAGAGCCTTCGCTCTCGCCTTCGTCTGAAGAATCATCGCTTGCAGTTACGATGATATCATCGCTTCCTGCGGTATTTACACCCTTATTTGTAGGTGTGATAGCCTTATTCTTCTTGCCATCTGGCTTGTTAGGAACAATGCGCTCTTCAGAAGCCTCTGCTACGATCTCATCATCTGAGCTAGCAGTGTTAACACCCTGGTTTACAGGAGTGATAGCATGGTTTTTCTTACCGTCTGGTTTGTTAGGCTTTACAGAGTTTCCAGCACCTGAGGCAGGCTTGCTGCTCTTGGAAGGGCTTTCGCCCTCCTCTGAGCTAGCTACACGTGTCTTTGAGATAGAACCATCTGTATCAACATCTACAACCCACTTGGCAAACTTGAATCTTAGAGATTCATCGATTGACTTCTGCTGTCCAGCAACCTTAGGAAGCTTGAACATCATCTCGTTGCATGCTAGGATGTAGAACTGCTTTGCATCCGCAAGCTCAAGAGCTTTTGTATCAAGGTCATGCTTTGCTACGATTGTGCGAATCTTGCTATGAAGATTTGCTACTGTTGCATGATTCTTCTTGTCGCCAGCAGGAGTGGAATCAATCTGCTCAACTAGTGTCTGAACATAGTTGTCAGGGTTTCCAGATGTCTGCTTGTCGCCTGATTCTGCTTCAAACTCAACTTTCTTTCCGCCGATACCGTCGCCACTTGAGTCGCGAGGCACTTCGTCAGTTTCCTGACCACGGTTTTTGCCGAGTTCGTATTTATCATTCTTAATTTTAACAACTTCTTTAGGCTCAGTCTGCTTTAGACCTACTGATTCGTCGCGTGGAATATCCACATCGTCATCATGGTTTAGGGGCATTGTCTGAGCGCGTTCCTGAGACTGAGCAAGCTTGACAGAGCCAAGGATGTTAGCAGTCTTAGTTAGCTTTGGATTAGAAGCTGTGCGGAAGAAAGGATGTACACCTGCGAGACGCTGAGCCTCAGCCTTTACCTGATCCTGAGATAGGTTAAGAGCTTTGCGGATGTAGTTGATATCAAGGTTGTTTCCACCGAGCTTACCTGCGCTTTGAACCATGTTGCCGCTCATTGCGAAAGCACCTGCTGGGCGAGCATCCTCTTCGTCAGATTCCTGAACGATATCATCTTCTTCTTCTGGGCTTTCTTCTACTGGGGCTTCAGAAGCTTCATCGTCACCACCGAAGTCACCTTCGCCAGCTTCGTCTTCTGGGCTTACAGAGTCACCGAAATCATCTCCACCATCGGTATCAACGATATCTGAATCTTCTTCGCCACCGAACTCATCATCGAATCCTAGGTCATCGCCGCCGAACTCGTCGTCGCCAAATTCACCTTCGGTTGAAACTTCTACTGCACCAGTTTCTGTATCGATTGTTAGCTCGATTGAGTTGCCGCCGCCTAGGTCATCGCTGCCTAGATCGTCGCCACCGAACATGTCGTCGCCACCATTGTCTTCAGCACCACAGTCAGGGCATGTGCCGCTCATATCATCAAAGCTTTCGCTTCCACAATCTGCGCAACCACTTCCGCCTAGATCGCTTTCGCCCTCAGGCTGAACATCAATCTTAACTGTTAGCTTGCTACCATCGGTGCCTTCCATGAATCCACCTTCTGGGCTATAATCATCTTCGATAACATCTCCACCGAAGTCATCTCCAGCATCGTCACCGAAATCGTCACCCTCTAGGGAGAACTCGTCATCGCCTTCTCCGAGAGAAGGAATGCTGTTCATTGGGTTGCTAAGATCGCCACCGTTGCTATCATTCTGTTCTGGATTCATTTCGTCCACGTTGTCCTCCAACATATCGTCTTCAGGCTTCGCAAACTCAGGGCGTCCGCTGACTGGTTTACCAGCAGGAGCCTGTGGGCGAGGTGCAGATGGGCGCTGTCCAGGCATTGCCTGCTGAGCGGTCTTCTGCATTTCCTCCAATTCTAGAGAAGCTTTCGTAGCACCAGCGATATGTACAGATGCTCTACGGGTGTAGCCATCTTCAACATACTTCTGAATGCATGCACTGAAAGAGTTCTCTTCAGAGACTGTGCTTGCGAGTCTGTAGAGTTTTTCTTGATTTGACTTTAGAGAAGCAACTTTGGTATCGAACTTTCTTACTGCGCCTGCGCATGATTTGCACTTGCGTACATCATACTTCTTGGATGTGGCTAGATAATCGATAGTTACATCAACTAAATCTTGTCTTTCGTCGTTACGTGCTACTGTTACTTTATAATCAGTTCCGCATGCGATGCAGAGACCGTTACAATCACTTAGGTTAGTCTTTGAGCTTCCGCACTGTGGGCAACGCTGACCTGGAGCACAAGCTTCACCAGCGAATGCTAATCTTCCAAGGTAATTGGCTGTTCTAACCATCAAGCTAGGGTGTACTGAAACACTTGCCTGAGTTGGAATACCAGCACCCATTGGAGCAGGAGGTGCACCAGCAGGAGGCATACCTGGAGCAGGCTGAGCTACTGGAGCCATGTCTGTTCCGTCGCCGCCCATTGGGTCATCTTCCATGCCTTCTGGAGCGCCCATGTCGTCATCGCTTGTTCCCTTGCCAAGAGCTTTATCAACATTTAGAATGCTAATATCTACATTGACCTTGAATTCGCTGTCGCAATTTTTACATACGAAGCTGTCATCCATGGATTCGATGTCGCTCTGTCCGCAGACTGGGCAGACTTCGCCAGGGAATTTAGGAGAACCATCGGTATCATCCATAGGAGCATCTTCCATTTCTGGAGCGCCACCCATGTCAGGTGGAGGTGTGCTCATAGCACCGATTCCGCCTGGGGCTGCTGGGTTAGGAGCACCGCCGCCCATATCACCCATTCCGCCTGATGGATCACCAAACTGGGAACCCTGAGGAGCAGTCTGAGCCTGCTTGCGAAGAGCACCCTTAAGGAATGCTAGCTTCACCTGAGAATCAGTTGGACGAGCTACTTTAACTTCAGCTACGTATAGACCTTCGCTTCTGCGAGCTACTTTTACGATGCTAACATTTTCAGCAACTGCTGCAACACCGTTCTCTGTAAGAACGTTGGCTGCAAGTTCCTTAACATCGTGAGCAAACTGTGCGGAGCGAGAATCAACTGTGCTAACATCTTCAGCGGAAAATTCTACACCGTAAGATTCTGCATATACATCCTCTTCGCCAGCGAGCTTTGAAAGAGCATTGTTTAGAGCAGACTTTACGTTGTGTTCCTTAACTTCAAACACTGTCTTGCCAGAAGCAGCTTCGGAAATTCTGTTGAGTTCAATATCAACAGCCTTCTTAATAGCAGCTTCAGCTTTTAGTGGATTTTCTGCAAGTACTGAGTTAGCAGTTGCGATTGTTTCTGCATTATAAGAAGCAGGGTTGTAAATGTGCTTTTCAGCAACGCGATCCATAACGAATCTTACGATATCCTGCTTGGAAAGTTCTTTGTTTGTTGAGGCAGTGCGAAGACGACCAATTAGGTTTGCTACGGAATTCTTATCACGAATTACACCAGCATACTGCTTGAATACGCCTGCATACTGCTTGTCGATTGCTGTGAAAGATTCTGCAACCTGAGCAGGGGATAGTCCCTTCTCAAGTACAACGCTTGCAGCAGCTTTAACGAGAGTTTCTAGAGCACCAGCCTGAGAAGACATGTATGCATCTGGACCCTGACGCTTAGCCTTAAGCTGACCTTCCTGAAGTTCGTCTACAGCATAGCCAAGACGCTCTTTGCTAGCAGGCTGATCAGAAGACTCGCCCTTTAACTGACCTTCGGTAACAGGTACGCGATTGTCGCGCTGACCATGATCCCAACGGTTGAAGTCAAACTTTGATTCCTCAGTCTTAAGCTGAGATTCAGTTGTGCCATAGCTAGCCTCAGCCTGTGCATCCTGAATGCGCTTTTTGGATTCTGCAAGCTGCTTTTCAGTTGTTGGAGCACCTTCAGCAAAGTTCTTAGCATCAAAGCGAGTCTCGCCCTGATCTACAACTTTACCATCAAGCTTAATTTCTGTGCTGCCTGTTTCTGCTGAAAGCTTCCAATCTTCCTGAAGCTGCTTTTCAGTTGTAGGTAGGTCGGCATCGTGAACTGGACGGACTCTTGAAAAGTTGCCATCTAGGTCGTTAACCTGCCCTTCCTGAACCTGTTCAACAGGTGGTGGGTTCTTGTGGTATGCTACTGCGCTTAGGCTGTCACCTTTGCTCCATGCCTGAAGAATCTTCTGAGCAGTCGCGTAAGGATTTTCCTTATACTCTGCTACTAAAGATGGATGGAGAGCAGAGATTTCAGTCTCAAAATTCGTAGCGTCAGCGTAGATACCAATAACCTTGTTATTAGCAATCTTTACGGTAAAATCCCCATTGCTAACTTCGATATTTGATCTATTCATCCTACTTGTCTCCTTGCTCATAAGTTTATTCCAGTTCTGAGCGACCTTTTGCTTTAGAGCTAAATAATCGTTGTTTTGAGTTCTGCTTTGATTTGGAACACTTTTATTATTATTTGTTGATGCTTTAATACTTTTAAATGTTTCTAGGAAATCGCTTAATTCCCTGTTTATGCTATCATGAGTATACGCGGTTTTCTCGATATCTCTTGAAGTTCCAGCGGCTAATCCCATTTCCTGTGTAGGATTTGGTGGCTGCTGTTTAAATCCTTGATCCATTCCAGGGGCTGCGCCTGCTGGGTCTGCTCCCATTGCGCCTCCTGCGGCTGGATCACCACCAGCAGCGTTTGGATCGCCGCCAGCCTGTCCACCATCAAGCATATCTCCCAATCCTGCTCCACCACCGCTACCATCTTGTGGTTGTCCGCCATCTTGGATATCGCCAAATCCTGCTTCCGCAAGGTCAACGATTAGATTCTGAAGAGAAGCTAAAACTTTAGCAATGTCTTCCACGAATTCGTAGTCAACTTCTTCAGAGTTGATAATCTTAACAGTTACTTTCTTTAGCTGTTGAAGCGCTTCATATAGTGCCTGAAGGTCTTCTTTGCTAGCAACTTTAACCAAGCTGCCATTGGTAGCACGCTTAAAGTTCCAAAATCTAACAAGAGCTTCTGCTCCGTTATACCAAGCAAGTGCATCCTGAAGATCAGGGTTCAGACTTGCTTTATTTTGGTTAGCCATTCTTACTAGACCATTAGCAACGTTAGCAGCTTTCAGCGTGCATGCCTTTAGGTCTTCAGGATTAAGAATTGCTTCCACCTTACAGTTTTCGCAAGCTCCATCCGTTACGGCAGAAATCTCAATGAACTTAAGTCCATGATTGATTTCATATACTTTCTTGCCGCCAAATTTCTTACCCTTGTGATTACGAATGTGCGTACAATATTGATCAGGCGTAGAAGCCTTATTCGCACAAACAGAGCACAAGCTGTATTCAACAGCAGTGCCCATGCTAACATCCTTGATATATCCTTCTTTAATTCCGCGAGCGAGTGGTCCATAGCTTTTTGCATCAACCATAATATCGCAGAAAACTGTTTGTTGGTCCAAGTCATAGAAGGCGTTTACGATCTTGCCGCGAGCCTGCTCAACATCTTGGTTTTGGTGATTGGTGAAGAAAGGAACACCAACGAACGTTTCGTAAGCACGAACCGTCTTGCCTTCATGTGAACGTTCACGAAGCAACTCTTCTACAGAGAAGTAATCACCATTATCGTTTGCCCCACTGTTGAGGTCTTCATTATTACCCTCTGGAGGAACTGCATGAGCCTTCCTCTCAAATCCGCATGCATCAATAGCACGCACACGAGCAAAAACCCACTCGTCTACATTTTTACCTTCTAGCTCAGCTTCGATGTTGATATTTTTAGCTTTTAAGCCTGCATGACCATTAAAAATAGTATCAGACTTTTCGTTTTTAATTAAAGCTGCTACGGTAGGCGGTAATTCATGTACGGAATTAGAGTTAATGTCAACAGATTCATCACCTGTTTTATTAACTTGGGCTTTTTTAAGCATCTCTTCCAGACTGTTGTGACGAACGATCTGATCTACTCTAATCGAAGCCGTATGAAATAACATATCTACTCCTAGCCTAATGACTTAACATTTATTTTTTTGGATGAACAATCCTATATTAGAACTTAATTTAGGACGAACTTTGATTTTTCCTTTTTTATAGGAAAGAAAAAAGCACCAACTTAATAGCTGGTGCGTAGTACCATGATGCTAATATCCATTGCTGCGTCTCCCATGTTTTTAAGATAGAGAAAATTTCTAACGCCGCATGGAATTTCTACTGTTCTGTTAACGGGAATTTTAAAGTATTCACCAGTGTTTACATTAATTTGGATTCCCAATGTATCTGGGTCTGTTCCAATAGCTGTTACTAAAAACTTTTTAGGTCCAGTGTTGGCTTCAAAAGTAATAACTTCTTCTGCGCCAGCCGCAACTGCCGAAAAGTTATAAGTATAACTTACTGACATATCTGGTGGATTATGTCCATGTCCTGCTGCCATAGTTAATTCTCCCTAAGTTTGGTGTATCTCCTCTCTTATGATAAAGAGAGGAGATTTCCTTCTGCTTCAGCAGATTTGATAGCTTGTTCTTTTCTTGTAACCAATTCTTTAATTGTCTGGTATACAAGTGGTAGGTCTTCATTGATATCTTTTTCAGGGAATCTATAAACCCACCAACCCTTTCGACCAAGATAATTATCTCTTTCTTTGTCGATTTCCTTCTGCTTTGGATTTTCATGGAAAATATCACCATCAACTTCAATGGCTAACTTGATATGAGGGAATGCAAAATCTACCTTATATTTATGAACGTTATCTGGTCTGTACTGAGGAACAAACGGGTATTTAATTTCTTGCCTCTGTTGACCTTGCCTTAGCATATGAAATAGCTTAGACTCTGGTTGGTTCATAAGAATTTTCTGAGGCTGCATTGCTTCTAATTCTTCTTTGGAAGGCTTTTTGGCTTCAGGTCTATTCTTGCTAACACGTGGGCGAAAACCGTTAGAGGCTGGACGAGACATTTCCATGCCGCCTCCGCCTCCAGGCATATTTAAGGAGCCACCCATTCCGTCATCACTCATGCCTGCTCCCATTCCTCCACCCATATCGCCTCCAGGCATTCCACCTCCGCCACCACCTCCGCCGATGCCGCCCATTCCTCCACCTTCTTCTCCACCGCCAGCTAGACCATACTCCATTTGAACAATCTGTTCCATACGAAGTCTATCTACCTCAACGTTGTAATCAAGACCGAGATAATTTAGTAGCGTCTGACGAGAAATATATCCTGACTCAGCAAGCTGCATCATGATATTTTTCTTCTGAGTGTCGTCACGCAGATTTAATTCTTTAAACTTTACTTTTGGATATCTGGGAACAATATTGTTCATTTCATCCTTAGTAGTAAAGCCCTGCATGATAGCAATTGGGCGATAGATACGTTCTTCTATCCAGCGAGCTAAAACCTCTCTAAAACTCTCTAAGCGCTGAATTAGAGCCTCGATACCAATAGATGCGTTGGCATAATTTGGTCCATCGCCATTCAGGAGTGCTTGGTTGATCATAAGACCATCAAGAAGTTCTTGATTAATCATATCATATTCTTTGGATAACTGCAATACCTTGCCACTAGCCCCAATCCAATCATACTCAAAAGCATGGTGAGTAACAAGAGTTAAGTTTGGATCACTTGAAGTTGCAAGAAGTTGCTGCTGAATCTGAGCAATGTCGCTTTCAGTAGCAGGAATTTCTGGATTACCAACTTTTACGATACGAACAGGAACAATGTGACGATCTGCTACGATCCACTGAGCCTGAGTGAGCTTATCTTTATATGCAAGAGTACGGAATAAACGCATAATAATAGAGCGTCCAAATGGCTGATATCCGATTCTATTGTAGGCAAGGTGAGAAATACACATTGGATGAAGAAGAATCGGCTTTCCTTGAAGAATCGGAATCTTAAGGAATTCAGGAATTCTTGCATAGATTTCAGCAGGCTCTTTTTTCTGAACAATATTTTTAAGATTCTGATCAGGCATAAGATAGATAACTTCCTGATTTTGACCAAAAACACCACCAGAAACAACCTGCATCCAGTCTGGGTTAAGAATTGAAATACTTGAGAAAGTTCCGCCTTTGTGTGTGCAAGGCTCATAGCTTTTGCTCTTCGGATCAAACGTGCCTGGGATCATTCCACTTCCTTGACACTGAGGGCATGCAATATCAGCAAATACAAAAACGTCACCAAGAGTAAAATACTCATAAGCGACCTGTTTTAAGAGGCTAACAATATCTAATCTTCTCTTAACATCATCGAAGTATACACGGGTTGGAATATCATCAACCACGTTTTCATAATCTTGAATTGGAAACTGAGAATACCAATCCAATGCAGCGGCAATTTTAGGCTCGTTATTAGCAAAAAATCTGCACCACTGATATACTTCAGGGCGTTTAACTGGAATCTGCCAGTTAGATGGCGTATGGAGTGGACTGTAAAATTTTGGCTGGCTGTATGAAACAGAAGATGGAGCAAGTCCACCACCAGAACCGCCTCCACCACCCATCCAAGCAGTCTGCCTGATGCCAGAATTTCTATTACCATAGCTCGCAGCAACTCTGGGAGCTTTCCAATTTGATCTTGACATTTATATCACCTCATTTCATTGTAATTTTCATGTGTTCATAATAAAGCAATACGCTTTAATATAAGAAAAACTGTGACTCAACTAGTAAGCCACAGTTTTAATTTTTCATTAATTTCAATTTTTACTCAAATAAGTCATATTCGCTTCTGATTTCCCCTTCGTTCTGACTAAGGAATTGTACAGCTTGCTCATATGCTTGTGCAACTAGATTATATATTTCCATATTGAGTCCTGAGTTATCTTTATCTTCTTCACAGAAGATTTCATACTCTACGGAATCTTTATGAGGCGTTGCTGGATTGTTAAATCCAAGCTCTTTAGCAAGCTGGAATACTTTGTATCTATTGTTGGCAACATATACAACTTCGCTATCATCATGAGTCCATTCTTCATCATATCTTTCATCCCTTGTTGGTCTTGAAAGACGCTCTGCACGTTCTACGAAAAATATACCATCATGCCCTTCTCTTAGGAAGTAGTCAGCTTTGTTTCCGAAGCCTTCACCTAGATCATTCCACTGTGCCTTTTTTTTTAGTGAAGCAGAAGCAGTAGAGAAAGTTTTCCCAGCAGTTTTGGTTTTGTATACATCATACTTGTGACGCTTTTCAACTTCCATCTGCTTTTCAACTAGCTTCTCTTCTGGGTAACGTGGGAGATGTCTGCGTTCACCTTCATCAAGATTCATTCTGCGGTTGCCGTAATTGGTTTCAGAACCAATAACTTCTCCGCCCATCTTCTTGATATGGTCTTCAACCCAACCTGGATAAAACTTATCCATTTCGCGAGCCATCCACTCTTTGTAACCACAGATAATCTTTCCATCTGGGTCTCCGCCATTGGCGATATAGTCAGAGTAGTTTTCCCAAGATTTCTCTTGTGGAATTCTGCGAGCATCAATACACTTAGTAGCACAAGTTGTCATCTGAACAGAAGCTCTAAGCTTTGGGCACCACTGACATAAACCTGGACCCGAACCAGGAAGCAAGCTTACCTGATCGTACATTGCGGCAGTTTTAAGGTTCTGAGACTTAGCTGATTCACTCATGAACTTTGTGTGAGGCTGCGCCAAGAGTGCTACTTCACTCTTTGTTAGAGTTTCGTTACTTTTTGCAGTTCTATACAAGTCTTTAGCGCTTGCCATTGTTCTTTGAATTGAATCTAATGGCATTGTTTGAGGCATGCTATTCTCCACTGGAGCGCTAGCAGAATCAGCATCTACATCTAAATGCTCAGCATCTGGATCATGGATAAAAGCTTCGTTAGATTCGTAAGAGATATCCCATGATTTAACATGAGGAAAACGCTCAGAAAGAAAATCATATACTTCTGCTTCATTTCTTCCCTTAACGATTTTTAAGCTTTCAAGTCCTTCTCCACCGACTGGGGTGCAATAGAAGTCTGATTTTGAATCTAATTCTTCATCTGTATAAGGCTCTCCACCGTCCATAAAACCATCGCCAGCAAGTGGCGGAGAAGGTGGAAGATTGTCAGGACCAAAAATTGGAGCAGCGGTTTTAGTAGCAGCGTCACCTGAAGCGTAGCCATAGTTAGCACCACTGTAAGGTCTATTCTTGATTTGAACATTTACTGAATCTGGATACTCGTAGTTATGACGGAAAAAGTTCTGGATTTGTTCGGCTGTATGCGGATCAGTTTCATATACATATCCACCCTCAACAGCAATCTGTTGCTTGAGTCCAAAATTTCTTTCAACGGCTTCGTCAAAATGAAATCTAAGTTCTCCACGTGCCCATGGACTAGTTCCCCTCACTTCAACTGTTACCTTGTTAGGGTCTTGCTTTAAGAATAAATCTCCAATATCTCTTTCGCCAGCAGCGGTTGACTGAATTACTTTGTGTTCGTTCTTATACTCTTCACGCTCCTTGGTAAAAGGGGCGATTGTATTTGTTCCTTGTGGACCCACATCTTCGTGCATTCTAAATACACGTGGACCTTTATAGCTGTCCTTGGATGGAATGCCATCGATATTTCTTTTCTGAGCAACCTTTTCATAATTGCCAGAAGTCATATTATTAGGTGTTTTGTTCATAATGCTATCATTCCTTCTCACTTGTGTACTTAGACCAGTGGGATCATCCATCCTTTTTAGCCTTGGTCTTTTGGCTGGAAGCGGATTGAGAGCATCCGCTCCTGCACTTAACTGAAGCTGCGCCTGATTGCTCGTAGGGGCTGTTTGTATCACTATCTGTCCCTGAGAGTTTTTTTCAGGTTGTCCATTTTTGAGGTTTGCGATAAGTTGAACCGTGTGACCGCTTTTTTCGCAAATTGCAGTTACACGATCTCCATTTAATCCGATAACTTTTAGAGGATGTTTACCTTGCGTGCACATACTATCTGGGCAATCGTAAGGAATGGTATATCCTTCTGTTTGTTGACTCTGCCCTTGATTTGGCTGTTGACCCTGCTGTTGACCCTGTTGAGGCGGAGCAGGGTTAAAGTTTTGTTGGTTAGAATAACCAACAGCTTCTTTAGCCAAAGAATTTGTATTTGCTCGCTTAAATAACCTCATATCCGCTATTGCCCTCTTGTGGTTTAATGCTTGCTACCGTGTTCAACATGCTATCAATGATGCTGGTTGTTGGACGTGTAACACTGCTTGGCTGATCAATTACTTTTTCCTGAAGCTTGCGCTCGCTAATCTTAAGATTACGTGAAGCGGTATGCTGAATAGTAGCAGATTTGTTATCGGCAACTTTAGGAGCATCTTTTGCAAGCGCCCATGTTAACTGGTCAACGGAAGGGGCTTCTTTAGAATAGCGACTCTGGCGATCCTGCTCTTCTGCGGCAACAATGCGTGCAGATTTGCTCGCAGCATGCTTTAGGCGATTATCAATATCTCCAATAGCTGCCTGATCCCATGTGCGCTTGTCTTGACGAGCAGCGGTGACACGGTTATTAAGTCTGTCGCTAAGCGCAGCCGCGAGTTGATTTAATTCAGGCTTAATTCCTTCTGCGGTTGACTTTCTGCGGAATAAATCATATGTATTATCTAGATTGCTTTCAACTGAGGCAAAAGCTTGCTTTGAGCTTGAGAACGCACATGTATTCATATTGAAGAATGAATCTCTGCCAATTGTACGTGATTTCTGCTGCTCTCTGATTTCTTCAGGGCTTGCAGTTCTATCATACTTGCTAGCATAAGCTGACTTCGCTGCACGAATAGAATCTCTAGAAAATTCAGAGATCATATCTGCTTGTGTCTGCGTAGCTTTCATCTGCGTATCAGCCATGCTTGTTCCACCTGGGAGTCTTGAGGCGAACTTGCTATGATTATCTGATGCTAATTCTGAACCTGTACGAACAGGACGAATAACATTAGCAATAAGTGCTTCTGAAGTTGTGTGAGCATTTGCGCCACACTGCGAATTCTGAACAGCAGCCCAACGCTCGCTTTCTTTCTTGCTATTAACACTAGCACGCTTAATATCTAATTCGGAAGAAGCAATATGCTTTACCGCTGGAGATACTTTGGCAATTTGTTGAAGGTCTGCTTCAATTTCTTCTCTGGTTTTAGCAGTGCGCGTGTTTCGCCCTAGAAGAGAAAGCAAATCCTGGTTTGGCAGCAAATCTGGATGGCTAGCTGTGCCTGCCGTTTTTGGCTGCAATGCTCCTTCGAAGGTTTGACGCACAGCCCACTGAGGAACTTTGTTTGAAAAACTAATGTGGATATTTTTATCTTTCATATCTTATACTAAGGCTCGCGCCTTCCTCCTGTAATTTAGCTAGGAATAACTCCCGGTCTTCCCCCAACCTCTGGAGATTGAGAAGGTGCCGAAAGCATCGTTTCTTCATCATCTTTTTCTTCGGTAATGCTAATAACTCTTGGTGTAAAGTTTTTAGGTTTACGCCTTAGTTTTTTTTTGAATTAGCACCCTTAAGGAAGTCCATATATCTGGAAGCTTCAACTGTCTGGGTCTTACCGTCTGGCTTATAATCTTCAACCATATCACCAGCATACTCGCTGCCGTATAGATTGTCGTGATAATCCTTAACTACATTGCGGTCATTAGGAGAAAGGGTTGCTTCAACCTTCTTCTTTGTCCCACGTGGAGTATAGTCTTTAACCTGATCTCTAGAATACTCTGCACCTAGAAGACTAGTCCAATAGTCGATTAACTCGCCTCTGTCGCTATCACTTAGCGTAGCAAAATGAAGTAGTGCTTCTCTTTCATTTGCATTTAGGTTTGCAAACACAGAGATAGCCTTAGCAACAGCGCTGGACTCTAATGAAGCAAATCTTTGAATTGTTTCGTTTAGTTTATTATTCATGACTCCCTCTAAACTGGATATAATATGTTTAACTTACGTGAAAAATGTTGAATTTCCTTTTTGATTAAATCTCTTCATAATCATTTTGTGACGTATTTTTGTTAGCAAGCTTTTGATTAGGTTGCATTTTCTGCATAATTGATTCTCTATTTCGTCTAATCTGATCAATTACAGCTTGCTCATCTTGAACAGGAGCAGTGCGATGTTGAGCTTGAGCCTGCTGTTGAAATTGAGCACCTGGCACAAATAATCCTTGTCTATTTTGCCTCATAGAGTCTGGGCTTGCTGCTGTTCTCATGTTTGGAATCATTGGCTTTGGTCCTGGTACTCTTGGTCCCATATTCATCTGTGGAGCGCCATTTTGTGGCATTGGTGCACCTGCTCCACCAGCTAATTGTGCAATAGTGTTAGCGATCTGGCTCGACAACCCGCCCCCGCCGTGTGTATATCCATTATCAACACTTGCCATCTGGATATTTGGCATATAACCGCCTTGTTGCCCGCCTCTTGAACCTTCTAAAGGAAGCTGCTCGCGGTTAAACTTCTGAAACATATAGTTTGTATTGCTTGAATCGCCAAAAAGAGAAGAAACTCCAATATCTCTACAAGCTCCACCGACACTATTAACAGAGCGTGAGCCAACATATGGATTATTGATTGTTTCATCCATATATCTGTGATGCAAGTTATTATCTGCAATATATTCAAAATTGCGCTTGATGTCTGTCGTAAATTCACGACCCATAAACGCTTCTGACTCAGTTACCTGATGAGGCTGAATTTTCTTACCTTCATCAACTCTAACTTCGTATCTTCTATCTCCGTAGGGAGTAACCATACTCGGTTTAAGTGGCATTGCTAATCTCCTTCTTCTTTAAAGCTCTAGTTTCTTTTCAATGTATTTAATTGCGGCACGAATGAGGTCTTTAACTTGATCATCAGAAGCAACCTCTTCTTTGACAGATTCTAAATTTGGAAGCTGTGAAATTTTTAGTTTATCCAAAGCCTGCAATTGCGGGAAAAATTCCTTATTAAGTCTCTTAAACATTTCGTTAGTATCTGGATCGCTGATCGCAACCTTTGAAAGCTTTTGACATTCCCCGCTTTTAGAAAAAAAAGATTCTGGCTGTAATTGATAAACAGAAACTTGATCATGATAATTTTGTCTCAAAGTTTCGTTATTTAATATCTTTTGTAAATTATCATAAACATCAGTACCTAAATCTCGATCTGTAAAATTATCGATTTCTTTTACTTGACCTTGCTTTAGATGCTTTTTGTCATCACTAACAACTTCTAATTTTCTGCGACCCATAGGCTGAATTGCCCTGGCTTTGCTATTTAATTTCATTTTTTGTTGCCTCCATAATTCATTTAATAATTCAAGTTTCATTGTATATAATACGGCTTAATAATCTTTAACTAGTGCTTTCGCATAATCAGGATCAAGATAATCCCAATATTCCTCCACCTTTTCCTTATCTGTTTCAGTTAGTTCATTTAATGACACAATTTTACTTTTCTTTTTAGTTTCATACTTAGCTGCAAATTGAAAAACTGCCTTCCATGAAGCCATAGTCGGTGTTCCCTCCATGTCCATAGCTGCCTCTGGCGAATCTTCGGGTGCATGGAATTTTTTTCTTTGCTCCATAGTTCTGTTGTAATTTGTATATGATTTATCTTTAACCGCTCTGTCTAAAGCTCCAAAAGCTCCTGAAGCCCTCTTTAAAAATGGTGAGAAATCAATTTCTTGGTTGTTGAGAGATTCTACCTCCTGCACACCATCTTGAGGAGTCATACTCTTGCCTTTGCGGACCACATTTTGAATATTATCAACAATAAGCATCTTCATAGCAAAGGATTCTCCCGCAACAATCTGACCTGGGCAGTCAATTGTTTTTCTGCATGGAGTTCCAGACTGTCCTGCTTGTGCGGGAATATCATTCTTGGAATAATGGTCTTTAAAACATGTTCCGCAGTATTTGACTTTAATGGTTTCGCTTCGGTCTTTAATCATAATGCTACCATTCTTTTCATTAAAGCCAGTGATAGCGCCACATGAACGCCAATCTTCTGTTGGAGGACCATCAAAAATCTGCTTTTTGTTAACGATATTATCTTTACGCTTCTCTAGAGCCTTCTCTCTCAAAGACTTATCAGTTTTGGGCTGATAATAAAAGCAAAATTGCATTTCTTCTGCTGCATTAGCAAAAGCATAAAAAGCTTTCATTGCATAATGTTTAAAGTTAGAAATCCCAAATAGCTCTAAAAACTCTTTACTATATTGATCATGGAGACGAACAATATCCTTCCAATATAGAGGATGCTGCTCTCCACGCATGATTTTTGGGAGTTGATTGTCAATTACTTGGGCAGATACGATACGCAAAGGTGCCTCCAGTCAATAAGTCTATCTTCATTTTTTCTTTTGGCTGAGGGAAAATCCTTTTTTGGAGTATATTAAGATAAAAGCATTAACGAGGTATATAAAATGATTGAATTCGCAACATATGTATGTAGAAGACCAAATGATTATCGCTACTTTACGATTACTGCAAAGTATGATCCAAGTGATCCCAATCATGACATGATGCCAAACCTTCATGTATACGAAGCTATGTTTAAGGCAACAACTCCAGAAGAGTCCCAAAAGCGTGCAAATGAATATATCAAAAAGATTCAGGATAAAATTTCTCTCTCAGCACAAAGAAAGATCGTTGAAGAGCAGGAGTCAGGCTCATATGTACTTATGCCAGATGGAACTAAAGCCAAGATTGCTGTTGACCCAAAATTACCATATAAGAACGCTAAAATTATGGGTGAATAATTTACTAGCAGAATAGTAATAATAGATTATGAGTAATGAATACGCCAAATTCAATAAGGCTGTAACAGAGTTATTTGACAGGAATCTTAGCGATCATCAAAAAATGGCTAATTCCCACTGTCAATTACTCGTAGTTTATGGTTCTTACGCTCACGGTACACAAAACGAAGAAAGTGACGTGGATTTGCGCGGTGTATTTGTTCCTCCCAAGGAATACTACTTTGGTTTATCTGATGTAGATGCCGTTTCATTCAAGCGAGAAAATCGAGAAGAAGTAGATGTTCTCTATTCGGTTAAGAGATTCTTTAAACTGGCTTCTCAAGGAAGAACTGGCGTTGTTGACTTATTATTTGTAGACCCACAGTTGGTTTTATCTACGGGTACTCATGGAAATTTCTTGCTGAAAAATAAGCATGTTTTTCTTTCTCAGAAGTGTGTTCACTCTATGTTGGGATTCGCTAATGCTAATATAGAAAAAGTGATGAAGCAAGGCTCTGATAAAGCTGGAAAACCGCTTGCCCATAGCTTTAGATTGCTTTTTCAGGCTAAAAAGCTACTTGAAACCTTGACTTTTGAATTACAGTTAGATAAAGGTGATCTTGATATATATGCAGCAACGCGCAGCGGAGAACTAAATGGGTATGATGCGTTAGAATTACTGGTTCCTCTTAAGGATGAAGTTGAGCGCATGCTGAACTCTTCTAAATTACCAAAAGAAGTAGATACAAATGAAGTTAACAAAATACTAGTTGATTATACCGACATGGTATTAAAAGAGGGCAGATAATTCTGCCCTCTTTTTTTATCTTCTGAATATGCTGAGGATTTTTTGAATCCAACTAGTTTTTTGTTCTTCAGGAACTAGTCCGCCTATGTCGTCAGGCACTAATCCACTATTTGTCCCAAATACGGGATTTCCCCACCCAAACATCTTATCATATCCCTTAACTCCTAAGTCGGTGCACAAGCGAATTAAATGCGCTCTGAGGTCATTAAAATTATGTATAGGAGTGTCATGATGCCCAGGTTGCTTATGTTCGGATAATATAAGAGCAGCAACGCCTACAATTCCAGGTGTTGCCTGAGAAGTGCCACTAATAGAGGCATACGCATTATTGATATAGGTTGACACAACATCAGTTCCAATATTCGCAAAATCAACTTCTGGTCCGATATTTGAGAAATCGGCACGTTTATTATTGTAATCAATTGCGCTGACGCAAAAAACTTCGTTCCAACGAGCTGGCACGGAAACAGAGCTTCCTCCATCATTGCCAGAGGCAGCAAATAAAAATACATTCTGTGCATGGGCTTTTTTGATAGCAGCTTTCGAAAGAGGGAATTTCTTTTCTAACGATGCTGGTGCGCCAAGACTTAAATTAATGATATCACACTTTTGTTCTAGACACCATTCTATGCCAGCAGCAAGCCATTCGTCGGCTCCAGAGCCATTATCATTCAATATCTTGCCGATTACAAGCTCAGAGTGCGGAGCAATGCCCACCAACCCGTTGCCATCTTTCGATTCTGCTGCAATTATACCAGCTACGTGCGTGCTATGACCATCTAAATCGTCCACAACAGGGGAGTTTGTAAAGTTTTTCCATGCAACAACTTTACCTTCTAAGTCTTTGTGTCTAGGAAGTCCAGTATCTAAAATTCCAATACGAACATTCTCTCCTTTAGTCGTTCTCCATTTTTCAGGAATATTAAGAAGTGTGAGATTGATGTTAATTTTTTTAATGTTCTGACGCTGAATACCAACTCTATATTCAGGTAGCAAGTTCGGCATTGTCACTGAATCACCCCCAAAAGTATCATGATAAATTATTAAGGTGAATTTGATTTTTGCCCTGCTGCTAACCGATAAAAGACAAAAGAAGTTGAATATTTAATCTGCTTAAGAGTAATACAAGCAGAAGCACAAAAAAACAAACAGTAAGGAAAACTTTAAGTGAAAAAGTTCTTTATCGCCGCTGTAGTAGCGGTTTTTGGTAGTGTAGCATTCGCAGGCGGCGAAGTAGCAGGTCAGGGTTATGTAAATTATCCCCCAGCTTATTACGCTCCTGCTCCAATCCCAGCACCTGCTTATCAGGCTTATGGCGTTCGTGAGCAGAGCGAAAGCATTCTCTCTGTAGTTGGACGTTATGCAGTTGATCGCGTCAATGATGTGGTTGATGTTGGCGCTGGTGCAGTGGATGCCGTGGTGGGTCTAGTAACTCTCGATCCTTCTGTTGATGATGGTCGTCCCTTCTTTCAGGGCGTTCGCTAATATAGCTGCTATCTAAACAAACCCCTCTCAGAAATGGGAGGGGTTTTTTGCGTATAATGTAGTTATGAAAAAGACAGATTGGCGCAAAAACGAAGTTGAGCTAGGAAAAGTTATAGTTAAATACCTTCGCGATTATCATTGGGACGTATATCAGGAAGTTCAAATTGAGGAAGGCGGCAGAATTGCTGATATTGTTGGCGTGAGAGATAATCTTACGTGGATTATTGAATGCAAAACTGCTATGAATCTTGGAGTTATTGAACAAGCTTCAGGATGGAGACCTCATGGAACTTATGTGTCTATATGCATACCAGAAGTTCATAGATGGAATAAGAACGCAAGAAATGGTGTCTTTGGTAAAGAAGTATGCCGTAAATTTGGCATTGGTTGTCTGGAGTTAGATAAACTAGGCGCAGTTAAAGAAACTGTGAGACCAGAGTTGCGTCGTTGGGCAGAATCTAAAGAGCTAATAAATAGATTATGCGAAGAACAGAAAACCTGGGCTTTAGCAGGAACTAAGGGTGGTCATTTTACGCCATTTAAGCTCACTTGCAAGCTTATAAGAGCTTATGTGCGACAAAACCAAGGGTGTAAATTAAAAGACGCCATCAATGCTATACGGCATCATTATGCTACTCCAGCATCTGCCTACTCAAGTCTTAAAAAGCTGATAGAAGACAACTTAGTTAAAGGTGTTTATTTAGGTTATACCAACAAAGAGCTAAGAGTCTTCGTTGATGAAGACTTCGTAGAAGACTTATAAAAAGGTTTTCTGCCATTTTATACCGAAATATTGTTATATTTGGAGGTATAAAATGAAAAAATTAATCACTTCTATCGTTGGTATTGCCATTATCGCATTAGCTGGATGCGTTCATCAAGATCAGCAAAGATATTCTTACACATATCCGCAAACGCCTCAATATCAGCCTCAACAGCCAGTCTACACACCTACTCCTACTCCAAGACCAGTTGCTCCTAAACCTACTCCTAGACCCGTTGTAAAGCCGAAACCTACTCCTAAGCCAACCCCTGCTCCAGCGGCTCCAGTAATAAGGTTGCAAAGACCTGTTTTATTTGGTGCATCTTGGTGTACACCATGCAAGCAGCTTCATGCCAAGCTTCATGCTCAAGGAAAAAAAGTCAAAGAACACTATGATTACTACGACATTGATACAGAAATGGGCAACTTTGCTCCAGCAGACCTAAACGCAAAAGCCAAGGCTTATATTGACGCAAAGGGTATTCCAGCATCTATGGACATCTATGGAAATATGTCTCACGGCAATTCCATGTTATAATTTAACACTTCTTTTATATACACGAGCGTAATTTTATATTGCGCTCGTTTTTTTATGGTGGTGTAAATAAAAATCTGGTGTATATGTAGATAAGATATTAGCATTAGCTATAAAACAATCGAGATAATATAGTTGAACAAATTCAAAGTAAATTCTGAAATTAGAGCAAAAGACGTAATTCTTATTGACGCAGAAGGCAACAATGTCGGATTAACACCCTTAAATAAGGCGCTTGACGTTGCCGCCGAAAAAGAACTGGACCTAGTTCAGGTGTCTGAAAACGATGGGAAATGCATATGTAAAGTTATGGATTATAAAAAATTCATATACGAACAGAAGAAAAAAGATCGTCGCAACAAAAAGCCTAAACATGAAGAAGTGATGAAAGAATTTCAGTTTCGTCCAAACATTGATCCCCACGATCTTGAGACTAAGACGAAGAAGATTAAGAGTCTTCTGGACAAGAAGTATCGTGTAAAAGTATACTCACGTCTCTTCGGCAGGCAGGTAAATCAGAAAGAAAAGGCAATGGAAATTCTGAAGCAGGTCTACGAAAATGTCACGAACCAAGACCTTCCTCAGGGGGCACTTAAGTTCGAAAATAATTATATATCACTTTACATTAGCGCCCCAAAGTCATGAAGCTTATAATCGATGGTAACGGATATGCTTATCGTTCATTTCATAATGGCGGAACTTTAATTAATGCGGCAGGGCAAGATGTAACCATTTTATATTCTTTTGTGCATAGATTACGCCATTTTTTAAATTCCATGGAGCACGTTAATGAATTATTAATGACATGGGATATTGGGGCTTCAAAAGCAAGGCTTGAGTTACTGCCTGACTACAAAGCCAATAGAGACAATAATAGCGATCCTAGCGATAATAGGATACAGGTATCCGCACAGAATAAAATTCTACGAGAAGAACTGTTTCCTTATCTTGGAATCAAGCAATTTGCCTATGAGGGCATTGAAGCTGATGATGTTATTGGAATTTTGGTTCAGGCTTTGACTCGTAATCCAAATTCCCCACAAGCAGTTACTATTGTGTCTGCCGATAAGGATATGCGCCAGCTTATTAATCCATATTGTGAAATATATGATCCCAATCTTAAAAGCAAATTCACAATACATAATTTCGAGAAGCGCATGGGAATGCCTTTGGAGTATTATGTTGATTACCTTGCTATTGATGGGGATAAAAGTGACAATGTTCCTAAAGTGAAAGGCATAGGCTCTAAAACCGTCGCAAAGCTAATTAATATGTACGGATCATATGATGATATTCTAGCCAATGAGGATGAAATACGGCTTTTAATCAACGCTAAAAAAGATAAGTCTTTGAGCAAGCGCCTCATGCCCTTGTTCGACCCCGCCAATATAGAGAAAGTCCGCCTTAATAAGCGTCTTATTAGGATTGGTGAACTCCTTACGATGGATGAAAAGATTAGAATAATCCAAGACTATGCTAATCAAAATATCGAAGTAAATGAAGAAGCAGTTCTTGAATTCTTCAAAAAATATCAGCTATTGGAATTTGCAAGAGATATCAAAAATATCGTTTTCTCATTCCGTTACATCAAGAACAAATTAAATGCTACAGGAGCCTTCTAAATGCGGTTCATTTTTATCACTGGCGGTGTCGTCTCTTCTTTAGGGAAAGGTATTGCATCAGCTTGCGTGGGCACACTATTAAATGCTCATGGTTACAACGTTGTCAATATCAAGATTGACCCCTATCTTAACTGCGATCCAGGAACAATGAATCCTTTAGAGCATGGAGAAGTATTTGTTACTGAAGATGGAGCGGAAACAGATTTAGACCTTGGGCATTATGAGCGTTTTACAAATGTTAATGCTAACAAAAATTGCAGCTTTAGCTCAGGACAGATTTATAGAAGTGTAATTGATAAAGAGCGCAACGGAGTTTACTTAGGGAAAACCATTCAAGTTGTTCCGCATATCACTAATGAGATAAAGGAAAAGATTAAGTCTGCCGCTTATCCAGACACGGACTTTGTAATTGTTGAAGTTGGTGGCACAGTGGGTGATATTGAGTCAATGCCGTTTTTAGAGAGTATAAGACAAATGGCATATGATGTGGGTAAAGATAACGTTCTTTATATCCATATGGCTCTAGCACCCTATTTGCGTGCTTCTGGAGAGGTTAAGACAAAGCCTGTTCAGCAGAGCGTTAAAGAAATTGGGAACCTAGGCATTAAGCCAGATGTTATTCTTTGCCGCGCAGAAAAAGCATTAGACGAATCGGCGTTAGATAAAATTGCTTTGTTTTGTAACGTTGATAAGCAATGTGTATTTCAAGCTTTGGATGTTGATAACATTTATAAATTGCCACTATTTTTCCATCAGCAGTATCTTGATTTGGCAATACTAAATAAATTTAGAATGCGCCCAAATAGGCATCATAACAATCTTCTTGAAAATTGGAAGAAGCTGGAAGAGAAAATTAATCATAGCGAATCTGGCAAGGCGAAAGAAAAGATTCGCGTAATGGTTGTAGGTAAATATATTGGCTTAACAGACGCTTATAAGAGTATATATGAATCGCTGAAGCATGCTGCCTACAATGGTGGTGTTGAGTTAAATATTTATCCTTTTGATGCAGAAGTGATTGAAACATTTTCTGATGTTCAAATTGACCAGCTTATGAAAAGCAGGTCTGTTGATGGCATTCTAGTTCCAGGCGGTTTTGGAAGCAGAGGAATTGAAGGCAAAATCAGGGCTGCAAAGTATGCGCGGGAAAACAATATCCCCTATTTTGGAATCTGTCTTGGAATGCAGATAGCCGTGATTGAATTCTTGAGAAATGTTGCTGGAATTACCGATGCAACTTCAGAAGAATTTGATGCAGACGCTCTTAATCCAGTGATTGGTTTAATGGAAGATCAAAAACTTAAGGCTGAACTTGGCGGAACCATGCGTCTCGGCGGATATCTATGCGAGATTGCTAACAAGGATACAAATGCGTATAGTGCATATAAGTCTGGTTTTATAACTGAGCGCCACAGACACCGATATGAGTTTAATAGCAAATATACAGAGCAATTAGAAAATAATGGAATGATTATTTCGGGCATTAATCCAGAAGCATCACTCGTTGAGATAGTCGAAGTTAAAGATCATCCTTGGTATGTCGGTTGTCAATTTCATCCAGAATTTAAATCAAGACCATTGCAACCGCATCCATTATTTATGAGTTTTATTCAGGCAATTGAAAGGCAGATTACCAATGGCGGTAGGTAGAATTGAAGTAGTTTGTGGTCCAATGAGTTCGGGTAAATCCGAAGAACTAATTCGCAGATTAAGAAGACAGAAAATTGCTGGCAAATCCATAATTGTATTTAAGCCGCAGCAAGATGTTCGTGATGGAATGCAGATCAAATCCAGAAACCATACAATACTGGATGAGGAAGTCTTGCCTCTTCATATCGCGAAAGATGCTATTACCTTGTTTGAAGAACTTGATATTAAGCCTGATACTGTTGCTATTGACGAAGTTCAATTTCTTGATCAAGAAATTGTTCCTGTTGTTCGTCTGATCGCACAGATGGGTATTGATGTCGTAATTGCAGGGCTTGATAAGAACTTTAAAGGCGATCCTTTTGGTCCTATGCCGCAATTATTAGCAATTGCAGATGATGTTCTTAAATTAAATGCAGTGTGTATGAAGTGCAAAGAGGCTTCAGCAACGTATACTTATAGAAAGACATCAGACAAAGAAGAGGTCGTTGTGGGTGGTGATGAAGCCTATGAAGCTCGTTGCGGCACTTGTTGGAGTGAGGAAGTATAATGAAATTTTTAATCATATGTGACGCCATCAAAAGATATATTGATGATAGACAGGCTGAAAATATAGCCACTCTAGTTTCACGTTTTAAGGAAGCTAATAAAGAATCTGGTTACTACATAATCTTCATTAATTCTATTATTGAGTCAGGAGATGAAGACTTCGATAGTGAATTAGAGCCAACAGTTTTGGGAACAGAGGACGCTGAATTACCCGCTGCAATTTTAGGATGCATTAGACCCGACAATACTTCCTTGAGTTGGAGAAAACGCCTATCCCCATTTAATGAGGGAAATCCTTGCGTATGGGAAATAATGGATGGTATTCATTCACATTTGAATGAAAGTGGCGAAGAAATAACTCATGTATCGTTTTTATTTTGTACTGATAACAAGGTAACTAATGACGCAGTTGTTCATGGATTTAAAGAAAAGATTGAAGACTGGGACGAAGCTTCAGAGATTAAAATAGGCAAAACTATGGCTCGTTGGATTTAATCCAATACTTCGTCTAGCTCCTTAAAGTTGAACTTATCAACAACAAGAACATTTGAAGAGTTTACGAGTGTCCTGAAGGCTTCACCTTTCAGTCTAACAACATAGTAATCTCTCACGTAATCATAAATCATTAGGGCGCAAGGCTTTTTATCAATAAGAAAAATCTTGCCACTTGAAAATCCAGGCGGCAGTGGTCCAAAATAGGTGCAGACAATGACGCCAATCGATCCAAGTATAAGATTTATAGCTTCCTGCTCTCCTAAATCATCTTTAGATTGCGGTCTAACAAAGTCCACTACTTTGGCTGATTTTTGAGACTCCGCTGCCATATGTTTAAGTTCCATATTTTCCTCTATTTTATCGTTAATACCATAAGTAGAAGCGTATATTCATAATATATTGAGAATGGAGATAACATATGCCAGATATTAAGTTTCTTGTCGCCAATTGCGACGACGACCAGACGCAGCTAGAATGCGGCGGAGGCTATACCAACGCAGACGGTAATTCTATTACGATTTATTATTGTCCGCATTGTGAGGGATATTACGTAGCAATTGATGGAGAGTTTATGGGGGCAAAGTGGAACTTTCTTGACCCCGCAAGTGCAGTTCAAGCGCATTTTCAGAGCTTAGCTACCAAACAACAGGGCTAACTATCTTTTGGCTTATTCCAATCCCTTCTAATGCCTTCCCACTTCTCGTCTTTCAAATATCTCCCTAGGGAGATATTTTTTTCTGCCCTGACTTGGGTGTTTGGGAAAGTCCAAATTTCGCCAGTCTCGTTGATAAAAACCATCCAAAAGAAATGGTTTTCTATTCCTTCATCTATTAAGAAATGGGCATAGCCATTTCCTTTCGGAGTACTTAGCGGAATAGGAGGATCGAGGCGCAAAATATGACTCATATTGTGTAATACATCATTTTGTTATAATTTCCTGCAAAGGACAAAATTAAAAAGTTGTGAATCAATAGTTATCATGAAGAATATTCTCACATTAAGCGCAAACGAACTTGCAATTTTGCAGCAAGCTTTGATTAAGAAGCGCGATAATAAACGCAAGAAGGTAAAGTCGCTTCCAATGTTTAATCCTCAGCTTCGCCCTGCGGACCCATTTGTTGGTCCCGACCCTGGCGCTTATATCCACAATAGTTAAAAAATCGTGAATAAACACTGATATGATTAGTAATTCAATACATGAAGTCATATCCATCCATAGACCGTGTGCCACGGCTGAATCAGGAAGTTTTCGCGTTTGACAAGCTCGATGGCTCGAATATTCGTGCGGAGTGGAGTAGAAAGCGTGGCTTTTATAAGTTCGGCTCTAAAACCCATCTTATAGATGCTCAGTATCCTGTGCTTGGAGAATCTGTCTCTCTAATTCAAGAGAAATACGAAGACGATCTTGGTAAGATATTTACACAACAGCGCTATGAGAGAGCTATTTGTTTTTTTGAATTCTGTGGACCTAATTCATTTGCTGGATCGCATGCAATTGAACAGCATGATGTAACATTGTTTGATGTATGTCCGTACAAAAAAGGAATACTTCTACCTCTTGATTTCCTTAGTTTGTTTGGCGATCTTGAGCATCCAAAGCTATTATATAGAGGAAAGTGCACGGATGAATTTGTCGAGAGCGTAAAAACAGGAATATTGGAGGGCATGACTTTTGAAGGGGTTGTGTGCAAGACCTCTAGAGGAAACCAAAAGTTGCCACTCATGTTTAAGATTAAAAATCGCGCATGGATTGAAAAGCTGAAAGCAATTTGTACATCAGAAGAACAATTTAACGCATTGGTGTAATATGCAATTTATAGTCAAAAAAGGGACTGTCGAAATGCTGAGAAACAGCGGACGATCTATGCCCGATATCGTAGATTATGTTTTGGAATTCGGGGAGATTATCGAATTTTCCAAAGACCCGAAAAATCTAAAGACGCAGTATGCGATAGCATCAAAACTTGTGATGGAGAATGATAAAGAAATCATCTCTTTCAACCTTGAATCAACCATACCATTTTAAGTGATAAAAATGAAATTTGTATTATTGTTAGTTTGCGCCTCTGTTATCTTTGGCGGTTGTGCTAGGGCAGAGGCTGTATGCATGGGCTGTGAGTCTCCAGACCCTGATGTTGTAGCAGCAAAGTTAACTGAACTAGAAATAGAAAGGCTGACAGAGCTAGAAATGCAGTGTTCTCAATGAATGATGATATTTCTCCTGAACATTTAGCAGAACTCAAAAAAAGAATAAACGCTTTTGATAGCGCAATGGAAGCCCGTTCTCATATAGAGAAACGAAGCTCACCTGTCATAAATATTGCTAAAGTGGCAAAGGCTCGAAACGGTGTGCATTTACTGGAAAATGGTTATTTTGTAGCCAAACATCTTAGAGAGAAGCTTCTGCAATACAAAATGATCTGCATTGAGTTTAATGGTTTAGAGCATTTTAATAACGAATTTATGCTTGCGGCATTCGGCACTTTGCACAGACATTATGAAAGCGATCTTCTTCGTCATTTGATTGTGTTCTCAGGAAACAATCTAAAAGCGGAGTTTAAAGGTGGTTTTGGGGCTTTTCAAGCCTTTACTATGGCAAACGCATACGCCTCAGTATTCTATACGCTTCCAGAAGATCAACGTAAAAAAGCCCCATTCTCACACGTTCTAAATAAAGTAATTGATGAATAAATATTTCTGTCAGGGGTACTACCAAGAGAAGGAATAATCGACAATGGCTAATGACAGACTTACTGAGCAGGATTGCCTAGAGCATAATCGTAAGGCAAAGCTTTACAACACTTATCTTAAAAAATCTTTAGAAATTAAAGAGCGCGAAATCTTTGCAAGACGCAGAGAGGCAATTGAAAGTTCTAAACGTTCGGGTGTCGCTGTCGAAATTAGGAAGTTTGAAAAGGAATTGGCGGAAGCAGAAGCCACGTACTTTAAAAAGGTAAAACTTCTCTGGAGACGGAATCCAGGTAAGAGAGAAGGCATATTCTTGGCTGTCACCAAAGACGGAAGACGTGTTGAGGCAAGTTATTACTATTACCGCAACATAATCATGATACAAGGGGATGAAACACAGTACCCTGAAGATCATTCTCCAATAATGTTTTGGGGAGCCAGAATCGGAACACCCAAAGTATTGCCTTACAACTACAATAATAATGGGTGGAAAAACGGAAAATGGAACAGATAAAAAGTAGCATAATGAAGTTTTTCGGTAAGCAATGCACGGAAGAAATTGCCTGCACTCCAGGTCTTGGCAAGGTAGCATGGATTGAACTTAATGGCAAGCGATTAACTGTTGAAGAATTCAGAAAGTTAAATGAAACTAAAAATGACGACGACAGAGTACAAAATTGATAACAATTTGATTAAAATGCTTAGTGAGTCTCAGGCAGGTAAATTTAATGTCCTGATTCGCACAATACCAGCATTAGAATTAAACTCATATCATGCTCGTCGTCTCAGTGAAGCTGGTGTTGAATTGCACAGAAAAACTAATATATATCAGGCTTCTATTACAAAATCTGCCATTGAGTCTCTTGCAGAAGAAGATTGGGTAGTTTTTATCGCTCTTAAGCGGAAAACCAATGATTGAAACTTGGGCTTTTATTCTTGTAGTCACTATGACTAGTTATTATGTGTTTTATGAAGGCGTTCAAATTACTGCAAAAGAGCCAAACATCAAACCATGTGAATGGCTTGCATCTTTGCTAACTCATTTATTTATAACCATCCCGTTTTACCTATTGTATTTACAACTCTATTTTTTTAGATTGAAAAAATGAAAAAAACTGCTATTACATTAGAAGAGGCTATTGCGCTCCGCAATAAAATGACAAGCGCTTTTAAAAAGTCTGTTGTCGATTTGACCATTTTTGGCATGGCGGTTATGATAATCAGCTATTTTGTGCGCGATTTAATGATCCTTAATTATTTAAGCATGGTATGGGGCGGACTTTTAATCGCCTTTGGTTTTTTCATTTTCCGTATGGATAGTAATATAAAACTTAAACAAAAACAGCAAAATCTCTAAAGGATAGTAATTTGCAGAAATTTTATTTAACCACTGCAATCCCATATGCAAATGGCTTGCCACATATTGGGCATGCTTCCGAATTGATTGGGGCTGATTTTGTCGCCCGTGGAAAGAGAAACTTAAGATATGATGTTCTATTTCAGACTGGATTAGATGAACATGGGCAAAAGATTGCTGACACAGCAGCGCAAGCTCATTTATCTCCGTCAGAACATTTGTCCAACATAAGTCCAAAATTTGAAGAGCTATGGAGCGCGCTTAATATCTCTTATGATCAATATATTAAGACCACAAACATAACCCACAAGGTTGTTGTAGCTAAGGTTTGGTCGCTCCTGAAGTCCAAGGGAGATATATATCTAGGAAAGTACGATGGTTTATACTGCGTTCCTTGTGAGGCTTTTTGGTCTAAATCCCAAGCAGGACAGGGCAATACTTGCAATACCTGTCAGAGAGAACTTATTCATCACTCAGAAGAGGCTTATTTTTTTAAGCTAAGTTCTTATTATCAGCAGATAAAAGATTATATAGAATCAAACCAAAATTTTATTCTTCCATCTTCTCGTCGCAACGAAGTAATTCAATCCTTCTTAAAGGAAGACTTGGATGATCTGTGCATTTCTAGAAAGAATTTAAGTTGGGGAGTGCCCGTTCCCGAAGATAGTTCTCATGTTATCTATGTTTGGTTTGACGCTCTGCTGAATTATATCAGCGGCATCGGCTACACTACTGACGAAAGCAATTTTCGCAAGTGGTGGGAAGCAGATTTGCAGTTTATTGGCAAAGACATAACTAAGTTTCATGCAGTTATTTGGTTGGCTCTTTGCTTTGCTCTCAATATAGCTCCGCCAAAGAAAATATATGGGCATGGGTTCATCACAAATAAAGACGAAAAAATTTCTAAGTCTTCTGGTAATTCTATCGATGTATGGCAATATTTAAAATTATTCGGTGGAGACCCTGAGCCACTAAGATACTATTTTGCAAAAGAAATATCGTTTGCCCAAGATTCTAATTTTTCTGAGGAAAACTTGGTTGCGTGCTATGAATCCGATTTGGTTAATGGCATAGGAAATCTTCTAGCTCGTACAGTTTCGATGATTGAGAAATATTGCGATGGCAAAGTGGTTGATAATCCACTCACCTGTTTAACAGCAAATTACTCAACTTTTATCGGATATGAAAATCATTTGAATAATTTTGCTTTTGATGAGATAGTAAAGATAGCTAAGGCTCTCGCAGTTGAAGCTAATGGTCTTATTACTTCAACCGAACCTTGGAAAATATATAAAGAAAATCCAAGTGATATTAAAATCAATAATACTCTTTACGAAGTATGTAATTCGCTTAGGATAATAGCGTTGTTGTTAAATCCTATTATACCGAATGCATCAATCAGAATACTTGAATCATTAGGTCTTGACAGCACTTCTGAGTGGAGAGAATTACTTGGATTAAGACCGAAAGCTTACAGCGTTTGCAACAACGGGCATCTGTTTTCAAGATTGAAATAGCTGCTACTATAAAATAGAAAGAAATCAATATGGGTTTTGCAATTGATTCGCGAGATAGAGAACTCGCAAAAATGCTGGTGAACCACAGCGTTAAAGTCAAAGAGGGAGACATGGTTATGATTCATGCTTCTGCTATGTACTCTTTGGGATTAGCTTCGGCAGTAGAGGATGAAATCGCAATGGCTGGCGGAATTCCAATTCTGCGCCTGAGTCATCCCGACAATGATGCAGAGTATTTTGACCGTAATGCCAGCGAAGAGAATCTTAAAAAGCTTGCTGCATTTTCGTTAAACACCGTAAAACAGATGGATTGTTATATCGCTATTGGTGGAGGCGTCAACAAATTTGAAGGTAGTGACTTCCCATCTGATCGACGCCAGTTAATGGGTAAAATTTTCAAAGAAGTTCAGGAATACCGTGTAAAAAATACCCGTTGGGTTGTGTTAGGTTATCCGACACCATCAACCGCTCAGATGGCTCAAATGAGCACTAAAGCATACGCAGACTTTTATTATAAGGTATGCAACGTAGATTATGCCTATATGGGAGAGGCTGTAAAGCCACTGAAGCAGCTAATGGATGCAACTAATCAGGTTCATATTGTTGGTGACAGAACAGACCTGAAATTTTCCATTAAGGGCATTAATTCAATCCCTTGTTGCGGAACCTACAATGTTCCCGATGGGGAATGTTTTACTGCTCCTGTTAGAGATAGTGTAAACGGCGCAGTATTCTTTAATTCGCCAACCATTTACGACTCTAAGCCTTTTGACCATATGTATCTAGAGTTTGAAAATGGGAAGATTGTGAATGCCGAAGGCGCTGACGATGCACAGACAAAAAACTTAAACGAAATCCTTGACAGGGACGAAGGTGCACGCTATGTCGGTGAATTCGCTCTTGGATTTAATCCGTATATTACCACGCCACAGCGCAGTATTCTCTTCGATGAAAAGATTGCTGGCTCGTTCCACATGGCGATGGGTCGCTGTTACGATGAAGCAAGTAATGGAAACGATTCACAGAACCATTGGGACATGATTCAGATTCAGCGCCCTGATTGGGGCGGCGGAGAAATCTATTTTGATGGTCGCTTGATCCGCAAAGATGGAATTTTCGTTGCTGCTGAACTTGAAGGACTAAATCCAGACAGGTACGAGAAGTAAAAGATGGATCGGCAAGAGCGCATACAGGAAATAATTACAAAATATAACATAGATTTTGACGATGCTGCTGAATTAGAAATGATTACGGACGATCATTATTGTCCTGAATGCGGCTCTTGCGGAACTGGTTGCTGTAGTCCTCATAGGTGTAAATATCTGGACGCCCATCAAGGTGATTACGATTCCCTTATTGAAGATAATGAGGCACTTCGTAAATTTGTTGACACGTTGAGGGGGAAGAAATTGCTTCTAGAATGGTACGAAAAGGATAAACCTACATCTTATGAAACTATGGACAGCTTTGAAGATGCTAAAAAATTCATGCAAACCAAATTTCCAAGTTGCATTTTTGAAGAAATGAATTATCACAACAACGTAGTATTTCATTTTTATCTTGACAATAAATTTATTGGGGTATTACACGAGTAGACAATATGAATAATAATTTAGCCACTTACCTTGAAAAGGCAAAGAGTATTAATTTTTCCAAAGTTTCTGATTATCTAATAGGCACTTTTGTAATCATATGCTTGGTGCTTGCAGCAATTGGAACAGTACTACTAACGGCTTTCATTTGGACTGGCACCGAAGCCGCAATTATCCTATCCATGAAGATGTTTGTGACCAGTATCTGTGCATTTGGCTTGGGTTTCTTTGCTTATATAATAACAAGAATTTTAATGGATTGACAAGCTTAGGTACTATATTTGCTATGGAGTAAAATATTTTACAGCAAGGATAGAGTATGGATTTGCGTGTCGAGCTTATTAAACGGGGCTTATGGGATGTCACTGATTTAAGAGACCCCTCTAAAGATCGTAAAGCGTATGTTCAAATGACAAGTAGGTTTAGTTGCGATTTTTTGGATCGATGTTGCCAATTATTTGGCGCAGATGAAAATTGTGAATCAAGCAATTTGGACCACGCAAGGTATCATCTGGTTAAAAATATCATAAAATGTTATGATAGCTTGCCGAATAAAAGTCCAGAAGCAGTGTATTCAATGTAGTAAGACCAAGTTTAAGCTGGAATAGCTCAGTTGGCTAGAGCGCCTGCCTTGTAAGCAGGAAGTCGTGGGTTCGATTCCTACTTCCAGCACCATCTAAGGGGGGATCGTTTCTGATCCCCCTTTTTTATTTAAAAAGGGATCAAATGGCTAATATAAAGCTAGTATTTGAAGTGTGGTGTGACAAGGATGGGAAGGTTGGGCATCCACCTGACTATGTGGGAGATTTTCATTCTGGGAGCACCTTCGACGCAACAATAGAGATTGATGAAGACAATGCAGAAGAGTTAAAAGAGTTTTTGCAGGCGGG